>Ga0315282_10004690_pt1 | contig 23712 bp, 26 predicted proteins | sample YL17G07_20_MG_FD_203693 | JGI IMG/M metagenome (GOLD analysis project Ga0315282, IMG submission 203693) | Sediment microbial communities from Yellowstone Lake, YNP, Wyoming, USA - YL17G07_20 | ecosystem: Environmental > Aquatic > Freshwater > Lake > Sediment | place: USA: Wyoming | collected... | reverse complement strand
GGCGCTGGTTGATCCTAGAGAAGATGTCATACTCACGGATCCCACTTACCTTGGCTACAGAGAGATGATCGAGCTCGCCCAAGGGAAACCCAAGTGGCTGCCGGTCTGCGTTGGGGACGCGTATCAACCGGATGTGGAGGAATTGAAGAAACTTGTTTCGAGGAATACTAAGGCTGTGATTGTGCTCTCACCAGACAACCCGACGGGAAGAATCCTGAAGGAGAGTTTCCTCAAGACACTTGTTGATCTGGCTGAGGATTACGACTTCTGGATCATCAGCGACGACATCTACAAGCACATCTTGTACGAGGGAGAGCACGTTTGGGTAAGTCGGTTCCCCCAAGCCAAAGAACGAACAATCACTGTGTGCAGTTTCTCAAAGGAGGCGGGCATACCGGGACTGAGACTCGGCTATACATTCGCGCCTGCTGCAATAATTGATTCAATGGAGAAGATGCAGCAGTATAGCACTCTTGCTCCTGAAACCTTGGGGCAATTTGCCCTAGTGAAATTCCTAAGGGAAAACATGAAGGCGTCCTACATTGAGAAGGACGTGCTTCCGCAATACCTCCGGAAGCGCGACCTTATGGCCAAGCTGTTATAACAGCACTTGCCTCTAGCCAAGACCGTGAAACCTCAGGGTGCATTCTACTTCTTCGTCGATATACACGACTACCTATCGGAACTTAACATGGATGATGAGGAATTCTCTCTAGCTCTACTAAAGAAGAAAGGCGTGGCCGTCATTCCGGGACGATTCTTCGGCAAAAAAGGCAGCGGACATGTCCGACTCACATTCGTGAGCGAAGCCAACGAACGGATTGAGGCAGGTATTATGAAGATGGCAGAGTTCGTCTCAGCAAAATGATTGCAATAGACTAACCCGGACACTTGCTTGCGGAAATGAAGATCACACCGCCTAGGGCAAATTCTTTGATTCTCACTTCAGTGAACCGCTTACTGAGAGCTTCAACGAGTTCGCGGTTGCTTCCCAGCGCCTGATAAGTTGGATAGATCATCCGCCATGGATTGCCCGTAATCGTCCCAGACATAGACCGCTTGGCAATGAGAGGCATCAGATATCTAACGTAAACCTCAATCAATGATCGCTTTAGGAAACTATTGGGCTTGCCTAGGTCTACTATTCCGAAGATTCCATCATCAACGCTCACCCTAGAGAATTCATCAATAGCCGCGGCCCGATCTCTAACATCTCGGAACGCATAGGAACTGACAATCCTCCGGAAGGAGGTCTCTCTGAAAGGCAAGGCCTCGAAGGCACCTCTGACAAAGTGAACTCTGTTCCCATATGTTTCTGCAGGTCTCTTCCGGGCAGCCTTCAAGAGTGAGATCGAAGCATCCAAGCCCACAAGCGTCAGACCTCCCGTCCTCCTCAGAAGCACTTCAGCCATCGTCCCAGGACCGATGCCTGCATCCAAGGTTAACATCTCGTTTCCCAGTTGTAGTTGGTCCGCAGCGTAATTGCGCGTATTCTGTGCGCGTCCCAAGGAAACTTCCTCGTTCACTGGATCATATTCGGGTACGGCTGCCTCAATAGCTCGAATTACCGCTCGCCACACGTCATTTCTTAGTGACAAGGAATTTCGCAGGTCCTACACTGAACTTCTATGCGACATATCCAGTTCTTGAAAGTCGCTCTTTGACTCCGTCCCAGCCTTTATCGGTTTTAGCTCTCACGATCGCGAAGGCCTCCCTACCAGTCAGGCTTTGCGGCTCCTCTCCAGCAACCTCATGAACCATGAAACGCGCAGCGCTCAAGACATCGCCGTTCAGTTTGGCTTCCACATAGTCTCCCAGGTGACAGATCAGAGCTTCAATGGTCATAGGTCCAATTGGACCATACTGCTGACCATGGCTAGCTGTGACGACGTGAACCGCATTCAATGGGAAGTCTCTGCGCATTAGCTCGGCACTGGCGAGCGTCAGATGGTCGACTCGTTCTGCCAAACTCGAGGGACGATATCCTCCGCCTTCTCTCTGAGCGTAAGTGGCTGGTTTGAAAATGTCGTGAAGCAAGACTCCGCAAATGACAAGGTCAGCGTCGACTCTACACTTGTAGATCTTCTGCACTATCCGGGACAAACTTGTGCAGAGCTCGTATAGAGCCATTGTGTGTTCAATGAAGCCGCCGGGATAGTTGTGATGATGCCTGATACTAGCAGGGGATTTCTCAACCGAGATTCCAGAGTAAGTCCTACCGCCGATCCTGACTGTCGGTCTATCAAGCAAGTCGTATACTTTCTTTCGCAGCTTACGATTCTTGATTTTGTTGACGATATTGAGTAGCCGCTTATCCAAAGGGAATCAGTTCTGAATTGCGATACTGTGGGTTAGATTTTATTCTATCCATAATGTAGGGCTCTTGGCACGCAGATATTAGGGGCGGGTGCACGACGGGGGTCGGCGAAGGAGAAGGTTCGCGGCTAGTTGGAGTACAAGTGGACGGTTCTGACGGTAACAACTGTCGGAATCTTCATGGCCACCCTTGATGCGAGTGTCGTCGTTGTAGGCCTTCCTGTAATCATTGAAGATCTGAATACCTCTCTCTTCGCAGGAATTTGGGTGATTACGGGATACAGGTTGATGATTACAATACTATTGGTTACGATAGGTCGTTTTGCGGATATTCTGGGAAGAGTAAAACTCTACTACGCTGGGTTCGCAGTTTTCACCGCCGGATCAGCACTCTGCGGGTTGTCACCTTCTGGCGAACTGCTCATTGTATCGAGGCTGATCCAAGGATTCGGAGCCGCGCTCTTGTTCGTGAATAGTATGGCCATCGTGGTCGACGCCTTTCCGACCGCTGAATTGGGAACGGCGATCGGCATCAATCAGACGGCGATAAACGCTGGCACGATAGTGGGCTATACACTCAGTGGCGTTCTCATAGGTCTCTTTGGATGGAGGTCAATATTCTGGGTCAACGTACCCATTGGAATCTTCGGCACATTCTGGTCTCGCAGACAACTCAAGGAACTCTATGGACATATTGGCAAGGAGAAATTTGACTATCCCGGTGCGATACTCTTCTCGACTGCCCTCACCACGGTTCTGCTGGCTTTGACATTGGGAGATCTGAGCTCGTTGTTTACCCAAGCGCTCTTGGCTGGTAGTATAGTTTTGTTTGCAGTCTTTCTTGCACATGAAAGGCGAGCTATTCAGCCGGTCATGGATCTAAGCCTCTTCAGAATCCGCCAATTCACCGCTGGGAATCTGACGAATTTGCTTAACGGCTTGGCATTCGCAGCGCTGGCTTTCGAGCTTACGCTCTACTTTGAGCTGGTGAAGGGCTACTCGCCATTCCAGACAGGAATCGCGCTTATTCCAATGGATCTCACGCTTATCATTATAGGACCAATTAGTGGTCGACTATCTGACAAGTATGGAGGCCGCGATCTGAGTACAATTGGACTCGCTATAACTAGCATTGCTCTCCTAGTGTTCAGTACCTTCACGGTCGCGACAAGCGAAGTCTACATTGCAGCAGCGTTGGCTCTTGGAGGGTTCGGAATCGGACTCTTCAGATCACCAAACGCAAGTTCCGTGATGGGATCGGTCCCGCCCAAGAGACGTGGCATTGGGGCTGGAGTGAGAAGTACGATACTCAACACGAGTAGCGTGGTGAGTATTCCGTTGGCCTTGACTTTGATGACGGTTGTAATGTCTTACGACAGATTGGCGGTTGTAGTGAGTGCGTCGACCTTGGGCAACTCGCAAGAGGTTCTCCAATTATTGGGCGCGATCAAGTACGCTTTCTATGCATTCGCGGCGATTAATGGGTTGGCGGTTATTGTGTCGGCCCTTAGAGGGCCGAAGGGTAATCCTGGGGGAGAAGTCGTAGATTCCTCGGTCTAGGAGCAAGCGCCCCATCCGCACTCGGGGCATATGTAGCAGCCTTCCTGGTAAACGACTGATGTCGTGCATTGCGGGCAGAGTTTGATCTGCTCTGTACCGCTGCGGGAAGCGCCGACCAGTGGTACCGTCAAGAGTTGCGGCGCGCGTAAGGGGTGGTCGCTTCCTGGGTTGTGCTGCTCATTTTTTGCTTCTTGCTTCTTGCCTGGCGAAACCAGCACCTGGCCTTGAATCGAAGTATCCCTGAATACTGTCACGTCCTTGCATCCAAGCTTGTACGCCAGCAGATATGATTCACGCATATCCTCGACCGTCGCGTTAGCCGGGAAGTTGTTCGTCTTCGAAATCGATGAATCAGTCCATTTCTGGAACGCTGCGAGAGCTCGTATGTGATCCTCAGGTCGAATGTCCATGGCGCTGATGTAAACGCGCTTCAGATCCTCTGGGATGTAGCTGATTCTCTGAACGGACCCTCCATGTTCGTTGACATCTCTCAGTAGATCCTCACCGAAGAGGCCCTCCTCGCTCATGACGCGTTCGAAGACTGGGTCAATGTAGTAGAAGCTACCAACCTTGACGTTCTTCTCGTAAACCAATGAGTAGATGGGTTCGATCCCGCTGCTGCAGCCAGCTATCATCGATATGCTCCCTGTGGGCGCGATCACGGTAGTGTAGCCATTCCTTACGCCGTATTGCCTGATGAGTTCGGCTACCTTGTCCCACTCGAAGTGCCATGATTTTCTGTCATTGAAGCCTGCGAATGGCAGTTTGCCTTCTAGGTAGAAGCTCTTGTTGTAATATGGAACAGGACCGCGTTCTTTGGCGAGTTCGATGGACACGAGCTTGGAGTGATAGTTGAGGAACTCCATCAGTTCTTCCATGATCTTTCTACCTTCATCGCTACTGTAGGGCAATCGGAGTTCGAAAAGCAAGTCCGCCAGTCCCATGACGCCTAATCCTATCTTTCGTGTTGCGAGGGTCATTTCCTCGATTGCTTTCAGCGGGAAGTTATTCACATCGATTACATTATCCAGGAATCTTGAGGCGAGGTTGACCGCGTCTCGAAGTCCATCCCAGTCGTACGTGACTTTTCCATTGTCGTCGCGTTTGACGAAAGCCCACACATTGATGCTTCCCAGATTGCAGGATTCGTCGGGATAAAGCAGGACTTCGCCGCATGGATTCGTGGTCACGATCGGTCCGAGGTGTTTGTAGAAAGGATTGTATTCGTTCACACGATCAAAGAAAATCACGCCCGGCTCCGCGCTCTCCCATGCTTGATAGACAATCATATCGAAGAGAAGTCGCGGGTTGACCTCGCGAACCACTTCGCCAGTTCGCGGATTAGTCAGTGGGTATGGTTTGTTTTTGTTGTAGCATTCCCAGAAGTCTGGCATTATCAGGACTGAGATGTTGAAATTCCTCAGGGCCTTGTTGCCTTTCTTTGCTGTTATGAATTTCTCAATGTCCGGATGGTTGCTGTTCAATATACCCATGTTTGCGCCGCGTCTAATCCCGCCCTGCTTGATGACATCTGTCATCGTATCGAAAAGCATCATGAAACTGATTGGGCCTGAGGCCACTCCCGAAGTCGAACTTACAAAATCGCCTTCGGGTCTGAGTTTCGAGAAGTTGTAGCCCATTCCACCTCCAGCCTTGAAAACTACGGCAGTTTGCTTCAAGGTCTCCATGATGCTCTCTATGGAATCGTCAATATCCAGGACGAAGCAGGCTGAACCCATCCCCAGCACATTGCCGAAATTGGCTATGGCCGGAGTGTTTGGCATGAACTTCTTCGAAACCATCAGATCGTAGAATGCGTTGATCGACTTCTCGTACTTGTTGAAGTAACCCGTCTTGAGCATGTCGAGAAAGCCTGACCAACTGACTTTCATCATTCCTTCGCGGTTGAAACGGTCGTACATTCGTTTGAGTGCTTCAAGGTGGTAACGGTTAAGAGCGTAATGACCTACTGATATTTTCTCATGAAATTCTAGTGGATTGAAAGTTTCCGCTTCGTACGGCTCTTGTTTCTTCTTTATGTCATAAATCTCGGGGTTATATAGTAAATCGGGAAGCGCCGCGTGAACTGCAATTCTCGTGAACAGCTGTTTCGGGGTTTCTATGAGCTTGCCTGTTTCATCCTTCTTTAGATATCGCGCTTTGAGTACCCTTAACGCGTTGAGATCAAACACCTTGTCTACTTCGTCGATAGTCTCCTTCTCAAGGACGCGCTGTTTTTCACGCCTCCTCTCGGCCCTTTTTTGGCGGTAGATTATGTAGGTTTTTGCCACTTTGGCTTGACCGTTTTCGACAAGTGCTTTCTCGACGATATCTTGAACATCCTCCACCGCGGGGATAGCCTCGCTGCCGTACTTTTCGTCGAGAATTTCCACGACGCGAACTGAAAGAGACTCAGCCAGCGTATGGTCTCTGCTACCCGTGGCAACTATGGCACGGTAGATTGCGCTTGTGATTTTTTCCTTGTCAAATGGGACGATTCCTCCTTCACGTTTTCTAATTTGGGTGATTCTCAGAGGTGATGCCGTCTTCCTGATCGAGGCTTCAACGTGACCGACCATTTTGTTAGTACTCCTCAGAAGAGTAGGAAATCGTGTTAGGCCCTCTATGCACTTTAATAGTTTTCGACAGAATTGTATAAAATAGTGTATCACCATGTCGAGGAAATGCGCTATGGTACTCAACGGCGACAGCTGAACTTCCACTAGAAAATGAGTAAGAGTCCATCCCGAACCATCTCTCACAATGGAAAAGGCTTTTATTGATTACGAGTTCGGCCGCGACTGGACCTCGACGAACTCAAACGTTGGATGAAGTAGGTCGCTCACGATAATCCAATGGGTCAAGGATTCCTAACTCCTGGAAGGCCTTCAATCTGGTCACGCAACCACGGCAATTTCCGCATGGAAATTTGTAATCCCCATGACAACTCCAGGTCAGCTCCAACGGAACCTTCAGCTGCAGCGCGAGCTTGAGCACATCGGTCTTGCCGTAGTTGATTAGTGGGTTCACGATCTGAATCGTTCTGCCCTCGTTTCCTGCTCTTGTTCCAAGCCTGACTAACTCATTCATGAGTTGAATGAAGCTGAGCCTCGCATCGGGTAGTTCTTTCGCATCGTCAGCATTCGAACCGAACACTATCTTCTCGGCAGCGAGTGCCTCAGCATAGGCTACAGCAACCCCGTAGAACACAATGTTCCGAGCCGGGACATACGCTGGCGAAATCTTCTCTGAAGGCGGCGGATGAAAGCGGCTCTCAAGATCCTTGAAGAACGGAAGGTAAATGCTGAAATGCTCCCTCACCCCAGCAGCAGCCGCCAGCTTCCTCGAGGCTTCAGCTTCGCTGTCATAAGACTGTGTGTAAATCATGTTCATTGTGAAGATCTCAGCAGCCTCATGCTTGGTAAGGTACAATGCAGTGGCTGAGTCTATCCCACCAGACAAGAGAACTATGGCCTTTGTCAATTTCCCACGCTCAGCACAGAAGCATCCTTGTCATTTCTCAGTTTTGGGATCTTTGTATCACCGATGATTTATCAGTTCAGCAAATCCTCTGAGCCAGGTTTCAGGTGATCTTGGATCTTAGAGGCGTGCTTAAGTGCGCCAATTTCCCTCTATGGCCGCACTATCAGTATCGACTTGTGATGTCAAGATGATGATTGTTCATATTTCCGATATTCATTGTGGGCCTGAGTTTCAAAGAAATGTCTTCGAAACCGCTGCGGACGAAATAAACGATCTCGAGCCGGATACTCTCGTCGTGACAGGGGATCTCACCGAGAATGGGTTGCTATCGCAGTACCGGATGGCGCGGCAGGTCATTGGTACAATCAAGTGCAAGAACAAGATAATCTGCAGCGGCAATCACGATTATCGTTCCACGGGTTATTTACTCTTCAAGAGGTTCTTTCCGTCAAAACAGGTCCTGAAAGTGGAAGATTGTGTGTTTACTACGGTGAGCACTGCAAGGCCTGAACGCAATGATGGAGAGGTTGGGCACAGACAGGTTGTATGGTTGGAGCAGACCCTGAGACGATACAGGCAGGCTACCAAAGTCGTTGCGATGCACCATCACCTCATTCAAGTTCCCGACACAGGCCCCGATAACATCCCAGTGGTTGATGCAGGTGATACCCTGCGAGGAATCATGGAAGCCAAGGCGGACCTAGTACTAGCCGGTCACCGGCATAGACCGTGGAGATGGGAACTGAAGGACACACAGATCATCCACGCCGGAACTCTATCCAGCGAACGCCTGCGAGGTTTCTATGCTCACTCTTACAACATTATACAAGCTAGTAAGGGTTCGATTCGGGCGAAACTGAAGATCGTTGGCGCAAAAAGCCTAAGCTACAACGAAGTAGTGAAGGGACGCGTTAGGCTTCCACCCTTCCGTGCCTGACCCAGCAGAGAAGGGTCAGCAGGATTCAGGTTAAGCGCTCTCGAAACTCACAGAACAAGAGTCCCATAGACCTATTCTTACGGGATTTACCGAAAAACACTATTTCTTACTTAGAGGCGGGAGGGAAGGAGACCCCGATATGGCGGGGTAGGTCCCAGGCTTCAATGAGCCTTTCATGAAAGTCGAGATTGACTCCTTGCGGCATTGAGGGCATATCTTAAGGTGATAGCGGTCGTTCGGGAGAGGTTGATGGCACCACTCACACCGCTTGATTCTAGGGGTCTCCATCTCAGGGATTTCTTCGAACAGTAATCTTTCGAGGTCTTCGACCAAACTTGTTTCCTCCTTTTTTTCTGGCCCATGCCAAGTTTACCGTAGCAAACGAGGCAAGCATGTAGTACAGGTTAAGGGGTGTTAAAAGAATTAACAAGATTTATAAGAAAGCAGTGTTATCAACGTAATCAAGATATCAAGTTAAGCGGAGTAACTTTGTGAGTTGGCTATCATGGCAAACAATGCTGTCTTGATTCGCGGGTTGGACCGTGATATCTATCATAGCGTTGTAGCCAGAGCCAAACAGAACGGGAAGAACGTGGCAGACGTCGTAAACGAAGCCCTACGGCAATACATGAATGAATCTCCAGCGGAAAAGCACGATGTCTTTGACACAAAGAAGCTAGTGATCGCCGGTTCGGTTCTTCTGTCAAAGGCGGACATTATGGGTCTCCATCAGGAGCTCGGAAACTTCCATCTCGAGAACAGCGGAGAGCTAACATTCGACAAGGATGTGGATCGGGAGGCTTTCCAGAAGATCGAGCGTATCAATAACACTGGGAAGTTGCGTGTCCCAACCGACGTGCATCACTTTGCCCTTCTGAAGGCGGGTCACATACGCGGAGAAGTAGAAAAGTACTAGGTAACAACACCCAATCTTGCTAGGTTTGTAGTCGTTTTTACAGGGTCTCTACTCCGAACTTTCCTGTCTCCCATAGCTCAATCTTGACGGGTGACTTGAAGAAGATACTGAGCTGTTCTTGTAACTCCCTTGCTAATCTCTCGCAGGTCACATTCCCTATGTCGTGGTGATCGTACTTCTCGTCGATGAACTTGTCCACCTGTTTCTTGATATCCTCAAAATCCAGCCATTCGCTGCTCTGCCCGTAGACCTTGGCTAGGAGCTGGTAGTTGTGGCCATGCATGCGTCCGCAACGTGGGTGGCCTGCTATGATATGGGCGGCTGCGAATTCTCGTTTGTATAGGCGTGCGATATCCGGTTTCTGGCTGTTCGCCATCGTTCTCACCTAAGTTGTCTTCCTTAGCATTTCGAAGAATTCGTTTCTTGTCTCGAACCTTTCAAATCGTCCGCGAATCTCAGATGTTATGATATCGGCCCCGCTTTTCACTCCTCGCATCTCCATACAGAGATGCCTGGCCTGTACAACCACGACAACACCGAGCGGTCGAAGGTTCTCATTGATGGCGTCGGCGATTTGCTTTGTCATCCGTTCTTGGAGCTGGAGTCTCTTGCTGAAGCAATCCACCAATCTCACGAGTTTGGACAAACCCACCACCGATTTCGAAGGAATGTATCCGATGCTCACCTTTCCATAAAATGGGAGTAAGTGATGTTCACAGAGGCTGAAAAAATCTATGTCCTTCGCCACGACCATGCCGCTAATCTCGTTCCATTCTTTTGATAAGATCTCTTTCGGATGCATCGAGTAGCCTTCAGTAAGCTCAGCAAACATGTCCGCTACTCGTCTCGGGGTTTCCCTAAGACCCTCACGTTTCGGATCTTGCCCCATCTCAATTAGGATATCCTTGGCCAACTGTTTCATGTGGTTCTTATCCATCTGTCTCACAATCCAACTTTCACATTTCAATCAGGCAGAGTCGTTTGATCTACCGGTGGGCAAGCGCTATGAGCATTCGGAGTTAAGTCTTCCCTTGAATTTGGGTTTGGGAAAACTGATGAGAATCCCGCACATCATGGACAGGAGTTCTACGATTGACCCAGCGACTATCCTTCCTAGGGCCTTCTACGCTAGAGACACGGTTGAAGTTGCAAGGGGACTTCTTGGTAAATATTTGGTCAGGGTGAAAGGTCGAACACAGATGGTCGGCAGGATCGTCGAGGTCGAAGTGTATCGTGGGAGTGACGATCCGGCGAGCCATGCATATCGTGGAATAACGCCGAGAAATGCTCCAATGTTCGGTGACCCAGGTCACGCCTACATTTACTTCACATATGGAAACCACTATTGCCTCAATGTGACCACGCAGGAAAGTGGGACGCCTGGTGCTGTTCTCATACGAGCAATAGAGCCCTTGGAAGGTCTGCGCGCGATGAGAAAATGGCGTCCAAACGTCCCTGACACCGCGCTGACAAATGGCCCAGGCAAGCTGACCAAAGCGCTTGCAATAGACAAATCACTCAACCAAGTCGACATTACAAAGCCTGGACCGCTCTACATCACAGATGTTTCGAGGGAGGATTTTGAAATTGCACGATCTGCGAGGGTGGGAATTCGGGAGGGTAGAGATCGTTTGTGGAGGTTCTACGTTTTAGGGAATCGCTACGTGTCCAAGGCCTAGCTGGGAAGAGCTGTTTCGTTGACGTTGTGCGCCGGCGAGCCTTGAGCGTGGGACACATCCATGACGATTGATTTTTTCCTGTCCGTGTGTGATAAGCAGACGTAATACTCTGCTAGATCAACTAGTACAGGTGTGGCTTGTGACATGACCGAGCTCAAGCCGGAAGATGTCTTCGCAATCAACCCAGGTATAAGATGGGCGGGCCTGGCGACGAGCCGGGGGAAGATCATTTTTTCCAGAATGCGCTCTGGTGTGAAGAGCATTACGCCGGAGACAGACGATCTTCTACTGTTGGAGCTAAGAGCCCAATACGTAATGGAGATGACACAACAGGTGGCCCAATGGGCCGGACCAGTTGATTACGTCGCCATTTGCTACGACAAGTTCACCGAGCTCACCGTAATCCGCAAGGACACGTACCTAGTGCTAACGCTCGAGAAGAATGTCGCGGCTCAGGAACTTCCGAAAATAGCAGACTCAATACGCAAACTGGGCAGTTGATCATGAAGCGAGAAACCTGAATGCGTAGTATAGATTCCTCATTCGTAGCGTGAAACTGAACTTTGTGAAGCCCTTCCGTCTTCTGAATCCTACTGGTACCTCGCGTACACGCAACCCTGCTTTGAGCGTCTTGACAAAGATTTCTAATTCGATCTCGAATCGTGTCGATCTAATCTCTGGGTAAATCCGTTCAACAGCGCGCCGAGTAAACAACCAGTAACCTGTCTGAACATCGGTAAAAAGCCGCCTGAACTTCGCACCGAGAAGGAACGATACCGTTAGATTTGACGCTAAAGTCAACAAATCCATGGCGCCCTTTTCTTTTGGCCCGCGAGTTCTTGAACCAAGAACAACCTCTGCTTTCTCAGACTTCGCCAACGCAACCATTGATGTCAGAAATGCTGGGATGTTTGTTCCGTCTCCGTCGATAATGCAAAGCAGTTCTGCGTTTCCTTGCAGAAATTCACTCATGCCAGTCCGAACGCCGCAGCCCTTTCCCTTTCCAAAGTTCTGCAGAACGACGGTTGCGCCTGCCTCTTCCGAAGCCTCTCTGGTCCGGTCCGAGCTGAATCCATCAACGACCAGTATGTTTGAGAACCCTACTGCTCGTGCTTCTGCTAGAAGTTCGCCGATAGCTTCTTGCTCATTGAGTGTGGGTATGACTAGTAGGACTTCTGAGTAGTTCGCGGGGTCATGCTTTTGAGTCATGATGTCGGGAACCGTTGACTTTGTGCTGAATGCCATGCGGGTCACAAATATTCTGATTCTACTCTGCGTCTTGGCGAGTCTCTATGGTTGGGTTGCCGATCCTGTCTTCGTTGAGCGTAACCTAGTTTTCAGTCTTAAGAATCTTGTAGAAGGTCGAGCTTGGACACTCGTCACAGCGATCTTTGTTCATGCGAACCTGATTCATCTATTGGGGAACATGATCTTCCTATATGTGTTTGGAAACACACTTGAGAGTGTGGCAGATTCGAAAAAGATGCTCGCCGCATTCTTTCTTGGAGGAATTCTCAGCTTTCCACTAAGCCTACCATTCTTTCCTTCCGGGGCAACGTTTGTCGGCGCTTCCGCAGCAATATTCACGCTGACTGCGGTTGTGATGCTACTCAAACCGCTCAGATTCTCGTGGCTGCTTCTTATGCCGGTTGGTTTGGTCGCGGTCCTATTCTTCTTGTTTAATGCAGTGGCCGTTTACTATCACCTTCAGGATGATGTTGCCTATGTTTCTCATATCATCGGTTTCACGATCGGAATTGTTTTGGGAATTAAGTGGAGTGAGCAATGGAAGAGGAACTTGCTGATCTCTCTTGGTCTGGTTGTGGCTTACTTTGCCCTACTCTACTTCCTAACAACATACGTGCTTCCATCGCTTGGACTAAGCTAACCTCCTGTCGCGATCGGGAAGAATTGAAGGGGATATTGAAGGCTAATGGCTGGTCACGAGGACTCTAAGTCCAGTCCAATAATCAGTCTCCTGACAGATTTCGGTTTAATGGATCCCTACGTTGCCGAAATGAAGGCTGTCATTCTCTCCACATGTCCTAAGGCAGCGATTATCGACATCAGCCATTTGGTTGAGAAGTTCAACATTAGAATGGGAGCCTTTCTTCTTGCGAGCGCTGCTCCATCTTTCCCTGCCGGTTCAGTCCATGTAGCAGTTGTTGACCCGGGAGTTGGAAGTGAACGTCGTCCTATCGTCATCGAAGCACGACGTAATCTGTACGTTGGTCCTGATAATGGTTTATTGATCCCTGCCGCGGAGGCGGAAGGAATACTCAAAGTCTTCGAAGTGGCCAATCACAAGCTGATGCGGAGTGATGTCTCCGCGACATTCCACGGCAGAGATATCTTCGCCCCAGTTGCCGCACATCTCGCCTGCGGGGTCCAATCGCGCGAGTGTGGTCCCGAGATCTCACATTATGTGAAGCCGCCGTACACTCAACCGACTCTTGATGGTAGGAAAGCATTTTGTGAAGTCTTCCACATAGATGGTTTTGGGAACATAATCACAAACCTGCGCAGCACCCACATCTCAAAATGGAACCTGAGCCCAGATCAAAAGCTCCGGATTTCGTTGGGCAATAGGCGGATATCCGCGAGATGTGTCAGAACCTACTCAGATCTCAAGAAGAATGAATTCGGGTTCCTCACAGGCAGTCACGGATTTCTAGAGATCGCTTGTAGAGAGGAGAATGCTGCAAAACGAATTCGCGCTAAAACGGGGATCGCAGTCCGGATCGAAGGTGCTTAGGCTTATCGCTGAGCGCCACCTCTCGCAGGCGTTCGTCGCCGAAGATGCTCTTGATGTAAGCTGCCACTGTGGTTGGGACTAGCTTGTCCCAGCTCTCGCCGCGCACTACTCGTTCACGTATTTCTGTTGCTGAGTAAGTTTCGCGGTCATAGAACGGTATCGGTTCGACTCGGAATCCGGCTTCTTTGAAGAGGCGAGAGGTTACAGGTTCATTTGAGAATACGACCTCGAAACGAGGTGTCTGCGAAACCACATGGGCAACCCAGAGGTCGTGTATACGAAGATCGCGAATGGGAATGGCGTAGTATTTTGAAGCGTCAATTTTCGCCTCATCCATTGCGAGGCGGATCATTGTTAATCGTTCGCCGGCGGTGAAAGGGTTGTGAAGAGTATGGCTGAACTGAGCACTTCCAATGGCGATTATGACCTCGGGAAGCTTCTTCAAAACGTGCTGAATGCACTGTAAGTGGCCAAGGTGAAATGGCTGATACCTTCCGATCAATAGGCCTCGGTGTCTGTCGCTGTCCAAGCTGATGTACCTTAACTGGGTTAACCAACTCTAATTGGTCTAATTGACTTTTCTGGATTAGTGTTAAGTTTCAGAACCACATCGCCGAATCTGGTATTCTAGTATGGTGACCACAACGACTGCCGCGAAACCTTTCCTTCGAGAAACTTGACGCCCTCCCGTTCAAGCAATGTCCGCTTGACAACCGCACCTTCTGAGGGTTTTCGTCCGGGCATGCCATAGTTGACAACTTCGAGTGACGCAGTTACGACTCTGTGGCATGGGATGATCGGGGGGAGAGGGTTACTTCCGACCGCTGTCCCAACAGCCCTAGCAAAACGGCGCGAACCAATCTTCTTGGCAATAGCTCCATAAGTGGTCACGCGGCCGCGCGGGATGCGACGGAGCATAGAATACACCTTCATTCTAAAGGGAGAAACGTGCGACATATCAAACGAATTCATGCCGACCCTTCCTAAACCCATGAACAGCTCATACAGTTCTTTGAACTTGGCTTGGTCGGCTGGGGCCGCTTGGCAACTGGACCGCAAACGCTTCGGGATCGAGCCCATGACGCCTTTCACAGCTTTGGCCTGAGTTTCTTCTGAGAAAGCGCAGGCGATCAACTTTCCGTTCTCTTTGCGCGCCACAGCGAACCAAATTCCACCTTTCTTTTGTGCCGAAATCTGCAACACGGAGTGCCAAGCCTCCGTCCAATGCGGAATGATTCAATGGCTAGATTAAAGCTACATGGCGAGATTAGTTTCATATGCCTCTCTCGCTGATTAAACAGCCCACACGTTACATCTCATCTCGGTAGGCTTGATCTCGCTGAAAAATCTGGACTGGATTCAGAAGCGGACGGGACTGGATCCGGCGAAGAACGTTGAAGCCCTCGCTTTCATCGAGACCTCAGACTCCACAATGTGCATGCAATGCCGAGGGGCGAAGATGCTTTGCGGCAAATCGAGCTGTCCGATTCTGTCTAAGGCGGAATCGCTCGTAAGGCATCTGCCTCGATTGGATTCAGACGAGTTAGATGGTTCAAGTCCACCCGGAGTCTTTGCAGGCCATGTCGGCTATCCGAAAATCTACTTGGGGCCACTGATTCCCCCAACCATAGGAGATACGAGATTGCTGGATACGCCCGAGCTTTGGCTCGGGAAGGACATCCAGACAATAATCGATTATAGGTTCAGCTTGGTTCGGGGGAAGTCATTGGTTGAGGTTCATGAAGCAGCCGACCCCGCCAAGTACCTCTTGGATCTTCACGACTTAGCGTTGTCATCTTCCTCTGTAGAGGTTGATGCGAAGTTTCGAAAGAAGCCGCGTATGGCGCTCACGCTGAGCGAGGAAACCCAACCCTTCGGTCCCTCAGCCATGATTCGAGAAATGACGGTTACCCCGAGTACGGGAGAGAGAAGGCTCGAGGCTGTCTACTATGATGGTGACGAATTGGCGGTTGATGGTATGGTGGATCTCTATCATGATGGTATCCAGGTGTCTCGGATTCAGCGAGTTCTCAGTCTCGGCATGTTGGGGGTTCAAGAACAGAGAAAGATCGTTCCTACTAGGTGGAGTATTACAGCGGTTGACGATACGCTGTCGAAGCATCTCCTGAGGCGTGTGAAGCAGTATCCGCCAATCGATAAGTTCGAGGTCTACCTGTACGAGTACTTGGACAACATCTACACAGCCATACTGGCGCCTCGGAATTGGGAGTACGAATGCATCGAAGCCTGGTTCCCGGGAACCGCATGGAACGAAACCGGCGCTGTACCAGCGATGATGGGGGATCATGAGGAGTATGAGGGTAGGACCACTTACGCGTCAATCGGTGGATGCTACTATTCTACTAGGCTTGCGATCGCGGAATCATTGGAACGTAGGCAACGGCAGGCAGCTGCGGTTGTATTGCGTGAGATTCGACCCGGATACATACTTCCGGTGGGCGTTTGGAATGTGAGGGAAAGCGTCCGCGCGGCTATGCGAAGCAGGCCTATCGTCTTCGACTCATTCAGTGAGGCCTTAGAGTTCGCCTGTAAGCATCTCGCAATTCCCATGCAGATTTGGAAGAGGGGCAGCGTACTCATTCGAAACGAAATGTTTCAACGCAGAATGAATCAATTTCCCTTAAGTCATTGAGACGGTAAAGTCCAATTGCCGGTTAATCACCATGAATCTTGTGGCTGCAAAAGAGCCAGTTGATGATCTAGAACGAACTCAACTGCTTCTTGCGATACTTTTTCGGGTCTTGAAGCATCTCCAGAAACTCGTCTCTGGTCATTTTGAGTTCATTCATTATGTCACTCATGAGACCTGGACCGATTTCTGGAGCTAACAGAATGGTCACCGCCCTTCCGTCAGGGTGCTTCATGAAAACGTGACTTCCCTCAGTTCGTTGCTGGAAAAACCAGCTTTGCCCAATTTCTCGACTAAGGCTCTTCCCGAGAGGTTACGTGGAAGTTTGGACAACTAGGCTACAAGTTCGATTGCTGTTACGGCGGGCATATTGGTTCCTTTCTCGTTCGTGGCTTCAAGTACTAGATGGATGGCCTCCTTGATGTTGCGGATGGCCTCTTCCTCGGTGTTACCTTGGGTCATAGCTGCTGGAAGCTCCAAGCAGCGTGCCACGTAGTATCCTGCTTCATCGCGACGGATACTGACATTGAAGACTGGCACTTCGTACCCTCGATTTCATGCTCCATAGGTGGAGTATATACGAGTACTCCCCATAGCGCCCTGAATAGTCAAGGGCGTGGTTGGCTGCGTTGATTGAGATATCAGGGGATCTCCTTGAGGGCGGAGGACAGATCGTCAGAACTGCAGTCGCACTTGCGGCGCTTACAGCAAAAGACGTCAGGATCAGCAAGATTCGCGATAGGCGACCGAACCCGGGGCTACAGGCGCAACATGTTACGGCTGTTAAAGCTCTCGCGGCTATATGCAACGCAGAAACTGAAGGCCTTATTCAGGGTTCGCGCGAGCTAGTGTTTAGACCTCGCACCCATGTTTCTGGTCATTTTAGTTTCGATGTTGGGACGGCAGGCAGTATTCCACTGATTCTTCAAGCCTTGATGCCTTCAGCCACCTTCGCACCGTCTCAAGTTGAGTTCGAGCTAATTGGGGGGACGGACGTTCGGTGGAGTCCGACAATCGACTACGTCAGGTTGGTCGTTCTGCCCGTTTTGGAATTGATGGGGTACAAAGCGTTCGTCGAAGTCCATCGGCGAGGACATTATCCGAGGGGAGGCGGCAAGGTCACGGTGAGCATTCAACCAACACGTGGCCTCAAATCACTCAAATTGATTGAACGAGGACCGCTTTCGATGGTGGAAGGAATCAGCCACTGTGTGAAACTCCCGAGCCACGTCGCGCAGCGACAGGCCGCCTCTGCAAAGGAGAAGCTGCAGGCCGGGGGAGTAAGCGCTGTCAACATTGCCATTGAAACTTACCCTCCAGAGCAAGATCCTCACTTCGCGCCCGGCAGCGGAATCACACTGATCGTGAAGTCATCAAACGGTTCTGTCATTGGTTCTGATAGCATAGGTGAAAGAGGGAAACCTGCAGAACGAGTAGGTGAAGAGGCTGCAACTAAACTGTTAGCTGAAATCGGGTCGAATGCGCCGGTCGACCGGCACCTCGGCGATATCCTGATCCCATACGTGGCGGTCGCGGAAGGTAGATCAGAGATCTGCGTTTCAGAGGTCACTATGCATACTCTGACGAACATCAAGATTGCAGAGATGGTGGCCGGAGTCAAATTCGATCTCCAGGGTGGCCTGAAGAAACCTGGAAGAATTGGGGTTCAGGGAATTGGGTTGAGAACCTGAGGGTACATCGAAATATCACCGCACACTTCATGATTCTGAATGTAGAGGGGAACGGCGACGAGCTCAGCGAATATCTCTAATCCGCAGAGGGAGATTGGTCTCCTCATCGCGGTAGATGCCCTCTTCGGTTTCGCGATTGGGTTCAGCTCGCCATCTGTTGCTCCACTCGTGTTTGCGCTTGGTGTCAGCATATCTTTCGTTGGTCAAGCTCAGACGGTGGGTGGGTTAGGAGCAACGTTCCTTCGCCTGCCAGTGGGCATTCTGAGTGACAGAATTGGGAGGAAGCCTTTCATCCTAATTGGGGGCCTTGTCACGCTCACAGGGTTCCTTTCGTACTCGATGGCCACTTTCTGGGTTCTGCTGGGAGCAGGCATCGTTCTAGTTAGTATCGATTTTGCGATTCGAAGCATGGCGATGTACGCTTCCTTGGGCGACGTGGCGAAGAGCGGGCTTGGACGAGTTTTCAGCCTAGACCTCGGCGTAACAGAAACTGCCGCGACAGTCGCTCCACTTGTGGGTGGATTCTTAGCGACGACGATGTCGTTTCCATCCAGTTTCATTTTTGCGACATCAGCGGGATTGATCGGTGTAGCTCTGATCGCTGTGCTTGTCTTTTACAGGCCTGAGCCGATCGTGCGAACAAAGAATCGACTTGAAGTGTCGAAGTGGTCGTTCATTCGTCCTGACAGGAGACTCATTCCGCTTTTGGTGATCGTGGCTCTCGATGCAGCGGCATGGAGACTTTCAATCCCATTCTGGACGCTTTACGTCTTCAATCAGATGAAGGCTACTCAGGAGCAATTGGGAATCGCTCTTGCTATTGCTGCCGGAATTCCGGCGTTGACGGGGTTGACGTTGGGGTCGAAGCTTGACAAGGTCGGGAGAAGGCCGTTTCTGGTGGCGAGTGAGTGGTCTGCTATAGGCGCTTTCCTACCGCTCTTGTTCGGTTGGAGACCTGAGTTTGCGTACATCTCAGCCATATTCTGGGGCCTTGTGTATAGTCTGTGGGTGCCAGCAATTAACGCCTACATTGTTGAACACTTTGGCCGCGAGAAGTTTGGGCAGACATCTGGAACGATGAGTCTCGTGTCGGGAACCGTTTCCGCTGCGTCCCCCGCCCTAGGAGGCTGGATGTGGGATAACATATCCCCTGCAGCACCCTTCATAGTCACTCTGTTCGCTGCCATTGCGATTGGTTTCATTATCTGGTTCAAGCTGGCAGAACCAAGCGTCCAGCCGAGGAATACGTTGAGGTAACTTTACCCAGTCGCGCGAATCATGATCTCTTCCGACTCTTCCAAATCACTGCGCCCTTCTCAACGTCGCGAATTTCCAGGATGCGGTGAAAGGGGATCGTCACTTCCTCGCCTGCTTCGGAGTTGAGCGTGAAATATGATTTTCCCAGTTTCACTATGTCCGTTGCTCGAATCTGCTTAACGTCATTCGCAGCGCCCCTGTGACGGTAAGTAATGAGATATCTCTCAGAAAGTTCGGTGCTTTTCCAGCGGAGCTTGCTCAGGAGATTTCTGAGTGGGTGGACCACGTTTTTTCATCAGCGAGGTCGTTCTGGGGTTGTGACTAGGTTTGAGAGTACCAAGACCTTATTAATCCGCCTGCATCGGGTTTTGCGAAAACGGTGCTTCTAATTGAGTCATGAATACTACATGCCCGGTGCAACGACCGTTGGAATCGTTTGTAAGGACGGCGTGGTGCTCGCGTCTGAACGTCGTGTGTCTTACGGTTACTTTGTTATGAGCAAGACGGGAAAGAAGGTTTTCAAGATTACAGAGAAGGTGGGTGCCGCATGCGCGGGCATAGTTGCCGACATGCAAATACTCACCCGCGAAGTTTCAGCCTACCTCAACATTTACTCGTACGAGCGGGAGCAGAGTGTGACCGTTCGAACTGCCGCAAAACTCATGGGTAGTATGCTATTCGAACGCCGTTACCTCCCATATCTCACGCAGACGATCGTTGGCGGAATCGACGAGACAGGCCCAAAGCTGTTTGTGTTGGATCCGCTGGGTTCTGTGATTGAAGATAAGTTCACTGCTGTTGGGTCTGGGGCGGAGATTGCGATGGGTCTTCTCGAGACTGACTACAAGGAAGGTATGTCGGTTGAGGAAGGGAAGGGATTGGTCCGTAAGGCTGTCAAGGCCGCGTCGGCTAGGGACATTGGAAGCGGCGAAGGCTTGGACATGCTCGTCATTACGAATAGTGGCGTGAAGGAAGAGCAAGAAGCCATAGCGAAGTAGAGACGGCCGCCTGCGTCTTTAATTCGAACTTGCCAAGTAAGAGCTAGAGAACTCCATGCTCTCCAAGAGCGATTTCCACAGAATTCAAGCTGAGCTGATGTCCTACGATAAAGCTAGGGAAAGACTTCAGACACTAACGAGGAATGCGACGAGGCTTTGCAGCTGGGCGATCATACAAGTTCACCGAGGGAAACTGTCGCAAGCTGACAAGACGCTTAGCGAGGCAAGGCATTCACTGGACGAGCTTGACGCGCTTCTTGCGGCCCACGCTGAGTTACCGCAATTCGGGCAGGTGCTTGTTGCCTTTCAGGAGTACGCCGAAGCCAGACTCCTATTCGACATGAAGAAGAGTGGAAAACTCGCATCCTTGAAAGATGTGGGGACGAGTAGCACGGCGTACCTGTTGGGCATGCTGGATTTTGTGGGGGAAATGCGACGAATGACTCTCGACGGTCTCAGGAAAGGAAACGCCGATGAAGCTGAGAACCTGCTCTCTACCATGGAGCAGGTGTATGAGGATCTAATGGCCTTAGACCGCACATCCATCCTCCCTAACTTTCGCAGAAAGCTCGACGCAGCACGCAGAATACTCGAAACCACGCGCGGAGATGTTGCGACGGACATTAGACGTGTATCCTTGGAGAAGGCATTGCGCAGCGTTGAGCGTAAACTTGGACCTTCGAGTAAAGGTCCCAAGCGCGGTTGAATTGCGTATCAGAATCCCAAACAGAATTTCCCCTCGCGAAGCCATAGCTCTCCAAAAGAAACTGGCACCGTTGGTCAAGGAGGAGAGCGATCTCCCGTCAAGTATCACGCATCTCGTGGGATGCGACGCAACCTACATTCGCGGCCTAACCTTAGCAGCAGCAACCCTGGTCGATTATGAAAAACTGGAACTTCTTGAGACAAGGTCGGTTAAGGAGAAGACGAGGTTTCCATACATTCCGGGGTTGCTAGCGTTTAGAGAGGGGCCGTCGGTGCTGCGGGCAATCCGGGCCCTCGGAGCAAGGTCATACGTTTGCTTGGTCGACGCTCACGGCCTAGCGCACCCTAGACGGTTTGGGCTCGCTTGTTTTGTGGGGATCGCGCTTGACCGTCCCACCATAGGGGTGGCCAAGAGTTTACTCTACGGTCAGGTGGAGGGGAATCAGGTGGTCGATAAGGAGGGCCGACAGATAGCTGAGGTCGTCCCATTGCCTGAGTCGAGGAAAACCATCTATGTCAGTGTGGGGCACAGGATATCTTTGAGGGACGCCGTCAGAATTGTCAAGTACTGCCTCAGCAAGAAGGGTCCCATTCCCATAAGCCTAGCCCACGAGGAGGTTACCAGAGAAAAATGGCTACTCAAGAAATCAAGCCAAGCCTCCTGATAACACTCTACAAGTTGATCGAAGTGGGCGCTTATCCGAATGAAATCATATTCACCACAACGGACCTTGCAAAGCTGTTGAAAGCGTCCCAGCAGACTGCGTCACGGCACCTAATTGAGCTAGAAAAGCTGGGGTTGATTCATCGCGTTAGGTTGGGTCGGCGTGAATCTATCAAGATCACCGCAGCCGGAGTCAAGCATCTGGATAACATGTTTCTGACATTGAAGAGGGCCTTTGAGATGAAGGAAGCTGAAACCGTGTTCGAGGGCACCGTATTCTCTGGACTGGGCGAAGGAGCCTACTACATAAGTCAGGCTGGCTACAAGAAACAGTTCTCGGAGAAGTTGGGATTCGAACCCTACCCTGGGACGCTGAATCTCAGAGTGCGAAAAGAGGATCAGGAGAACGTTAGAATGTTGGAAGCCTCACCCTTCATCCTCATCGAAGGTTTCACGGATGGCAGTCGGAGCTTCGGTCCCGCGAAATGCTTCCACGGCAAGATCGGGGACAAAATTGAAGGCGCCCTGATATTTCCGGTCAGGACCCATTATTCAGGTGACGTTGTCGAGATGATCTCAACTGAGTTTCTGCGAAAAGCTCTCCATCTGAAGGACGGGGACACCGTCAAGATGAGGGCGTTTACCTCAACTCTTGGTTCTGCTAACTTTTCGGCGCATAGGCCTTCAGGTTAACTCGCTCCCATCGACTTTCAGGATTGCCGTCAGTTGCGGGTTCCTGTACCATCGCTTCAGTTGGGAGCGCGATTGGCGCGAACCTCACGCCTCTCGCTAGGATATTCCTAGCGGCGTTCACGTCACGATCCACCGTGACTCCGCATGACGGACATCGTAGCTGTCGGTTCTCTTCGGGTATTCTCGCCAAGCGAGACCCACATACCGAACACTTCGCCGACGTCCCATGCGGATGAACGTAAATGACTGGCAGACCTTCCCAGTGGGCCTTGTACTCGATCTGGCGTTGCAGCTCAGCGTACGACCAGGAGTTCATTCTGCCACGGTAAGCGCGGCCTTGCCCGTTCCCGCGTACATACAGTCTGCGCATGCCCGTTAGGTTCTCCATCACGACCCCGAAGTGCCTCCTCTTTGCCTCATCCACGATCTGCTTTGATGCGTGGTGGAGTATCTGCTTTACCTTTTCGCGTTGCTTGCGACCATACTTGTTGGCTATGTGGCGGCGGATTCGCACATCATTCCGTTTTATGTGAGATCGGACCCTACTGTATGTGGACTTAACCCGAGTCGCCTTGCAGAGGTTATGCTTTAGGACTGACCCATCCGTCGTCGCCAACGTAACATTGTCCAAGTTGCTGTCGATGCCCATGAATCCCTGCGGCCTGACCTCAGAGACATGCTTAGCATATGCCAATGATAACTTGTCAGGAGTCAGAGTAACCGAACGAATCAAATTGCCAGCGATCGTGGCTCGGACATGTGGAGTCAAAGGGATCTTGATCGTTTCCCTGGGCCTGTGCGGCAGGAGCAAGCGTCCATCCTGAACTTTAAATCCGTAGCATGTGGTCACCCGCAGCCGGCGAACATATGGCATACGAGTCTCCCCTTGTCGAGCTACTTTGCGATAATTCCGCAGTACGCCTACTGCGGCGCTTACGGCACACATCTTGTAGTAACTCATCACATCGTAGGCGGCGAGTTGCCTGTATGCTTTCAAAGACAGCGCCTTCAGGCTACTGACATTTTCTGCAATACCAATCTGAATGCATCGGTTCATCATTTGGCGGAATTGCTCAAGCAAGCGCAGAATGTTCTGGTCGGGGGAGTAGAATTGTTGAACTGTCTTAATGGCCAGCATAAAGCCAATTCGCATTTCCCTTGGCTTTAACTGGAACAGGTAGCTGAAAGTATCATGATCTTACGCGGTCTAGAACGTGTAACTTGCGTTTTGTCACTGCATAATGGACCGGCACTCGAACGATCCCTACAACCTGCAAATTCGCGACGTTCTACAGCTAGGGTTCTTAAGGCTTAGAGAGAAGACTGTAACTACTCAGACGCTGAATGTTCCCGATGACAGCAGATTTGGTTAGGTTCTCAGTGATTAGAGATCCTTCGTAATTCCTCT
>Ga0315282_10004689_pt1 | contig 23714 bp, 29 predicted proteins | sample YL17G07_20_MG_FD_203693 | JGI IMG/M metagenome (GOLD analysis project Ga0315282, IMG submission 203693) | Sediment microbial communities from Yellowstone Lake, YNP, Wyoming, USA - YL17G07_20 | ecosystem: Environmental > Aquatic > Freshwater > Lake > Sediment | place: USA: Wyoming | collected... | reverse complement strand
GCCGGCGGAGTTTGCGGCGCGTTCCGTAAGCTTCGTTACGCCTGCGGCTTCACTTCGCTTACGGAACGCCGGGGCGATGGTGGCACCCTCTAATTGAGGCTGGTACAAAAACCGGGGGTAGGACAGCCTCCTACGTGCTACCACGGCACAAGATTCTCTTTGACCATTTTGATGTTTTCGCCATAGCACCGCGGATAATTCCACTCTTCATTACCGTTATCTGTGAGATTGGCACAGGAGGAAGAGTTGCTCCCGGCCATACTTTACCTTCCATGGATGACTTCCCAAACACGATTGCCCCATATGTCTTGCCACCGAGCTTCCACTTTACATATCCAAGAAACTCCTCCAATCCTTTCTCGTCGCTTATCGAGAACACTGCCTTAGATGCTGGGAATCTGTGAGAATGACATTCTACGAGGCAGCAGCCTTTCTCTCTCGCCATAAGCATTATCTTAACTTTCTCTTTCTCGTTGAGTTCCAGGTATGCCCAGCTCCTATGGTCCCAGCCTTCTTCCGGAACAAGATAAATATCGTTGACAAGAAGCAATATGTTCCCATTATCATCTTGTTCCGTAACAAATAAGAACGCTCCTTGCTCGGTAGTGCCATGGAAGAGGTGCGTCATGAGTTTTACATAATAGCGATGACCTATTACAACAATTGCTTTCTTCAATTGACTTCTCGCAGCCTCACACCAACAGACCTCACGAATGTGATAAGATTGTCACCACCTGAGGAAGTAGGTCCCGGTTTCCATACCTCACTATGCCAAGAAAACTGACTCCATCTTCCTGGCACTGCTACACTTTGTCCCTCGGTGTACCCGGATGGCATGCCTCCGTCCTTTCTTCTAATGCCGGAATCCACATAGAAATTGTCAGGCGGTGTCAATGGATATGTATTCGGAATTAGGAACAACAGTCTCGTTGTTTTCAGGTTCCAACCATCGGGAAGGCGATAATTTGGTATCATAACCCAGTCGTAGTTGGCGCCGTGCTGGAGGTTCGGATATTTCTCCTGCAAGGCTTTGACCTCCTCAATGACTCTCTCGTTCATTAATCAACCTCTCTTGAATTTAGGGGCACTCCCGTATCTATGTCCCGGTTTCAGTTCAACGACTTCGTCTTCTGAGAGCGTTCTCTCTGTCCCATCGGGAAATTCCTCCACGATGGGAAGTTCAGGAGGAAGACTTCCTAATTCCCTTATTTCCCGAGTCGTAATTGTCTCCTTCGCCCAAGGATATTCAGTCCCCTCGATGTTCACATAGAATTTCTTGCCGTCTTTTGCGTCGTCGTGTTCCATGACATCCTCCTTGCAATAGGTATACTGCTTTTCCACTGGAGCCTACACATTTGCTCCCGTTATTACTACGATGAAGCGTTACACTTCAGTCTGGTGCGTCGGCGCGATAAGATAGGTTCAGGTAGCGCTTGACTTGTAACATACCTGCGTATCTAATAGATGAGAGAAAAGGTGGGGAGGTAGATGAACGCATTTGACCAAAAGGATGAAGATATTTACCTTCTCTTGCTTGAGAATCAGGAAGAAGGTGTCAGAGTACTTCTTGTGACGTACGAACGTTTTTGGCGAGCATGCCTCCGGAAATACTATCATAACAAGCTGCAGGATGCGGACTTCGATGAGATAATTTCTGCTGCAACCTGGAAAATATGGAATGGCATAAATACTTTTGATGAAACTCAGAGTAAATTCAGGCAATGGGCATTAGCCATAGTATCCAATCTGGCCAAAGACTATGTAAGAGCTGCCAAGAGAGGTCTCCACTCGATCACTCTCGAGGCAGAGGAGTGGGAAGCGTTACAGCCTATAGCAAGGGTTCGTGGGGAATCAGAAAATACAGAATCTCTTACCCCTGAGGCCAGAGGTGCATTATATGGTGCTTTTGATGAGCTGCCCGACATTCAAAAGGACGTTCTTCAAATAGTTACCGAGAATCCTGAAATATCTGCACGGGACATTTCTGATATGCTCGAAAAGGAAGATAAATATGTTACGAATAACTATGTCCGTGGACTCAAGAAGCGTGCTGGCGAACGAATGAGGAATGCTCTTCTGCCGTATAAAAGCGACCCCAAGATAGCCAAGTACTTGGAAGAAAGTGAGGTGTCAAGCCATGAATAAGGATGCTGGGGAGAGAGAGGAAAAACAGCGTCGGTTTGAGAACCTCATAGGAAAGGCTCTCCGTGAGGGTGGATATGCCATGCCGTTGAATGAGCAAGAGATCGATGCAATGTTTGACTCGTTGCAGACAAAACAGACTTCAGACGAATTCATAAAAAAGGTTTGTGAGAAATTGCATGACAAGGAGCACTATACAATGAGAATAACTCCAGAGGCAGCGAAAAGATTAGGTGACTCTAAGGACACACTCCGCGAAAAAGAAGACCCAACTGGCGAGTTCCGAGCAGCAGCTCGTAATGTGGGAGAGATGTCAGAAGAAACGAAGAAAAAACTGGATGAGGACCGTGCTAAACTGGACAAAACCTTCAGAGAGAAAGCAGACGATTCCATTGGATAACGCCTCATTGATAGCTGATTTGGCAGAGTGCATGGTTGATGGGGCAGGAATTATATCTCCTCCGATTGACCCACTTGCGCTCATAAAAGATGAGCCGATTGTCGCCATTGGAAGCAACTATGGAGAGGCATTTGACGGCAGGATAGAGTGGCGCGGCGACCATTTTAACTTGTACTACAACACAAGACATGGTAATGAGAAAGACCGTAGAGTTAGATTTTCAATCAGCCATGAAATCGGCCATGCCGCAATACCATGGCATGTAGAAGCTCTCATGCAATCTCTCAAATCCCACTCGTCATCCTCTGAGTATGTGTCAGATAACAAGGTCGAAAGAGAAGCAGATGAGTTCGCAGCCAGTCTGCTCATGCCACGCCTGCTGTTCAAGTCGGTAAGCAGGAAAGTTCCCGACTTAAGGACACTCATTCCCGCCTCTGAAAAATTTCAAACTTCCCTGCTCAGCACGGTAGTAAGATACGTACATACAACGGATTTTGCCTGCCTCGTGTTTGTGTCGGATGGTCACAAGGTTAACTGGCACTTTAGGTCTGAAGAATTTGTCCGAACGGGAGCAATAGGACTCAAGAAAGGGATAATTCTGCCAGAGTCATCATGCACGCGGCGTCTTGCAGAAGGCAAAGCCAAGGCCAAGGGAGTAGAATTTGTTGAAAACCTGATTGAAATAGAAGATTGGTTCGAACATTACAGGTATCGCTATCCAGATGTTCTTGAACAAGCAATGCCAGCTGGCAGATACGGCTATCTAACCCTTCTTGCGGTTGAAGAAGCATAGACTTCTGTCTACTGTCCTGCTCTCTGACCGTGCTTGCGCTTTTCTGCAGCGCACTCGGGTAATCGCAATTACGGGCAGAAGTCGCCCGTTAAGAGATAAGGCTTGCAGTAAGACTGGAGAGTGTGATAATAGGCTGTTATGCGCGTATAGGGCTTTTTCAAGGGGGTGATTAGCATGGCTTTCAAGGGAGTGTTTCTTGCTCACGTTCCTGACGCGGACCCGAAGAAGCACAGGTGCGTGGTTGAAACTAACATGTATAAACTCTTCGCCGTGTTAGTGAGAAACCAGAAACAGGCGGTGGATGTCTGCAAGCGACTCGTGAAAGAGGAAGGAATTCACTCAATCATTCTGTGCCCGGGATTCACACACAGGGACATTGCTCAGATATCGGAAGTGGTCGGCAAGGATGTGGGAGTATCGGTAGCGAGAGGAGACGGTTCGAGTATGCGGGTCGCACAGAAAGTGATGGAAAAGGAAGGATGGTTTTCAGGATAACAGCAGGTTAGTCGGCAGTAGCAAGGAAATGCCATGGCACACATCAATGCCCCCGAGCGAATCGATGAGGAATTGGTGTGTGTGGACAGTCTGGTAGATTACCTAAAGCACCGGTGTGGATGTAGCAATGTCTTGGTGACGCGGTCTAAAGACGACCCACCAGATTTCTGGGTCACTATTGACGGCGACAAATTCGCAGCCGAGGTTACGAGCATTGTCTCAGAAGTAGCGTATATCAAGAAATGCAAAATGATAGAGACGGCTATTCAGGAATCCGCAAGAGAGCAAGAGGTTCTCAACGGAAAGTATGCGCTCGTGATAATGCGTCACCCGAAACTTCCTAAAGGCGCATCACAGGAATGGAATGGTTTGGTTGAGGAGGCAACATCCTTCATACAAGGTACGCGCGGGGATGAGTCCACTGGCGAACATCTCCTCCTGAAAGACACAGACGGCAACCTGGGAATCCAGAAGGTTTCCAATCAGGGCGCAACTGTTGGGCTTATCGGTCCGGTAGAAGTCAAGCATAAAGTCCCTGATGTTCAAGATGAATTGTTCCAACTCATGCAGAAAGCAGTGGACCAGAAGCGCCAAAAGATAGAGAAGAAAGGCGTCCCTTCCTTATGCTCCCGGATTATACTGCTTTTTTACGATGCGTACGGGTACGGTGATGACAAGGATGCACAAGAGGCGCTGTTGAGAGTCAATGGATACAGGTGGTTCCACTCTATATTCTGGGCTGCCTCGTTCACAAACAGACCAAATGATTTGTCTCTGGAAAACCCGGGAAGAAAAGGTGCTTTTCTGTATAGCGAGAACAAGAGGTGGTGGAGGAGAAAAGAGTGGAGTCCCGACTAACTTGCCTGCCTAACCCTCAAATTGCTCGGAGAGAAGAGAAGCAAGAAGTTTCTTCTCCAGTTTACGTAGATTCTTTCTTATAGTCGGTTCCAGCACATGGTCTTGTCCACTTGCCTCGGATATTGTTGGGAAATTCTCGAGCGAGCATAACCAGTCTCTCAGATCTCGCGTTCTGTAAATGTCAGTAATACTGATTTTCCGAGCAATCAGAAACAAATGTCTCATTTTGAGATTGCCTGCGCGAGTTTGAACTCTTTTAGTTGCCTGCTTGCTAATTGCATAAGCAGCGCTTCTAATTTCCTTATCCTGGTCAGCAACGAAGTTGTCTCGCTCTCGTATTTTATCGCTTCGCCGATCCAGCGTTTCGCTTCTTCCACGTAGCCAGCGGTCAGATTCTCCGCGGCGATTTTCAAACAGTTGACGATATTGGTCGCAATGCGTTCCGCTCCGACGCTGAGAGATTTTATCTTCTCCTCGCAGCCAATCTTTTCTCGCTCCTGCAATATCGCAGCTTTGAGCAGGTCGCGCCTCTTTGCAGAGAGTTTTGGATACACCTTCCGCAGGTTCCCAAACAGACTCAGGTCAAACGCTTCTATTCTCGCGTCAATCTCCCTTACGGCGTTGAGAGCCTGCACCAAATGATGCTCTCGCGGGATAATGTCAACGAGATGCTTTGCGATAACCGCTCTCGCCTTTTCGGATTCCCGCTGCTCGTCAATGAGTTTCGCCGCGGCTTCGAGGTCTGCGATAATTTGCTTGCTCTCTTTGTGTTCCTGCGCGAGGAGTGGTTCTATCTTTCTCCCCACAGTCGCAGCCTCAAGGCGAAGTTGCTCCCATTTCTCGTAACCAGGCAGAATTCTGCGGGCAACTTCTTTCGGTTCGTGAAGCACGCTTGAGAGCGCTCCGGCGCCTGGTGTCATTTTGTGAAGCGTCGTAGCTATTACCTGGTAAATTGCGACGAAAATAGCGACCGCGAGAACGACGTGAATTATAGGCACCTTGTCAGCGAGCCAGTTGAAGACGGCAGGCGTGACGGCGCGCAGTGAGAAGTAAGCGATAATGAAAGCGACTGCTGCCGCGCCTGCGCTCCCTCCGCCGAGCTCTTTCGCTATGAAAAAGAGGGAAATTCCGACAAGCGCAACAAAGAGGCAGGCGGCGACTGGTCCGAATGCCCGGAGGTTGAAGTCCATTGTTTTCTCCGTGACCGCGAGCGAAATGGCGAGCAAAATGCCAATGCCGGTCGTAATCGCTTTGCCGCCTTTTTCTCCAAATCTTTTGCCGAGGGTCGCCTGCGCAATCCCCGTGAAGATTATCAGGTAGATAAAGAAGTCAATTATTGCGGAGTAGTCGTCGTATATCCTGGCAATGTCCAGCCATTTGAAGGAGGCGAAGGTCTCTTCAAGCGGCGTTATTACCGAGAAGAAAGCCACTGCTGTGATAGTAATTGCTTTTGACGCGGGTTTTGAGCAAGGCATTTGGGCTGACCTATTGCGAAAGGCTTCTTATTTCGTGGGGTTCGATGAGTTTCAGTCGCAGCAGTTCTTCGATGTGTCGGCGGACGAGTTCCTTGACCAGTTCAGGTCTTGAAGTATAGCCGAACGGCTTGACCTTTTTTATCAGATAGTCAATTACCTTGACCATTTCCAGCGGAAGCGTCACGTTGTTGTATCTGCTGACCATGTGGCATCTTCCACACTGAAAAGCGTAACAGATATATAAATCTTTCCTTCTGACGGATAAAAGTGACTACAGCGAAACTGAGCAGATGAAAGCTGCCTCGAGCAGAAGTCGTTCAACACTTCAAGTACTTTTCGTCACCTTCTGCCCAAGCAAAGTACAGGGCAATTCCTCTGATATTCTTGGCAAATGCCAAGCAATCTGGTCTTGCCTCTACGCCGAACAGTCTTACGAACTGTTGATAATCTCCAAAGTGCTCGTTAGTCTGACTGAATGAATGAACGAGCATCAGAGCACGCTTGGCACCCCATCTCTCAGATTCGATGACTGCGGAAGCTGTTCTGTGAAGAAGCTGATACTTTACTTCTCCTGTCGCGTTGTTGTCCTCCAGTTCCAACTTCCCGAGCAGACACTTCAGTCTGATTTCCTTATTGCGTGTATCTCCGCTCTCACTCTTAGAGTATTTCCTCCATTGACTTATTGTTTCTCCTTTCTCGCCAAATTCCTCCGACACCTTGCCTTCCACTGTTATTGAGACAAGTTGGCAATTTCCCCTTGCCAGCACAAAGATGTCGTTACAAGAGTCCTTGCCCCTGCCAGACAAAGGCGTTTTTCATTCAGGGAAAGCCGCCAGCAGCTCAAGATTTGTAAATGGTTCTATTCCGGAAGCAGTAAATACTTTTCTGACGCACTTAGGAAAGTCATCACATGCATCAATCCAACAATATGCAAGGGTTTTTGCAGAATACCCTGTTACCCAGTGCTTGTCGGGGTCCTCCAAAAGCATTTTCCAATCCTCTGTCTTCCTTATAGGAACATAGATCCTACTCACCGCAATATCCTCCTTCTATCAATCAACTGTTTAATGCTACGTGCTCATGGTGGTTGTGTTATATATCTATCTCATAGATTTCTGTCTCATTCCTGACGGTGAACAAATTCTCTTATTACGCCGAGGACTGCCGCGAAATAGAGCCACCTTTCCTCTATGAACTGAAGGTTCACTTTCTCAGTGGCTCCCTCTCCGACTTCATTCTGTTTTCTTTCCTGTTTGACCAATGCTTCTTCTCTCTGTGCTGCCATGTACTCTTCCTTAGGAAAATAGGGTCGGACCCTGTCCCAAATGTATTGGACCATATCCTGTGTCTGTTTTTCAAATGCAATCTTTGCGAACTTCTTGCACCACGCATATGACCCCTTCAGATTCCGTCCGCTGCTGTGGTGGACGGGAATTACCAAGGAGTCAAAGCTCGTTCCAACAGCTATTCTCAAGGCTTGTTCTGCGATGCCGCCCATGGCAACGATAATGCTCGGAGTCAGTTCTCGGATTTCTTGTCGTAAAATTTTCGGTGCATTTTCGGTTTGAAGCTGTTCGGGCGCTTTCTCGTTGTTCCAAGTTTTCACGGTTTTTTTGCGGTAGGAGAATCTGATAGCATTGCTGACAACTACCATATCATCAACTTGACCAGAGGTGGCGCCTATCTCTGCAAGCATCATTGCGCATATAACGCGACCAAACCCGCCGTCCCAGGGACCAACCTCAGCAAATGGAAAATTGTAAGAACGGTACATAGGTCCAGTAAAAGGGCGTCCATCAATAGTTTTTTTTAGGTCTGTCCATTCATGTCTAATTTTCTCCGCAAACGTTGTTAGATTTTGCGCTTCTGCGTAGAAGGCAATTTTGTGTGCTTGATTGAAATAGTCTTTCCCGATATACGGCAGATAAGCGAGTTCGCGGCCTTGCTCATCCTGCTGAATCCGGATGAGTTGAACTCCTTCCTTCGAAGGCGAATCTGCGTCAATCGCATTACTGCGCAGAAACTCTTCCAATTTGCCAAGTACCTCAGCACGATTCTTGTTCATTGCTTTGCCCCTTTCAAAAAATATGCTAAACACAGTAATTTCATCGCGGGCGGTAGGTAAGTCAAAGAATTTCAGTACTTATGAGATAGCATTTTGACCTCTCTTTTCACAGACTCACGGAGGGCGGCAGGGGCGAGGACTTCGGCGTCGGCGCCCCATTGGAAAACCCAGCGTTTGACTTCATACAACGCCGGCGCGGGGAAAGATAATGTCAAACTCCCATCCCGATGCGTCTCTATCCTCTGTTTCGGATGCCACGTGCGTTCGGAAACCCATTGAGCGGCGTCCTTGGAAAAGCGAATGACGATGTTATATATTTTACCGGGCTCGCCAATAAACCTGCTGAACCTGTTCGCAAAATACTCTTTCGCGTTGAACTCACGCGGCTGGAAAGTCTTTCTATCCTGCTTGACGCGGGTGGTTCTTGAAATCGCGAAATGCCTGATATTCTTTCGCAGCCGGCAGTAGGCGATTAGATACCATTCGCTATCTATGCAGGCGAGGTGCAGTGGCTCAACCTCGCGCTCTTCTGTAACGCTGCTTCCAGCCCTTACGTAGAAGATGCGGATGACTTTATTAGTTCGCAGCGCTTTGAAGACATGCATCCATACATTCTGCGAGATTTCACGAACCGGGTGCCCGTGAAACGATACTAACTGCGTTCTGAAATACGCGGGGTCAATTGTGACCTTATCCGGCAGCGCGGCTCTTATCTTGGTAAAAAGCCCTTCAAGATTTGCCGCGAGCGGAGTTCCCTTATACTGCTCAGCCATTCGCTCAGCGACGAGGAGCAGGAAGAGTTCGCCTTCAGTGAGGTCAAGACCTGGCAGTTTCCACGCAGGGTCGGTGTAGAAGTACCCTTTGCGGAAGTAATCGTATTCAATTGGCGCGCCGAGTGAATCCTTCAAATAAGTAACGTCCCTTTGAACTGTCTTCCTTGTGCACTCCCACTTTTGAGCAAACCTTGTGCAGTTGGGATACCTGCCATCGCGAATGAGTCTGTCAAGTTCCACTATTCTGTGGTGCAGTCCTTGATAGAATTTCATCTTTTTCACGCTCCTATTCTAAGACCACCAGTGGGACATAGTATTACTCATCGCAAGATTCAATGCAAAAAGAACTTCTCATTGTAACACGCAGTGTCCCACCAGGTATGATAAGCTTCTAACAAGAATGTGTCAAGAGGTCTTGCAGAGGAGAAAATATGTCCCCAATCAAAGGAATGGGCATAGGTAACCCAACGATGATGGCACGGAACTGCACCAACGCGGGCAGCGTGAAGATAGAGGCAGAGAAGTTCTGCAGGCAACTGCCGCGACCGTTCAAAGATGATGCGGAACTTCTTGACGCTGCCAGGACACTGTTTGACCTGCGCAGCGCAGTAAGGTGCGAAGATGACGAAGGCTGTTACAGGAAACTTCTTGGGCTGGCATCCGCACTCGGGAGCAAGTTTCACAGGGCGCTAAATCTGTCTTCGGAGGACATGAGGATTGTAAAGGTATTCAGGAAGCACCGGCTCAACCGACTTGAAAAGGAGATTCTGCTTTTCCTCACGCTCACGGCGCTGGGGATGTTTTCTGGAAGTGACTATGAGGAATTGGGCGTATTGCCTGTTAAGAAGGTTCAAGAAGTATTGACTGATGGGACGCGGGAGCGACTCGCAATCATCTCGGCACTTGCTGAAGGTTCACGGCTCCTGAAGTCCGGTCTTGTAGAACTGATGAGCGAGGATAGGGCGCTTGAGGGCGCTGTCCGCGCCTCAGACGATTTCATTGACCCGCTTTATGAGGAGAGCGCTCCATCAGACGGTGCCTGGAAGGTGCGCAGATACGAGGAATTGCTGGATAAACTCCACCTGATAGTCCAATGCCTCAGTGTGGGTTTTGACGAGTTTCCCCACTTTCTTCCTCACCGCCGCCCTATATCACGTGGATGTCTCATAGACAAGGCAAAACGGACAGTCTTCCGCCGATTGGATGCGCTCCACAAGACACTCGTTCGACACCCGCACTGGCCGCTTAGAGGCGTGCTGGAGAAACTGCCAGCGCAGCAGGACGAACTCATAATTGTTGTGCTCATTGGCAAAGAACTCGGCTTTGCGAGGGCAGACAGCGAACTCTTCACAGGCGGCGGTCTTGCAACCGCAGTGGCGCGAAGCATCCCGGAAATCAGGCACAACTTGAGACTCCTTCGGAGCGATTCGGTTCTTCGGGAGAACGGGTATATCCAGGTCTGCGGCGGACAGGACCTTAGCGTCGCGGTTGAGGACGATGACACACTCACAACCTGCGAGTTTGAACTGACAGAAGAACTTCTTGAAAAACTGAAGATAAAGCGGAAGCGCAAGTCCAGCCAGTCCGCACGGCAGCCGCTTATGACTCTTGACCAACTTGTCCTTTACGAAGATGTTATTCAGGCGATTCAACTGGCTGAGGCGCAGTTCAGGTATGCAGCCGTGATGATGAAAGACTGGGGTCTTGGAAGGGCTGTCCCATACGGTTCCGGGGTAACTATTCTATTCTGGGGTCCACCGGGCGTCGGGAAAACAGCAACTGCTGAGGCGCTTGCGCACAAACTCAGTAAACGCATCATTGTTGCTAACTACGCGGAGATCCAGAACTGCTGGGTCGGACAGACTGAAAAGAATGTCGTTAGGATTTTCCGCGACGCGCGCGAGGCGGACGCCGTCCTTCTCTGGGACGAAGCGGACGCGATGTTCTATGACAGAGATAATGCGCTGCGCAGTTGGGAAGTGCGCGACGTGAATGTTCTGCTTCAGGAAATTGAGAGGTTTCCGGGCGTGTGCATACTGTCGACTAACAGAGAAGTGACGCTGGATAAAGCACTTGAGCGGCGCATCGCAATCAAGGTAGAGTTCAAAAAACCTGATAGAGAAATGCGTCGTCAGATTTTGGAGAAGATGATTCCAAAGAAACTTCCACTTGCGTCTGATGTGGATTTTGACAAACTTGCCGACGCAGACTTGACCGGCGGTGAGATAAAGAACGTTCTGCTGAACGCTGCCAGGTTTGCGCTGTGTCGCGGAGAGAAAAGTAAAGTCACAATGTCAGACTTCAGAAGTGCAATCGAGATGGAAAAGTCGGGAAAATGGGCAAACAGGACCCATTTTATCGGATACACACAGAGCCGAGTTACTTTTTGACGGAAGGAGGGGCTTTCCAAATCACAAGCCAGGCAGCGCACGAAAGAAGAGAGATTCGTTAGTGGGGGAAAAAGAGGAAGAAAAAGAGGTAAGAAAAAGAGAATGAAGAAGAAGGGCGCAGGTGTCTGCGCCCTGAATAAGCAGCCTGGTGTCTGAGAAATTACGCTCCTTTCGTTCCGCTCTTTTTTACGAACTCAACCCTGTCATCCGCGCGGAGAGGCTGGTTCAGATTCGTCGTCTCCACATCGTTCAGCAACACCGTGCAGTCATCCGCCGGTATGTTCAGAACCTGACCGTACTGCGTCTTCACCTCCGCGATGGTCTTTCCGTCAAAACCCGGGTTGCTCAGTTCATTACAGCCGCATACTAACGTCGCCATAGCAAATCTCCTTTCCAGTTTTCCAAAAACACTGTCACCTAAAAACAAAAAAGCCGCGGAGTGAAGACAGAATCACCTCCTTTCTTTTCCGCGGGAAAATAGGGTTGAAAGATGCAAAACTACCTGCTATCTCTTTGCAGGTCTTGCGCAGTTCTCGAGGATGTCAAAATAGACTTCGTGGTATCCTGGTGTAACCTCACGAATGCAGCCGTAAAAGGCATTGAGCATAAGGCAGGCAACCATCAAGTTGGTGAACAGTAATTGCGGCTCCGACTCTTGAAGTTCTTCGCAGGACATCTCTTCTGGAGACAAATCTGTCGGGTAGGCAATTTCCTCGTGATACTTCGTAATGGGCGGTGAGAGTTCTCTGCCGCCGCGTTTCACATAGACCTGAACGTTTCCATCGTGATATTCATTGCCTCCAGAAATCAGGATAACCTCTTTCAGTCTTGAGCATCTGTCCTGCAGAATCTTCCTCGTTTTGTGATTGTCCACGCAGGAGAAGACAGTGCTGTTATCGCCGATAATTTCTGAAATGTTCTGCTCGTTGATATACTTCGGAGTCGCGATGACCGTGATTCCTTTGAACATTGCTTTGAGTCTCGCCGCGTGAACCTCTGCCTTATTCTTTCTGAGTTCCGATTCCGCTGCCCGCTGCCTTTCGAGATTGTGTGATTCGTATATATCACCGTCCACAAGATGCAGTTTTGAGCAACTCCATTTGTTGTGTTCCATATATCTCGCAAGCGGTTCAACAAGAGCAGAGCCAACACCTCCAAGTCCGACAACAATTATCTCGTTCACATTGCGCCTCCTCTCATTCCCACCATTCGTAGTCGTTGAACAGAGAATCAACCAACTCCTCTTTACTCTCTTCGGGCCAATCTCTGATCTCCTTCAGAGTCTTCAAAAACTGGTAACGCGGTATCTTCTTCTTCTTCTCGCCTTCCTTCTTCTGTTCCTCTTTGCCGTCAAATAGAGTCACTGGCTGCATCGGAACAATTCTGTCCTGAAGGAAATTACTTTCCTTTTCCACGAACGAGAGCCACGGATGCTTTGCTTCAGGAGTTGGCAAACCATCTATGAGTATTTCGGCAGTTCCTTTGAATCTTCTGCCGTTCGCAGTCACGCTTATCGCAATCTCAGGTGTTCTTGAATCTACGTTTCCGACAACTATGTGAAAGCCGTCTATCTGCGAATCATCTTCATTGTCGGTGCCGCTGAAGAACGCGCTCATTCCGCAGTGCGAGTGAATTGTGCCGCATACTCCCGGAACACCATCCACTTCATACTTGACTGAAGCGCCGCTTACTTTCTGCCTGACCGGTTTGATTGACCACTTGCTCTCTTTGTCATTGTATATCAGAAGAACCGCCGCTTCCGAACTGTGCTCCTTCTGCACTGCTCTGAAGAAAGAGATTGCTTCTTCAACAAGAGAGTAAGGTATTTTCGGCACGCCCGCTTTGAGAAGAAGTGACTCTTCCTGCGCAGGCAGACTCGGAATACCGTTGACTTTCACAATGCACTCGTAAAAATGATTGGACTTCTTGAGATAGATTCCGTCTTTTGCGACTATGTGGCAGAATTCCTCGTTTTCAGGAATCTGCTCTCCTGCGTTGTAGATTTTCACTTCTGCGCCCTCCTTCTTGTCCTCTTTGGAATAACTCTGACCTCTTCGGTGTTTCTTATCGCCTCCGCCATCTCTACAAAAACAGGGTCTTCAACATTTCTCGCTGTTACACCTTGTTCCTTGAGTATCTCCACAGCCATTGAAAGGACTACTTCATCCCTCTGACCGCGGAAATACTTCAGTTGCCCTTTATTCTGGTTGAGATATTTGTCCAGAGACTGCTCAACATCCTTGCAGGTTTTCCATTCCCGCCTGATTGCGTCCACAAAAGTTTTCATTACTCTTCTCCCTCCTTTCCAACTACTTCCTCTATCACTTCCTCAAGTTTCTTGTACCTGTGCCACGAGAGAGCGCAGGGCTCTGCTCCTTCTTTTGTCAGCGCATCCCACGCTTCAAAAAGAGTTCCGTTCGGAGTCTGTTTTTTCAGAATCTCTTTCGGCATTTTTGTATTGTGAATGCTGTTCATATCTGAGTTGAATTCTGAGCCGAAGTAATATGAGATGACTTTTGAAATCTTCGCCTGCATTGTGCCTTCTATTGAGAACCTGAAATCTCCGCCGAGGCAGACAACGCAGTCATTGCCGAGATTTGGCAGCGGCGGATAATAGAGGTCATCTTTGGTATCGGTAATCTGCGACTTTGTGAAAAAGATTCGTAATTCTTCAAACGCAGCGCCGGTGAAAGTCAGCAGGAAGTAAACCCAGGGGAAGCAAAGCGAATACTCACTTATCTCATCGTGTGATTCTGGTCTTCTGCCCGGCGCAGTCCTGCTCTTTCGCGACTTGATTTTCTCAACACAGGGTTCTTTCTCCACGAGATAGAACTGTTTGTTATTCTTCGCCGCGTAAAGAACGACTCTTTTCGGCATAACCGGTGTCACCACGCCCATTGTCTTTCTGAGCGACTGCTTGAAACTCTCCGCACTTATCGCCTGAACCGTCTTCACTTCCTGCAACTCAACTCTGTTACCACAAATCACAATCTGCTCCATAAGAACCTCCCTTCTGAAAAAGATGATGTTTTTGGGCTTACATTTTTGTGGATTGAACTCACACATGTTGCGTGCAGACGCTGCCTGCCAAATATCCTGCCTTGAGCGTGCAGCTGTTGCTGTAGCGTAGTCCGGAAGCCGTATGGCGAACGGACGAAGCGTAAGCAGAGGCTGCAGCGAGACCTGTTAGGTCATTACTTCATTTTCGGCGGCGACGAAACATCGCCACTGGCAATAGTCAATTCAGCCACGACTCTTCCAATACTTGCGAAGTTTATACGTTCCGAATTAGACATCACCTTCTTCTTTTCCAGGATATTTGCTTGATTGGTTGTAACATCCCGCCTTGAACCCGGCGCATCCGCAGGCTGAAGCAGAGCGGAAGCCGCAGGATGCTAAGGGTGAAACAGATTACACCACTACTTGGATTTCGCTGGCGTCGAACCAACGCCCTGATTGCCAGACAGATTCAATTCACTTGAAGCCGCCGTGCAATACAGATTTCCAGGATGTCAGTTTCTACGATTTATTCTTACTGCGTTATGCCTTCAGAACCTTCTGCTACGAGTTCCTCGTCAGACTCTTCTTCACATTCAGCGCCATCTGACGCTTCCTGCGGTTTCTGCTCTTCCTCTTGAGCAACGTCAGGCTTTGCTTCCTCCTCCACAATCGGCATAACAGCATACAGGTAATTATCGCCTGCCGTTATGACTACTGGAGAATTCTTGTCTCTGACGGAAATCTTCAATTGCTCTTTTCCAACCACCTTGAGCATCTCAACAACAAATTTGCTCCTCAGACTGATGCTTATCTCCTCCCCTGAGTATTTTCCTTCAATCTGAACTGCCGCAGCTTTTTCATTATAAGGATAGACCACGCCTGCGCCTTGATTGAATTCAACCGTCAGGGAAGAATCTCGCGTGAGAGGAAGTTTCTTGATGGCTTCCAAGAGTTTGTCAGCGTTCACAGTAAATGTGTTCTTGTAGTCTTGAGGAATTACGCTCTTGTAGTCAGGAAACTGTGTGTAAACCTTTTCAACAGTAAACTCAATTCCTTCTGACTCAATGTGAAGAGACGCGTCAGTCACACCGAGCATAATCAGTTTCTTGTTGGAAGATAGAATCGCTCCTATCTTCTTGGCTGATTCAACAGGTATTACTATTCCTGTTCCGAGATTACCTGAAACAGGAATCTTCGCAGTTGCCAACCGGCAGCCGTCTGTTGCTGTCAGTTCAATGAAGGATTCTCCCGGCGCGATATTGACTACATCGAGTCTGCGCCAGTTGTCTTTTCCGCCGGCGGCAAATGCAACCCTCTTCAGCGCATCAGAGAACGCGATTCCATCGGTTTCAACGAGTGCCTTGCCCTCAAGATGGTTGATTTCAAAACCATTTGTGTCCACTCCTTCTTCTGCATTCAATTCTGCGGATTCCGACTTCATCTTCACAAAAGCGTTCCGCGCTTCAACCTCAACCTCTTCGCCCTTCACCTTCGTAACGAGAGAAGACATTTTCTTCATAGATGCAGTAGTTCTGCCTGCACTTTCAATCCTGCAGCCGGGAATTTCCTGCCGCATCTTGATGTGGCTGTCAACTACTGTAATCCTTACCCTGTTTTCATCCGCCTCCAGAAGAGCAAGATTCTGCCGTTTTCTCCCATTCGCCACTCTTCTCGCAAATTGAAGACACTTCGCCAGAACGCTCTTTTTGACACAGAACTTCATAGGTCTCTCCTTTCCAACAACTCTGTTTCTATGTGAACTCTGATTGCGACATCCTGCCTAAATCAGGCCGTAGTCGGGTCCGTAGCGAAGCGGAGGCCCGGACGGAGGCCAGATTTACAAGTTAGAGTGAGGATTCTCCTACGACGGTGTCGAAGCAACACCCGGCTTGTCTTCCTCAATATTTTCAGAGGATTGAAAGCCATTTCCAGGATGTAAGATTTTCACCTCGCGGGCTGTTAGTAGCCTTTACACAACTGTTTCTCGTTCTCCTCAAGAATCGGACAGGGAGTCCCCTTCACATTCTCCCATGTCTCCTTGAGATTAGTGTAGTCAATTCGGTGCGCGTTGTTCGAGCAGTTGGATGCTCTCAGGAACTGGTCAATCGCCATACTCGTGATGCCCTGCCTGCAGGGCTGTTGTGTGAGGTTCCAGATTCCGAGACTGTTCAAGAACTTCACAAGGCAAGGGTCCCACCAGATTTTGTTACCGGCGCCTTTGGCAAGTTCCGGAATCTTTTTCCAGTTGCACTCTCCCGGAGTCGGCTTTTCCAAAAGAAGTGTCACATTCTCCGCAGTTTTTACAGACAGCGCTTCTTCCATAGCATCCACATCAGTAACGATATGATTGATTCCAAGGCGCTTCACACCAAGGTCTCCGAAATTCTTGAGCGCGTCTTCAACCTCTGCCTTGGTGATTGAGTGAATCTTGTCAAAAGAGATGTGAACTCTGTCAGGAGTAACATACGGGTTCAAAACCTTCCATGGGTCTATCGTGCCGTTTGTCGTGATAGCGATGAACATTTCCCTCTTCTTTGCCTCGAACACTATCCTGCCGATGTCCGGGTGAAGTAATGGCTCTCCGCCGCCAAGAGCAACCGAGACAACGCGTCCCTGCCACTCTTCAAACAATTGTGCAATAACATCAAAAGCGATTTCTCGTTCGGTCTCCTTTCTGTAAAAGCATCCCGGACAAGAGAGATTACATTTTGTCGTTATGAGCAGATGAACTGACAGCGGAAAACTGCCATCCCACCAAACCGCCGATACGTCGCGCATCTTAGCCCTCCTCCTCGTTCGGAACTATGCAGTTTCTGATTCCGATGATTTTGCTCAGGTTCCGGCAATGCTCTTTGTAACCTTCACGACCTATCCACCAATCCTGGTTTGAGAAGTCCACCGATGCCACGCCGTTACTCTCTTCCGCGGGTATGTTGATGTAATCCGAACAGGACCCGTCTCCGGCAAAACTCCAGATAATGCCGATTGACAATCTGTGCAGCCTCTCGATATTTCGCCGCGCTATTTTTATGGCTTCCATAGCGCCGCGGATTCCGGGCGGCAGATGATGCGCACTTTTCGCATCCGAGTCCACAAAGAGGAACATTCCGTATGTCTTGTTCTCCTTTGACTCAGGCGTTGTTTGCATCTTTTTCTTCTCCTTCTCGCTCAAAGCGACATTGCTCAGATAGTCGCTCGCAAAAACTTCGTAATCGTCGGGCTTGAGTTGTTCCGGCTTCTTGCCGTCAGGAATGAGTTCCACAGTTACCGTCCTGATGTGCGTCACGAGGTTACTCTTGACAACTCTTTCAACCGCATCAAACGCCGCATTCCAGTCCTCAAAATCCACACAGTGCGGGTCTGCTGTGCAGTCAACAATGTCTCTTCTCACAAATACCACTCTCATAGAATTCCCCTTTCTAAAATAACAAAAGCGCAGCCGAAGCCGCGTCAAACCTGATCTTCAAGACGAAGATTCTAAACTACAACAAGTTTCTTTATCTCTTTTACCTCCCTTAGAAACTGTCTGCCTCGTTCTCTGTTCACACCAAAGACGTATGCTGCTTTGCCTGTAACAACTGCGAGTCTGTCAGAGAAAAGTGACCCAGACGGAATTCTTCCTTCCTGCTGCGCCTTCAGTTTGAGTTGGTGCAACTCCGCTCTCAGGTTTCGCCAGTAATCGCGTTTTACATTTACCTTGTCGTTGACAACCAAGCCAAGAACTTTCTGTCTGTTTGAGTTTCGCAGAACTTTCGTTTTCGCGTGATTTACTTTGAAGCCTTCCTGCTCTATTATGCGCGCTGCCGCCGGAATCATATGATTCAATTTCCTGAGATTGGAACTGAAGATCAGGTCGTCGGCGTATCTTGTGTAGCGAATCTTGAAATTGGGTTCCCAACTTTTGCAAAGTCCCGCGAGTCTGTAATCCAGATTCTTTGCGACGAGGTTGGCGAGGAACGGGCTTGTCGGCGCGCCCTGCGGTAAATAGTTATTGAGTGTGCAGGTTTCAGAAATATTGTCAGCAATTTCTTTCTCTATACCCTCTTTCATCAGTGTGTGCAGAACTCTTTGTTTGCTGATGCTCGGGAAGAAATCCTTGATGTCCATTTTGAGAACAACGTTTTTTCCAGTGTGCAGTTCTGCGGCAGTGACAGTTGACCTTCTTCTAACAAATCCGTGAGCATACTTGCTCGCTCCAATCCCTCTCGCGCAGAGCCAGTGCAGAATTTGTCTTTGTTTATTTTTCAATTCTGGCTTTGGCTCCGCGATCTCTCTGACTTTGCTGTGTTCCTTGAGTCGATAGATTCTGTAGTTTGAAGCATCCATAGAACCTCCTTTCAGCGTTTTGGAAAAAGAGAATCCTCTCTATACAGAAACAGTAATTCCACACAGATATGGTGAAATCGTTGGAATTCCTCGGCGGGATATTCCTACACAGAGATTGAGGAAATATTCAACTCAATCTTTTTCTTGGTCTGCAACGGCATCAACTCAACGCTGCATTATTTGAAATGAAAATCTTTTTTCAAAAGATGCATTCTTGTAGAGATAGCCTTTATATAAACCCTGTGATTACTACTGGTGTTCTGCCCACCCGCATCATTTTCCTTGATGTGGAAAAGAAATACTAAACTCCGGAAGACTTCATCTCCCTTGACACGCTTCGCTTGTAAAAAGACCACATTCCACTATTCTAACCTTGTCAGATTTTGTTATCTTACTTTGTATCTTTGCCAGTGCTTCTCTGCCTGGTGCCGCTATAATCACATAGTCAAAACCTGCCTCAATGTCCTTCTGGATATTGTATCTGGGATCTGTGCCTCCAGTCTCTATCTCAACCGGGATTCTCTTGCCTTCCTTCTCTATGAGTAGGTCAATTGTTTTTCCACCGCCGATAGGATATTCAGTAGTAACCTTCCAGCCTTTGGCTTTGAAGTGTTCTGCAAGTTTGTTCTTCCAGTATTTGTGTTCCATCCCGCCATTCCTCGGTGAACCTATTATCTTCTCTCCAAGTTTTCTTGTCAGTTCCTTACCTTTATTAGTCAGTTTCAACATTACAAGTATCCTGTTTCCATCACAGATTCTTTCAGTTTCGAGAATACCTTTTGAGACCAGTGACTTCTTGCAGGCGTTTCCTTTGCGCCTGCTGAGTCCCAGTCTCTTGTATCTCTCAACTACTCCTGAGTATGGAAACTTCACAATATCCTTTATTACATTCTCTTCCAGTTCTGAGACAGTCTCTTCTACTTTATCCGAGCCCGGAATTGGCGGAATTTCGGCATTCCGGTCTTCAACTGCCTGAAATCCCCGGAAATCGGTAGCATCTTTATCGAAATCGCTGGAATGCTCAAGCATATGGGCTTTTACCCAGGAATCTGTGACAATGCCTTTCTTCAGTCTTACCAGAGGGAACTTCACGAGAAATGGAGCAAACCATCTGCCCTGCAACTTCACTATGGCGTAACCGACTTCAAGTTTACCGAGGTACTCTTTATCGTCAGAGGAAAGCAGCATACAGTCTGCTGCAGTATTTACATCGTTTCTGTGCTTCAGGTTCATTGCAATCGTGCAGTATGTGTTTCCGAGAGCAGGAACTGAAATAAGTGAAGGATGCTGGTCAATCAAAACAATACCTTCACCAAGTTCACGGATCTCTCTCAAAATTATGTCCGTGACCGCCTCCGCTCCGTTCAAATCCCTCTTCTGCTTGAGAAGAATGTGGTGCGCCTCTTCTATGACAATCGCATGTTTGAATTCTTCACGAGTGCCTTCAGCAAGTCTGTAATGGTGAATCCAGAGTAACAGGGATTCAATGAAAAAGACCTTGTCCGAGTTTGTCAGCGCGTCCAGTTCAAGAACAACGTTCCTGGAGAGCAGCCAATCCATATCAATCTGCTTCGTGACATTCAGGACTTTTCCCATGCCGCCAAAGCAGAGCGTGTTTATTGCTCTCAAGGTAGAACTCATCCATTGAGATTCACGACCTTTTGTCTCGTAATCCTGAAGCCACCTGAGGACATCTTTCATTGTCGGATACTTCTGCGTTCCAGCATAGACGCCAGATTCCCGATAGACTGAATCAATCGCCTTTTGCAAGATATACATAACTCCTTCTCCAAGATAGTAAGCGTGGGCGATTATCTCGTTCAGTTTCTTCAGCCAAGTTCTCGGGTCTGTTCCTTTTGGTGGAATCAGGGGATTGAACTGCAGCATTGATATGTCCCTGCCAACGGTAAATACAAGGATATTCTGATTGAGAGCGAGAAGGTCTCTGTAATTTCGCTTCCAGTCAAATACGAGAAAAGGTTTATTCGCTTTGAGTAATGCCTGAATCAGACAGAAAGAGGAGTTAGTCTTTCCTGAGCCGGACCTGCCAAAGATTCCGATGTGTTGAATCCATTCATTCTCCCTCAAACAGAAATCTGCTTTCTCCTGGTCATTGTAAATTATCTTCCCCACAGGATATTCTCCCGAGAGTGAAGTGCTTGGCGGAGGGGGCAGCAGAATCTTGGTTATGTCAACTTTGCCAGTGACCATCTGGGCATGCATTATTTGCAGCGCAGATTCTATCTCTCTTCTTCCTTCAGAATCTTCCGCAAGGTATGTGTACCAGATTTGGTCCGCTTTCTCGCCTATCAAGGGCTTCAGTTTCTTGCATAGTTCCTCAATATTATCCAGGCTCATTTTCCAGACAACATAGATTGCTTTCTTTGAGCAGTTTGGTATTCTCTCAATGCGTTGATAAGTTCCTTTCTCAGGAATACAAGGTCTCGCCAGCAGCTCACGTCTTCAAATCTTCTTTCTCTTTCAAGGTCAAAAAGTCCCTTTTGAATTGCTGCTTTTGCCTTGTCAGCCTCTGGACCTGCCGCACAGGAGAATCGCAGTCTGTCCTCCAACTGCAGGAATTCCGTGTCACATTCGCATTCTCCTCGGAGGATTGACCGAAAGTTCTTTACCCTCAAGGTTTTTCTCTCCTCAATCTGGGCGAGAATACTATCAATAGTCGCTTTGAGTCCTTGGACCTTGTCTTCAAAGATTTGATCTACAATGTTCCCGGGCTTGTATGCTTTTTCCTGAGACTGTTCTGGCTGGATTAGATGTAAGTAGTTTTCCGGCATCAAATGCTGAGAAAACTTCTCTTCAGAAGAGTTCCAACTATCATAAGGCGTTTGAATCCTTACATACCGTGGAAATTCAGGGGTTCCGCTATTGTAGTAATGGTGAAGCATATACTTCTCCGCAGTGGTAATGCTTATATTCCTGCCGATTGTTGCTGTAGTCCTACTGCTGTTTCGCCGGGGTTCTTCCTACAGGGTTCATAAACAAGTATGTTCTGTTTCTTCATATGACCGTGACATTCATAGAATACCGCAACGCTTTCAGCATTCTGAAAAGGTTGTCAGAGGAATCAGGTGACTTGAAAGGTAGGGAGAACTTCCTTATCGATAAGCAACTGACTTGGACAAAGATATGCAGGAAATCCTCAGAACACGGTCAACCACACAAGAGGACTTGACCGAGAAGGTTGGATTCTTTTTAGTCCATCTCTATAAGTCTTCTACCACCAAGCAATTGCGACACAAGTCTCTCGTGAGTAAAACCTTTCGCTGTTGATTGGTCTTGGCTTCTCCTGGACACCATATGAGTACCAAAGTATGTAGTAATGGGCTTCGCCATACTGTTATCCCAGATTCGTTGGCGTTGCCGGGATTCGTCAATTACTACACCTTTCTGCGGCGAAGAAAAAGGAAAATCAAAACGCCTGCAATCACAACACAAATAATAATCAATCCCGGCAAAAGCCTATCGCCATCTTGCCTACCTATTGCCATTGTAATTCGTCATTACTTCTTCTCTTCTTCCTTCTGCTTCTTCTCTTCTCTCGACAACTCCTCTAACAAGTACTTCGCCCTCTTGGAGACATCTTCATCCTTGGACTCTGCGCAGTTCTTCAAAACCGACTGAGACATCTCCCTCCACTTTGAGGGGACCTGAATAGTAGCCAGATTGCCGTCAACCTCTAAGGGAAGAGTCTCTTTCGCTGCGATCAGTTTGGCTACGTCAAGGCTGTACAACCGCACATTCGTCTGTTCCGAGGGGTCTTCTGCGATACGCAGGAGAGGTTCAACCGCGGGGTAGCCGTATGCTTCGCTGACCATTATTATCATTCGCTGCACCACCAGAAACCGCATAGGCGAACTCTTGGGGAGTGTCTCTAAGAACTTGGTGAGAACCATAGCGCCCGAGACCGTCTTGGGCACCATCTCTTCCCCCATCACGATTTCTTCCTCAAACAATTTCATCCGTTCCAGAAAAGACTTCCTCTCGTCAAAAAGTAGGGAACTGACACGAGAAGCGCCGTTCTCTGACGGCAGTACCTTGAAACGCTCGCTCTTCACCGCCTCAGCGCCAAGATTTCCTTTCCAAATCTCTGTTCCTTCAGGCAGTCGCTCGCCAATGTAGTTATCTGTCTTAGTAGGACTGGCACATTGCAGATAAATGTACGCCTCTCCTGGTATCTTCGGGCGAAGCATAATAATGCGTTCCTTCTTCTCATTCGGCTGAAATAGTATGAAATCCTCGCGGTGAATCGGGCCATAGGAACCCGGAAACGAAAACGCAAATGACAGCTTAGGCGTCTCTCTCTCCTTTCCCGGCTCAATTGTGACAACGTCAGGATATCGCAACCGGCAATATATTGGAAGCATCTTTTCCTCTCGCTCTCTCCCTTCCCATAAGGAAGCAACCGCAAGACGCTTCGCGGTCAAATTAGTTAGGACAATCTTCACCTTCAAGTAGGAACCGACCTGCTTGCCATCATATTTCTCAAACCAAACGTCCATCTGGAGATAATCATCCTTAGCAGAACCGGATGGCTTGTCGTCATCAGCGAATGTAAGCGTTATCGTGAGAAGCAGAGCTACAGTGGCACAGGCACCGAAAAAGAGTAACGCGGTTCTCGCTTTCCAAGAGAACAACTTGAACCCATCAGTCAACATGGTTTCACCTCCTATTGCTTCAAAAATGGACCTCGTTAGTAGTTGACTCAGTCAATGTGACATCAACGATCAATGTAAAAGTTGTTACGGTCGCGGGCGGATTCAACGTTTGTGCCCATTCGTTCAGCTTACCACGGATATGATCTATTACATTCTGAGGGTTTCCTTGGTAATTGTCGTTCACAAAGTCATCCTGTGAGACTAAGAGACTCTAACAAAACCTCAAGTTGGGTGACGAAAATGCCGATATAGAGCATGTCCAACAATATGAGGGGGGCATGCCTATGGCAAGAGAACTTATCACAGATGAACTATGGAAAGTAA
>Ga0315282_10004688_pt1 | contig 23717 bp, 21 predicted proteins | sample YL17G07_20_MG_FD_203693 | JGI IMG/M metagenome (GOLD analysis project Ga0315282, IMG submission 203693) | Sediment microbial communities from Yellowstone Lake, YNP, Wyoming, USA - YL17G07_20 | ecosystem: Environmental > Aquatic > Freshwater > Lake > Sediment | place: USA: Wyoming | collected... | reverse complement strand
TGATTGTGATGAGCGGCGACGCCGAGAGCCATGAGTTCCAATACCAGTCGCAGGGCATTTGCCCCAACCTCAAGGTCATCTACAACGTCGAGCAGAAAGTGGGCGTGCCAGTGAGCGACGCCTTCCTGCAATGGTTCGACGACCAGGTGGAATCGGCCAGGCGCGACCAGGTGGGGCTGCTCTTCCGCTGCAAGACCGGCAGCCATCGCACCGGCCGGCTGGCGGCTTATTACCAGATGAAGTATGAGGGCTTGAGCCTGAAAGAGGCGATCGCGGTCATGAACCACCTGGGCATGATGATGCCCTTGTTCGACATCCCGCTCAAGCCCCAGGTCCGCGCCCTGGACGAGTTCATCCAGGGCCAGCCCTGCGACCAGAAGCAAAAGGCCTGCGTGGCCGTGAACTCCCGACGCTACTTGCCCTGAAAGAGCTCGATCCTTCATTGCAAGTTATGAAATAACAAGAGGTTATAGAAAGGTGCCTGTCCCAGACTATTATCAGGATTATCCGCATGCGGGTTTCCCTGATTGTCCATATATCCATCCGTATCAGAGTTCCGAGTGCCGCAGGTGAACCTATGGCTTGCATAAGGGTCTGCAGCTTCAACAGTTTGGCCATACACTGTTTTCGCAAAAGAAAATGCTAAGCCGATAGCGATAACAAGTGACTTTTTCATTGTTGGCTCCTTCTTTGCTCCTCTGGCTCCAGAACAATCAAACTAGTCCGTTCATCATATAGGGGGACGCGCTTCTCCACGTACGAATCAGATCGCTGTCCCAAGATTCTCTACTCCATCATTCCTTCCCAAACGATTAGTGAGAGATTTCTCTCCTCTAATTGACCGCAAAGCTGATAGATTTTTTCAGAATATGGCTCGATGTAAACATATCTAAATATTCCACCAGGTAATGATATATCTGGGGAATTACATAACCGTACTTGTCCAATTAAATCACCATTTGCATTTATCACGGCAATATTGTATGACCTGTCTATTTCATGATTATATTTAGCAGAATGATATTCATAACCGATATAAAGGTTTCGCGAATTATCCATAGATAGCAACTGGCTAAAGGGAGGCTTATTATAATCTCCAATATATATATGGTAATTAACGTTATCAATAGTAAAATAATAAATGCCGTTCTTTATTATATTTTGGCTGTCATCTCTCTCCTCGAACTGCTTGGATATCCTAAGATAGCTTGGCGCCTTATCTGGTTCAATAATATCGCAGGGAATAACCATAAACGGAGGTTTCCCCGGATTGGCTTTCGCTATTTCATCATCAATTCTTAATTCATTGCTGTAAGGATCACAGCGATAAAAATGATAGTTGTTTCCTTTAACGACATCACTAATCATGAAATAGGCCTTGCCATCATCGGATATATATTTATAATCAGGGTCTGATGGTAGAAATGCCGGGTAACCATAAGATTTGATTAAAAACATATTAGAATCGTAGATATTGTGTGTTAGAATGATATTTCCATTCCCATCAATCCCAAGGGGTGAGCCCGCACTACTTGCCACTCTTACTAACTTGCCGTTGGGGCTAATAATTTTACAATTATCATCAATGTCATAAATATATACATTACCTTGTTTATTGACTAATATACCATTTGGACCCATTGACCCGCCATCAACATTCATCCAATGCAACGAATCCACCCCCTCATTCCACTTGAACTCCCGAATCACGCGCTTTTTGTAGGTAATCATTCCGGGAACTTTCCTGGCCTGTTCGGGGGGCAGACTAAGTTCTTGATTCCCAGCTTCCTGCTTCTGCTCTTTCTCTGCTTCCGCCAGCTTATCCTCATCTCTCCCAGGCGTAGGCATTGGCGAAACTTTTTGGACCGGTTGAACAAGCCTCTTCCCCGCCTGGCCTTCCGCTCCAACTTTCCGCTTCAATCCCTTCCCCCACAGCCACCACCCTCCTCCGACCAACAGCCCCAGCGCTACAATCAGCGCGACCACCCAACGCACTTTGCTCTTCCGGCTCTTCTTCTCTTCACTCATCTTCTCACCCCCGAACAAATGCTAGGGGCGCGGGTCTTAGGGGCGCGGGTGCCCTCACCCGCGCAATCGCCCCCGCGCACAAAAAATCCTCCGTAAGGAGCATCAAATCACTTTTTACAAGGCTTCCCCATTACAAGTTGGATCATATCGAGCTGTGCCGCGCCCGAAGGAATTTCCGGAATTGAAGCGTGCCTTTGTTCCGCACTCCTAAGCTGGTTCAATTCCTGGCCTTTGACCTCCACCATGATGATCTTAAAAACTTCTCCGGCTTGATTTCCGGGGTATCCAATCCAGGCAACCCCAGACCATTTCTCTCCCACCAGATCCACTTTTTTATTCGGCCAATAACCGCCAGCCGGATCCACGACAATAGGGAAGACCCCACCTTCAGTCTTCCCGGTATAAGTACCGGCCAAGGGAGTCTGATAAGGGATACAGGTGGGATGTTTGATAGTGGCGCCGTTTTTTTAATGATCTTTCCTCCCCTCCTGGTCATCATACCCGTCCCATTGGCTTCATTCAATCCTTGGCCTGAAATTCCGGCAGCTTGAGCACCGCGTTCCGCCAGTAATCAAAGGACTCGCCGGTCTTGATCCCCGGCCCCCGCTGCCACAGCAATTTGCCCGGGTGCGGCGGCTTCGTAAAGTCATAGTTGGGCAAGGCCCGGATCGGCTCGCCTTTGCCGGTCAAATGCCGCCAGCCGCCGATCAGGCCCTCGGGCACCATGAAAAACCACTGGCTCTTGTAACAATGGCGCCGGACCTCCTTGCGCACCTTATAGCCCTGGCGATCCAAGCGCACGTATTCCCACTTGCCCCAGGCCTTGATGAACTGGTTCATCCGATAGGGCATGATCTTGGGACCCGAGGTGTTATAGGTGGGCACTTCAAAGTGCGCAAACTTGAAATCCGCCCGCTTGCTGGCCACGTAAGCAGCCAGCGGCGTTGCGTCGTGATCGGTATGGCCGCCCTCGTAGGCGCAGGTAATGACCAGCGAGGGCCGAACCTCTTTGATCAGCTCGGTCACCTTGTCCACCGCCTCGGGCAGATGGTCCACGGCACCGTGGTCCGGGAAGCCGAGATAGTGCTGCCGCTCGGGCGGGATGCCCACCGCCGCGGCCGCCTTTTTGGCCTCGGCCATGCGCTGCTCCGGCTCGCCATAAATCCCGCCCACCCCGCCGGCGGTGGTAATCCAGGCAATATGCACTTCCCAGCCGTTCCGCACCAGCAAGTTCAGGGTCCCGGCAATGGTCGAGTCGTCGTCAAAATGCCCGAACAGCCCCAGTGCCACCCTGCGGGACGCAGGGCTGGCCAACGCCTCGGCCGGAGCCGCGAGGTAAGCCGGCACGGCCGGCGGCGACTTCTTCGCCTGGATGCACAAGGAAGCTAATCCCATCAAAACCAAACCAGCGGCTCGTTTCATGGCGGTCCCCTCCTGCCGCGATTATACCTCAACCGGTCTCATAATTTGGATAAATTCTTAGGAAAGAATCCTGGTTTCCGACCTGGGGAAGGCAGAGGATCGAGCCAAACCTTGGGCACGCTTTGCCGGGTCTCGACTGAGAGGAACCGCGGCCGAGCGTTCACGGCCGAGCGTAACCCTTCAGTTAGCAGGGGCGGGCTTATGGAACCTGCATTCCCAGGCTCTCTTTCTTCCTGTCCCTGCCGGGACGTCCGAAAATAGCCCAGGGATTCATCCCCGGGCACTCAGGAGCGAAGTCCCTTTATGATCTTCTTGGAAGTCCCGGAGGGAAGAGTTCCGGAAGGACGAGTCCCGGAGGGACGAGCGAAAATCCAGATGCCGTCCCTTTCGTCCGTGCCTACGGCACTGGAAACAGGGGTGGCCCTTCCAACCCGGCGATCAATCGCCGGGCTATTTTCGCCGGTTCCGACCGGGACCTCAGGTGATTTTGCCACCGATGACTGAAGGGTTACGGCCGAGCGTTCATTTTACTTGACAAAAAATAATTTGGAAGCTAACTTATAAAGGTTAGACCTATCGAGCCTTCCGGCAAAGGGAGGGGGGATAAACCAGGATGCCAGGTATCAAAGTTAAAGAGAATGAATCTTTTGAAAGCGCGATGCGGCGCTTTAAAAAGCAGTGCGAGAAGTCCGGGATTCTTTCCGAAATCCGCAAACGCGAGCATTTTGAAAAGCCGAGCCTCCGGCGCAAACGCAAGCAGATTGCCGCGCGCAAGCGGATGATGAAGAAGATGCGGAAGCAACAGCGGCAGCAGTCTTACGGGCGCTGAAGAAGAAACGGGAAACCGGCCTAGTCCCAAGTCCAAGCGGAGGAGAGCAGGAGGTTTTCGGCGCATCTGTCGAGAGCAGGATCAAACCGCAACGAGCCAAGTGAATTTACGCGCGGGAAGGGGCCGGCAGCCCGCGCCCAAGGCGGCGGGGCTCGCGCGCGGCGAGCCGGATCAAGGAAAATTGATCCACCCGCACGCTTCTTTGCAGGGATCGCGAAAAACCGAGCCTGGGAGCCTGTGCTCCCGGCGGAATATCCTGCCCGGAACAAAACCGAGCATGAGGCTCAGCAACACTCATCCTTCTCCATCGGCCCAACCCCGCGAAACGCGGGGCGACCGGCTTGCCTGCCAGTCCGAAGGGGAACTGGGGCAGGGAGAAAGTCTTCAGCTCAGGCGCAGCTTGGCCGGCGGGGACGAGGACGATTGATGGCCGGCCGCATCCCGGAAGAGGTGATTCAGCAGATTCGGGAGCGGGTCAGCATCCGCGAGGTGGTCTCGGACTACGTGACCCTGAAGCGGACCGGCGCCAGTTCCAAAGGCTTGTGCCCCTTTCACAAAGAGAAGACCCCTTCTTTCAACGTGCACGAGGGGATGCAGATCTTCCGCTGCTTCGGCTGCGGCGAGAGCGGCAACGTGTTCGGCTTCCTCATGAAGATGGAAGGCTTGAGCTTCGCCGAAGCGGTGCGCAAGCTGGCGACGCGGGCGGGCATCGAAATTCCGGAGATCGAGCGGACTCCGGAAGATCGAAAAGTCGAAGAGTCCCGCTCCCGCTTGTTTCAGGCAAACGGTCTGGCCGAGGCCTTTTTCCAGCGCCAGTTGCTGCACCATCCGCAGGGCAAGGCCGGCCTGGACTACCTGCAGGGCCGCGGCCTCACCGCGCAGGAGATCGAGCGGTTCCACCTAGGCTTTGCCCTGGACTCCTGGGACGGCCTGCTCAACTATCTTAAGGGCCAGGGCGTGCCTGAGAATCTTGCCCATGACGCCGGTCTGGTCATCCCCCGCGAGACGGGCGGCTATTACGACCGTTTCCGGGGCCGGATCATGTTTCCGATCCGCGACGTGGCCGGCCGGGTTCGCGGCTTTGGCGGACGCATCATCGGGCCCGGCGAGCCCAAATATTTGAACTCGCCCGAGACCGCGGTGTTTAAAAAGGGACAGGGCTTTTACGGCCTGGACCTGGCCAAGGAGGCGATGCGGCGCCAGGATCGGGCGGTGGTGGTGGAAGGTTACCTGGACCTGATCGCCCTGGTGCAACATGGTATTAGTTATACGGTGGCAACCCTGGGCACCGCGCTCACGCCGGATCATGCCAGCCTCTTGCGCCGTTATTCTCAGAATATTTTTCTGGTCTTTGACGGAGACGAGGCCGGGATCAAGGCCAGCTTGCGGGCACTGGAAATCTTTTTGGAAGAGGGGCTTTCGCCCCGCATCGCCTTAATGCCGGCGGACCAGGACCCGGACAATTTTGTGCGGGCGGCCGGGGCCGAGGCTTTCGCGGGTCGGCTCGAGTCGGCGCCGAGCCTGGTGGACTTTTATATGGACCGGGAGTTGGCGCCGGCCGGGACCTCGCCGGCGCAGGTGTCGCGGGCGGTGAGGACCATCAGCCGGATGCTGGCCCGGATCCGGGATCCGATCGAGCGCGACCTTTATACCCGGCGGGTGGCCGAGAAGACCGGGGTGCCGGAAAAGGACGTGCGGGAGCGGATGTTCGTGGGCGCCCGCGCGGAGGGGGCTGCGGCCGAGGTCTCCTCTCCTGCCGAGGCATTTTCCGCGCCGGAGCGGAACCTGCTCTATCTGTTGCTTCACTACCCGCGGGTGGCGGAGACGGTGGAAGCCAGGGGAGGGATCGAGGACCTTGCCAGCCCTGAGCTGCAGGAGTTCTGCCGGGCCACGCTCGCGCAGATCAAGGCCAAGGGCCAGGCGGACCCGGCGGTCCTGCTCCACCGGTTTGGCGGATCCTCGTTGCCGGACCTGGTCAGCCGGCTGATCCTGGAGGATCGGCGGGAGTCGGCCGACCTAGTGGACCGATCGGTCCGGGACACTCTGCAGGGTCTGCGCCTGCAGCGGATTCGAGAAGAAAAGCACCGGCTCAACCGGGCGATTCATGAGGTGGATCCAAGCCGCGACCAGGGAAGGTTTCAGGAGCTCCAGCTTCAGAAACGCGAGCTGGAAAAGCAAGAGCAGGAGATGAAGGCGGGTAAGGGCGAGGGGGAATCGGCGCGGTAGCGGGTCCCGACCGGCCGCGGGTGTAGATAGAGGGAGGAGCTGAGGCAGTTAAGGAGAACCTGGATGAAGAAGAGAAAGAATCAGGGACGGCTGGACAAACTGATTGACCAGGGCAAGGAAAAGGGATTCCTCACTTACGACGAGGTCAACGATAGTCTGCCCGACGACATGATCAGCTCCGATCAACTGGATGACCTGATGATGATGTTCGGGGAGATGGACATCAAGATCGTGGATCAGACCCCGACCGTGCCCTTGAAGGCTTTAGAGCCGGAAGAGAAAGAGGAGCTGGTCGAGGAAGAGGCCGAGGCCGAGGAAATTGACCCCGAAGCGGCCACCCGCGCGGTGGACCCGGTCCGCATGTACCTGCGGGAAATGGGTTCTTACCAGCTCCTTACCCGCGACGGGGAAGTGGAGATTGCCAAGCGCATCGAGGACGGCAAGCGGGAGGCGGTGCAGACGATCTTGAGTTGTTCCTTCACGATGCGCGAGCTGATCCAACTGGGCGAGCGCATCGAGAAAGGCAAGCTCCGGGCCCGGGAGATAGCCGACGAGACCGAGGATGAGGACGGGGAGCCGGAGGCGGAGGACAACGGGCTGCGCGAGCAGATGCTGGCCGCGATCAAGAAGATCGCCAAGCAGGACGCGCAGTTGCGCCAGGAGGAGCAGCGGCTGCGGCGGGTGCGCATCTCCGAGCGGGCGCGCCGCAAGCAGGGCGAAGAGCTGGGCCGCAAGCGGGGCAAGCTCCGGGCCCTGATGGGCGGGGTGAACCTCTCGGATCGGGACCGCGAGCGGATCATCGAGCGGGTGAAGATCATGGTCCGGCGGATCGAGAGCGCCGAGCGGGACATCCAGCACGTCGAGCGGAACCTCGGCCTCAACCAAAAGGAGCTGCTCCGGGCTTTGCGCCGCAGCCGGCGCCGCGCGCGCGACCGGCGCCTGGTCGAGCAGAAGCTGGGCTATTCCGCGGAGCGGCTGCTGCAGTTCGAGACTTCGATCAAGAACGCCCAGCGCAAGATCAACCGGGTGGAAAAGGAATCGGGTCTGCGGGGCAAAGACCTGAAAGAGGTCTTGCGCTTGATCGAGCGGTTCGAGACCCAGGTCAAGCAGGCCAAGGCCGACCTGGTCGAGGCCAACCTGCGCCTGGTGGTCAACATCGCCAAGAAATACACCAACCGCGGGCTCCAGTTCCTGGACCTGATCCAGGAGGGCAACATCGGCCTGATGCGGGCGGTGGAAAAGTTCGAGTACCAGCGGGGCTACAAGTTCTCGACCTATGCCACCTGGTGGATCCGCCAGGCCATTACCCGCGCCATCGCGGACCAGGCCCGGACCATCCGCATCCCGGTGCACATGATCGAGACCATCAACAAGCTGATCCGCACCTCGCGCTACCTGGTCCAGAAAGTGGGCCGCGAGCCGACCCCGGAAGAGATCGCCGAGAAAATGGAGCTGCCCCTGGAAAAAGTGCGCAAGGTGCTCAAGATCGCCAAGGAGCCGATCAGCCTCGAGATTCCGATCGGCGAGGAGGAAGACTCGCGGCTGGGCGATTTCATCGAGGACAAAGCCATCATCAGCCCGTCCGAAGCGGTGGTGAAACAAAGCCTGCAGGAGCAGACCCGGGAAGTGCTGGATACCCTCACCCCCCGGGAAGAAAAGGTCCTGCGCATGCGCTTCGGGATCGGCGAGAAATCCGACCATACCCTGGAAGAGGTGGGCCAGGACTTCGACGTGACCCGCGAGCGCATCCGCCAGATCGAGGCCAAGGCGCTGCGCAAACTGCGTCACGTCAGCCGGGCCAAGAAGCTGAAGATCTTCCTGGAAGCCTGAGAAGAAAAAGAGGCTTGAGGCAAGAGGCCTGAGGCTTGAGGCCTCGGACTTTCCAGACCGGTCGGGGGCCGCCATCTTCGTGAACTTCCGAAGCCTCCTGCCTCCAGCCTCACGCCTCAAGCCTCTCCTCTTGCTTCCGGCTTGACTCGCCAACCAAAAGCGGCTACATTTTACCTGGATACGCCCTTAGCTCAGCTGGATAGAGCGAGTGGCTACGGACCACTAGGTCAGGGGTTCGAATCCTCTAGGGCGTACCATTTTGCCGAACCAAGGCTGAAAACGCCTTTTTTGTTTTATGCACCCGGCTCCCTCGGAACGCGATCTCCGTTATATGCAGGCGGCGCTCCGCCAGGCCGACCGGGCCGCCGCCCTGGGCGAGGTGCCCATCGGCGCGGTGGTGGTGGCCGGCGGCAGGATCGTGGGCCGGGGCCATAACCTCCGCGAAAGCCGCCACGACCCCACCGCCCACGCCGAGGTGATCGCGCTCCGCCAGGCGGCGCGGAAGCTTCAAAGCTGGCGGCTCGAGGGCGCCACCCTGTTCGTCACCTGCGAGCCGTGCCCCATGTGCGCGGGGGCGATCGTCCTGGCCCGGGTCAAGCGCCTGGTTTACGGATGCGACGATCCCAAGGCCGGCGCGGTGAAAAGCCTCTACCGGCTGCTCGAAGACCGCCGCTTGAATCATCGGGTGGAGGTGGTTGCCGGCTTATGCGAAACTGAATGTCAGCAACGGCTGAGCGGGTTCTTTGCCAAGTTGCGGAAGGAAAAGTAGTTTCTGGTTCCGGGTGCCTGGTTCCTGGTTTAGGAAAGAAGGGCCATGCTCCTCTTTAAAAACCAGGAACCAGAAACCAGGCACCAGGAACCAGGAACCATTCACCAAGACCGGAGAGGTGGCAGAGTGGTCGAATGCGGCGGACTCGAAATCCGTTGTGCGGCTTGCTGCACCGGGGGTTCGAATCCCTCCCTCTCCGCCAAGAAGTTTTTCTTTACCACAAAGTCACAAAGGCACTAAGCTCAAGAGGCAGAAAGCAAATTTCTTATTCTTCTCGCTTTGTGTCTTTGTGCCTTTGTGGTAAGAAAAAAGAGTTAGGCCCGGAGAGATGTCCGAGTTGGCTGAAGGAGCGCGACTGGAAATCGCGCAGGCGGGCTAAAACCTGCCTCGGGGGTTCGAATCCCCCTCTCTCCGCCAAGATTTTGGTGAACAGTGAACAGTAAAATGCGATCAGGAATGGGCACTTACTCTGAAGGGCGCCTTGCGAGACGAACGACAAAGCTTGTGTTAATGATCTTCTCATTCCTAATCACTGATTACTGAGCACTGTTCACTGAGCACTGCGTCTTCGCGCCCAGCGCTGACAGTCCGGTCCGGCACAACGGGCCCCGGCAAACCCCGCCAGGTCCGGAAGGAAGCAACGGTAGTCGGTCGGTCCGTGTGTTGCCGGGTTGCCGGGCTGTCAGCGGTGGGGGTGACGAAAAGGCTTGAGGCATGAGGCTTAAGGCTTGAGGCTTCGGATTCCGGACCCGAATTTCGCGCAAGCTCGGGTGGGAACTCCGAAATCCTGGGCCTCCAGCCTTATGCCTCAGGCCTCAAGCCTTCGTCGGGGAGGGAGGAATCTTTGTCTTACCTGGTGCTGGCCCGCAAGTGGCGGCCGCAAAATTTTGAGCAGATCGTGGGTCAGGAGACGATCACCCGGACCCTGACCAACGCGATCAAGACCGGGCGCGTGGCCCATGCCTTTTTGTTTTCCGGCGCCCGGGGAGTGGGCAAGACCACCCTGGCCCGGGTGCTGGCCAAGGCGCTCAACTGCGAAAAAGGCCCCACCGCCGAGCCTTGCGGAGAGTGCGGGCCGTGCCGGGAGATCACGGCCGGCAGCGCGGTGGACGTGCAGGAGATTGACGGCGCGTCCAACAACAGCGTCGAGGACGTGCGCAACCTCCGCGAGACCGTCCGGTATATGCCGTCCTCCGGCCGCTACAAGATTTACATTATTGACGAGGTGCACATGCTCTCGGCCGGCGCCTTCAACGCGCTGCTCAAGACCCTGGAAGAGCCGCCGGCGCACGTGGTGTTCATCTTCGCCACCACCGAGCCGCACAAGGTGCCGGTCACCATCCACTCCCGCTGCCAGCGCTACGATTTCCGCCGGATCCCGCTCGCTCTGATCCAGGACCGGCTGGCCATGATTTGCAAGGAGGAGAAACTGGAGGCCGAGCCGGAGGCGCTCCGGGTGCTGGCGCGGGAAGCGGAAGGCAGCATGCGCGACGCCCTGAGCCTGTTGGATCAGGTGGCGAGCTTTGCCGGGGCCAAGATCAGCCGCGAGCAGGTGGTCCAAATCCTGGGCCTGGCCCAGCGCCGCTTGCTGACCGAGCTTTCCGCCGCCATCCTGCAAGGCGACAGCAAGCGCGCGCTCGAGCTCGTGGATGAAATCTTCGGCTTCGGCTACGACGTGCGCCAGTTCTGCCGGGAGCTGATCGGCCACTTCCGCAACCTGGCGGTGGCCAAGCTGGCGAACGCGCCCGAGCGCCTGATGGACCTGACCGAGGACGAGCTTGGGGAGGTGAAGGCCCAGGCCGAGGGGGCGAGCCAGGAGACGCTGCTCGTGCTGTTCGATCTGCTGGTGGCCGGGGAGCAGGCCATGGCTCACTCGAACCAGCCCCGGCTGGTCCTGGAAATGACGGTGGCCAAGATGGCGCAATTGAAGCCGGTGGTGCCGATCCCGGAGATCCTGGCTCAACTCAAGGAGATGGAATCCCGCCTGGCCCAAGCGCCGGCGCGCCACCCCGCCGCCGCGGCGCCGAGTTCCGCGGTCAATGATCCGCCCTTGACTGCGGCCCCGGCCGGCCCGGAGCCGACTCCGATCAGCGCGGCGGCAGTCCGGCCCGTCGCGGCGGAGGCCGCCGGCAATCCCTGGGAGCAGTTCCTGGCTTACGTGGGGCAGCACGATTCCAAGCTGGTGGCGCTGCTGGGCAGCGGCCGTTTTCGGGGAGTGACCGAGCGGGAGGTGCGGGTCGCCTTTGCGCCCGAGAGCCTGGGTCTGGAGCGGCTGACCAGCAAGGGCAACGCGCCCAAGCTGAATCATCTGGCCGCGGGTTTTTTCGGCGAGGGACACCGGGTGGTGGTGCTGGAAGAAAATCTCGCCGAAGAAGCCCCGGCGCCCCGGCATCGGTACCTGGAGGCGGATAAGTTCCGGCGGGAGGCCAGCGAGAACCCCCTGGTGAAAACGCTGTCCGAGCTGCTGGACGCGCGCATCGAGGAGATCAAGACCAAGTGAGCGCCGCGGACCCGATAGGGCGATTGATTGCCCTGCTCAGCCGGCTGCCCGGGCTCGGAGAAAAATCCGCCGGCCGGCTGGTCTATTTTTTGCTCCGCGGCAAGCCGGAGTATGCCCGCGACCTGGGCCGGGCCATTGCCGAGCTTCACGACCAGATCGCGCGCTGCGAGCAGTGCCATGACCTCTCTCCGAGCAATCCCTGCCGCATCTGCGCCGACCCGGAGCGGGACCGCAGCGTGGTGATGGTGGTGGAAGAGCCGCACGACTTGCGGGCGGTGGAAAAATCCTCGAGCTATCGCGGTCTCTATCACGTCCTGCAGGGGACGCTCTCGCCGCTGGAGGGCCGGGGCCCCGAACAACTGACGGTGGCAGCGCTGTTGCAACGGGTCACGGCCGGCCCCGTCAAGGAAGTCGTCCTGGCGCTCAACCCCCACGTCGAAGGCGATGCCACCACCGCGTATCTGGCCGAGCAATTGCGCGGGCTTCCGGTCAAGGTGACGCTTCTCGCCCGGGGCATTCCGGTGGGCGGGGACCTGGAATACCTGGACCCGGGGAGCCTCAAGCAGGCGGTCCGGGGACGGCGGAAAGTGGGAGAAGAATAACCCGAAGAAGGTGTGCGACAAATTTGGTGATTATGGTCCGCATTGAAGGTAGGGGCGATCCTTGTGATCGCCCGGCGAGGGCGAATACAAGATTCGCCCCTACGCTGGTGTCGCCGGGTAACCACCAAATTTGTCGCACACCCAAACCCGAAGAAGAGGTTTTGCTTTCAGCGGAACTCTGTGGTATATACCGGAGGGATTTCTTGCAACGTCAGGGGGAGTAACCGAAACCATGTTGGAGATTCGTTTTCATGGCCGGGGCGGCCAGGGGGCGGTCACGACTGCGGAGCTGGTGGCGCGGGCCGCGATTGCGGAGGGCAAATACGGCCAGGCCTTTCCCAGCTTCGGGCCGGAGCGGCGGGGGGCGCCGGTGCTCTCGTTTTGCCGGGTGGATTCCTCGCCCATCCTGCTCCGGTCCCAGATCCGCGAGCCGGACGCGGCGGTGGTGCTGGACCCCAGCCTGCTCGATATCCTGGATCCGTCCCAGGGGTTGAAAAAGGACGGCATTCTGATCTTAAACAGCCACCAGCCGGCGGAAGAGCTGCGCAAGAAGTACAAGTTCAAGTGCCGGCTGGCTCTGGTGGACGCGAGCGCGATTGCCAAAGAAATTCTCAAGCTCCCGATAACCAACACGGCCATGCTGGGAGCCCTGATGAAGGCCACGGCCGTGGTGAAAGTGGAAAGCTTGAAAGAACCCATCGAGCACCGCTTCGGCCGGGTGGCGGACCGCAACTTGGCCGCCTGCGAGCGGGCCTTTAAAGAAACCCAAATCAAGGAGTAAGACCTTGGCTAAACCCATGGACCAATACACCTGGCAGGAGCTTCTGGTCGGCTGCGTGGTGGACGAGCCGGGCAGCTCGCGGGATTACCACACCGGGACCTGGCGCTCGTCCCGGCCGGTGTGGGACGAGAAGAAGTGCATCAAGTGCGGGCTGTGCTGGGTCTATTGCCCGGACGCGGCCGTGCTCCGGAAATCGGACGGCTTTTACGCCGCGGACCTGGACTATTGCAAAGGCTGCGGGATCTGCGCGGCGGAGTGCTGGCCCCAAGCCATCACCATGATCGAGGAGGGCTGAGATGGCTCGGGAAGGCATGGAAGTCAGCATTGCGGTGTCCGAGGCGGTCAAGCTCTGCGACGCGGACGTCATCGCGGCTTACCCGATCACGCCCCAGACCCATATTGTCGAGCACCTGGCCGACCTGGTCGCGGACGGAGAGCTGGACGCCGAGTTCATTCCGGTCGAGAGCGAGCACTCGGCCATGAGCGTCTGCTGCGGCACCGCGGCGGTCGGGGCGCGCACCTTCACTTCCACCAGCTCGCAGGGCCTGGCGCTGATGAGCGAGATCATGTTCATCGCGGCCTCGCTCCGGCTGCCGGTGGTGATGGCGCTGGCCAACCGCTCGCTCTCGGGCCCGCTCTCGATCTGGAACGACCACTCCGACGTGATGAGCATCCGCGACTGCGGCTGGATCCAGGTCTTTGTCGAAGGCGGCCAGGACACGCTGGACCATACCTTCTGGGCTTTCCGGGTGGGCGAAGACCCATCGGTCAGCCTGCCGGTGGCGGTCAACCTGGATGGGTTCATCCTCTCCCACGTGATCGAGCCCATCGAGATGTGGACCCCGGAGATGGCGAAAAAATACGTGCCGCCGTTCCAGCCGGTAAACCGGCTTCATCCCGATCATCCCACGAGCATGGGCGCTTTTGCCATGCCGGATATCTTCACCGAGGCCAAGATGGCCCAGAACGACGCCCTGCTCAAGAGCAAGCCGGTCATCCTCAAGGCCTGGGACGAGCTGGCCCAGTTGACCGGCCGGCGATACCAGCCGGTCGAGACCTATCGGACCGAAGGGGCCAAGATCGCGCTGGTGACCATGGGCAGCCTGGGCCAGACCGCGCAGGTGGCGGTGGACGCCATGCGCGAGCTGGGCGAAGCGGTGGGGCTTCTGAAGCTCCGGCTCTGGCGGCCGTTCCCGTTCGAGGAATTCCGCCGCGCGGTGGAAGGGATCGAGACCCTGCTGGTGGTGGACCGGGCCATTTCCTTTGGCGGCCCGGGCGGGCCGGTGGCTTCGGAGCTCCGGAACGCCCTCTACCACCAGAAGAAGCCGCCGCGGGTGGTGAATGTGATTGCGGGCCTGGCCGGCCGCGACGTGCAGCCGGACGATTTCGAGCAAATGGTGGAGCAGGCCAAAGCCAAGGTGGCGCAAGGCAAGGAAGACGACTACCTGATTTACGGGGTACGCGCATGAGAAACCTGGAATTGTATTCCCCGGTCCTGATGCCGCGGGAGGAATTGTTTTGTTCGGGGCACCGGGCCTGCCAGGGCTGCGCCGAGGCGCTGGCGGTGCGGATGGTGATGAAGGCGCTCGGCCGCAACTCGGTGGTGGCCATGGCCACCGGGTGCATGGAAATCGTAAGCTCGCCCCTGCCCACGACGGCCTGGGCCGTGCCCTGGATTCACGTGGCCTTCGAGAACGCGGCCGCGGTCGCCTCCGGCGTCGAGGCCGGCCTGAAGATCCTGATGAAAAAGGGCAAGCTGCCCCGGAAAAAGATCCACGTGGCCGGCATGGGCGGCGACGGCGGGACCTCGGACATCGGGCTGCAGGCGCTGTCCGGCGCCCTGGAGCGGGGGCACAACTTCACCTACTTCTGCTACGACAACGAGGGCTACATGAACACCGGGATCCAGCGCTCCAGCGCCACCCCCTTCGGCGCTTCCACCACCACCTCGCCCGCGGGCAAGGTGATCCCGGGCCAGACCACCTGGAAGAAGAACATGCCCGCGATCGCGGCGGCGCACAATATCCCCTACGTGGCCACGGCCTGTTCGAGTTACCCGGAGGACCTGTTCGAGAAGGCGGTTCGCGCCGTGGAGACGCCGGGCCCGGCTTATGTGCACGTGCTCTCGGTGTGCCCCACCGGGTGGCGGATCCCGCCGGCGAGCGCGATCAAGTACGGCCGGCTGGCGGTGGAGAGCGGGGTGTTCCCCCTCTACGAGGTGAAAAACGGCGCCTACGAGCTGAGCAAAGATTTCCCCAAGCTGCTCCCGCTCAAGGAATACTTCAAGGGCCAAGGCCGCTTCCGGCACCTGACCGAAGAGATGGTGAAGCAGATCCAGGAGCGGGTGACGCGCGAATGGGAAGCGCTCAAAGAAAAATGCGTGAACGTGAAGAAGGGATAGCGATGGCCAAGAAAATCGCCCTCAAGGACGTGGATAAGATCATCCAGGAATACGGCGCCGAGCCGAGCTACCTGATCGGGATGCTGCAGGACGTGCAGGCCAAGTATCATTACCTGCCGGGAGAAGCGCTGCGCCGGATTCAGCAGAAGCTTCAGGTGCCCCTGACCCGGGTTTACGAGGTCGCGACTTTTTACAAGTCCTTCAGCCTGGTGCCCAAGGGCGACCACATCTGCACGGTCTGCCTGGGCACCGCCTGCCATTTGCGGGGCGGGCCCCGGATCGCGGAGGCCTTCATGCGCGAGCTCAAGGTGGAGGTGGGCGGCACCAGCCCGGACGGCAAGTTCACGTTGGAGACGGTCAACTGCCTGGGCGCGTGCGCGCTGGCGCCGCTGGTCAAGATGGATGAGGAAAACCACGGCGGCATGAGCGCGTCGGCGGTGAAGAAGCTGGTGGGGGAATATCGGTAGGCCAATGAACGCGGAGCGGTTAACTAGAATCAATCCTTTTAAACCGGAACAACCGGCAAGCCCGATCTATTTTGCGGGTCGGACCAAGGAGATTCACACCGCGGTGCGATGCATCAGCCAGACTTATCACGGCAACAGCAAGAACATGCTCATCTTGGGAGAAAGGGGCATTGGAAAGACTTCCTTGGCTTTCTGGGTCAAGTATATCGCGGAAAAACATGAGACTCCGAATCCTCTGAATCTCGATTTTAATTTTCTGGTCTCGTTCAACCAATTGAAAGCCAAGATGACTCAAAACGACGTGATCCAGATGTTGGCCAACGACCTGAAAAATTTGACTTTGAAAACGGGCCTGGGACGGGCCCGGGAGTTTTTCGATTCCGAGATCAAGTCCTTGAGCATCGGAAATCTTTTCAGTCTGGAACGGAAAGAAAAACCTATCAATCTGGATCTGGATTTTGCTCATTATCTGGAGGGGATCTGGGATCGCATCCGGGATCAATACCATGGAATCATCATTATCCTGGACGAATTTGAACAGTTGGCTGGCCTGGAAGGGTTTGCTTCTTTCTGGAAAAGCCTTTATGAAAAATTGGTGATTGATGGATATCAACGCATCATGTTTGTCTTTGTGGGACTCTCTCGTAAACTTGATCCCTTTTTTGAAGATCACCCGTCGGTGGTCCGATTGTTTGATCATGTTGAGGTGTCGCTGATGACTCCGGAGGAGTCTGCGGAAGTGATCCAAAAAGCCCTGGCCCAGACCAAACCGGTGGTGACGATTGATCCCCGCGCCCAAGACGCCATTATCCATTTTTCCGGCGGGTATCCTCAATTCATCCAAGAACTGGGGCACGCCGCCTTTGAGATGGACCAGGATAACCATCTCTCACACGAGGATTTCATCCGAGGAATATTCGGGGACAAGTCGCATGAGGGAGCCATCAAGCAATTGGGACGGAAATTATTTGATAAGATGTATCTTCAAGATATCGGAAGTGATACTTATCGGAGGATTTTATCCGCCATTGCCAAAAACGAAAAGGAAACGATAACCCGAAATGAAATTTCGGCAAAGTCCGGGATTCCGCAAAAAACGGTGGGGACGTATTTGAGAAATATGATCGCCCGAAGCATCCTGGTCAAGGAGGGGCGGGGGCAATATCGTTTGGTCAATCGGCTGTTTGGGGTTTATATCGCTCTCTATGAGAAAAATCTGGAAAATTCAAAAAAGCTACCGTTACTCGAGAAGGAATAGTTGTCTATGGCAAGGATTCAATCGGCAGAGGATTTGGCGAGGCTCCAGGCCGCGCTCCTGAAAAAGCGCGACCCCAAGCAGACCGTGGTCACGGTCTGCGGCGGGACCGGGTGTCTCTCCAACGGCAGCGAGAAGCTGGCCCAGGCCCTGGCCAATTGCGTGAAGGGGAACGGGCTCAAGGCCAAGGTCGAGATCAAGCTCAGCGGCTGCCACGGCTTTTGCGAGCACGGGCCGCTGGTGACCATCGCGCCCCAGGGCATTTTCTACGAGCGGGTGGGCCGCAAGCAGCCCGAAAAGGACGCCGCGGAAATCGTCGAGGCCACGCTGAAAAAGGGCGAGCTGGTGGACCGCTTCCTGTATATTGACCCTCAGACCAAGGAGAAGAAAGTCCACTACGAGGAAATCCCGTTTTACGCCAAGCAGCACCGGATCGCGCTCCAGCACAACGGCAAAATTGATCCGGGCGAGATTGACGACTACATCGCGCTCGGCGGCTACTCCGCCCTGGCCAAGGCTTTGACCCTGGACCCGGAGGAAATTATCAACTGGATTGACAAGTCGGGCCTGCGCGGCCGCGGCGGCGGCGGGTTCCCCACCGGCCGCAAATGGCGGAGTTGCCGCCAGGCCGAGGGCAAGGTGCGCTACATCGTGTGCAACGGCGACGAAGGCGACCCGGGCGCGTTCATGGACCGCTCGATCATGGAGGGCGACCCCCACGCCGTGCTGGAAGGCATGATCATCGGCGCTTATGCGGTGGCCAAAGGCCGGAGCCCGGCCGAGGGTTTCATCTACGTGCGCAACGAATATCCCCTGGCGGTCAGGAACTTGCGGGCCGCCATTGCCCAGGCCGAGCAATACGGGTTCTTGGGCGAGAACATCCTGGGCTCGGGCTTCAATTTTCGGATCAAGATCAACCGGGGCGGCGGGGCCTTTGTGTGCGGGGAATCGTCGGCGCTGATGGCGAGCCTGGAGGGCCGGGCCGGCGAGCCGCGGGCCAAGTATATTCATACCGTCGAGCGCGGCTTGTGGGAGCAGCCGACCGACCTCAACAACGTGGAGACCTGGGCCAACGTGCCGGAGATCATCACCCGGGGCTGGGAATGGTTTGCCCAGATCGGGACCGAGCGGAGCAAGGGGACCAAGGTGTTCAGCCTGGTGGGCAAGGTCAAGAACACCGGCCTGGTCGAGGTGCCGATGGGCGTCTCCATCCACGACCTGATCTTCGAGATCGGCGGCGGCATCCGTAACGACAAAAAGTTCAAGGCCATCCAGACCGGCGGGCCTTCGGGCGGCTGCATCCCGGCCAGCCTGGACCATCTGCCGATTGACTTCGACACCCTCACCGAGCACGGCTCGATGATGGGCTCGGGCGGGCTGATCGTGATGGACGAGAACGACTGCATGGTGGACGTGGCCCGCTATTTCGTCAAGTTCCTGGAAGAGGAAAGCTGCGGCAAGTGCGTGCCCTGCCGGGAGGGGCTGAGAAGGCTGAAGCAGATTCTCTCCGCCATCACCACCGGTTTCGGCCAGGAGAGCGACCTGGCCTTGATGGAGGAATTGGGCGAGGCCATGACCTGGGGCAGCCTCTGCGCGCTGGGCGGGACCGCGGCCAACCCGGTCTTGAGCACGATCAAGTATTTCCGGGACGAGTACATCGCCCACATCCGGGACCAGCGCTGCCCGGCCGGGGTCTGCACCGCGCTGATCACTTACTCGATCAACGACACCTGCACCGGCTGCCACGTCTGCGCGACCAACTGCCCGCAGCAGGCCATCAGCGGCCAGAAAAAAAAGCACCACGTGATTGATCCCAAGCTCTGCATCAAGTGCGGGATCTGCTACGAGGTGTGCAAGTTCGATTCGGTGGTCCGAATGTAGGGGCATGGCAAGCCATCCCCAGTGGATAATCGCAGAATGCGTTGACCCGAAAAAAAGCCCTCGGGCAAACGCAAACCCACCCTTGAAGACAAGGGTGGGCTACAAAATTTCGTTTATCTTAAATTTGTAGCCCACCCTTCACGTCTTCGGGAAGGGTGGGGGAGGTCAACGAATTAGGCGAGCAAAGGACGGAAGCATGGTCCAACTCACAATTGACGGCAAGACGGTCAAAGCCCGGGAAGGGGCCTACGTGCTGGAGGCGGCGCGCGGGGTCGGGATCGAGATACCCACCCTCTGCCACAACGACAGCCTGACCCCGGACGGCCGCTGCCGGCTGTGCATGGTCGAGGTGGAGGATCGGGGCCGGAGCCGGGTGGTGACCAGTTGCCTGTTCCCGGCGGCTGAAGGCCTCAAGGTGCGGACCGATTCGGACAAGGTGCTGCTGGTTCGGAAAATGGTCCTCGAGCTTTTGCTGGCCCGGCACCCGGAAGCGCCGGAGGTGCGCAAGCTGGCCGCGGAGCACGGGGTGAGCCGGTCGCGCTTCGGCGAGGATTCGGACCACCAGCGCTGCGTCTTGTGCGGGCTGTGCGCGCGGACCTGCGCCGAGGTGGTGGGCGTTTCCGCGCTCGGCTTTTCCTCGCGGGGGATCGCGAAGAAAGTGGGCACGCCCTTCCTGGAAGCCTCGGAGACCTGCATCGGGTGCGGGGCCTGCGCGTTTTCCTGCCCCACCAACATCATTGCGATGAAGGACGAGGGGCCGGTGCGCCGGATCTGGAGCAAGAAGTTCGAGATGCAGGCCTGCGACAAGTGCGGCCGTTACTTTGCGCCGATCTTCCAGTTGCAGTGGATCGGGCAAAAGACCGGGGTGCCTTATGAGCAGCTCAAGGTCTGTCCCGACTGCCGGTAATTTGGAGGGCGGCTCCCGGGTCGGAGCGGGATTGATGCCGCTCCCTAAAAAAAATGCTTGCCAAAAGGGTTGAGGTTTGTTAAATTAAAATGACTTTGTGTCGGGTATTGGGAGGATAAGGAGAACGAGATGGCTGGCCCTGGCATGGTCATGTACGAGGAGGAATTCCACAAAATCTCGGCGGTGATTGACAAGCTGGTCAAGGACGCCAATGCCAAGGTGGTTTTCCTGGTGGACAAGAACGGTCAGATGATCGCGGCCTGCGGGGAGGTCGAGAACCTCGACACCACCTCGCTGGCCTCGCTCACCGCCGGCAACATCGCCGCCACCGGCGGCCTGGCCAAGCTCTTGGGCGAGAAGGAATTTTCCATCCTTTTCCACGAGGGCGAGCGCGACAACCTGCACATCTCGCTCATCGGACAGCGGGTGATCCTGGTGGTGATCTTCGATGACCGGTCCTCCCTGGGCCTGGTGCGGCTCCGGGTCAAGAAGGCGGGAGAAGAGCTGGCCTTGATCTTCGACCAGTTGATGAAGAAAGCCGAAGCCGAAGCGGCTGGGGGCGGGGCTTCACCTTTTGCCGAGATTACCGATGATGATATTGATAACCTTTTCCGGGAATAGGGAGCGGACGGCGCCGGGGCGGGAAGCGGACGCGCGAAGGAAGACCAGGAGTTAAAGCGGCATGTCGTTTATCAATTATTCGTCGCGGGAAATCAACTGCAAGATCGTCTATTACGGCCCGGGCTTGTGCGGCAAGACCACCAACCTCCAGTACATCTACAACAAGACCAATCCCCAGGCCAAAGGCAAAATGATCTCGCTCGCCACCGAAACCGAGCGGACCCTCTTCTTCGACTTCCTGCCCCTCTCGCTCGGCGAAATCCGCGGCTTCAAAACCCGCTTCCACCTCTACACCGTGCCCGGACAGGTCTTTTACGACGCCAGCCGCAAACTGATCTTGAAAGGCGTGGACGGCGTGGTCTTTGTGGCCGATTCCCAGATCGAGCGCATGGAAGCCAACATCGAAAGCCTGGAAAACCTCCGCACCAACCTCACCGAGCACGGCTACGACCTCGACAAAATCCCTTATGTCGTTCAGTATAACAAGCGCGACCTGCCCAACGCCGCGCAAATGGACGAGTTGAAAAGCCTCCTCAACCCCACCACCGTCCCCGACTTCGAAGCCTGCGCCGTCTCCGGCGAAGGCGTCTTCGATACCCTCAAGGCGGTGGCCAAGCTGGTCCTCCAGGAACTGAGATCCGGAAAATAGCAAGAGAGGCTTCCGGCCTCGGGCCTCAGGCTTCAGGCTCCGGAAGAGAAATCAGGATAAAGAACATCGGTGGGACAGACATTCTTGTCTGTCAGCCTCTTGCTGGTCAACCTTTTGCAGCCGCGACCGCTCGTCGGTCGCGGAGGCGCGCCTCTTAACCGCTTCAACCTCGGCAAATTTTTCAGTCTTCTCAACCCGTCCCGGTGTATGCGCACTGTCCGACGCGCGGGGAATTGACTACGGGCAGGAACATGTCTTCTTCACAGTCATGAGTGGGGACGCACGCCTCGCACAGCCAGCCTTCGCCGCAGGCGACGCAGACCTGGGTGGCAGGTTTGCCGCACTTCACGCACGGGATCAGGGGATGGTTATTCATGGCCAACAGGTTCACCCAGTCCTTCCCGATTTCGCCTTCCCGCTCCAAGACCACCTTCAAGGCCAGGTTGGTTGTGGTCCCGAAATCGTAGTCATGAAAGAATTGCAGGCCCGGGCGAAGCACCGCGCTCAACTTGACCTTCATCCCGTGGCCGCCCCCCATGAACGAAGGCCCGGCCACGTTGTAATCCTTCCCCTCAATCATGAACGCGCTCATATGCCCGCAGCACTCCAGCCAGGTCTCGCGCAGGAATTGATCCAGGTCATACAAAGCCGCCTCCGCCGGAATTTCCAGGTGCAGCCAATACTCCGGCAGGTAACGGCCTTCCACCACCAGATGGAACAACCGGCCCGGTTTCGGCTTCCGGCCTTTCCCCGGGCCCGCTTCGGTTCCCCGCTTCTTGCAGTTTTGCAAATGCCGGGTCATCTGGCTCTTGCTGAATTCCTCCTTGCAGAAAATGCACTTTCCCTTTGATTGCGCTCTCGCCATGTTCCCCCTCCTTCATTTGCCATCAGGCAAAAAAATTCGCGGATTCGAGCGGGCGCCGAAACTGGCGTTTCCGCCCACAACCGAAGCGCGGTCGCGGCTGTAAACTTTGTCCCCAATCCAAAATTCAAAATCTAAAATCCAAAATTCCTCAGTACCAGAACTCCGGCTTCGCCTCCGCGATCTGGCCTTCCTTGATCTTCTCCGCTTCCTTCTTGCTCACCTTCATCCTGCACATTTCCGGAGTCACCTCGGAACAGCTGTCGTGCGCCACTTCCGGGTGGGTATAGCCCACCAGCTCGCCGGTGCGGGGGTTTTTGATCTCTTCGCCTTTCAGCTTGCGGATGATCATGCCCCGGCCTCTCTTCACGCCCCAGTCCGAGCCCAGGTCCACCCAAATCATCTGGCCGTCCTTCTTGACCACGGTGCCGATCAGGGGAAAGGCCTTCTGCACCGGGCCGTACAGATCATGCGCGGCCCTGCGTAGCGCCTCGTCAATCAGAGCCGCCTCGGGTTCCGGCTGGCTGCCGGGCTGGTAGGTCTTGTTCGCCGAGCCGGTCAGCACTTCGGAAAACATCACCTCGCCGGTCTCGATCTTCACCATCCGCACGTTCAGGGTGGCCGTGGCCTTGGCCTCCAGGCAGGTTGCCTTGATGGCTTTGCCGTTCTCATACCGGGTGCAGCTCTCCTTGGTCACGTTATAGCCCGCGCCCGAGACGCTGCCCACCACCGTGGCCTGCGCGCCCAGGTGCCGGCCCAGCTCGACCGCGGTCTTCTCGTCCACCAGGTCCGACTGCTGCCGCGCCAACTCCTTCAGCACCTGGTCCATCTGGCTCCGCTCCAGAACCCGGAAATACTTGAGCCGCACGAAAGTCTCGGTCACGTAGTCCGTGGCCGGCCCGGCCAGGTTCTTCCGGGTCTGGTCGGTGAAGGTCGCCACTCCCACCCCGATCTTTTCCCGTCCGGCCGCCAGGCTCGCGCTCGCCCCCCAGAGCCAAACCATGATCCCGATGACGCCTATTCTTATTACCTGGTTCCTCATGCTTCATGACTCCTTTCCCAGGTCCGGATTTATCTCTTTGATCGGCGCACCCGCCAATTTTTTTCACTTTCCTAGCACAGCTCCCGCGGCAGGTCAAGCCGCCGCGACGACGAAACCGGCATTGGAGATAGCCGGCCAATCCCGGCTTTCAGGCGGAGCCGGGGCGCCAGGGGTTCATGGCCACCGGCACTTGTAAACGACCATGAGGTCGCCGCCGCAGATGATGTTGTCTTTGAGCTCGACCGCGAAGACCGGGAAGAAGAGGTCGCGGTGCTCGGGCAGGGTGGGGTACCAGTTGGGAAAGATGACCAGATATTCGGGGCGCTTTTGCTTCAGGAATTCGAGCACGCGCTGGTCGCGGAGCGAGTTGATATTCAGGCCTTTGACATAAGGCAGGATCTCGGGGGTGACCAGGCCCACCACGTCAATGATCTTGCGCTTCGAGAGGTAGCCGATGGCGCCGATGTCGTTGGCGGCGATCATGTCCTGCGGCCGGGTGGCCCGGCGGAGCCACTCGCCGATGGCCACCTGCATGCCGAGGATGTTATCCACCGACTGGGCGGTCAAGCTCGGCCATTGCCGGACCGGCCGGCCGATCACCCGGGCCGCGGCGCGATTCACCAACCCCGGCCATTGCACTACCAG
>Ga0315282_10004687_pt1 | contig 23721 bp, 26 predicted proteins | sample YL17G07_20_MG_FD_203693 | JGI IMG/M metagenome (GOLD analysis project Ga0315282, IMG submission 203693) | Sediment microbial communities from Yellowstone Lake, YNP, Wyoming, USA - YL17G07_20 | ecosystem: Environmental > Aquatic > Freshwater > Lake > Sediment | place: USA: Wyoming | collected... | reverse complement strand
GCGGTGTGCCGCGCGCGACAAAAAACAGATATGGTTTGATGGAAGAAAAAAGGAGATGCGGCTTTTCATCTACGGGTCTTACGCTGATGCTTCAGACCACGCAGTATTCCCAGCCGCAGTTAATAAAATATTCTATATTTTAATCATTTCAAATTATGCACTTTTTTGCATTTTTTAAAACAAATTATTTAAATACTATTCATAGTATTTCTCTTGTATGAAACTTAAGAAAAGAATTATCAGAAATATCCTAGATTCCTTAGATGAGAAGGTGGCCTCTAAAAAACAACTCATGAATGTCTTTCGTGATGTACTGCAAGGCGACTTCTCAAAGTCCCTCATCACTAATCTCAGAAGGAATAAGGAAATCCTCTACATCTTCAAGGGATATTACTATGTAAAGGATCCTCGTGAACAACAAGGTTCATTCATCCAGTACTCCCCCGAAGAGATGGTCTATGCTATACTCAATAAGATTCATATCCGATGGTATCTCGGTTTGGAAAGCGCCCTTGAACGAAATAAGCTCATCTGGCAGGCTGTGGTAAACCCAGTCATCCTTAACTCAGAATTCTCAGGTAATAAAGAAATCCTTGGCGTCAAATTCCGATTTCACAAAATGAAACGAAACATGTTTGATTTCGGGTACGTAAAGAGAACAACCAAAAACAGAATCACATTTTATTATTCAGATCCTGAAAAAACCTATCTTGACTACATCTACCTTCATAAAAAAATCCCCTCTGAATTATCTGAGGTAAAACGCAATAAAAAAATAAAATCATATCTCTCCTATTATTCAAGAGGTTTTAAAAAGAAGGTCTTAGAATCATGAGGAAAAGAGATTTCCGAAAATACATTGCCTATGTAAAAGAACGACGACGTTCAACCATTGCTGATTATTATATTGAGAAAGACTATTTCCTTTCCTTGTTTCTTTCCACGTGGCACTCTCTTAAAAAAACGGGAAAAACTACTCATATGGACGCATTGATTTTCAAGGGAGGGACACTGCTTATAAGAAACCACTTGCAGTATCCACGTATCAGTGAGGATCTGGATTTTACCCATGATGATTCCAACAAACTTCGACTCATAGACAATGCGAACAAACGCGAGCAAGAAATCAAAAAACGCATCCTACCTATTCTTGAAGAAATCAAAAGCGTGTGTGATGCAGGTGGATTTGATTTTGACAACGATCGAACAAATACCAGATATATTATGGTGCGTAACTCGCGAGCAGTCTATGTACTCCATTTCTATTACCATTCTTTGATTACGAATGAAGAAATACCGATTAAAATTGAGATAAATTTTCTGGAAAATATCATGCATAAGTGCATTGAGTCACGGATCAATACCATCATTGACACGGACACCTTCTTGAAATCTATTGGCTATGATCTCGGAAACATCACGATGAAGACCTATCCTCTTGAGGAAATCATTCTTGAGAAATATCGCGCTATTCTCACAAGAGAAACAGTAAAGGAACGGGATGTTCTTGATTTATATCTCATCTATCAAGGAGGCAACGATGTCTTCAAAGTTGATACGAACTCGATTCTTACAAAGATTCAAAGTGGGGTTTTAATTGCTCCTGATTTGAGGAAGAATCTCGAAAAAAATTGTCGATTATTTCAGAACGAAGCATTTGTTGAATCTGACGATGACATCAGCCGTTTTACTTTGGTGGACGTCAATAATACCCAATATGGTAAATTTAAAAATCTCTTACATAAGAAGTTAAAAGCGATTTGTGTGATGAGAAAATGAAACACTTGAAACATGAATTTTTCGAAACCCCTAGAATAGTTAATGCTAATATATAGCATGCTCCCGTCGGGATTGCTTGCTAGAGGTACGCTTCCCCCCAAGAAAGAGGAAGTGAAGGTCTGGCATAAAATCCCCCAAAGGGATTTGTTGCGAGAGGTTCGATGCCCCACTGATGTTCCTGTCGGGAAGGGAGCACGAATTTACCAGTAAAATTATTACGATTGATTCATGCCTTATTTTATCAAGTTCTCTGCGAAGCGTTCAGCATTTTTTAGGTCTTCTTCGTTAGGTCTCTCTTTGCTTATGCCACCAACGAGTTTTAGTAGCCCAAAAGTGTCAAAGCCATTACAGTTGAATTCGCCTACAATGTTGAAACCTTTAGCCGTTAATATTGTCTTTAGCGGCTTGTGGTAATTTTCAACACTCATAATCTTACCATGCGTTCCTCCACAAGTAGAGAATATGAAGGCTTTCTTGTTGGTTGGAGGCAACTTTTTTGCAAACTTACGCAGGCTCTTGTGGTGTTTTCCGAAGTAAATCCCCGAACCAAAGCCAATAAGTTCGTAATCCGAAAGACCGCTTGGCTCAATTTGTTCAGGTTTTTTCAGGTCTGCATCAAGAATCTTAGCAAAGGTTTTTGCTACTTTCTCAGTATTGCCATGATGGATAGAAACGTAAATTATTGCATTCTTCACGCCTAATCGCCTTTTGGTTGTAACCCGCCATCTGTTCTTAAAATATACTGAAAAATTATGCTCCAGTTGGGGAAGGAACACTAATTTACTGGTAAATTAATGCTCCCGTCGGGATTTGAACCCGAGTCGAAGCCTCGAGAGGGCTTCATGATTGGCCGCTACACTACGGGAGCAACAATTACCCACCAGATGCAACCTGCAACAAGCAGAGCTCCTGGTTATCATCTACTATCTCATCAACCGGTATCGGTGCATTGTTCTTCAAGACGATGAACGCGTCAGGCCGCAACTGCATCATCCGTAAGAGATCAGAGACCGTCGTACCTTTTTTAACATCGACTTCTTGTAATAAGTTTCGTGGTACTATCTTAACTTTTATCTTCATCGGACCGATATCGATATAAAAAAGCCTTTGATTAAACTTTTTACGTGCTTCTCCCGGATGCTGGGGTAGCTAAGCCTGGTTTAAAGCGATAGCCTCGAGAGCTATTGGTGCTTGTCACCGCAGGAGTTCAAATCTCCTCCCCAGCGCTCTATATTATTATATGTGAAATTCTAATTTCCTCTCCAAACATATAAACCTACCTGAAAAGTTAATTAGAAACTGATTCTAACCACCTTCCAATTTATTATTATATATAAATACTTCATTATAAAATTCATACGTGATTAACGGTGAGATGTTTTGTAATATTTAACACTAATTCACCGGTGACGTTAACTTCGTTCCAGTCAACATTATCAAACACGTCCCCTGCCGTATGATTCAAACCATCTCTATGATGCATGAGCCATGGGAAATCCTCTACAAAACATACCGTTTTAACTGTAAATAATCTCTTTATTGCAAATATGTCATCGTTACTTGGGGCTCCCTCTGGCCACCATCTTTTCGTAATATTTGTATTTCCTACTCTTTCCGTATAATTTGTTCTTTCTACAACCGGCCAGATTTCATTCATAAATCTGAAATTGTTAAATATGAGATTGAGGGTCAGTCGTGGATAGTCTTGGGAGGAACATACTTGATTCATATCAATTACGTAAATAATATTTTCATCCTTATGAGTCGCCTCATAATACTTTGCTCCTATGCAACCTGCTTCTTCACCGCCAAATCCAATAAATTTTATAGTATAATTTGGTACAATATGATAATCAGTAAAGTATTTGGCAATACCCATTACTATTCCCATTCCAATCGCTGCATCGCCAGTTCCCTGACACCAGACAGAATCATACAGACAATCAACAAGTACTGTTTTACTTGGATCAGTTCCATTCAGTGTTCCTATCACATTATAACTGACTACAGATTTGTTATACATTTCTGATACACTGAAATCGATTGTATAATTGTCAATATCATTCATTATTCTATTGCATAATGTCCCATTGATAAAAATACTGGGTGGTTTTTTCCCAGCTGAATTACAAACAGTGTCATGGGTATCATTAGTAAAATCATATACAATTTTTCCTTTACAATTATGGAAAAATGTATCCAAAGACGACTGCTCTAAATCCCTTCTAATATAAGTAATACCAATACTTGGAATGATTCGTATTGGATAGAAAAATTCTCTCATTAATTTAAGACCAAGGGGTAAAGATGGATTCGGATTTCTGCTTAATCCCCCTTCAATATCAGAGATAAATACATACGCTTCTCCTTTTTTATCGTACGCAAGAGCGTTGATCCATCCTAGGATTGTCTTCGGCCATTGTTTTATTTTCAATCCTTCATAGGTAAAATTAATTATTTTTTCATGAACGAGCGGAGGAACTAGTTGTATTGCGCTAATGCAACAATCGGCGGTCTCACTGTAATTATTGCTTTTATTTTTAAGTATTAATTTATAGTCTAAAACGTCATATGCTTGTATAAGATCTGGATCCTTTGGGGTATTATTTATTCGCTCCTTTGTGGTATCTAACCCTAATTTTGTCATATTCTCATAAAGAATCTCTGCAGCTTTATGCTCTCCTTTTGTTCCAAAAGCTCTGCCTTTCGCAATCTCACCAGCTGACTCATTATACTCCGTGAATATAATGTAGCTAAGCGCCCTGGTAATGTTGTAGATATATTCTATGTCCAATACGCTCGTATAAGGTATTGAATCATTGTCCTGATATGTAGGACTGGTATTCATGCCGCTTATGTTTGGTATAATACTCGTCATAGGAAAAAGACCTATTATTCCAACAACCAAACCTTTCGTCCATATCCCGTTTCGCATGATCCTTCTTCCTCCCCTGATAAAAACAGGTCAAAGATTGGTATTCTATCTATAAATTTAAATGTTTTGAAAAAATAAATTTCATAACAGAAGGAACAAAAGATTATGAGATCGATTTTATCTCTGCAATCAAAGATCGGAATTTCTAGGTCTTGAGGAGAAATCATTAGATTATTACCGATAAAACAGGTATTCGAATCTTTTCCCCAGCGTAATCATTACCGGACAACTTTTAGTGAAACAACAATAGATATACCTATTCATAATCATAAAACTTTAGAGAGCGAATGAAAAAATAAAAAGATAATGGGGAGTAGATGTATCCCCATCAGGGATTTACCTTTATAAAGAACAAAAAGATGGTACCAGTTCGTTGTATCATCGCTGATGGACCATCGGGTACCCATGCTTCAACTTTGATAGTGGTTGATCCTAAGCCAAGTATCAAACGAGATTTAATAGTTACACTTGAATTTTCTGGAATCGTGAGATTCATCCCTGTTGTTTCTTTACCAATAAGCACTCCGTAATGTAAAGTGATGTTCCAATTTACATTTGAAATTTCAACATCGCCTGTATTACGAATTTCTGCACTAACCTTGAATAAACCTCCTTTCACATTTTTTACTTCAATATTTGGGCCGGCAATCTGGACAACTAACGGATCAGACCACGGACCGTCAACTATAGCATCTTTTGCTTTCAGTTTAACATTATATGTTCCACCATACTTCCACGAATGGGTTGCTACAACAATAGTACCAGATGGATATGGACCAAGCCAACCACTGTCAGTACCGTCGCCCCAGTCGAAAAGATAGTAAATATCATCTCCGTTGGGATCTGTTGTATTTCCTGAATAATTATATTCGACATTTACCATCCCGCTCGTAGGTCCAGATGGGGGAGCGGGTTTATCGGGTGGACTATTTGATTGTGGTGTTGCGCCAACGGCATCATCGACATAATATGCAGTAAATGGATGTAGGTATGAATATGGGGCATCTGAATATGCTGTATGGCCTGTTGCATTGAATACAACTGCCATTACCATAATGTTTCCATTTTGAATACTTCCAAAGTCGTGGCCATACCCATCATTGTAATTATGTCCATCCCACGTTATAGAATCTGACCATGAGCCACTCGACCCTATAGCGATAGGTTCGTTGAATGCATAATCTAGAAATGCAAACGTATAGGGATGACCTTGGTAGTCTTTCCAGCCCATAGATGATTCTATTTCTGTGACATAAACTCGGATACGTCCGTTGTATTGTGTTGAATCTTTATTTTGCACTGAAACTTGTATGTCCATCGCTGCGTCTCCAAGCCAAGTAACAGTGAGGGTTGTTTCGATGTCTGGTACAGCTCTGTTACCGCATTGAGTAATGCTGGTATTAAACTGACTCATCGTTTGTTGGGTATTATCGTTTACGCTCCCACAATATACTTGATAACCCCCATCAAAAAATGTATCGGGAACGTAATATACATTGTATTCAGCTGATCGAGCTTCGGCATGTTTGTTATGACCGTAGCATAATGAAATATAATAGAAGGGATACCATCCTCCGTAATAGATGTTCTTTAAGGCCATATGGACATATGGACAATGAGGGCAACTAGTTGTGGAACACCATTCTGTAAAAACCGAATGCGTAAAGTCTCTATTACCTTGATTACTACCATTCTGGGTTTTCACGTCACTTTGTAGTGCAACAGCTTCAAGTCCACTTAGGACAAACATTCCTATTATTACAAATGGAATTAATTTTTTCAAGTAGTTTACCCCCTTATTAATTTCTAATGCGCATCTTATATATATTATTTTTCGTATAGGTGTATAAAAAGGTAAGTACCATTTCAAAGCATTTTTCCTTTCACCATATGAGTATAAAAAGAGAAAAAAGCAAAAAAAGACCATACGATGGTTCCTTTCTTCATAGGGTCTAGATGAAACGTTTGAAAAATGTACAGATTCAAGAGCCTCCCAAACACGATCATTCAGTTCCATGGATCGATTTCTTTGGAATGAGTAAACGAGGATGAGAAAGTATGGACGCGCAGACATTCATAGCTATTCTCAAAAAACCAGAAGGCATTGGAACATGGACCTACCTTGACGTTCCCTTTGATGTCGAAAAAATCTTTGGGAAAAAATCACGGATACAAGTCAAAGGAACAATTAACAACATACCCTATCGAAGCACGCTCCTCCCTCACGGCGATGGCACGTTTTACATGGTCGTGAACAAAACTATCAGAGACCAGCTAGGAGTACGTGCTGGAGATTCCGTCAGCGTGGAAATGTCGATTGATATAGAACCACGAGAAGTCCTGCTCCCTGATCTCTTTGAAAAACCTTGAGAAAACATCCTGAAGCAAAAGAACTTTTTAACAAGCTTTCCTACTCCCACAAAAAAGAGTACGTGGAGTGGATCCTCGCTGCAAAGAAAGAAGAAACAAGGGAACGACGCATCCGGCAGGCGATCACCATGCTTTCGACGAAAAAATCACCAAAACAAAGACAATAGAATCCCTTTAAGAACCCCCCTCCGAAAAAAAGGTTTTGTGGTACAATGAATATAGCCAAATATCTCGCCGGTTTTCAGTATCGTACTAGTGCATTCTATTGGACTTTTGTAAATGGAGAGCCATTAAGATACAAAATATTATGTTGCTCATCGAGAGAGTAGGTAAAAGAAATCTCCATGAAAGATCGTCTGTTTCCTGGCGACTGCGTTCCATTCCCAGGTCGTGTCCAATTCGACGGCCAGCTTCCGTTGTACGGTCGGGTGCCATTCGATGGCCATGTACTATTCCCTGGTGGTCGTGTACCGTTCCATTGTCCGGTCTCGTTCCACGGTTGTGTGCCGTTGTACGGTTGTCTTCCACCATATGGCCCACCTCCACTAGTAAAATCCGGGTGTAGTACCAAGGTTTCACCATCGACCACATAGGTGTAATTCATGGTATACGAACCGCGTTCACTCAAGAGCGTCGCTTCTACCCTCGTATCGTTAAAAATTAATTGGGAAATAGATGTATTGTTCCCCTCACGAACCATAGACATTTCCACATTTCCCGTCCAGGTCCCAGTGAGCTTATTGATATTCCCTATGGTATTTTGGTTTGCGGTCTGAGTCGTGGTGCATCCACTGAGACTTACCAGAGCCAAAAATAGTACTACGCTCGTGGCGAGTACATGTACACTTGTTTTTCTCTGGCCCATCATGTTATTCACTCCTCATGGCTTCTACTATCTGCAGATTCGCTGCTTTTCTAGCGGGGATCAACCCTGATATGATCCCGATGATAGTGGAGAACAACAGTGCGAATAGGACGAGTTCCGGGGTCACTATGGCAACTGACGTGCTTGTCCCCATTCTTCCCATGCCCATGATGTTGATTCCTACACTGGAGATGATCCCCACGACAATGAATCCAAGGAATACCCCCAGGAGTCCACCCATGAGGCCGATGATCCCTGATTCAGTGAGAAAAAGCTTCAAGATTTCCGAGTTCCTCGTCCCAATGGATTTTAAAATACCGATAAGCCGGGTCCGCTCTATCACTGACATAAACATGGTATTCGCGATCCCGATCGCCCCAACAAGAAGGGAGATAGCAGCGATACCGGTCAAGAAAAAGGTGAGCGTCGCCATGGTGCTTTGAATGGTTTGAAGCATCGCGGTGGGTGACGTCACCGTAAAATCCGCAGTGTCCGAGGTGACCATTCGCGAAGTATAGAGGACCTGATCAACGTTTTGTATGATTTGATCAACCGCATTCGTGTTTGTTATCTTTACTTGCAGCGAGGAATATTGATCAGAGTCCAGCCCGGTGACAATATCTCGCGCAGCCTCAAGTGTCATGAATATTGTTCTGTCGTCTCCCCCGAATCCCCCGGTGCCGGATTGTTGAAGTATCCCGGCGACACTGAATGTTTTTCCCCCGATTTTTATCGGGCTGTTCTCTGTAAGGTTCGTGCCAAATATCTCATGGGCGACGTTATACCCAACAAGGACGCTTGTTCCGTCTCCCAGCTCAAGGAATCTTCCGGATTCCAGTTTTGATGTCGTCATTGAATTCCACGCAGTGGGGCTGATGCCTTCGATGGTGACCGTCACGGTCTGTGCCAAATATTGTACCGATGCCCGACCAGTAATGATCCCTGAGACTGCATCGACACCCTGCGCAGTGAGTATCGCATTGATGTCTTTATCGGTCAATTTCGGCGTCGACGTGCTTGATGTAGTTCCAGTTGTTTGAGAGAACCCACCACCAGGTTGGAATCTTTCTCCGAAGCCACCCTCTGGTCCCTGTGCCCGTGTCCGTCCAGCGCTCACTGTGATGACATCGGTGCCAAAGCTTGACAGCTGTGTCCTCATATTTTGAGACATCCCTGCACTAATCGACAGCATGGCAATTACTGCTGCAACCCCGATAATAATCCCTAGGATGGTCAGCCAGCTGCGTAACCCGCGATGGGTCAGACTATTCAATGACAGCTTGAAAATATCAGCCAGTTTCATTCTTTTCGTCCTTTGAAGAATTTCGAAATACGAGAGAGCTTCTTTTTCCGACCTAATTGAATGATACCGATAACGATGATGATACCGGCGACGCCTATGGCGATGTACACAAGACTGTTTCCTGAGCCGCCAGATGATTGTGACTGACTGAACCCTCCAAAACTGTTCGTTGTTCCTGTACTGCTTCTATAGGAGCCAAAGGAGGAACTAGTGGACATGGTCACCTGTTTCTGGATTGTCTGCCGTATACCAAACACATCGGTATACGATATTTGGACAAGGAGCGAATTCCCCCGAAGCCCTGCAAAGGATTGGTTCGTAAACGGGTTTCGGCCGCTAAAATTCCTCAATGGTTGAGTACCCGTTCCCGTTCTATTGAAGCCGGGGAACTGCGTAGTCGAATTACTAGTTGTTGACGTGAGCTGGAATGTTGTTAAGGTGTAATCGCCGGCGTTAAGATTCCCTAGACTTGCGGAAGATACGCCACTTGCCTGATAATTTGGTTGTTGAGGAATTGATACAATCACCGATGATGCAACATTCGCTCCCGTGTTCACGACGGAAAATGTTGTTGATCCGCTGGTCGATTGTTGTACCACAAGGTCGAAGGTTGTTGTGCCGCTGATCTGCATGCCAACCGTTGATATCACTGTTTGTTCGGTTCCAGTCTGGTCATAATACGTCATGGTTATTGTTAGTGGGTATATCCCTGGTGAAATTCCTGAGCTTGCCATCACGACAATGGGAAGCGCTGTATGGTTCATCGCAGCAATCGACGGGATCATGATCCTGTTATCCGCGCCAACGGGGAGAATCAAATTATTTGAATCCGACCATGAGAAGAGAACGTTATGGAGGTCAGCCCCAGCATTATTTGTGATGTTAAATGTAAGGGTTGTTGCTTCCCCGATTGCTATCGAGGAAGGCGATACCGATGCGATATCCAAGACGGTTGCATCTTCCACTTTGATGACAGCGGTTTGCCGGATCGTCCCGGCCCCTCCGGTTACCTCAAAAACCACTTGATATAAACCAGGGGATGCTGTGGTGGGAACCCGAAACTCATAAATGAGCGAAGAGGACGCTCCGCTGTCTAAACTACCGACATCCACATCCCAGTTTCCCTGTGGAATAACCACGGTCGGATCCCAGGAACTCGCGGTGATTTGAACGTCGCTAGCCGCACTCCCGAGGCTCTTCACATTCACCTCGAGGTATCCGTCTGTTCCGGGTGCGACAATCGTGGGATTTGTGGTAAACGTCACCTGCAGTCCTGCCGCAGACGCATCGATAACTCCCAACGCACTAACGACAAACAGACTACTCAATACCAGCGCGATCATAAAAGATGTTCTCTTCATATTTTAACCACCTACCTTTATTCGTCCATCGACGATATGAACGATTGTTTCAGCATATTGTGCAATCTCCAGCTCATGGGTAATCACGGTTACGGTCATTTTCTTCTCCTTTTGCAATGTTAATAAAAAATTCATAATCTCCGCCTTCGTTTTGGTATCTAAATTCCCGGTGAGCTCATCCGCAAGAATGATATCCGGATCGTTTGCAAGCGCGCGGGCGATCGCAATGCGTTGCTGCTCCCCACCAGACAACTGGGAGGGAAGATGATGCGCCCGATGCTCCAAGCCGACCGCACGTAATAGCTCGCGAGCCTTTTGCTGTCTTTCTTTTTTGTCCTTCTCGACGACGATCATCGGAAGCTCAATATTTTCCAAAGCGGTCAACGTCGGATGGAGGTTAAAAAATTGAAAGACAATGCCGATTTTTTTCCCTCGTAGCCGAGCAAGATCCGATTCTTTCAAGGTTGCTATGTCGACGCCATCAAGAATGACTTTTCCTGAGGTTGGCGTGTCAAGCGCGCCGATCATGTGCAGCAACGTTGATTTCCCTGAGCCGCTCGGGCCCATGATCGCGACGAACTGTCCTTTGTTTATTTTGAGGTCAACGCCGCGTAGCGCGGGGGTTTCAACGCCGTCCATCTTGTATATTTTTTTCACGTCTTGAAGTTCGATGACAACATCATTCATGATTTCACCTTACTATTCAGCGGGTCTTTTGTTTGCCTCATTTCATCGTCCGCCTTTTTTTGTTATACCTTAATGAGTCCTCCTGTATTTATAGTGATTTTTCCCAATTCATTCCCAATTCGTACCCAATTGTATTTTCCTCCTTCGTTTTGGTTTTGATCCATGAAAAATCATTTTAAGAAGAGGGAGGTGATGAAGAGGAGGAAGTGTTTTTCTCCTCTTCTGATGGTTCCGGGAGAATGCGCTGTCATTTAGTCGTCTGAGTCTTTCCCAGACATGAAGCCATGTGGGCCTTTGGGTGACCCTGGTGTGAAATGATAAGGAAAACCCATCTTTTGGCCGTTGCAATCAAAAGCCGTGATGTTAAATTCTTTTTGTATCATGTCGGTGATATTTACCCAGCTGTATCCTTCGGCCCTGAGCTCTTTTTCTCTGTTCAATATCTGGAGCCTTTGTTCAGTACGATTTATTTCGTTGTTTAACTGTTTGTCGAATATGCCGTACTGATCGAGTTTTTGTTGTATTGCCGCTTGTATCTCCTGAGGGGTAGCATTTTGGTTTTTTAACGTCGTTATGAGTGTTTGGAGTTCAGCTTGCTGTGCTGGTGTTAAATCAGAGAGAAATGGGCTGTATCTATTCATGGATGCTCTTCCGAAAAAATTTTTTGACACGGTACAATTTTTATTAGTCTCGTTCGCCGATTGTCCTCGCCAAAAATTCATTGACAGGATATTGTTTTTCGTTACTCCGTCGGTTTGAGCTGCCGCGAACACGACTCCCACGATTGCAATGAACGTGACAATCGTCAGTCCCCCGATGAGTTTCTTATTCATTTTTTTCATTTTTTATAAACCTCCATGATTCATGTCTACAACGTATATTATGGAAAAAATTGTTTATAATCATTTTTCCCAAATCATTCCCAATTCAGTCCCCAATCTGGAACAACCATCGCTTGCTCTGATAAAATCATGAAAACCAGCATCACTTCATTCTGTCCGCAGGGTATCCCTCCCCAAGATTCCCTATGAACAAAGGCAAATGTCTCAATGTTGAAAATTCCATTAAAAAAAAGATGAGTTGTGCCAGGAGGAAGTAAAAATATGAGGAAGAGAGGAAACGGTAGGCACAACTCATCATATTTATTAAGTCGCAGCTGGCCGCTGTCCGAGTTCAACAGGGATGTAAAGAACCTGGTGGTTTCGAACGATCGTAAGAGTGATGGTTTGATTCGGTACAGCATGTTGTTCGATGTAGGACATAAACGCGTCTCCATTGATGATCCGTGTTCCGTCCACCGCGATGATGATGTCTCCACCGGTTATGACCCATTCGCCGTTGATGTTCACTTGCTGGGTCCCACCCTTGAGTCCAGATTTATCCGCGGCACCTCCACGGGTTATTTGAGTAAGTAGCCAGCCATAGGTGACATTGACGCCCATTTCTTGAGCTATCGAATATTTCATGTCAACGCCTGCAACTCCTAACCATGCATGCTGATCGTATGAGCCTGTCGTGACGAGTGCCGGTATCTCCCGCAGTATGGTCGTTGAAGGAATCGCAAACCCGAGACCATTGGAATTTTGAATAATCGCGGTGGTAATCCCAATAACCTCCCCATGGTAATTCAACAGAGGGCCTCCGGAGTTACCCGGGTTGATCGGAACGCTTGTTTGTATGATGTTGGCGACCGGGAAATTACCCGCGACAGAGTCCTGGATTGTCCTTCCTAGTTGGCTGACGACACCGGTGGTAAGCGTCCCGCCGAGTCCGAAGGGACTGCCGATGGCGATCACCGGATCACCCACTTCGAGTACGGAAGAGCTGATGATTTCAATCGGGCTAAATTCCTTGGCAGGCGCGTTCACCGACAGCACCGCTAAATCCGAATACGCGTCAGAGCCGATAACGGTCGCAGGGTAAGAGTCCCCATTCGAAAAGGTGACCGTGATATTCACTGCGTCGGCGACCACGTGCTTATTTGTTATGATGACCATCTGGTTATTGTAATCGTACACGAAACCAGACCCTTGCACCTCGGAAGACATTGCCCCGAAAAACGAGTACGTGTTCACAACTCCGTAGATGACGACCACGGAGTTTCGAACGTTATCGTATAATTGCGCTAAAGAGATGTTATTGTACAGATATGTGATATTATGGTATTCCTCACTGGTGCTTTGTTGTTTCAGTACATTGATTTGTTGTTGTAAATTTTCAATTGTCGACGAGGTCACACCACTGCTAGTACTATTATTACCAAACGATCCGCCAACGACGTACCCGGCGATGAACATCATCACTATCATAATCGTGGCGAACCCAGCGATGTACCTGTTTACATATTTTTTTTTCGTGTTTGAGAGTTCATTCATTTTAAATCCCCCATGTTTTTTTTACATGCTATTAACTTTGTTTTTAGTTATATTTTTTCTTCCCAATTTCTTCCCAATTTCTTCCCAAATTTTTAATAAAATTGAGTTGTGCCAAATTACATCTAGGGGAGGTAAAAAAAATGGCTATAATCTGGCACAACGTTCGCATTAAGATGAGATGAAGAAGGGAAAAAAACGTTGTATGATCCTTTCCCTTCTCATAGATCTCATAAGGGCGGGATAGCGTTACTGATCTGACTCCTCAGGAGGAATAAAACCGTATGAACCCCCGCATGGTCCATGATTGAATCTATTGTCAACTATCATGTCCTGACCGAAACCAGTCGTATTTTGTAAATCAAATTCGTCCTGAATGATGTTTCTGATTTCTTCCCAGCTGTACCCTTCGTTCCTCAGTTCTTTCTGTCTGTTTAAGAGAGTGAGTCGTTGTTCGGTTTGTGCGATTTCATTATCTAACCGTGCATCCAGCACGCCGAATTCATCGAGTTTCTCTTGTATCGCTGTTCTGATCTCCTCAGGGGTCGCATTTTGGTCTCTGAGGGTTGTGATCAGCGTCCAAATTTCTGTTTGTTGCTCGTCTGTTAAATTAGAAACGAACGGCCCGAGTCCATTCATTCCATGTCTTCCCCCAAAGGGTATTTGAGGGATGGTGGTATCGCTTGTGCCGTTGGTCTGTCCGGTGGCGAAGGTCGCCCCAATGGATGCGATGAGCACGCCAACGAGCAATCCTCCGACCAATTTTTTGTGTGTCGTTTTCATTTTTTTGTCCTCCATTATTTTTCTAATACCCTTGATGCCAACGTTATTTTATATTGATTTTTTACAATTTGATTCCAATTTCTTCCCAAATTATTCCCAAATAAAATGAAGCGTCATGCAAAACTAAAAAAGATTTTTTGTATGAATTCTTTAATTAGGCGAGTAATTTCTATCGGTGACTATCTACCATTCAAATGTTGTATACAGAGGGACATCATTAAAAATTTTTAGAGGAATTTTATGACCTCTATTTCCTTGCTTGCGTTGTTTCCATCTACATCATAGGCAACGACTTTAATGACATGTTTTCCGACGGTTTTCTGCGTCCACGTCCAGTTATATGATTCAGTGGTGATCGTTGCTTTCAATGCACCATCAACATAGAATTCGACTTTTTCAGCCTGCCCTGGTTCATAAAATAATCCTGGGATGTACGCTTCTATAGTGATCGGTCCGATGATTCGTGCTTTCGTAAACGGTATGACTCGTTTGTCGTTGATGTACAAGGCCCGCAATGGTCTTGCGATGTCCACGCTAATGGTCGCTTGGCCTAGGGAGATATTCATCCAGGTTGTCTTATTTTCAAACGCATCATGACGATACGGATCATAGTACTCATATCCCTGTTCCCGGATATCAACGTACAGCTCCCCTGGGGCGATAGTCATACTAAAAAAACCGGATGAGTTCGTCAGTGCTTCTTTATTGTACTCGTGGCCGCGAGCGATATCTACCCACAGGACATCCACCCGTGTACCCGGTATTGGATCACCTGTTTTATCGTCTGTGACATACCCACAGACAATCGCGTTTTCAGCGGGACTTGGATTGAGCGACACATTCAACCACAATGTATCAAAATCACTTACGGTATTTCCCTCGAGAGTTTCCGAAAAATACCCGTCTTTTGTGACATCAAGAGCGATTTCCCCGGGTGCGACGCTCAAGCGATAATAACCGTTCGAGTCTGACACCGTAAGATTTCTATACGTCTGATTTTGGCTGCCCCACCAGAACAGGCTCACATTCGCCATCCCTACGGGACCAGAGGTGATGTTATCGGTGATATACCCGCATACAATCGCGGTTTCAGGCGGCCGCGGATACAAAGAAATATTCACCCAAACGGTTTGATTCTCATAAACATGATACGACCCCGTGGTTTTGTCACAGAACCCAGGCGCGGACGCCGTGATCCGGTATCTTCCTGCAGGAACATGCATATTGTAGTATCCGGCATAATCGGTCGTTGTCTGATTCTCATAGTTCTCATATTGATTCGTCCGCCCCCGGACATCAATGGTGGCATTTGCAATGGGGATCATGGTGCTTGCTTCTTTGACGTATCCCCTGAGCTGTGAATTTTCAGCGGAAACGCCTGTCTGTCGTACGAGATCATAGCGCGTGGAGCTTGACCTCTCAGCCCTCTGAGAAAATTGTGCTGTGGTACTGACCGTTGTCAAGGGCAGCTCACCTGGGTACCCATCGTATATGGTTGGATGCTGCATGGGGCTGCGCGGTTGTGCATAGTAAAACGCTTCTTCTGCCGACACAACACCATCGCCATTGGCATCAGCATATCCTCGGAGACCATCGATGACGTAGGGAGCAAATCCACCGGAATACGAAGCCTCATCTTCACGCGACCCCATGAGCACGACACGGTTCTGTCCGCGTACGTCTTCGCCAAATCCCTTCGCCCAATCAGCGGCAGACATTTTTGGGGCAGGCAGGATACCCGTGCTCGTTCTGTTCCAATTCGGTGGATCATTAAAACCACCCGCGTAACAACTATCCACAATAAGACACACACCTTTGGACTCCAGACGGTTCAGCAAGACGTTGAGTTCATCATCCCAAATAAACGCAGCGGGAAACGCAAACCCCCAAAATGTCACTAACGCCTCATCGGTCCCGTCTTTTTCATCCTTGGGAGGAATATCAAAACCAAGAGGGAACCCATGGGTGGAGAGATACACGAGCGAAATGTCATTTTTGTCTTCTTTATGATCAAGCCATCGTAACCCTGCAATAATATTTGACACCGTTGCATTCGCGCCTTCTAACACCTTGATATGATCTTCAGACCACCAGGGAGACTGAAGAAGCAAGGCATGAAGATCGTTAACCTCGAGAAGCATATCCGGGCGATCCTGCTCTGGATTTTCAGCGTACACACCGACACCGACAAGTAACGCCCAGTACTCGGTGTCGTTACCAACACTCTTTTTAATATCTTGGTTTGTCCCAATTGAGGATGTGCTTGCAGATGATGCCACGCTAAGCATCGGTAAAAAGCCAGTCCCAATCAAGACGAACGCAATAGCATAACATTGACCTATCTTCCAGGATTCTCTTTTCATATAATATCTCCCTTACGAAAAAAAATAAAGAAGTTATCATTTAAATAATTTTTTCCCAAATCTTTCCATAATCCGAAAGAAACCTATTAAATAAGAGTTTTAATTCCATGTCAAGGTTTCTGACATGGACTCCCTGAAAAACGTCCTGTATTGGCTTATCGCCAACTCCCTTGGAGGATTCAACCGAGGGAGAATATTAGAAGAAATCATTCAAAAACCTCAAAATGCCAATGAGCTTTCGAAGAACCTGAATATCGAATATAAGACAATCCGGTATCATTTAAAAGTTTTAGAGGAAAATGGGATCATCACATCGGTTGGCGGAGGGTACGGGAAAACCTATTTTCCGACTGAAAATTTTATGCAAAATAAAGAACATTTTACAGAGATTTGGGATAAAATTGGGAAAAAAACAAATAAAGAACAGGAGACATAGATATATGACGACAGAAATGAATCGAATTCCGATACGCGAAGAAAAAATTCCATCACATACGAAAAAAGCGCTAAAATTAATCATAGCACTCGTGATCAGCGGCATCGTTGTCGGACTACTTCTCTCATACGTCTTTATCAATGAAGCCAATGATAGAATAAAGCAATTTAATGAAGATTTTGGACACGGCCCAGGTGAAATACCAGGCTATTATTTTCGAGTAGAACCTTTAACCCCCTCTGAAATCATCCTACCTGCGCTGGGTGTTACTGCCGTGTGTATCAGTATGTTCCTTTTGATCGGTCTTATCGCAGTCTATATCAAGATTTTTGTAAAAACGGGGTCGAAATATATTGCCGGTCTGCTGTTCTTTTTAGCTCCGTTATTCATCCAATCAATTTTTTCGATAAACACCCTGCGTTCCTTGTTTGTTTCTGCAGCAATCCCGTTTCAAAATATCCGTGAAAGCATCGGGTTTGGAGTCGGCGGGTTCGGTGGGATTCTTGTCATCTTATCCGTCTTTGAAATCATCGGGTTAAGCATTTTATTATTTCTCAGTACAGAATGAACAGCGGATCAAAAATCCCACAGTAAATTCACGGGTGACGTTTTTCCTCAGCACATCCACGCACAGAGAGAGTATTTCCTTTTAGGCCATCACCGATTGTCGTTTCCTACGCCACTGCATCACCAGTTTCAATATTTCAAACCAGACGACGCTTAACACTCCTGCGATGATGCAAATGATCACGTCCCTGGAATTGATTTGAGCAAACATGAACAGGCTCTGAAGGAACGGCACGAGTAGGATTAAGCCGAGGAACAGAATGGTCCCCGCGGTGACAATCCAGAGCGCATTGTTTTTATTTCGCAAGGTTGACACCACGGTCTTTGACCAGGAGCGGTTTGTGAAGATAAGGCCGAGGTTCGCGATGACGAGCGTCGTAAAGGTTAACGCACGGGACGCATTCACGCTTTGGCCTTGAGACACCGAGAAGCAGTATACGGCAAGGACAATCGCAAGCACACTGAATCCTTGCATGATGCTTACAAGGAGCGTTCGTTTGCTGAAGAGCGGCTCTGTCGCTTTTCGCGGACGACGCCTCATCACATCTGACTCTTCTGGTTCTGCCTCAAAGGCGATAGAACACGATGGGTCGATGACCAGTTCAAGGAACACGATATGAACCGGATGCAGAATGAGCGGCCAGTTCAGAAGCACCGGGATGAGGGACAACCCTGCGATCGGAATATGAACCGCGATGATGTAGCTCATCGCCTTTTTAATATTGTCGTAGATACGGCGCCCCATGCGTACCGCCTGGACAATGAACGAGAAATCATCATCAAGCAACACAAGGGATGATGATTCTCTCGCGACATCGGTACCGCGGCCTCCCATCGCAACCCCGATATGCGCGGATTTCAACGCAGGCGCATCGTTCACCCCATCACCGGTCATGGCGACGATTTCACCGTTTTTTTTCAGGGCATCAACGATGAGAAGTTTCTGTTCAGGGACCACTCGTGCGAACACATTCACGTCTCGTATTCGTTGCTGAAGCTCTGCCGTCTCCATCGCACTAAGCTCGGGGCCGGTGAGCACCTGTTCAGGGTTTTTCAAACCGATCTCTTGCGCAATACACTGAGCGGTCCCCGGGTAATCCCCGGTGATCATCACCACGCGAATACCTGCGTCATAGCACTCTTTTACGGCCTGTGCCACGCTCGGCCGAACTGGGTCAATGAAACCGATAAGACCAAGGAACTCAAACGTGAAATCGTGCTGCTTGCCCGGCAGATCCGTTTTTTTGAAATATGATTTTGCGACGCCGATAATCCGAAGCCCTTCAGACGCCATCATACTAATCTGTTTTGAAAGATCCTGCATTTGTTTTGCATTGAAATGACATAGATCCGCGACCGCCTCCGGTGCTCCTTTTGCAGCGATGATGTATTCGTTTCCATCGGGTGAACTCATCACCTGTGACATCGCGAGCAGTTCCTTTGAAAGAGGATATTCATGGACAACCACCCAATCCTTATGAAGATGCTCGGTGTTCGCAAGGGTGGAATCCCCCACTTGCAGTAACGCTTTTTCCATGGGATCAAACGGTTCTTTTTTACTCGCAAGGATCCCAAATTCCACGAGCTCATGAAACACCTCGGGGATCGGTTGTTTCTCTTTGGCGATTGCATAATATTTACCGTTTGCGTACAGTTTACACACCGACATGCGGTTCATGGTGAGCGTCCCGGTCTTATCCACGCAGAGAACCGTCGCCGCGCCGAGCGTCTCAACCGCTGGGATCCGCCGCGTCAGCACGTTCTTTTTTGAAAGACGCCATGCTCCCAACGCAAGGAAAACCGTGAGAACAACTGGGAACTCCTCTGGCAGTATCGCCATCGCAAGCGTGATTCCCGCTAAGAACCCGTTCACCCAATTGTTATGGTCGACGGCCCCTCGCGTCATCCCGTACCCGACGATGACGATCGCGCAGAGGAACACCCCGATGATTGCGAGATTTTTCACCACCCTTCTTGTTTCTTTCTGCAGCAGCGTATCTTCCGGCTCAAGGCTTTGCAGAGCTTTACCGATTTTTCCCATCTCCGTCTGGGAACCGGTTTCAAGGACTTTTGCGATCCCCTGTCCGCCGACCACAAGGGTCCCTGAGAAAATAAAGGGAAGGTCATCACCGCCAGGGATCGTTTTTTGTTGCTTGCCGTCCCAGGGGAGTTTTCGTACAGGCGCTGATTCACCGGTTAGGAGTGATTCATCAACCGATAAATGATTGCTTGAAAGAACCACTGCATCTGCAGGCACACGGTCCCCCTCAGCGACAACAAGAATATCGCCCTTGACGACCTCGCGACCAGGGATACGTTTCTGCTCGCCGTCCCGGATGACCAACGCCCGGGGGCTTGACAGGTCGCGAAGCGCTTCAAGCGCACGCTCTGTTTTCCGTTCTTGATAGAGCGTGATGCCGATAATGACAAACACAAAGGCGAGTAGCATCAATGCTTCTTCGAGATCGCCTAACACGAGGTACAATCCGCCCGCGGCAATCAGCAGTAAAAACATCGGTTCGCGTACCACGTCGAATGCGATAGCAAAAATGTTTCGTTTTTTCGTCAAGGGGAGTTCATTGTAGCCGTCTTTCGAAAGTATTTCCGCTACCTCTTTTTCTGAAAGACCCTTGAAAGACTCCCTGTCATTGGTCACGTGGTTTTCTCCTCATATACCCTAGCAAGTGTACTATGGTTTTGAGATAAATCATGAAGGGCGATATAAAGCGTTGCATCCATATTTTCCAGAGCGGAATCAACCTATTTTGTCTCTATATTTAATGGATGATACGTGAAAAAGAACCCCCTACCGCCCCATTCAATATTATTTCGCTAACTATAAGAGGATAAAGCAGAATTATAGGGTTGATACGGTTGCAGGGAGAGTGTCTTTCGTATGGATGAATCGTCTGAACAATGGTCGCTTCCTGATGATGCAAAAAATATTTTACTTGAGCGGTTCAAAGCGTTGAAAGAAAAAGTCATTCTTGAGGTGTTTACCACAAAGAAACAGGAGAATCCCTTCGACAGTTTAACCGTGATGTTTGCACAGGAGCTTGGAATGCTTTCTGACAAAATCGAGGTGCATCTTAACACGATCGGCGATAAAAAATCAAAAGAATATCAGGTCACGCGGTCCCCGACCGTGCTTCTGCAACCACAGCGGTATAAATTGCGGTACACTGGCGCACCCTTTGGGGAGGAAGGCAGGTCGTTCATCGAGGCGATCATATTGGTCTCGCGGAGAGAAAGCAACCTTACCGCGGCATCGAAAAAAATCCTCGCAAAGCTGACAGAAAAAAGACACATTCAAGTGTTCGTGACGCTCACGTGCCCGTACTGCCCTAGCTAGGTCATTAACGCATTCCGGGCAGCGATCGAACGGCCTGATCTCATTTCCGCGGAATGCATCGACGCTGAAGAAAACCTTGATCATGCACAGCGATTCAACGTCAGTTCCGTGCCTCAAACCGTGATCAATGAAAAAACCATTAGCCTTGGGTTTGAGCCAGAAGAACAATTTATCAAAGAACTTGTGAGCCTCAAACCAGAACCTGAACTATTTGCTGAAAAAAGGACAGACCTGGCTCAAAAAGCAGAACTTGATCTTATCATCGTCGGGGCGGGGCCCGCGGGGTTAGCCGCGGGGATATATGCAGCGCGGAGTGGACTAAAGACCGTGATTTTAGAAAAAAGCATCATCGGCGGTTAGGTCGTAATCACACCCCTTGTTGAGAACTGGCCAGACTTTCAGCAAATCGCGGGGAAAAAACTCATGGAGCTCATCACCGCGCAGGCGCGTCACTACGTCCCGATTCTTGAAGGTGAAGATGTCCAGGAAATCAAAATAGGGAAACACCTAGAGGCGATTACAAGGAACGCCCGGTATATCAGCAAAGCGCTTATCTTTGCAACCGGCTCAGTGCATCGAAGGCTCAAGGTCCCAGGGGAAGACAAATTCTACGGCCACGGGGTAAGCTACTGTGCCACCTGTGGCGGGTATCTCTATAAAGGACGGCACGTGGTGGTTGTCGGGGGGAGGAAACACCGCGCTGACAGACGCCTTGTACCTGAAAAACCTAGGGGCGAAGGTAACCATCATTCACCTCCTTGATGCATTCACCGGGGAGGCTGCATTAGTCTCGTCAGTCAATCAGGAGAAAATCCCTGTGCAAACAAATTCAAGTGTCGAAGAAATCATTGGCACTACCACCGTCACCGGCGTCAGAATAAAAAATTTGAAAGATGGAACAAAGCGCACGCTTCCGACCGATGCGGTGTTTGTCGCGATTGGAGAGGTACCTAACAATACGCTTGCGGTTGAACTCGGATTAAAAATAGACCCTAACGGATACGTTGAGGTTGATAGGAACGGACGGACCAACATCACGCGGGTCTATGCCGCCGGTGATATCACCGGGGGAGTCCGACAAATTGTCACCGCGGTCGGTCATGGCGCGGTTGCTGCGATGTCCGCATTTGAGGATCTCTTGCATCCGTATTGGATACAAAAAACACCGTAATGCCTGTTTTATAGCCATTCTGTTTCTCAGGGCTGGACCGCAGAATATACCACTGTCGGGGCAAGTCAGACGGCGAACGAGTAGTGGGGAGACTGGGCGCCGAACTCGAAAATCCCGTTTTCAACAACGCCTGGTGGGAACACCGGCGGCAACAATACCGGTGGAAATAACACCGGTGGAACTTCATCGTTGTCGAAGATACTTGGTTTCGCAGTACTCCCTGTTATCGCTGAAATAGCAGTCATAGAGATTATTTTATTAAACGAAGACAGCTTCGTTTTTTTTGTATGACGCAAACAATTCCGCATGTCGACGAAATCTTTTCCATACTCAGACAGGAACTGCGCAAATACGGGCAGCCGATTGTCTCGCGGCCCAAACCGGGTATTCCCGATACCCCGTTTGTGACCTTGATTTCTTGTCTTTTGAGCTTGCGGACGAAAGACGAGGTCACCGAACAAGCCTCGCGGCGGTTGCTGAAAGACTATAACACGCCGCAGCAGCTTTCAAGGATGCCTATAAAGAAAATAGAGTCGTTGATTTACCCGGTTGGTTTTTACAAGACGAAGGCGAAACGAATTAAAGAAATCTCAACAACGCTCATAAAGAACTATGATGGGAAAGTCCCAGATGATTTTGATGCACTGTTGAAACTCAAGGGGGTCGGGAGGAAAACCGCGAACATTGTCATGGTGTACGGCCATAAGAAACACGGGTTCCTTCCGATTGATACGCACTGTCATCGCGTCCCAAACCGGCTTGGCTGGATGCATACGAAAACACCGGAGGAAACCGAACGCGTGTTAAAGGAAATCCTGCCTGAGAAATACTGGGATGATTTCAACGACCTCTTTGTCAGGTTCGGCCAGACGATCTGCGTGCCGGTCTCTCCGTTCTGCAGCCGCTGCCCTATCGCACAGTATTGCAAAAGAGTCGGCGTGACCACCAGCAGGTAAGCGTACTTAGATCTTCGCGTTATTCGTGTGAATGAATCGTTCGATGTCGGCAACCGTAATATGTTTGTTCTCCGACATGAGGTCAACGAGTTTATCTCTCTCCGCCCAATTCTCATAGTATTTCTTTTGAATGGTGTTGAGCGAAAAAATGATTCCTTTGCTTTCCGCGAGTTGCCTTAACTGAAATTCAGTCAGCTCATTTAACAGTTCTTTCTTGATCGACATGCAATCCCATCCTTGCACAGGTATTATGGAACATGGATTTATCTGTTTCGTTTCAGCCAGCATCGTCACCCTATTGCGGCGATAGACGGTTGCCGCCAGATATCACCGAACTGAAATACCCATGAGCAATTTTGCTGTTACAATAACCTCCTCTGAGACCTGAGCAAATCGCTCAGGCATATGATCCAAGGTTCCA
>Ga0315282_10004686_pt1 | contig 23725 bp, 18 predicted proteins | sample YL17G07_20_MG_FD_203693 | JGI IMG/M metagenome (GOLD analysis project Ga0315282, IMG submission 203693) | Sediment microbial communities from Yellowstone Lake, YNP, Wyoming, USA - YL17G07_20 | ecosystem: Environmental > Aquatic > Freshwater > Lake > Sediment | place: USA: Wyoming | collected... | reverse complement strand
AAACTATAGGACCGCAGGGGACGCTGTTAACTCCAACATTTAGCTATAGTTTCTGTAAAGGTGAAATCTTTGACCCGCTGGAGACACCCTCAGATGTTGGTTATTTTGGAGAAGCACTTCGAAAAATGAAGGGGGCCAAACGTTCTCTTGACCCGATATTTTCCGTTGCGGGGATAGGGCCGAAAGTGGATGAATTATTGGATGATTTGCCAAATGATTGTTATGGAAAAGACTGTGTTTATGACCGTCTCAGACAGAGAAACGCTAAACTATGCAATATAGGTGTTGATTTGTTTTATACATCGCTCGATCATCATACAGAACAAATGGCAGGAGGCGTCCCGCACCGTTTTTTGAAGCTTTTTTCCGGTTATATAAAAAAGTACGGGAAATTAGTCAAAGAAAACTGGATATATATGGTTCGAATTTGGGGGGATTTTAGCAATCCTGCTTTTGACAAGCTTGAGCCTGATGCTTCTAAGTTAAATTTGTGCCGTTCTGCGAATGTAGGTTTAGGAAGAATAATATGTGCCAGGTTTCAGGATTTATATGATTTGTACCGGTCAAAACTTGCCGAGGACCCCTGGTATCTTGCACAGGGGCCGGCCTGCGACCCTATCGAATCAGAAAAAGAACGGGTTGGTGTGAAAAAATATGATATAAATATGCCTGAAAATGCTAACATTGAGCAAATGGTTCGCGCCCTATGGTACCTTCCGAGGGACATCGTTTCGGACGGATATGATGCGGCACTGGAAGCCCTGTCAAAACAAGTATCTATGACCATTTATGAATACCCGACCGGAACAGAATGCTTCACTTGGATTGTTCCCGAAAAATGGACTTGCCATGAGGCTTATCTGGAAACTATGGACGGTAAGCGCATTTTCTCATACAGCGACAACCCCCTGCATGTGGTTTCTTATTCACTGCCTTTCGAGGGTGAGGTTAGGAGGGAGGAGCTCTTTAGGCATTTGAACGTACACTCCCGAATCCCCGATGCTATCCCGTTTGTTTTTAAATACTATGAACGCGACTGGGGGTTGTGTTGTAGTAAAGTGCTCAAGGACAGCCTAACCGACGAACGCTATCGCGTTGTAATCAAGACAGATTTCAGTTACAGCACACTCAAGGTAGGAGAAGTTGTCGTGCCAGGCGAAAGCGAGAAATGCTTTGTTCTGTGCGCCCACCTTTGCCATCCCTGCATGGTCAACGATGATATGGCCGGCGTAGCGGTTGGCATAGATGTCATGCGAGAGCTTCTTAAGCGAAAAAAGCTTCGTTATACTTATCGTTTCATTGTCCTGCCGGAAACGATCGGTTCAGCTGCCTACCTAAGTCATAATGAGGCTCTGATACCTAAAATGATAGGTGGACTTTTCTTGGAGATGCTTGGCACAAGTCACCCTCACATGTTGAAGCTTTCGATAGTAGGGGATGTTCAAATTGACAAATGCATCCATCTCATTGTTAAAGAACACGACCCACGAACTTGGCTTGGTGACCCAATCAATGACCTGCTGAATGATGAGCGCATGTTCAACTCGCCGGGTATTGGCGTTCCCATGCTTTCGCTGTCCCGGATCATACCAAGACACGAGATTGATTCTCCCTACAGGGAGTACCATTCAAGCTTTGACACGCCGGAAAACGCGGATTTCCAAAATATGTATGATTCCCGCGATTTAGTGTTGAAGATTATTGGTGCTTTGGAAGGAAACCGTGTCCCGAAGCCCAAATTCAAGGGTGAATTGTTTTGTTCCAGATTCAACAGAATTGAGTATAGCACGATGTGGCGAGACATTTTTAATATTATCTTTCGTTTGGACAGTCATCGTACCGTAGCGGACATTGCCCAGCAATCAGGGATGAGCTTCAAAAGAGTCAAGGAAATACTGGACATACTGGAAAAGGAAAAACTAATCGAGTGGGGTTAAGCATCGAAGCGGGCTATTAGTCTGGAACTCCATCTGTCAAAGAGTGAAAAGACGCCCTGCCTGCCATAATGCGACGTATTTTTGTGATACATTTGGGAAATATAAGGAGCCTTTAATAATGAGCAAGTCAATATCTCGTGTGGAAGAATTGTCCCAAAGAAGGGGTAAAGCAACGGTAGAGCCCTTACATAAACGCTCTATAGACAGGCTGATATCCCACGCAAGGCAGGTCTGTGAGGCGGAAGCTGAGGCGATGGTAGCAATGTCTCGGCGGATTGACTCTGCCTTTTCAGAAGTAGTGAAGAAGATTCTGACTTGCAGTGGCCGGGTAATTGTTTGCGGGATAGGCAAATCCGGCATTGTCGGCCGGAAAATATCGTGCACACTGGCCTCGACAGGTACGCCAAGCTTTTTTATGCACCCTGCGGAGGCCTTTCATGGCGACCTCGGTATGATAAAGAAAGAAGACATTCTGCTGCTGATTTCATATTCGGGGGAGACTGAAGAAATACTGAAAATTATCCCATTCTTAAAAGAAAATGGTAACCGGATTATTTCCATGACGGGAAATGCAAATTCCACGCTGGCCAACAACTCGGATTACCACCTGGATATAAGCGTTGAGCGGGAGGCGTGTCCGTTTCAAATAACGCCGACCACGTCTGCCGCTGCTGCTTTAGTAATGGGGGATGCTCTTACCGTTGTTCTGATAAAGGAGAGGGACCTTAAGGCTGAAGACCTTGCGAGATTTCACCCTGGCGGGGATATTGGCAGAAGATTGTTGACCACGGTTGAGGACGCTATGGTCAAAAATAATCTGCCGACCGTGGCTAAAGCTACTTGTATGAAGGATGCCATTGGGGTTATGACATCCGGTCGACAGGGAGTGGCTGTAGTTGTTGATAAACAGCAACATGTGATCGGGGTGATTACCGACGGCGACCTTCGAAGAGCTGTGAATAAATATGAAAACGTATTCAGGCTTAAAGCAGAAGACATCATGACAAAAAACCCAAAGGTTATCAATAAAGATTTGAAACTTTACGAGGCCGAGAAGATATTTAATCGTTATGAGATCGTCACGTTGATTGTTGCCAGTGATGAAGGTAAACTTCTTGGCTTGCTGCAACTTTACGATATTGGAAAGCCTCGAGAGGAGAGAAAATACGCAAGGATGTAAACAGGCGGTAAGGGGGGTATTTGCCGTAATCTACTGGTCCACAGGAGATGTCTTGGCATATTGTAACGGAAGCCAGATTTGCTCGCGGATAAAATTAATCGCCCAGTGTGGGGATTGTTCGCCTTGGTTAATGATTTTGCCGAGAACGGCCTTATAAAAAAGGTCAATCATGGATAACATGAAAATCACCACAGATGAATCCCTGCAGAATTTTTTGTGGGATATCTTTATTCGGTCGTTTGATTGTAGAAACGACTTGTATGAGGACAGCTCTGTTTTGAATAGAGATGAAAAGACCAAATTGCTTCAGTCGCATTTTAAAAATATTGACATTTGGCAGAAGATATACAATAGACGTCTCTCTTTCATAAAGAAAAATACGAATTTAGTAAGTAATGGCCAAGTTTTAGATGTAGAAGAAGTTGTTTTCCACCCCCATGCCGGCTGGGTTATTTCTAACGGCGACGTTAGGGCCTTTTTAGGCAAAGTTTCGTATAATTTGAATGTAAGAGTCAATATTGGCAATTGTACTTATTTCTCAGGTCCAGGGACAGTACGAGGTAATGGCCTGCTCCAAATCGGCAGCTATTGTTGTATCGCAGAAGGCTGCTATATTAGTGTTGCCAGCGATCATCACCCTATCGATTATACTTCGCTGTACGGTTTCTTTCATAAAAACAATTTCAGGATGCGCCATCTGAAATTTGACGTGCCGAAAAACTATACCGATTATGATAAAGGACGAAGTTGTGTAACCATTGGCAATGATGTATGGATTGGAAGAAATGTCAGGATTTTTAACGACGTCAGTATTGCAGATGGATGTGTTATCGCGGAGAGAAGTCTTGTGAAAAAAAATTGTGAACCCTACAGTATTTATGGAGGTGTCCCCGCAGGATTAATCAGATATAGATTCTCCAAAAGTGTCATAGAGCAATTGTTGGAAATACGATGGTGGAATTGGTCTCTGATTAAAATAAAGCAGAATGCGGACTTTTTTGCTACAAACCTTACAAATTTCAAGGGCCGTCTATCCAGTATTATTGTAGATGAAAAATAACCCGGCAATAAGGGACTTTTCGAGACAAGTTAAAGCAAATGTTGACAATATATTTTAGGAATTATTGCACTGTCAAAAGATAGATTTATGTTGAAATTCAAAGGCCCATTTCGAAGGATTCTCCGTTTGCTCAAATGTTTTAGATTAGACAAATGGGAGGCTTCGTTTATCCGACACAATAAGAAGATATGGCCCAATTTTATACCTGATAGAGGGGATGGGGAGATACTAGTTGAGTCATATTATGTTGCCGCGAGCATTATTGCTTTTAGCTATTTCGCAAATGCATTGGCAAAAAAATACAGTGCAAGAATAAAAGTTTACTCAAAGAAGCCGACCAGTTTGGAAGCGAAGATTTATAAATGGAATAATGACAAAAAGTACAAATCCTTCAATGCTGTCCCTTTTTGTTGTGACCCATCTAAGCCCCAGTTATTAGAGGTTGAAAACCTATTTGGCAAAATTTACCCAAGGTTAAAAACCAAAAAAGACGTGGAGGATTTAAAAGTAGAGGGAATATGGATTGGAGATTTGCTTTACGATTCCCATTTAATGAGGCATAGAGTTCCGACTGTGGAAATACAAGATGAGCGTTTCCGCAATTCTTTACGAGAAGCGCTGGGTTATTATATTTATTGGCGGGATTATTTTGACTCTCATAATGTCAAAGCTGTTATCGCCAGTCATTGCGTATATGCCAGAAGCATTATTTTACGTATAGCTGTTCAAAGGGGAATTCCAGCTTACCAAGTAAATGCCTTATCGTTGTATCGTCTAACCCCCCAACGCCTTTGGGCTTATAATAACTTCCTTTCTTATCCTGAATGGTTTAAAAGTTTGAGTCCGCAAGAACAACAAATAGGGCTAAAACTTGCCAAGGAAAGGATTGAGCGAAGATTTACCGGTGAAGTCGGTGTTGACATGACCTACTCTACCAAATCTGCTTTTGTTCGAAATAGTAATAAAAGGGTAATACAGGAAAGTCCTCGAATAAAAGTTTTAATTGCAACTCACTGTTTTTTTGACGCCCCGCATCCTTACGGGGTACACCTTTTTCCCGATTTACACGAGTGGCTGACTTTTCTGGGAAAGATTTCTGAGAGAACTGATTATGACTGGTACGTTAAAACCCATCCTGATTTTCTTCCCGGAAATACCGAAGCTCTCGAAAACGTTATCTGTAATTATCCTAAAATAACTTTGCTTCCAAAAGAAACCTCTCACTTGCAAATTGTTGAAGAAGGTATTGATTTTGTTCTTACTGTTTATGGAACGGTTGGATTTGAATATGCAGCATTGGGGGTAACTGTTATCAATGCGTCCTTGTGTAATCCGCATATTGGATATAACTTTAACATCCACCCAAAGACTATTGAGGAATATGAAAATATTTTACTGAATCTAAAAGGTCAAAAACTGGATATAGATATTAACAAAGTATACGAATATTATTATATGAATTGCATCTACGATAAAGGGGCAAACTGGTTGGTAGATGATTTTATTAACCGAATCGGTGGGGTTACAAAACAAGGTGAACCGACAAGTTACAGGGTGTTTTTTGATGATTTCAGCATGCAAAAGCACGAAAATATATTGCAGACCTTGAGGAATTTTATTGAATCGGAAGATTTTTGTTTTAGAAAAAAGCATTACAGCCGTTAAAATCGTAGAACCTGTTGGAATAAAGTAATTACGTTTGTTGTTCAATCTTACAGGTAGATTAATATATGTAATAATAGAGAAAATATGAGTATTCGTTTATTGAATTTTTATTTAAAAAAGACAAATAACTTTCTAAAATTAATGAACGCCAATGTCTACATGTGGTACTCTTGCCATCGGTTTCAAGATTTGACTAAGATTCTGAGATTTTATGGTGTAAGAGGAAGCTCTCCAGATGTGCTGTTTTTTGGTGATTCTGTTTTAGAGCGTATTTCTAAGTTTGACAAAAACACCAAGACATTAGACCAAATGGTCACAGGCTATTTGGATGATCAGATTAGTATGGGATGCGTCTCCCATACAGGCTATCACATCGGTGTATATTATCAATTCACACGTCTCCTGCAGTATTTGACAAACAAACCTAAAATTGTCGTGTTTCCAATCAACATGCGTAGTTTTTCTCCTCAATGGGACATAAATCCGAAACATCGATGTACGGAGCATATTCGTAAGATTGAAAAATGTATTGGCAAATTCGGAAATAGTATTAATGAATGCTTACATGGAATAGATAAAAAAATTTCTGAAAATGACTTTTTAAATTCCCGTGTTTTCTATGCAGGAACTTCTTTTCAATATATAAAAGAATTCGAAAATATAATCAGAGCAAAACCTGAACATAGAGATGAGATAATATTTCGCCGCAAGCATATTTTTATTTATCATTATATGCATAAACTCGAGCCAACGCATCAAAAGCTATTGTTATTAAGAGATTTAATTCAATTACTAAAGGATATGCAAATCGTTACTATAATCTATATAGCACCCATAAATTTCAAGGCTGGTTTAAAATATGTAGGTGATGATTTTATGCGCGTGTTTAGTTCAAATCTGCAAGTCGTTTATGACTGTCTTGGTTGCACATCTCAAAGTGCTTTAAATAATTCTATTTTCGTTGAGGAGCGGTCTTGTGTCTTTGGAGATTATAGCCAAAGTTTAGGATCGGAATATTTTTTTAACGAAGATGACCCAACGGAACATTTAAATGAAACAGGTCGAACATTCATGGCCAAAATTATTTCTAATATGATTTTTGAAGCTTTTAAGTTGGTTAAAAACGAATCAGTTGTTCCGGCTGGCACACGCTGCTGCTTATAACTACATTTTTATTCGTGTATAGCTCATCCGGATTGATACAAGAGTATCGGATAACTCACTAAACCTTTGGTTGACATATGGTTGGTCAAAAACATTCAAAACCTACGGTTGCTGTTATCTTTGCAAGGGAGGACAGGAGCGGATTTAACAGGTGCAGTTTTCCTATTTTGGGCAGGTCGGTTGTGTCATATCCAATAATGGCGGCACTGGCATCAAAAAAAATTGACAAAGTATATTTATCCACTCAATCAAAGAGCATCATACAAATAGCAAAAGCCTTTGATAGACTTAAAGTCATTGAAAGAGATGGTGAGTGCAAGACAGTAATAGAAGAGTTCCAGCGTTCCTTATCGAAGGTCATTGATGACCTCAAGCAAGAGCCCACGCAGGTAGTGCTTCTTTTAGGAAACTCTCCCTGTGTTTTAAGTAAAACCATCGACAACCTACTGGAGATTCTTGAATCAAAACCTCAGCTTGATTCCGTTGTTACCGTCGTAAAAAGACATGAGTTCCGCCCCACAAATGCCTTCCGTATCATCGATGAAGGCCTTTTGGATTCTTTTCGTTCTGACAAATCTGACTCAGATTATGAGTACTTTATAGACGGCCGACTGATAATTGTTCGGACACGTTGCCTGTTAGAGCTCAAAAGGCCTTTTGAAGATATATCTGCTGTATACGGCAAGAAAATATTCCCTGTGTTTCAGGAGGAGGGTATCGCGGATATTGACTATACATGGCAGGTTCCAATAGTAGAACGCTGGCTTAAGAAAAATGGATTCTCAGACAAACTTACCCCCTATAGCGAGACAATCCAGAAGAAATCAGGATTCTTGCCTGTACCATCCAAAGATGCTTCTTCTAAAGCCAAAAAGAAATGTAACGTTTTTATTTCAACTGTTCCTTTCGGCCAAATAGACCCTTATCCCGTGGACATCTTGAAAAAAGAACCAAGTTGTGAATTCGTGATCAATCCATTAGGCCGCGAACTTACCGAAGACGAAATGGCCGAAATATTAAAGGACTACGATATTCTGATCGCTGGCACAGAACCCATAACAGCAAGGGTAATGGATAGTGCCCCACGCCTAAAGTTGATTAGCAGGGTGGGAATCGGCCTTGACAATGTTGACCTGCTTCATGCCAGAGAATTGGGAATTAAGGTATCTTATACACCAGATGCTCCTGCGCCCGCCGTGGCGGAATTAACAATCGGGCATATTCTAAACGCTTGCAGAAGCATACCTTTGGTAGATAGAAAACTGCGGGATGGGGTATGGCAGCGTATCATGGGCCAGAGGTTGTCAAATCAGATTATAGGAATAATCGGGACAGGTCGTATAGGGTCAAGAGTACTTAAGCATTTGCAGGGGTTTTCACCTAAGCAGATACTTGTTAATGATATTCAACCGGACTACAATCTATATGACTTATACCATGCCGAACTTGTATCAAAAGAGGTCATTTACAGAGAGTCTGATATTGTAACTCTACACGTGCCGTTAACTCCGCAAACCTCTCCTTTAATAGCCGCGAAAGAATTAGAGCAAATGAAATCGAGCGTATTTCTGATTAATACTGCTCGTGGCGGTGTGATAAATGAAAAGGACTTGTTTGATGCATTGAAAAATGGGAAAATAGGTGCTGCTGCTATTGACGTTTTTGATACCGAGCCTTATGGGGGAGAATTATTAACGTTGGATAACTGTTACTTAACCTGCCATATGGGGTCTTGTACAGTTGACTGCCGATTTGAAATGGAAAAATTGGCGACAGAAGAAGCTTTAAGATTTATAAGAGGAGAAGAACTTCAACTTCAGGTACCTGAATATGAATACGAGCCAAAGTAAATTCCAAGACAAAATTGGAATTGCCTATACTGTGGCAGCGGTTGATGATTTCTGTAGAAGCTCAATATGCAGAGGAGATGTAAAAGCCTTATTTGGCCCATTGTTCTAATCAAAAATCTTGGAAGCATTGAGCATCTCCTGGGGAAGAGCCTATGAATTTCCCATGTGAGAAATTACAACATGAAGGAAAATGATATTAGACCAAAAGCTCTTTTCGATGAATATCTAAAGTTAAGCCAGAAGGACATCGAAATCTATTTTAATGATCATACTAAATTTTTAAATGTTAACTGTCCTGCTTGCCGGTCTGCTAAGGTAAGTTCCTCTTTTACGAAAGATTCATTCACATACTTAGAGTGCGAATATTGCAAAACATTATATGTATCTCCTCGCCCTTCACAAGAGATGATCGACAGTTATTATAGAACTTCCGCTTCTTCCAAGTTTTGGGCTACAACCTTTTATAAAGAAACAGAAGCTGCGAGACGTGATAAATTATTTAAGCCCAAGGCACAGTTAATTAAATCCATCGTTGTTAAAAATGGAGTTACTCCCGGTGCTTTACTTGACATTGGTGCAGGCTATGGCACGTTATGCGAGGAACTTATAGCCCTGAATATTTTCAGGGAAATTTTTGCAATGGAACCATCAATTTATTTGTCTAAAGTTTGCAGGCAAAAGGGGCTGAGCGTTATAGAATCCACTATTGAGGGAATGGACATCGAATATGAGGCTAAGTTTGATCTTGCAGTTTCTCTTGAGCTTTTTGAACATCTTTTTTCTGTTGACTTGTTTCTTGATGCTGTAAGTAAGGCATTGCGACCAGAAGGGTATCTTATTTTTTCTACCCTGAGTAGTATAGGATGGGATATTCTTGTTTTGCGGGAACATTCAAATAGTGTCAGTCCGCCACATCATGTGAATTTCTTAAACCCTCGTGCTATTGAACTTTTGGCAGAAAGGAATGGTTGGCGGGTGGTTGATTTGTTTACTCCAGGAGAGCTTGATGTTGATATTGTAGTTAATTTTGCAAAATATAACCCGTCTGTTGAATTGGATCGGTTTACTCAGGAAATTCTTGTTTCTGATGAAAAAACTCAAAATGCTTTTCAGAGATTTCTTGCTGACAATCGATTAAGTTCCCATATGTGGGTTGTAATTCAAAAAAAATAGCGTTATAGCAGGCCTAAAAACATTATTGTACGACAAACATCCTGCAGTTATTGGTAAAAGATTCTTTAGGGGTGTGAAATGGCATGTCATAAATTATTTGCAATAAATAAAATGCGTCCTGCAGATAAGCACTCAAAAATATTGAAGTTAAGAGAAGAGGGTGGAAAAGGTTTTTATCAAAAATATCATCAGCAATTTGTTTCCGTATCGTGTCCCGCCTGTGGAAGCCAGGGGGAGGATGTTTTTGTCAAATATGGGTTTAATCATAAACAGTGCCCTTCATGTCTAACTCTTTTTTGCTCTCCCCGGCCCACAGAAAAATTGCTGTTTCAATATTATTCTGATTGGGAAGCTCCGTTCTACTGGACTAATTTGTTAGTTGAAACCGATATTAATCGCAAATCATTGCAATATGAACCAAGGGCACAGGAACTTGTTAATTTACTGAGGGCCAGAATCGGAATGTGTGCGGAATTAGCAGTTGATCTTGGAGCTGGTTCTGGAGCATTCGCCTTAGCCTTAAAAAAGACAGATTTTTTTAAAAAGGTGTTAGCAGTTGATTTTTCCCCAAATTGTGTGAAGGCCTGTATGAAACAAGGATTGGATGCGGTGCAAGGCTCAATAGAAGATTTGCCGTCAAATTCTGCTGATTTAATAACAATGAATGATCTGATAGAACATATCTTCGACCCCAAAAAATTCTTAAGGGCCTGTCACAGAGTGTTAAAGCCAAAAGGATTTATTTCTATTGCTACGCCAAATGGCCAAGGGTTTGATTTTAAAATCTTCAAAGACCGTACAGTGAATATAACGCCCCCAGAGCATATCAATTATTTTAATCCTAAGTCAATAAAAATATTGTTAGAGTCTATTGGGTATCATATTATTAGCTCAGAAACACCAGGAATATTAGATACTCAGATAGTCATTCGTGAAGTGGCAGACAACAACTATCCATTAAGAGACAGGAATGAATTTCTGCATTTTCTTTTAATGGAAAATCCTGACGAAATAATAAATAATTTTCAACGCTTTTTAATAGATAATAAGTTGTCTTCACATATGCTGATTGTGGCACAAAAACAAAAAGGTTGACGGTTGAATTTTATTATATTCATGAAATTTTACACCACCGTTAGGGAGCAAAACCATGATAAATTTAAAGAAAAAGTTAAAAGACAATGCTCTCTCCATTGGTAGTTGGCTTCAGTTCAATAGTCCGGATGTGGCTGAGGTTATGGCTAAAGCCGGATTCGAGTGGTTGGCTGTGGACATGGAACATGGACCAATTGATGTGACTGATTTGCCTAATTTGTTTCGTGCCATCGAAAATGGAGGAGCATTACCGCTGGTACGGCTGAGTGAAAACAGCCCTCATCTCATCAAGCGCGTACTGGATGCAGGTGCGCAGGGTATTATTGTCCCTGCAATTCGGACAGCGGAAGAGGCCAAACGGGCCGTTGACTCTGCGCAATATCCACCAAGGGGGCGACGAGGAATAGGCTACGCAAGAGCGAATAACTACGGACTTGATTTTAAAACATATTTTAATCGTTTTAATGATGACGTCGTTGTAGTAATTCAGATCGAAGACATTAGTGCGGTTAATAATATAGAAGAAATTTTTTCTGTCAAAGAAATAGATTCCTTTCTCATTGGCCCGTATGATTTGTCAGGTTCCATAAACAAAACCGGATGTTTTGATGACCCGGAGGTTAAAGCGGCCATTCAAAAGGTCTTGGGTGCCGCCAAGAAGCGACGAATCACCCCTGGAATACATGTTATCCCACCTGATGTAAATGAGGTACGCCGGCGGATTAATGAAGGTTTTAAGTTTGTTGCTGTTTCAATGGACACGTATATGTTGGGAACCCTGGCATCTCAGTTGTTCCAACCCCTAAAGGAGCTTCTGTGAAAATTGTTGGTTTTATTCCTGCGAGAATGGATAGTTCTCGGTTTCCAGGCAAGCCTTTGGCATCGATCTGTGGTAAGCCGATGATAGAGCATGTGTATAAACGTTCTGCAATGAGCTCATCTCTTGACGAATTGTATATTGCCACTTGTGATAGTGAAATCATTAAAGCCGCCCAGGCATTTGGCGGAGAAGCTGTTATGACAAGTAGTTCTCATACCCGTTGTACAGACAGGGTAGCTGAAGCCTATCGGAATATCAACTGTGACGCAGATATTCTCGTCATAATCCAGGGGGATGAACCGCTCGTGCATCCTGATATGATTAATTTGGCAGTTACCCCATTATTGGGTGATAAGGGACCGGATATTTTCTGTGTCAATTTAGTTGCAAAAATTAAAGAACAGATAGAGTTTGAGGACCCTAATGAAGTTAAAGTGGTTTTCGATAAAAATATGCGAGCATTATATTTCTCTCGTGAACCCATTCCCTCTATAAAAAACACACCACACAAAAATTGGTGGAAGCAGGTTTGTATCATGCCTTTCTGGGAAGATAGTTTAAACACTTTTAGCCAGATGGATGAAACGCCTTTGGAAATTCTGGAGTCAGTTGACATGATGCGCGTGCTGGAAAACGGTTATACTATTCAATTAGTTGAGTCTCCCTTTGACACCTATTCGGTGGACACAGAAACCGACAGAAAAAAAGTTGAACAATTTATGGCTAACGACCCTTTGTACGAAAAATATAAGTAAGTCTACAAATCTAATAAAAAAGTGCCAAATTATGCCATCGGTTATTTTCTTTACAGATATTAGCGAGCCAGAAATTGCTTTCCTGAACGAAGTTTATGACTATCTTGACCAAAAAGGGATTACTTTGCGGGTGGTTGTTTTTAGGGATTTCCACAAATGTATCAAAAAACTAAAGTGTGAATATATTTATCTTAAAACATTTAGCCTTCGTAATGTGAATATTCCCAACGCTAAAAGGAGGAACACCGAGATTTATAATGATGATTTTCTCCAAAAGCTAATTCTACTTGAAAAAGAAATTAACGGCGACCGCGAAGTAAATGTGAGTGACTATGAACGCAGGTTAGATAGTTTAATTAGCTTTGTGGAGAATCTAACAAGTAGTGCATCTGCTTACTTTGTGATGTCCAGGTCATATACCACTTATAAAGTTGTAAAAAATGTATTGGCAAATAAAAACATAAACTTTATTCCTTTCGAAAAATGGGTTTTTGCAGGAACATACCAATTCAATACTTATGGAATTCATCAACCCAACTTAGATAGCGACTTGAAAGTTGGTGATGAAAATCGATATAGGCTGTTGCTGCAGAATTTATTGTTGAATTACAAAGGAAGACACCGTGTGTCTGAAAAGCGGATTCTATTGCCGAGTAAGTATGTTTTATTGCTTCTTGGAGAGGGCGGCGGCTCTTTTTGTCTGAAAAACACGGACGAATACTGGACCATAGGAAAGGGCTGGGGAGATGACTTTGAAGTTCTAAGTAAGGTCCAACAATGTATACAGGAAACACTCCCGGATAGTAAATTATTAGTAAGACAGCATCCGTATACCAAATTTAAACTTGAGAAACAGCATATCAACTCGCCAAATACTATTTTGGCTGACCATGCGGAGCTGGATTCTTTGATAAGTAATGCCGATATCGTGCTGACAGTACCCGGCAGCATTTTCTATTACTCCTTGGCGAAAGGAAAAAAGGTGATCATTCTCGGCAACGGGGAATTATGTGGTACTCAAGCTGTGAAATGCCTCGATTCTGTGGATCAATTAAATGACTGTCTTTCTGAAATATCCAATAACAAGGAAGCTTTGTATATCAGCAGAAAAGAAGTTATAGAAGCAATAATGCCTTATCTTAAAAATCAAATATGGGTAAATGGTGAACGATGCACCTATCGGGTCCTTGACAAATATATCGATGACAAAGAACTAACGAAAGATAATGTTTTTGTCTGGCAAGCGGAAAAAAAAAGGATTCTTAAATACCAGATTTTTATTTATATAAAAAGCAAGTTATTCGCTATATGCAGGAAGATACTGGTTTGGGCAAGGGCGGAGTTTCAACATTTGTGTAAGGTTTAGAGTGGACGAATTCGAAATAGTGGTGGATGGTGTTATTTTCCAGTCTCAAGCCAGAGGGGGAATTTCAAAGCTGTTTAGCGAAATTCTTCCGCGTATGTGTGAGGCGGATGATTCGTTGCATATAAGCCTTTTAACACATGGCCGGCTCAAAGGGGCGCTGCCTCAGCATCGGCACATCACGCATCGTTCTATTCCCGATATCGAGCGTTACCTGCGTCCGAACTGTGTATGGCAATCCGTTCTGCCCAAGATTAAACATTTTACGTATAACCTGTGGGTTGGCACAGGCGAAGGAAAGATTTGGCACTCTACCTATTATACAATGCCTGAAAAATGGAGGGGTTATTCAGTTACTACAGTTCATGATATGGTTTTTGAACTGTTCCCTCAGTTTTACAGCGGGCCTGACTTTGATTTATTCAGACAGAGAAAGCGTCTCTCGGTCCAGCGGGCAGATGCCATAATCTGTGTTTCCGATACGACCCGTCAAGATGTGCTTCGATTATATGAGCTTGATGCGGATAAGGTGTACGTTGTCCCCAATGCCTGTAGCGATATTTTCAGGCGATTGGACAGCACCAAAGTGCCGGCGAACATTCAAATGGAACAGCCATTTCTGCTTTATATCGGCAATCGAGCCCGTTACAAAAACTTTGACCTCCTGGCAAAGGCATACAGCCTGTGGCCTCAACGAAAAGAAGTTGCTTTGGTGTTGGTCGGCGCGAAACCCGTCTCTGAGAGTGAACGGCAGCTGATGACAGAATTGGCAATAGCAAAGCAGGTGAAGCTGCTGAAAGATGTCGATGATGAAACTCTTTGCCATCTTTATAATAGAGCGGTTGTGTTTGTTTATCCTTCGCTCTGCGAAGGCTTCGGCATCCCATTGCTTGAAGCGATGGCCTGTGGCTGTCCGATTGTTGCCTCCCGTATTCCCTCTACAATTGAAGTGGCGGGTGATTGCCCAGTCTATTTTGACCCAACTGAAGAAGATGACCTGCTTAATGCTTTGGATATTGCTTTGTCTCAGGGACGTAATTCCGAGCGTGTGCAGGCAGGTCTTGAGAGAGTTAAATCCTATTCCTGGGATAAGACAGCTGCTCAGACGTTGGAGGTATATCGAAGCGTATATACTTGATTTGAAAAAATGGAAACGATAAGAAAATCAGTGACTCCAACTTCACAATGCCCAAGCCTGGAAGAATTACCATCTGCTCCTGCAGGTAAAAGTGGCTGGCCGTGGACCGAGCAGAGCGAGCCTCTGCCGGAAACTGCCCCCGATGGCCAGCACTGGCCCAAGATAAGTATTGTTACACCTTCTTATAATCAGGGTCAGTTTATTGAAGAAGCCATCCGTTCCATCCTGCTCCAGGGCTATCCCAACCTGGAATATATCATCGTAGATGGCGGCAGCACAGATGAAACCATCGATGTCATAAAAAAATATGAGCCGTGGCTGGCCTACTGGGAAAGTGAGCCTGACAGAGGCCAGAGCTGCGCTATCAACAAAGGGCTGCTGAAAAGTACCGGAAGATTGTTCAATTGGCACAATTCCGATGATGTTCTTACGCCTAATAGTCTGGCGACTATGGCCTCAGTGATGGTCAAGTATCCACAGGCCAGCTACGTTCACGGATACAGGGTTCTTATCGATTATAAAAGTGTTATCCAGCCCGGCAGTGAACCCGCCGGAAGTGACAAGGTTAGTTTTCTACCTGAACTGACAACCGCCATTTCCACTTTACAGTCAGGTTATCAGCCAGGCTGTCTGATGGACAGGCAACTTGTAGTTGAAGTCGGTATGGTGGATGAGAATCTCCATTATATTATGGATATCGATATTTTGCTAAGAATCGCTCTGGTAAGACGCCCTATATACCTATCGTTTCCTGCTGTTTATATAAGAGTTTATCCTGATATCAAGAGCCTTCAGTGGAATTCCCAGCGTGCCATGGGAAGGCTCTATGTTGCCAATAAGATATTCAGTCGCACTGATTTGCCCGGCTCCATAAAAAGCTTGAAGAGGCAGAGCCTTGCGACTGCCCATCGATTTGCCTGGCGATGCTATGGCGAGGCGAGAATGTACCCACTCGCTTTATGGCATTTATTGTTGGATATCTTTTACTCACCGCGCAAGGGCTGGGGAAAACGGCTTGCAAATTATAAGATACTCAGATTTGGCAACCGAACACGAAGTTTTCTACCCAGGACTACATCTACTTAGGGGTGAGCATAGGGCGGTTCTTTGGATGAATAACTGGCAATGCTGATATCGGCCGCCAGGTTGATTTTGGTGTCTCTCTCAGAAAATTCGTACAGCTTTCCGGCCGGCAAAGTTACACAGACAAATCAATAGAGTTGACAAAGAGAGCTCTTTAAATGTACTATTCTCCAGATAGTTATTTTACTTGTTACGGCAATAGTAGTGCTACCGACCCCAAGCATAATGAGTTGCTGCTTAAAGGCTTGCCAATCTTATTACGATAGATGGGCCCTTGTACCCCCTGTTATTCCTTATTTAAAGATAGATAACACCGGCTCGCCTGGTTTAGGGTATTGCAATGTATCTGAAATTTTGGCTTAAAACAGTTCTTTACTATTATCTGCCGGGCGGCTATGGATATGCACGCCGTCTTCGCAAATTTCGTGACCCTAACTACGTCTACGGCCGAGATGAATGCAGCGTCCGTGGTAAACATTGCACCAAAGGCAGTTGGAGTAAGCAAAATCAGCGAGGTTTCTATTACCGCGATTATAAGGATTACCAGGAGTACGTAAGCCACCAGAGCCGGAAGCTTGACGTGATGCTGAAAATGGGTGTTTTTACGAATCGGGCGATAGCAGCTTACCGCTCTAAGTTTTATCGTCGATTTCATTACTTGCCTGCTTTTTTACCGAGGTCGGCGCACATCCTTTGTGCCGGTGCCCGTCAGGGAACGGAGGTCGAAGTTTTGCGTGACATCGGTTTCAAAAATGCTTATGGTATCGACTTGAATCCAGGACCTGACAATAAATTTGTTCGCCTCGGCGATTTTATGCATCTGGAGAACCCCGATTCTTCCGTGGATATGATTTACTGCAACGCCATAGACCATGCCTTCGATATCGAATCTTTTTTCTGTGAACACGCTCGTGTGATAAAACCGGCTGGGTACGTCTTGTATGACATTGCCGTATGGAATAAAGAGACACAGGGACCTGGGCCGTTTGAAGCCGCCGGCTGGAAATCACGGGAGGCACTGTTTCTTTCGATGCTTAAATATTTCAAAAAGGTGATAAAAGTGGAAACAGAACCGCTCTGGATGTGGGTATTATTACAGGGCAAAACCGGCGCGTAACGCACCTTTCAAGGATTCGGTTGTTAAGGAGCAATAGAGGCATTTATTTTTTAGCGGGAGTAATTCGATGGATATCAAATCAGCGGTAAAAAATCTACTTTTATTATTAACAGCGGCTGCCGTCATTATTATCACCGGCGTAATTGGCGTTCAATATATAAAAAGAAGGCAGTTGGGAAAGGCATTCTCGCTGGCTCTTCGTCAGATAGACCATCATATCAATGTAAGAGTTCTTAAAAAAAGAGAGGTTATCAGAAAAGTAAACAATTACCCCATGATTCTGAACTTCGAGGAAGAAGGGCTGTCGAGACACCTGATGGTCCACAGGGAAAGAGAAGTTGCCGAAACTGAGACGATTAAAAGAATTGTAAAACCAGGGATGTGTATTTTGGAAATAGGTGCCAATGTTGGCTACTACACTATTCTTATGGGGAAATTGGTCGGTAAAAACGGCAAAATATATGCTTATGAACCATATCCTCGCAGTGTTGATATTCTTACTCGCAATGTCAGGCTGAACGGTCTTGCTGACATTGTGGAAGTCCACAACTCGGCAGTTTCCAGCGAAAATGCCATTAAGAAATTATACCTTGGTAAGGCGTCGAATGTTCACGGTTTAATAAATTACAAAACAGGCGATAACGACGCCGATTATATTGAGGTTGAAACCGAGGACATTAGGGAAATATTGGTAAGCGCCGGCAGAAGAATCGACTTGATAAGAATGGATATTGAGGGCCACGAGCGAGAACTTTTTAGCAGGTTGAGCAGCGATATTGAGGCGTTTCTGCCAGCTCAAATATTTTTTGAGGTTCATCCTCTCGGAAATATTGACCCCGATCCGACGTTTATAGCTCCTTTAACAAATATGTTGGAATTAGGTTATTACCCTGAATTGGTTATTTCAGCTTCAGCTCCTGTCGCTGAGGCCAAGAAGGGATTTGATGAGCTGAACTATCAGCCCTTTAAGGTTGTCAATGTTAATATGATCACAAGTTATTTATATGACAACATAAAAGCCTCTGATTTATTAAAGGTCGCCGCAAAACGACCAAAAAGAATAGCAAGAGCTATTTTGTTAAAACGTAAAGAATAAAAACGTTTTATCTTTGCGAGTTTTCTGAAAAATATAGCTGGCATAAACTTTCAGATGACTTTTGAGTTTTGCAACAATTAAAAAGTGTTGACTACCCTGTAAGGTGCATATGGCAACGGGCGAAGAAATTGAGACAAGGGGGCATATTATAGGTTTTAGGGAAGAAGTTGACAGGGTAGCCTGCCAAGGTAAGGATGCTTTTTTCACCTGGTTTGATAGTGCCCAAAACCCCGACACGGCGTTTCTGAAGGGACAGTGGGATTTTATGGTTCATATTGGTTTGCCCCTGTCTAAGTATATTAGTAACCCCGAGGACAAGATTGCCTTGGAGATAGGGCACGGCGGAGGAAGAATCTTGTTGGCTGCTTGCAGAAGTTTTAAAAAAGCGATAGGTATTGATGTTCATAATTGCAATAAATTGGTTGAAGCAGAGCTTAGAAGTCGTGGCGTGTCTAATTTTGAATTGTTTAAAACCGACGGCAGCGCGATACCCGTTAAGGATTCTACAGTAGATATTGTTTATTCCTTCATTGTTTTACAGCATGTGGAAAAAATTGATATCTTTAAACGTTATTTTGAGGAGACCTATCGCGTGTTAAAACCTGGAGGAATTGCCATACTGTATTTTGGTCGAAGGCGTTTTTATTTTTCAAACAGCAATTCCTATTTTAATTATTTGATTGACTGTTTCCTTGAGAGACTGTCACTCCGTAAGGGATTTGAGGAACTGCCGGCAAAAGTAAATTGTAAGAATTTGGTAGTCTCTTTAAGATATGCTGAAGAGCTTGCCAGGAAAAGCGGATTCCTTACATTAAAAAAATGCGTTTCACGTAAAAAAGTCCCGGATGGAATTTCCTCCTGCGGGAGTCAACATGGTTTAATTTTGAAGAAACTATAAACAAAATTCCCTCAGAATAATCTTGGCGTAATACTTCGAGTTAATATGTGTTTACAAATAAATAAACGATACATAAGAACAATTGAAGACTCCATAAGAAATAAAATAAACCGTAAAGACATCTACTATATAATAGAAGGGGCAAATTGGTCCATAGACCACGATGGTCGTTCCATCACAGCGAACCTATCTGACCTTAGCTCAGCAGTTGTTACGACTTGTCGCGGTATAAGAAACAGCATAGTGCATTTTGGTTCAGTTAACACTTTCTTAAGTAATGATGGGCCAAAGCTCCCCCACAAAAGCAACAAAATAATAGTAACTTGGTTTCATATCTCACCGGGCGACAAACGGATTGAGTTTATTCCTGAGGCGGACAAATACGTGGATTTGTGGCATACTTCCTGCAATATCACTCGGGATAAACTGATAGATTGTGGTGTGCCCGGCGAAAAGATAACGGTAATTCCTCTTGGAGTTAATCTGAATGCCTTCGGTGTACCCACGCCGCAGCAAAAGGAGAATATCCGTTCCGAATTGGGCATATCAAAGGGGAAAATTGTTGTCGGCTCTTTTCAAAAGGATGGTAATGGTTGGGGCGAGGGCCTGGAACCTAAACTGATAAAAGGGCCCGATGTTTTTTGCGATGTCGTCGAGAAATTGCGCCAGCAATATGATTTGTTCGTAGTACTTACAGGCCCAGCCCGTGGTTACGTCAAGCGACGGCTCGAAAGCTCGGGAATTCCTTACTCGCACCATTTTCTCAACGACCCTGATGAAGTCGCCCAGTATTACAAGGCGCTGGACATTTATATTGCGACCGGCCGCTGTGAAGGTGGGCCCAAATCTTTGGTTGAATCTCTGGCGAGCGGGGTTCCTTTGGTCTCTACAAAAACTGGTATGGCCCCTGACATTATTGCTGATGGCGAAAACGGTTTCTTGTGTGATGTTGATGATGTTGACCAGATAGTGCAAAAGAGCATGATGATTCTGGAAGACCAAAAGAAGAAAGGAAAAATTGTCACCAATGGGCTGGTAACAGCACGTCAATACGATTGGAATATTATTGCGCAGCGATATGAAAATTGTCTCTATCGCCGTTTTCTATGAAAATTATACTTGGAGAACCGAGAATGATAGCTAAAGCAAAGGCAATTAAAGCAAAAATGATGAGCAAAGCAGCGGTGCTGGGAGAACTTTGTAACTTGCTTGGCTATAAGCGAAAGTGGTACGAAGATTTATGTGAATACTATGGTATAACACCCCAGATGGCTAAAGAATTGGGTCCTTGTTCCGCCACGCGCAAGCCGGATCTGCCGGCTTCGCCCACAACAAATGCAGTCTCAGGTATGACAATGGCAGAAATCTGGGAAAGTAAATCACGTAATACCGCTGAGGAAATTTACCAGTGGCAAAAGGATATGGGTTCTTGGATATCTTTTCGCCAGTGTTATTATCATCGATATGACCGTTTTGATTGGCTTGTCAAAGGGCTGCCGTCCGGAAGCAAATACTGTGAATACGCCTGCGGAAGTGCACCAATGTGCAACTGGATTGTAGAAAATGTGAAAGACAGAGTGTTTCACTTTACAACAGTGGATGTTGACTGTGAGCATCGAACATTTGGTGAATGGCGTCTCAGACAAAGGATTGAACGTAGCGGTCGGCCGTTTACATTGCAGGCTTTGATTGTCAAACCTGATGCTTCGCTGCCGCTGAGAGACCAGTACGATGTCGTCAGTGTTATTGAGGCTCTTGTCCTTATTCATAATCCGCTTGAGGTGGTTCAGCACATAACAGAGCACATCCGTAAAGGCGGCAAACTATGGGAAACTTACACCGTTATGGATGATTACCGCACGAAGAATTGGATGTCTTTCCGACAGGCACAGCAGCAAAGACCCGCTGTGTTTGATTACATTCGCGCCCATTACAAACTTATTGAAGGACCCGACCCCGATACTCCAAAAGACTCCGGAAGACGGTGCTGGGAGAAATTGTAAGTATTTTGGACCATCTGGGATGGCAGCGGTTCGTATTCTTTTTGGATTCAAAGAATGTCCCTGCGGAAATTTATGCATCGGTGAAAAATAAAACATCGGTTTGTGTCCTCACAAGACCCAATAAAGGTAAAATGAGCCCTTGAAAGTTTTGACGCATTGAAGATGTGTCTTATCATGGGCGAACTTACATTTTAGTTTAGTGCCAAACAATAGAAGTCGTTACTTTGTTGGTCGGGGTTTATAAGCATATCGAACTTTTCAAAATCGTCTATAACAAAATTAGGCTTAGAATACCGGAGCAGTGCTTGGTGATTAGAGCAGATGAAAATTAGCTTTAATATAAAATTTATCGACGAGGCTTATGGTGGTGGGATGAGTTTTGCCAGGTCTTTGAAAGCTTTTCTTGAGGATAAAGGAATAACTGTCATTAACCATTTAGATGATGACGACATCGATATAATTCTTCATATCAATATTACTTTTACATCTGCCTATTCTTTCTATGCGGCTTATCTTTACAAAATTGACCACCCCGATACGCTCATCATTCATCGTATGAATGATTCTGGTATGCATCGCTCGAATGTCTTGATGACCCGTCTGATGATTACCTGTTGTGGCTATTCAGATTATTTAGTTTACATTTCAGAGTGGCTCCGGAATCTGATGCAACCAAGATTGTCCTCAGAAAAACCTTCTACTGTGATCTATAATGGAGCGGATTCACGGATATTTAATCAGTTCCATAATAAAGGTTGGGACGGGAGGTCAAAGCTGAAGATCGTTACTCATCATTGGAGTAGCAATTACCTAAAAGGGCACGAGATATATGAATATCTGGATGAATTGTTAGATCAAGAATCATTCCGTCAGAGGTATGAATTCACTTATATCGGCAATTACCCCAAAGGATTGAAATACAGAAACACGAGACTTATACCGCCGCTGAACAAATTCGAACTCGCTGATGAATTGAAGAAACACGACGTGTATTTAACCGGTGCCAGAAATGAGGCTGCAGGAATGCATCACATCGAAGGTGCTCTTTGCGGACTGCCTATATTGTATGTTAATTCAGGAGGAGTGCCGGAATATTGCAGTGAATATGGCATTGAGATTTGCAATGAAAATCTACAAGGGGCACTAAAGCAAATACGCAGCGAGTATGGTAGGTATCGTGAGAAAATGAAGAGTTATGGAAATACCGCTTGTGCTATGGGTGGAAATTATCTGAAACTTTTTAGAGAGTCGATCCTTAAAAGAAGGGAATTTTCGAGACAGGTTGAGGCATTAAAACGTAATCCCTTTTGCAGAGTTTACAAGGGATATCTTCGTCTCCAGGATAAATTGTATCCTCTTTACTTAAAAAAGGGTGGGCTAAATCTTAGGTTTTTGTATTAAATTAGCAGCGAGATTCGATCCGGCAAACAAAAAGCGAAATCTTTCGGGCGGATATGTATCATTGTTCAAACGACGAGATTACTGTTGGAGATTTTTCGAGCATATTGGCAGCATTAGAGGAAGTAACCAAAAAGATAGAGTGAACGGATGAAGAACAAAAATGCTTTCTTTTCTGGTCCCCATGATTAACCACGAATGGATTGTGTTATATAAGAAATAGCTGGGATTGGATTACCGTCTTAATCCTATGCACCATATCGAATATATGCTCGAACAGTTTAAGGAAGAATTGAAACAAGCGAATATTGCGATCAAACGAGTTTGTATGCGCTTCGGCAAAATTTACGCAGTGTGTGAGGAACAAAAGGAGAGTAAAACGTGAAACAGATTTTTCAAAGGGTGTTAAGAAAGTTATTTCCCTGTCCCCCAAGCTCTGAGCAGTTGATGTATAGAGTTCATCTTTTTGATGAATTATTACTGTTAATGGCAAATAAAGATAGGTTTCGTGGAAAACGCATACTTGAAATTGGCCCCAAAGATGGCCTTGACAGTATAAGGCTTGCTTCACTCAATCCGAGTGAGTTGGTAATGATAGATCTTCCTGAAAAACATAAGGGCAACATTAAATGGCTCTCTAAAATAAGGTGTCCGCACAAATATATCGAACAGAATTTCATGTATATGTCAAAACAGGAATACCATGCTCTCGACAGTTTCGACCTTATCTGGTGTACCGGTATCTTGTATCACAATCCGGAGCAGATGAGGTTTCTTCGCAAGCTGTACAAAATGCTGAACGTTGGTGGCCATCTTGTTCTTGAAAGTGCGACTCTCCGATCTGCCGGGTCGTTGAAAAATGGTTGCTATGTCGAGATTCATTATCCTGAGACCTACCGAAATACTGGAACAATTACGCATTTGCCGACG
>Ga0315282_10004683_pt1 | contig 23730 bp, 31 predicted proteins | sample YL17G07_20_MG_FD_203693 | JGI IMG/M metagenome (GOLD analysis project Ga0315282, IMG submission 203693) | Sediment microbial communities from Yellowstone Lake, YNP, Wyoming, USA - YL17G07_20 | ecosystem: Environmental > Aquatic > Freshwater > Lake > Sediment | place: USA: Wyoming | collected... | reverse complement strand
TCAAATCGAAAAAAAATGGCCGCGATTTCTATAATGCGCTGGCCAAAAAATCCAAGAACTCAAAGGCACAAGATATATTTAAATTTTTAGCTGGAGAAGAAGAAAAGCATATTGCGATTTTTCAAAAGATATTAGATTCGGTCCAGAAATATGAGCCTGCGGAGAGTTATCCGGGCGAGTATTTTGCCTATATGGATGCATTAGCTAGTGAATATGTCTTTACGCAGAAGGACAAAGGCAAAGATATTGCTCAAAAAACAAAAAGTGATAAAGAAGCAGTAGATAAAGGAATAGGATTTGAAAAGGATTCTATTGTTTTTTATGAAGGGATGAAAAGGGTAGTTCCAGAATACGATCTTAAGATTATAGAGCAACTTATTGAACAGGAAAAAAATCACTTAAAGCAATTGATTGAATTGAAGAGTAAACTTTAAAAAGAAAGGAATGTAAGTATGCAGAAGATGGTAAAAGTTTATAGCACCCCTACCTGTCCCTATTGCATCAGAGCAAAGCAATTTTTAAATGAAAATAATATCGCCTTTGAGAATTACGACGTCTCCTCCGACCATGAAAAAGCAGAAGAGATGATTCAGAAATCTGGCCAAATGGGTGTGCCAGTCTTAGATATTGACGGTGAAATAATTGTAGGGTTTGATAAAGAAAGAATAAAACAGGCATTAGGATTATAATAGCCAAGTTATCCACAGGCGTAGGGCGGGTTTAAACCCGCCCTCCTCATATCTATAAACTTTACAATTTAAATAAAATTTCAGCTTGACAATAAGATTTAGAATGTTAAAATCATTATGAACATATGTTCATAATACAAGGAGCGTATTTTGAGACCAAAGAAAATCAGATGGATTAAGTGCGCACCGGGAGAACGCTGTTTTAGACCCCTTTGTAAGCCGCTTGCTAAGCTGCAGGGAGTATGTTTAACCCTGGATGAATTTGAGGCTGTGCGCCTTGCTGACTTAGAGGAGATGAAACAAGAAGATGCTGCAAGAAGGATGAGAATTTCGCGGCCAACATTTTCCCGCATAGTATCCTTAGCGCATAATAAGATTGCCGATGGGTTAGTAAATATTAAGGCTATAAGGATTGAAGGCGGATGCTGTAAAATTATCGGGAGGAAGAAATAATGAAGGAATGGAAGAAGTTTTTATGGATAGTAGCGATATTTTTAGGGTGTTTTTATTTGCCCATTGAAAATATGCGTTTTAGTAATGCTGTTTTTGAGGCTTTGGCTTTAGTCAAATGGTATGCCAGGGAGCATGTGCTTTTGTGTTTAGCCCCGGCATTCTTTATTGCAGGAGCCATTTCGGTATTTGTCAGTCAGGCTTCTGTGTTGAAGTACTTCGGCGCCAAAGCAAATAAATTTCTGTCGTATAGCGTTGCTTCTGTCTCGGGAACAATTTTGGCTGTTTGTTCCTGTACTGTTTTACCTTTATTTTCTGGGATATACAAAAGAGGAGCCGGTCTCGGACCTGCGATTGCTTTTTTGTATTCGGGCCCTGCCATTAATGTCCTTGCTATTGTTCTTACCGCGCGCATTCTCGGATGGCAGCTTGGCCTGGCTCGTGCTGTGGGCGCAGTACTGTTTAGCGTTGTTATTGGGTTGTTAATGCATCTAATTTTCTTAAAAGAGGAAAGAGCGCGCCATGCAAACGGCGATTTTAATATAGGTGTAATAAAGGAAGCCCGTTCTTTAGGTAAAACGGTTCTTTATTTCGTTTCTATGGTTGCGTTTCTTGTTTTTGCCAATTGGGGAAAGCCCCTTGAAGGAGATCATGGATTATGGTCTTTAATTTATCAGTATAAATGGTGGATCGCTGGTTTTTCTCTTCTAAGTTTGATTATTATTCTTTTCAAATGGTTCAAGAAGGACGAATCAAAGGAGTGGACTTCTGCAACATGGGGTTTTGCTCTGCAAATACTTCCTCTTTTGCTGGGAGGAGTACTTGTTTCAGGATTCTTGTTGGGCAGGGTTGGGCATGAGGGGATTATTCCTTCACGCTTTGTCACAGCACTTGTTGGCGGCAATTCATTGTTTGCGAATTTTTTCTCATCAATTGTAGCGGCCTTTATGTATTTTGCCACGCTTACTGAGGTGCCGATCCTGCGGGGGCTAATAGGTTCAGGTATGGGCAAAGGTCCGGCGTTGGCGCTTCTTCTGGCAGGGCCTGCGTTAAGTCTACCCAGCATGCTTGTTCTGCGCAGTATTATGGGAACAAAGAAAACGTTTATATATGTCAGTCTCGTAGTAATAATGTCAACCATAACTGGCATGCTTTTTGGTTGGATCTTTAAATAAAAGAGGAATGTATGAAAAAGAATGAAAAAGTTATCAAACGGTATGTGAAAGAAGGTTATGCAAAAATTGCGCAGCAAGGAGGTTCATGTTGTCCGACATCATCCTGTTGTGGAAGCACGAGCCTTGCTCAGAATATAGGTAAAGCTGTCGGTTATACCGAAGAAGAAATGGATGTTGTTCCTGAAGGTGCCAATTTGGGCCTTGGCTGCGGCAATCCGGTTGCGATCGTTTCCCTAAAGGAAGGCGAGACAGTTCTTGATTTAGGTGCCGGCGCAGGCTTCGATGCATTTTTGGCCGCGGCTAAGGTTGGTAAAAGCGGTAAAGTCATCGGCGTAGATATGACGCCCGAAATGGTCAAGCGTGCGCGCGAGAATGCGGTTAAGGGGCACTATAATAATGTGGAGTTTAGGCAGGGAGAGATAGAGCATCTTCCGGTTGAAAGCAGTACGGTAGATGCGGTTATTTCAAACTGTGCGATCAATCTTTCACCCAATAAGCAAAGCGTATTCAAAGAGGCATTCCGTGTTTTGAAGTCCGGCGGAAGGCTCATGGTGTCGGATCTGGTTCTTGTGAAGGATCTCCCGGATGCTATAAAAGAATCGATTGAGGCGTATGTGGGGTGCCTTGCCGGTGCTGTCAAAAAAGAGGACTACCTTGCGTTTATCAAGGACGCAGGCTTTAAAGACATAAAAGTTGTAGACCAGACGAATTACCCGATCGAGGCGATGGCTAATGACGCAACTGCTCAGGCAGTAATGAAAAATTTTTCTGCAAAAGATATAGACCTGACGGATATAGAGAATTCAGTCGCAAGCGTCAAGATCTATGCAGTTAAACCATAAGAGTATATGAAAGCAAGAAAGCTTATTAGTCTTGATGAGGACGATCTTCTTCGAGTCGAGCAGATTGTGATCGACCACGATAAAGACGGCGCGCTTGCGTTTATTAAGGACGTGATAAAGAAAGAAATTGATAGAGAGAGTGCCTCGAAGATGCAGAGAGAGAATAATATCTGAATAAGATAAGGAGGAAGATAAGTATGAAAATAGAAGTTTTGGGTCCCGGTTGCCATAAATGCCATAATACCGAAGAAAACGTGAAAAAGGCATTGGTAGAATTGAATAAGACAGCGCAAGTAATAAAGGTAAGCGATATTAATGCCATGATTGAAAAGGGGATTATCCAGACGCCGGCCTTGATAATTAACGATAAAATAATGATTCAAGGTAAAATCCCAACAGTTGAACAGATAAAGCAGTTTATTCAAAAGGAAGGTTAAGCAATGGCTAAATATGGAGCCTGGCAGGGTATTCCCCGAGAAGAAATTCCTTGGCATCCTACTGTTGACTTATCAAAGTGCGTGGGATGCAAAGAATGTTTTAACTTCTGCCACCAGAAAGTATACTCCTGGGATGAAGCAAACAACAAAACCAGGGTGGTAGAGCCATATCGTTGCGTGGTGGGATGTAGCACTTGTGCGGGACTATGCAAGGTCGAAGCTATTAGTTTTCCCCCCTTAACCGTACTCAAAAACCTAAAGAAATAAAAGCAAGGAGTTTCTTTTATGAAAAAAATTCTTTTACTCTGTGTTTTTTTATTGAGCTTTTCCCTGTTAGTATGGTGTCAAAGTTCCAATGATGTGGTCCTTGTCTACTACTTTCACGGAGATTTCCGTTGCCCAACATGTTTTAGAATCGAACAATATTCAAGAGAAGCGGTTGAACAGAATTTTAAAGATGAACTTGCTTCCGGAAGGGTTGTGTTTAAGGTAGTGAATGTAGAGACAAAAGGTAATGAGCATTTTGTGAAAGACTATCAGCTTTACACTAAATCGTTGATTGTTTCTTTGGTGAAAAATGGGAAAGAGGTAAAATTTGGAAACCTTACAAGAGTCTGGGAATATATCGGAAACAAACAGGTGTTTTTTGACTATGTAAAAAATGAAGTAACCAGTTATTTAAAGGAGTTATGATGGCCCAGATACTAATTGCCTTTGCCTCAGCCTTTTGGCTAGGGATTCTAACCTCCATAAGCCCCTGCCCATTAGCCACAAATATCGCAGCGGTGTCGTTTCTTGCAAAAAAACTGATCCATCAAAGAATTGTCTTCTGGTCAGGTATATCTTATACTCTAGGGAGGATGTTAACCTACGCTATTTTAGGTTTTATTATCATATATTCATTTTTGAGCGTACCTTCGGTTGCCAATTTTTCACAAAAATATATGAATAAGGTCTTAGGGCCTATTTTGATTATTGTGGGATTATTTTTGTTAGATATTTTGAAATTCAACATTCGGGGACTTTCTGTATCTCAAGAAAAACAGGATAATTTAGCAAAATTAGGCATAAAAGGTTCGTTTGTCCTTGGTTTATTATTTGCCTTATCTTTTTGTCCGGTTTCTGCAGCTTTATTTTTTGGAAGCCTGATTCCATTATCGCTTAAATATAAATTTGGCATTATCTTGCCATTTATTTATGGCATAGCTACAGGATTACCTGTTTCTATTTTTGTTTTATTGATTGCTTTAGGTGTGAAATCGCTAAATTATTGGTATAAGAAAGCCGTCGAATTTGAAATTTATGCGAGGAAAATTACTGCTGTAATTTTTATTTTAGTAGGAATCTATTATCTCTTAGCGTATGTATTCCTTGTCTTATAGATGAAGGATACCTTGGTAATAAGCAAAGATAATAATTATGAAATTATTGTTTTTGCCAATCAGGATGAAGGGCTAAAGGCGCAGCGGATTCTGGTTACCAAAGATATAGGCTTTAAACATATTTCTACTCTGGCGGTTGTTGTGCCGGAAGAAAAAAGGCAACAGATCTGTCGGTTTTTAAGCGATGAAGGTGTTAGTATCAGCGGTTATTATCAGTTCTTATGCCGCGATTATGAAGAGGAATTTTTTAAGAAAGCCCAAAAGTACAAACCTCTGCAGGAAAAAGGCGAATTTCTAAAATCAATCACTCTTTGCTACGTTGCTCCTTGTATTGCTGATGAGAAAAAGATTCGCCTAATTGCTTATTTTAACCGCGATATTTCTGAAATTCTACCTTACCTTAATACAGTAATTAAGGGAGCTTCCTATAATAAAAACGCACCCACGCTTACATTTGCAAAGTTACGCAGGATGATTAATCTTTACAATATCAAGGTAACTATTGCCAAGGCCGATGATATTATTGATGCTTGGCAGGTTCTGCATGAGACTCAAAAGCTGGTTAACGATACTTACAAAAACAAAGACAAAATAAAGCCTAATTTTGAAGAGAAAATTAAGGTAACCGCCTTGCAGATTTACGGCTGGCTTCCTAAGACTAACTGTAAGGCCTGCGGTGAGGCAACCTGCCTTGCCTTCGCAGTTAAATTGCTTAAGGGAGAGCAGAAACTAGGAAATTGTATACCATTGGCGCGTGAGCAGAAATTTTCTGAAAACAGAAAAATTATGAACGAGATCGCAGAGGCTTTGGGGATTTAAGGAGTTTATTATGTCGACAAATAGTGTTAGCGCAAAGTTGCCTGTTTTTGAACGCTATCTTTCTGTCTGGGTTATTTTATGTATCATCTGCGGTATTCTTTTTGGCAAAGTATTTCCGCAAGCAGTAGATTTTCTGAACCGGATTGAGGTAGCTAAAGTTAACATACCGATTGCTATTCTTATCTGGCTGATGATTTATCCTATGATGGTGCAGATTGATTTTTCAAGCATTGTCAGAGTCGGCAAGAAACCAAAAGGATTGGCAGTAACCTTAGTGGTTAATTGGATTATAAAACCATTTACCATGGCTGTATTTGCTGTGGTCTTTTTAAAATATTTATTTTCTGCGTTAATAAGTCCTGTATTGGCTAAGGAATATATAGCCGGTGCAATTCTTTTGGGAGCCGCGCCCTGCACGGCAATGGTTTTTGTCTGGAGTTATTTAACTAAAGGAAACCCCGCACATACGTTGGTTCAGGTTGCTGTTAATGACCTTGTGATTTTAATAGCTTTTGTCCCTATCGTTAAATTTCTGTTGGGGGTAAACCAGATAACAGTGCCTTATGATACCTTAATATATTCTACCATTCTTTTTGTGGTTGTGCCTTTAGCGGGTGGTTATATTTCCAGGCAGCAGCTTATAAAATATAAAGGTGTTGCTTGGTTCGAAAATGTATTCTTGAAGATATTAAAACCAGTCACGATTTTAGGCCTTCTTTTGACTTTGATCTTACTTTTTGCATTTCAGGGTAAGATTATAATCAAAAACCCGTTACACATTCTTTTGATTGCTATCCCTCTTACCATCCAGACGTATTTTATTTTTGCCGTCGGTTATTTTTGGGCAAGAAAATGGCGAGTGGAGCATTCGATCGCTTCTCCGGCAGCGCTTATTGGCGCCAGCAACTTTTTTGAGCTGGCAGTAGCAGTTGCGATTTCTCTTTTTGGATTAAAGAGCGGGGCAGCCCTGGCTACCGTAGTAGGAGTTTTAACCGAAGTACCGATAATGCTTAGTTTAGTTAATTTTTCCAACAAAACTCGGCACTGGTTCACTAGGGAAGAAAAAATCCACCCGGAGGTGATAATGGCTAAAGGAAGAAAACTCCTTTGGGAAAAAACACTGATTGCTACTGATTTATCCGAAACTTCTAATGAAATTGTGGAGTGCGTTGCAAAAGAAGGCAAAGATTTTACTAAAAAAGCAAAAATGGTTCACGTTATTTCCGTAGAAACTGCCGGGGGTATTGAGGATGTGCTTGAAAAAGCGAATAAGCTGGTTATTGAAAAGCAAGTCGAAACACTGAAGAATGCGGGGATAGATGCATCGTATGCGTTTGTATATGGTATCCCTTCCGTGGAAATCAACCGCCTTATTGCCGAAGAAAATTATCAGTTATTAGTTTTGGGCTCGCATAGTAAAAGTTTAGGCAAAGAAATGCTCTTGGGTAGCGTTTCGGACAGTATCATAAGGAATCTCACCATACCCGCTCTCCTTATCAAATGTAAAGGAGAAAAACCCGCGGTTTGCCCGCTTGTCTTCACCGGGAATATACTTTTTCCGACGGATTTCTCGGAGAATGCAAAAACAGCTTTTGATATACTGGTAAACCTTGTTAATAATTATAGTCCTGTAGTGACTTTTTATCACGTCCAAGATAAAAATATCGTATTTCCGCATCTTAGCCACAGATTAGAGGAGTTTAATCGTATAGATTCGGAAAGGCTCGATACGTTAAAAGCAGTTTTGTTGAAAGTAGGCACAAAGGATGTAAGGATAAAAATCGAGACCGGGTACACTAAACAACTAATCGTAAATGAAATCAATAGCGGTGATTATAGTTTGGTTGCGATGGGAACCCAAGGACGCGGCTGGATTGAAGAAGTGCTAATCGGAGGAGTGGCGCATACTGTAATTAGGAAATCAAACACCTCGCTATTATTGGTTCCTTTTAGAAGATAAGGGCTTCGTTTACCCCGTTAGAGAACTTCGTTTTTCTAACGGGATGGATTTTCTCTAACGGGGTTTATTAGATGGGAGGCGCTAAAGATGGATAAGAAAAAAGTTTTAGTCCTGTGTACGGGTAATTCCTGCCGCAGTCAGATGGCAGAAGGCTTCTTAAGGCATCTTGGCGGCGATAGATTTGAAGTTTTTAGCGCCGGGGTAAAGCCGACTCAAGTCAACCCGTTAGCTATTAAGGTTATGGCTGAGGCGGGTGTAGATATCTCATCGCATAGATCAAAATCCGTTGCTGAATTTTTGGGGCAAAAGTTTGATTTTGTCATAACTGTCTGTGATAACGCTAATCAGACATGTCCGATATTTCCCGGTCATTATGAAAAGTTGCATTGGAGCTTAGAAGATCCAGCGGAGGCAAAAGGAAGTGAAGAGGAAAGATTGCCCATATTTAGGGAAATACGGGATCGGATAAAGATAAACGTCGAAGAATTTTTAAAAAATCATTAAGCAGCCAGACACTTCCATTATTATTCCGTTGTTAATTTGATTGACAAGGGAATTTTTTCGATCTATATTATTAGCATATGCCAATAAAAGGTATTGTATGAAAATAACGCCGATAGGGATAATTCACTCACCCTTTAATACCAGAGAAAAAACGCCGATTCAGCCGTTTAGGTCAAATAAAATCGGCAGGGTGGAAGTTTATAAGGAATTTGCAGCTGGACTTCAGGATATAGCGGGATTTTCGCATATCATTCTTATTTATAGATTTCATAAATCAAGAGGTTACCGATTACTGGTCAAGCCGTTTCTCGATAATCAGTTACGAGGGCTTTTTCTACCAGAGCCCCACGAAGACCTAATCAAATCGGAATCTCCGTGGTTCAATTAGTGAAGCGGAAGGATAACGTTTTAATAGTAAGAGGTATTGATGTCCTTGATGGCACGCCATTGTTAGATATTAAGCCTTATGTGCCGGAATTTTCCGCGGCTGCCAGAGTAAAAATTGGATGGCTTAAAAACAAGATAGATAAGAGAAAGGAATAGTTTTAAATGTCTCGTCCTTTTAAATGTAGGCGTGTATGCGGGAATCCTAAGACGGAATATTTCAAACCTAGAGGGATACCTATTTCATCCCTTGAGGAGGTGAGTTTGACCATTGATGAATTTGAGGCGATAAGGCTTGCTGACCTTGAGGGATTGTATCAAGAAGGCGCAGCTAAGAAAATGAATATTTCAAGACAGACCTTCGGCAACATTATTGAATCGGCCCACAAAAAGATAGCGGATTCGATAGTAAATGCCAAGGCTCTAAAGATAAAAGGAGGTATTTGATATGCCAGTTAAAAAGGTAGGAGAGAAGTATCATTGTAATATTTGCGGTAACGAAGTTGTTGTAACTAAGGTAGGTGGAGGAGAACTTGTTTGTTGTGGGCAACCTATGGAGAAGATAGAAGACGAAGGAGGTAATTAAAATGGCTAAGTCAATTAAGGGAACAAAAACGGAGAAAAGTCTTTTAGCATCATTTGCCGGCGAATCCCAGGCAAGAAATAGATACACCTATTTTGCTAGCGCGGCTAGAAAAGAAGGTTATGAACAGATTTCCAATATCTTTACTGAAATTGCCGAAAACGAGAAAGAGCACGCCAAGGTATTTTTTAAATACTTGGAAGGCGGGGATGTGGAGATTATTGCATCTTATCCTGCAGGGATGATAAAGGAAACAAAAACCAACCTCCAAGAAGCAGCTGCAGGAGAAAATTTGGAGTGGACAACTCTTTATTCAGATTTTACCAAGATTGCCAAAGACGAAGGTTTCCCGGAGATAGCGCAGTCTTTTGAACAGATAGCCAAGGTTGAGAAATTTCATGAGTCAAGATACAGAAAATTAATTAACAACATAGTAAATGGCGAGGTATTTAAGAAAAAAACAGCAATAAAATGGCATTGCATTAACTGCGGTTATGTGTTTGAAGGAACAGACGCACCCAAAGAGTGCCCTGTCTGTAAACATCCTCAAGGCTTTTATGAGGTTTTGTCCGAGAATTACTAAGGTAGAATTAATGGGAGGAAAAAATGAGAGTATGTATTCCAACAGAAACCAATGATGGTAAGAATGCACAGGTGTACGGTCATTTCGGTAGCGCTCCGTATTTTACCATCTATGATACGGCGAACGATTCCGTCGAGGTAATTAACAAGGCAAACAAACACCATGCTCACGGGACTTGCCATCCCATGGGGATTTTGAGCGATAAGGACATCGATATTGTAATTTGTAACGGTATGGGCACAAGGGCAGTGCAAAAACTTAATGAATATAGGATTAAAGTCTATAAAACAAGTGCCCAGACGGTAGAAGAAATAATTAAACAGTATAAAGAAAGCCGGCTGGAGGGAATCACTATGGAGAATGCTTGTAATCAACATAAATGTTATTAAATTGAAAATACAAAATGAAAATATCGCCAATTGGTATAATTTATTCGCCTTTTAAATGTAAAAAAGATACGCCCATACAGCCGTTTAAGTCAAAGGCGCAGGGTAAGGTTAAGGTATTTATGTTAATCTATAAGTTTCATAAGTCCAAAGGCTTTTGCCTTAAAGTAAAACCATTCTTGGATGATAGCCTAAGAGGGGTTTTTGCTACGAGATATCCCAGGCGGCCAAATCAGATAGGGCTAACGGTTGTAAAACTTCTAAAAAGAAAAGGAAATATTTTGCTTGCAAAAGGCATAGATATCATAGATGGGACACCTTTAATTGATATTAAACCTTATGTTCCTGATTTTGGGCCAAAGGAAAAAATAAAAATAGGTTGGCTTAGAGGAAAATTAACAAGATAAATAATGAGATTTCTGAGAAAGTCCAAAAATAAGGGAAATCTCTGATTATCCCGAATGTAGTAACTTCTTGGGTTATACTTCGGGATCCCGAAGAGACACTACGAAGAGTGACATCATTCGGGAAAAGATTATCCCGATGACGATAATCATTAGTGCCATCGGGATCCCGACTTTGTCGGGAAAGAGCGATTACACAGATTTCCGCCACAAAGCATGGCGGATTCGCCAAGTATTGTGGCGAAAAGTCTCCGACGAGAAAATCTGTGTAATCAGAGGTCTCTGACCTAAAATTAGGAGTTTTTCAGAGACCTCATAATTTTGCTTGACAAAATAAAATTTTAGGTTATACTCTACTAATATAATAGGGATAATAGAAATGAAGGTAACTTATAAAGGAGATTACGCCTTAAAGACAATATTGGACTTGAGCCTCAATTACGGCCGTGGGCCAGTATCTATCCATGATTTAGCGAGGCGTGCGGATATACCGGCGAAATTTCTAGAGCAGATACTTTTGGATTTAAAACGAGGCGGTTTTGTGGAAAGCAGGCGCGGCAAGGTCGGCGGTTATCTTTTAACCAAGTCTCCCTCTCGGATTAAACTAGGCGATGTCGTCCGTTTTATTGACGGGCCGACCGAACCCATTGCCTGTATAGAAAAGGATTACTCTAGTTGTAATGATAAATATAAATGTGTCTTTAGAAGAATATGGCAAGAGATAGCCAGGGCAACCTCTAAGATTATCGATAATGTCACTTTTGAAGATTTGCGCAAAAAGGTTAAAACTCCAAGCTCAACATTTGTTTACCAGATTTAATTAACGAAGAATTTATGAAAATAGCTAAAGATATTACAAAACTTATCGGCAATACGCCTTTAGTACAATTAAACAGAGTAACGAAAAATTGCCTAGCTGCGGTGGTGGCAAAATTGGAGTTTTATAATCCTTGCTCTTCAGTGAAAGATAGAATTGGTCTAAGCATGATTGAGGCAGCAGAGCGGGTAGGTAAAATAAAAAAAGATACGATAATCCTGGAGCCGACTTCAGGGAATACAGGTATCGCCTTGGCCTTTGTTTGTGCAGTCAAAGGATATAAATTAGTTTTGACTATGCCTGAGACAATGAGTCTGGAGCGTCGGCAACTTTTATCTGCTTTTGGTGCTGAGATTATCTTGACGCCGGGAACAGAAGGTATGTCTGGAGCAGTGCGAAAAGCTGAGGAGTTAGCAAAGACCGATAAACGTTATTTTATACCCCAACAGTTTAAAAATCCGGCGAATCCAGAAGTTCATCGCTACAGCACTGCTAAAGAAATCTGGGAGGATACAGATGGTAAAGTAGATATTTTAGTTGCAGGCGTAGGAACCGGTGGTACAATTACAGGTGTAGCTGAAGTTATTAAAAAGAAAAAACCTTCTTTTAAGGCAATTGCAGTTGAGCCTAAGGACTCACCGGTTTTGTCAGGAGGTAAAGCCGGGCCGCATAAGATTCAAGGTATTGGTGCAGGTTTTGTCCCAGAGGTTCTCAACCAAAAGATTATTGATGAGATAATTCAAGTTTCTCATGAGGATGCAGCGACCACAGCCAGAAGACTGGCTAAGGAAGAAGGAATCTTATCCGGTATTTCTTCAGGTGCAGCCACCTTTGCCGCTTTAGAAGTGGCTAAAAGAAAAGAAAATAAAGGAAAACTCGTTGTTGTCATATTACCCGATACAGGAGAGCGTTATTTAAGCACAGAGTTATTCGTTAAATAAAAGAGGTGCCTGATGAAAGAAAAAGTAGAAGCGGCATTAGAGAAGATTCGGCCCATGCTTATGGCGGATGGTGGCAATGTGGATTTAGTGGAAGTTAGTGATGATGGTGTAGTAAAATTAAAACTTACCGGCACTTGCGGTTGCTGTCCGATGAGCCAGATGACCTTAAAGATGGGCATCGAAAGATTATTAAAAGAAGAGGTTCCAGAAATAAAAGAGGTTATCGCATTATGAAAACGATAAAAGAAATAAATGAAAAGATTAAAAAAGGCCAGGTAGTAGTAGTTACTGCGCAGGAGGTTATTGAGCTGGTTGAGAAAAAGGGCGCAAAAAAGGCAGCGCAGGAAGTGGATGTAGTTACTACTGGCACATTTGGCCCAATGTGCTCATCCGGGACCTACTTTAATATTGGGCATTCTAAACCCAGGATAAAACTAGGTGGCGGGACTTGTAAACTTAATGATGTGCCTGCCTATTGTGGTTTTGCAGCAGTGGATATTTATTTAGGTGCAACTGCCATTCCGGATGATGACCCGCACAATAAGGTTTTTCCCGGCGAATTTAAATACGGTGGAGGTCATGTTATCCAAGAATTAGTAGCAGGTCGTGATGTGCGCCTGGAGGCTACTGCCTATGGCACAGATTGCTATCCGCGAAAAAAACTTGAGACACTTATCAATATCAAAGATATAAACGAAGCAGTCTTATTTAATATCCGCAACTGTTATCAGAATTATAATGTAGCAGTGAATTTATCTGATAAGATAATTTATACCTATATGGGTGTATTAAAGCCGAATTTAGGTAATGCAAATTATTGCTCGGCAGGCCAGCTTTCACCGCTTTTAAAAGACCCTTATTATAAAACTATAGGCATTGGCACAAAGATATTTTTAGGCGGTGGAATTGGCTATGTGGCCTGGCAGGGGACGCAGCATAATCCTTCTGTTCCCAGAAAGAATAACGGCGTCCCGCAGGCACCAGCAGGGACAATAGCAGTAATCGGTGATTTAAAACAGATGAAACCCGAGTGGCTCTTAGGAACAAGTATGCTGGGTTATGGCGTGACCCTAACTGTAGGTATCGGTGTTCCTATACCTATATTAGATGAAGAAATAATTAAATATGCCGCAATTCGCGATGAAGAAATTTATACCCAGATTGTGGATTATGGCCAGAATTATCCGCAAATGATTTCTGGTAGTTTAGGAGAGGTAAATTATGCGCAGCTAAAATCTGGAAAAATTATCGCGCAAGGAAAAGAGGTTCCTACCGGCAATTTATCCAGTTATTCTAAGGCACGAGAAATCGCTGAAGAATTAAAATCTTGGATTAAAAAGGGCGAGTTTCTTTTAACTGAGCCGGTTGCGTCATTACCCGGCGCAGAATCCGGATATACCTTTAAGCCATTAAAGGAAAGGCCGATTGTATAAAGACATACTATAAAATCATATTTATGATTACACAGATTCCAAAGGCAGATTACACAGATTTGGGGGGGGTATTGATTAATTTCGGCAATAAAAGCTGTCGGATAAAGCCATTTATGCTTTAATCTGTGTAATCACGTATAATCAGTTGATTATACGTGAAGATTATACGAGGAGTAGGCAATGATTTCCAAAAGAATTGTTTTACATTTTCCGCATCGCTTAGTAGATCAACCCATAGTCTATAAATTAGTTAAGAATTATGAGCTGCAGTTTAATATTTTGAAGGCCTATGTTACACCGCAGGAAGAAGGTTTAATGGTTTTAGAATTGACCGGAGAGAAAGAGAATTTTGATAAAGGTATTGAATATTTACAGTCCTGCGGAGTAAGAATTCAGCCTTTAAGCCAGGATGTAATACGTAATGAGGCTAAGTGCACTGACTGTGGCGTTTGCGTTCCAATATGCCCAACCGGTGCCCTTGTGGTTGATCAGCACAGCCGCAAGGTGTATTTTTACGATAACAAATGTATTGCCTGCGAGCTCTGTGTTAAGGTCTGTCCTACCCGCGCCATGGAAGTGCATTTCTAAATCATGAATAAGGTAGAAAAATTAAGAAAAATCCTTAAAGAAATGGGTTCAGTATTAGTTGCCTATTCTGGCGGCGTTGACAGCACTTTTTTATTAAAGGTAGCCAGCGATGTTTTAAAGGATAAAGTTCTCGCAATTACTGCAGAATCTCCTACTTATCCCAAGGAAGAGTTAATCCTTGCCAAGAATATGGCTGGTGAGTTAGGAGTAAGACACAAGGTAATTAAGACCAATGAATTAAGAGACAGGCAATTCTTTAGCAATCCCATTAACCGTTGCTATTTTTGTAAAAAGGAGCTTTTTAGGAAATTAAAAAATATCGCTAAGAAGAATAGATTAAATTATGTTGTAGATGCCAGTAATGTCTCAGATGAAAAAGATTATCGGCCGGGTAATATTGCTAAAAAAGAATTAAATATACGTTCTCCCTTAAAAGAGGCAGGTTTTACTAAAGAAGAGATTCGTAAATTTAGTAAAATTCTTGGCCTTTCTATCTGGGATAAACCGAACCTGGCGTGTCTGGCCTCCAGAATTCCTTATAATATTAAAATTTCTTCTAAATTATTAGCAAGGATTAACGTGGCAGAAGACTATTTAAGAAAAATGGGTTTTAAGCAGGTAAGGCTTAGGCACTATAATGGTCTTTGCCGCATAGAGGTCGATAAAAATGATATTTCGCGTTTAATAAGCAAACGCAATCAAGTAGTCGACAGATTAAAAAGATTGGGTTATAATTATGTCACTATAGATTTAGAAGGTTATCGGATGGGAAGTTTAAACCCCGTTAGAAATATCAAAGCTATAAGTATAAAAAGCAAAATTTCTAACGGGGTAAATGAGGTGATTAAATGACAAAGCGCGTGTATCTGGATTATGCTGCAACCACGCCAACAGATCCTGAGGTACTTAAGGCTATGCAGCCATATTTTTTTGATAAGTTTGGCAATGCCTCCAGTATCCATTCTTTTGGCCAGGAAGCAAAAAAAGCAATTGAAGATACAAGAGAAACGCTTGCTTCATTTTTAGGAGCCGATCCTTCCGAGATTGTTTTTACTTCTGGTGGAACAGAATCTAATAACTTTGCTATTGAAGGCGTGGCTTATGCTTTAGAGAAAAAAGGAAATCATATCATTAGTTCAGCTATTGAACATCATGCCGTAACAGAACCTTGTAAGTTTTTGGAAAAGCACGGATTTAAAACGACCTATGTCGGCGTTGATAAATATGGCTTGGTCTCTCCAGAGGATATCAAAAAGGCAATTACAGATAAAACTATTCTTATTACTGTTATGCATGCGAATAATGAAATCGGCACAATCCAACCTATTGTAGAAATCGGTAAGCTCGCTAAGGAAAAAGGGATTTATTTTCATACAGATGCTGTGCAAACCGTAGGTCATATTCCTGTTAATGTGAATGATTTAAACGTTGATCTTCTCTCACTTTCTGCGCATAAATTCTATGGACCAAAAGGAGTGGGTGCCTTGTATATTAGGAAAGGGACACGCATAGAAAGGTTTTTACACGGAGGAGATCAAGAAAAAGGCAGGCGCGCCTCAACGCATAATACGGTTGGAATCGTGGGTTTAGGCAAGGCGATAGAGTTATGCCGCCAAAGGATGGCTGATGAGGCAGAATTCCAAATTTCTTTGCGTGATAAGCTAATTAAAGAAGTTACTATCAAGATCTCAGAGGTTTATCTTAATGGTCATCCTACCAAAAGACTTCCTAATAATGCTAATTTTTCTATAAAATATATAGAAGGCGAATCTATTTTACTTAACTTAGATATGGTAGGTATTGCTGCCTCAACTGGTTCTGCCTGTACCTCCTCATCTTTAGAGCCCTCCCATGTATTATTGGCCATAGGCCTTTCCCACGAATTAGCCCACGGTTCATTAAGGGTTACTTTAGGCAGATGGACAAAAAAAGAGGATATCGATTATCTGTTAGAACACCTTCCTGGAATTGCCGAGAAACTACGGGCAATGTCCCCCCTTTACCCCGTTAGAGAAAATCATAAATGAAAATAAAAATTCTCTAACGGGGTTTATGACAAGAAAATCGCTTCGCGACGACCGAAGGAAGTCCCTTTTTAGGGATAACTTCAATGCGATTTTCAGTGGTTAGGAAAGTGCTTTATACTTTCCTATACCATAAAAAATAATTATGCTGGAAAAAATCTTAGATTTCTTGAAGAAAAAACAGGATTATGTTTCCGGTGACCAGGTAGCCGGTCGTTTAGGAATAAGCAGGCAGGCGCTCTGGAAGCATATTCAGGAATTAAAAGAAATCGGCTATGATATTATAGCTGTCCCGCATTTAGGATATCGTCTCGAATCTAGTCCTGATCGGCTTTTTCCATTTGAAGCAAGCAGGGATTTAAATACAGAGTTTATAGGTAAGAAAATTTATTATTTTGATACTGTCGTTTCAACTATGAATATTGCTATGGATTTGGGATTAAAAGGCGCACCAGAGGGCACAATAGTGTTAGCAGAGTCCCAGATAAGGGGTCGAGGCAGATTGGGCAGGGCCTGGTTTTCTCCTAAATATAAAGGTATATATTTATCTTTAATTTTAAGACCCAACATATTACCTACGCAGGCCTCTTGCCTTACTCTTCTGGCAGCAGTAAGTATTTGTGAAGCAATAAAAGAAATTACTGGTTTAGACACCCAGATAAAATGGCCTAACGATATCTTAATTCGTCATAAGAAATTAGGCGGAATATTAACCGAGTTAAATGCCGAGATGGATAAAATTAATTTTGTGCTCATAGGGATTGGTTTAAATATCAATAATGATAAAAAAGCATTAATTGCTGGCGCTACATCTTTAAAGGAACAAAAAAAAGAAAATATTAATCGCATTGGTTTGCTACAGGAAATATTACGCAAAATTGAGTCAAATTACCTGCACTTTCAAAAAAAGGGAGCACAGCCTATTATCGAAAAATGGCGTCATTATAGCGTTACTTTAGGAAAAAGAGTAAAGGTATATTGCTTTAAAGAACATAGCGAGGGAGAGGCTATTGATATTGATATTGACGGAGGATTATTGGTAAGAAAGGACTCCGGGCTGTTAGAAAAAATTATGGCCGGAGATGTAATGCATTGCCGGTAATGTAAACCAAATATCTATTTTAGGTTGACAATTATCCCGAGACCCTTATAATGGGTTTCGGGTTTTTCATTATGAGGCGATTTATACTGGCATTTAATATTCTTTTTGGGTTTATCTTTATCTGTTTTGCAGATGAGCCGCTTACCTTAGAAAAAATAGTGGTATCAAAATCCGCTGGTCTTGGGCCTGTCCAGATAATCGCTGCTCAAGAATTAAAGGAAAAAAATCTTAATACCCTAGTAGATGTATTAGACCATATTTCAGGAATAGACTTGCGATATCGGGGCACCTTTGGAATTCAGGGCGATCTTTCCTTAAGAGGCTCTACCTATGAACAGGTGGCGGTGCTTATCGACGGAATAAAGGTTATTGACCCCCAGACAGGCCATCATAATTTAGATATACCGCTGACAGTTTTTGATGTTGAGAAAATAGAGATTATCAAGGAAGGCGTCTCTTCTTTATATGGGGCAGGTGCATTTGCCGGAAGCATAAACATCATTACCAAAAAACCCCAAAAAAAGCAGCTGAATTTAAATACGCTCTTTGGAGAACATGCCTTATTTGGCCAGGAATTTTCTGGAAGCTTTATTCAGCAAGATTTATCAGGCAGGGTGTCATTTGACCATAAAGTATCTTCAGGTGCGCAGCCAAATACAGATTTTGAATATAAAACAGCAACACTGTATTTGGATAAAGATTTTGAGAGTGCGAATTTTAATGCCTTATTCGGCTATCAGAAAAAAGATTTTGGTGCCGATAGTTTTTATTCTAATCTTTTTCCGGAAGAAGAGGAACACACAGAAACTGTCTTTGTAAAAAACAGTCTTGAATCAAAATTAGATTTTGGGTCTTTAAAAAACAATTTATTCTTTCGAAAACACACAGACAAATTTATTTTAAGAAGGAATAACCCTGCTTCTATAAATTATCATACGACGTATGTCTATGGGGTTAATTCCCAGATAAGTTTACCGGTAAAATATGGAGAAATTATCTTGGGCTTAGATACAGGTAGAGATGAAATTTATTCAACTAATTTAGGAAAACACGCACGAATTTATGAAGCTGGTTCCTTTGGTTTTATTCCTGAGTTATGGGATAAACTTACTGCGGATATGCGCTTAAGAATTGATAACTATCATAAATGGGGCATCCAGCAATCATATAATTTTGGTTTGGGATACGATATGGTTAAGGATAGGCTGAAGATAAAAGGCTCGGTTAGTCGCGCATTCAGAATACCTAGTTATACAGAATTGTATTATTCAGATGCCGCCAATAGAGGAGACCCAGATCTTAAAATTGAGCAAAACCATAATTTTAGATTAGGGCTGGATTTTAAAGATGAGTTCTTTAATTTTGGTTTTGATACGTTTTTGCGTCGTGGTAGAAATTTAATTGACTGGACGCGCAGGCAAACTACGGATCTCTGGCAGGCAACAAACTTAGGTAAAGTGGATTTTTATGGAGTGGAATTTCGCACTCAGATGAAGCTAGGGGCAAATTTTAAATGGGCGAATTTAGAAAAGATTAATTTTTCTTATAACTATACCGATGCAGAGAAAAAGGCTAGTGGATTCTTCTCTAAATACGCCTTAGATATTCTTAAAAATCAATATATTTTAGATATCTATTCCCAAGTTTTAGGTCTTAGCTTGGACTGGCAACTCTCGTACAACCAGAGGTATTATGGAGAGACTTATTTTGTGGGGAATATTTATTTATCTAAAAAGTTTATAAATAAAAACTTTACCGTAGAGCCATTTGTAAAAATAGATAATTTTAGCAATACAAAATATAGTGAAATTAGTGGAGTTAGTCAGCCCGGCAGGTGGATCAAATCAGGACTAAAGTTTGAGTGGTAAGGACATTGTGATATAATCATAGGTATGAAAGAGCGCATAATTGTAGCTATGAGCGGCGGAGTGGATTCTTCTGTAGCAGCTGCTTTGCTAAAAGAGGAGGATTATGAAGTTATCGGCATGACTATGTGTTTCAACTTGCCGGATGCAACTGGTAAAAGACCCGCTTGTTGTGGCCCTCAGGGGATAGAAGATGCCCGTAGGGTTTGTCATAAATTAGGTATCAAGCATTACGTTGTAAATATGCAAAAAGATTTAGAAAAATATGTGATTAAGGATTTTGTTTATGAATATCTTAGAGGCAGGACTCCTAATCCGTGTGTAAGGTGCAATCAATATTTGAAGTTCGATATTTTATTAAAAAAAGCATTTTCTTTGGATGCAAAATTTCTGGCAACGGGTCACTATGCCCGCATTGGGAAGGCGCAATACTCAATACTCAATACTCAATACTATCTGTTGAAGAAAGCGAAGGATAAATTAAAAGACCAATCTTATTTTCTTTATCGTTTAGATCAAAAACAATTGAAACATATCCTTTTTCCTTTAGGAAATTATGCAAAAGATGAAATAAGAAATTTAGCGCGAAAATTTAATCTTGCGGTAGCGGATAAATTAGGAAGTCAGGAGATATGTTTCTTGCCGGATACGGATTACCGCTCATTCTTAAAAGCGCGGATTAAGAAGGGGATAAAACCGGGTTTTATTGTGAATATGGAAGGCAAGATTTTAGGCCGACACAAGGGTATCGCTTTTTATACTATCGGCCAGCGCCAGGGTTTAGGTATTGCTATGGGATACCCTGTATATATCGTCAAAATAGATCCTAAAAACAATCAGATAACGGTGGGTAAAAAAGAGGATGCTTATAAGAGAGAATTTCTGGTTAGAGAAGCGAGCTTTATTTTAGCTCCCCTAAAAAAGAAGGTTGCGGCGAAAGTAAGGATAAGGTATAATCACAAAGAAGCGCAGGCAGAGATAATACCTTTTGAGGATAAGATTAAAGTAAAATTTAAAAAGTCACAATTTGCTATAACTCCTGGACAGTCTGCAGTATTCTATGATAAAGATATAGTGTTGGGTGGTGGGATAATTGATGAAGAAAGAATTGACTGAATTGGAAGAGAAGATTAAAGAACTAAAGAAAAAGCGTAATGCTATCATCTTAGTCCATAATTACCAATTGCCAGAAGTTCAGGATGTTGCGGATTTTCGCGGTGATTCTTTGGAATTAAGCCGTATAGCAGCTAAGACCGATGCTAAGGTTATAATTTTTTGCGGGGTGCATTTTATGGCTGAAACAGCTTCGATTCTCTGCCCGGATAAAAAGGTAATTATGCCCGATATTGCTGCAGGCTGCCCGATGGCTAATATGATTACTGCCCAAGACCTAATCAGATTAAAAAAAGAGCATCCTCAGGCAGTGGCAGTGGGGTATGTAAATACTTCTGCTGAGGTTAAAGCAGAACTGGATTACTGTTGTACCTCAACCAATGCTGTGGCAGTAGTGAATGCCTTAAAGGACAAAGAAGAAATTATCTTTGTTCCGGATAAATATCTGGCGGATTATGTTTCTAAACAAACACAGAGAAAACTAATTGCCTGGAATGGCTTTTGCCCTACACATGTGAAGATATTGCCCGAAGATATAAAGAGAGAAAGGAAATTTCATCCTTTTGCCAAGGTTATAGTCCACCCTGAGTGCCTTCCGCAAGCCGTAGCTTTAGCCGACGCAGTTTTATCTACCAGTAAAATGTGCCAATTTGCCAGGGAGACCGAAGCAAAAGAAATGATTATCGGCACAGAGGTAGGCCTTATCTATCGCCTGAAACAGGATAATCCTACAAAGGAATTCTATCCTGTTTCAGAACGGGCAGTATGCCCTAATATGAAGCGCGCCACTCAGGAGAAAATAGTCTGGGCATTGGAAGAATTAAAAGAAGAAGTGAGAGTTCCCGATGATATTCGTCTACGTGCCAGAAAGCCAATAGACAAGATGCTCGCGATAGCTTAAAAGATTAAAAATGAACATCCCAATTATTTATGAGGATGATTGGTTGCTGATAGTAAATAAGCCTTCAGGTCTGCTCGTAATACCTACGCCCAGAAATGAAAGACGCACCCTTACTAATATTTTAAACGAGGATTTAATAAAAAGAGCCGTATTATATCGTCTGCATCCTTGCCATCGCCTGGATCGGGAAACTTCCGGTTTAATTATTTACGCCAAGGGTAAATCTATTCAGAAAAAGATGATGCAAGAATTTAAGCAAAAAAGAGTAAAAAAGAAATACATTGCCTTTGTACAAGGGCCGCTATCTAAAAAACAAGGTGAAATAAAAAACTCTATTGAGGGGTTAAGCGCTATAACAAAATATAAAGTAATTGAGAGGAGAAAAGATTTCTCTGTCGTAGAGGCCCAACCTTTAACCGGCCGTACTAATCAAATCAGGATACATTTTAAACAAATCGGCCATCCTATATTGGGAGAAACTAAATTTGCTTTTCGTCGAGATTTTAAGATAAAAGCAAAGAGGTTGTGCCTACATGCAAAAAATTTAGAGTTTATTCACCCGATTAGAAAGAAAATGGTATTTTTTAGTTGCGAATTACCGTCCGGCATGAAAGAGTTATTGGAGAGAAATCAATGAGGCTTAGTTTAGAAAATTTGAAGAAAGGTTTTTTAATTCTCTCCTGGTCATTATATGATTTGGCAAATCAGTTCTTTGCCTTAAATATAGTTTCTTTATATTTTGTCTGCTGGGTAACCATAGAAAAAAAAGTACCAGAGATTTTCTATAGTATATCTTTTGGTATTTCTATATTTTTTGTAGCAGTTTTGGGGCTTGTTTTAGGCGTAATCTCTGATTCAGCAGGAAGACGTAAGCCGTTTTTAGTATTTTTTACCTTATTTTCTATAATATTCACCATGCTTTTAGGCGCTTCGGGAAACATCTTTTTGGGCTTAGTGTTTTTTGCCATAGCAAATTTTGGCTGCCAGATAGCTGTAATTTTTTATAATGCCCTGCTTGTAAATATTGCGCCGAGAAATAGAATTGGTTTGGTTTCTGGAATTGGTAAAATGCTCGGATATACTGGTGCGGTCTTAGCATTATTTCTAACTGAGCCCATAGTAGTAAAAAGAGGCTATCAGGCAACTTTTCTTCCCACGGGTATTTTATTTTTGATTTTTTCTTTACCGTGCCTTATTTTTATTAAGGACAGAGAACCAAAAGAAAAAATAAATTTAATATATCTGTTAAAAAAAGATAATGTAATAGAGATATTTAGCTCTCTAAAGAAAACCGTCTTTGATGCTTATAGATTCCCTGGACTTTTAGATTTTTTAAAAGCAAGTTTCTTTGGTTTGTGTGCAGTGAATGCAGTCATACTTTTTATGTCTATTTATGCCAGCCGTGTTTTTGGATTAGATAAAGTTCAGATAATTAGTTTAATTAAATTCTCCACAGTTTTCGGCATTATAGGCTGTTTCTTTTCAGGTTCACTCAGTGATTATATTGGTTATAAACGTAGTATGAGCGCAGTGTTCATTCTTTGGATTATCTGTTTTCTTTTTGGCGCATTTGCAAAAGATGCAAAAGCGTATTGGTTTGTCGGTGCTTTAGTAGGTATAACTTTAGGTTCGACCTGGGTAGTTTCACGTGCTTTAGCTATCAAACTTGCTCCAGAAGAAAAAATAGGTGAAATATTTGGGCTATTTAATTTTGTAGGTTATCTATCTGCAATAGCAGGAGCTTTTTTTTGGGGCTTAATAGTATTAATTCTTTCTCCTTTTGGTGTCTGGGGTTATCGCATTACACTTTTAAGTTTAATTTTGTTTATGGCGGTAGGACTTATTTTCCTTTTGAGGCTGCCCAAAGACAAGGCAAATACTAAATGAACCAAGAAGAGTTACTTATTCATAAATTATTTAGTAATACAGTATTTCAATTTCCAGACAGGGTTGCCTTACAAATTAAAAAGGACTCTGGCTGGCAGAGATTTACTTATAGGCAAGTAGAGGACTTAAGTTTAAAGGTAGCTACTTTTTTGCTCAAGGAAGGATTAAAGAAAACTGACACTGTAGCTCTTATTTTAGAGAATCGGCCAGAATGGGCAATAATCTATTTAGGCTTAATGTATGCGGGCCTGATTTGTGTGCCTTTAGATCCGCAGCTAAGCGGAGAGGAAATAAAAAATTTTATTGATGATAGTAATGCAAAGGCTATCTTTTGTTCTTATAATATTTTTACTAAAAAGATAGGCCAGGATATTGGAGGGCGTTTAACTAAAATTGTTATTCTGGATGCACTTGATTCCAAAGATATAAATTTTGTGCGTTTTTCTGAAATTGAAAATATA
>Ga0315282_10004682_pt1 | contig 23732 bp, 22 predicted proteins | sample YL17G07_20_MG_FD_203693 | JGI IMG/M metagenome (GOLD analysis project Ga0315282, IMG submission 203693) | Sediment microbial communities from Yellowstone Lake, YNP, Wyoming, USA - YL17G07_20 | ecosystem: Environmental > Aquatic > Freshwater > Lake > Sediment | place: USA: Wyoming | collected... | reverse complement strand
GGGTATGGCGGGGTCAGACGCCGGGGAAGATGGCTTTGGGGATAAAGGTTATTCGAACTGACAGTTCTCCGGTTAAATGGCAATGTGCGCTGTGCCGTTTTTTGGGATACATCGTCTCGGTGGTAACTCTGTTTATCGGCTTTATCTGGATTGCCTTTGACGGTCGCAAACAAGGGATACACGATAAGATTGCCGATACCTACGTGGTGAAGCTGCCAGTAAGACAGGTGGCTTTCACAGGTTCTTATGCTCGAGGCCAAGCTAGCTATGTCTGAAGCGATGGTTCGGGTTCGTTTTGGTCCCAGTCCAACCGGCTATCCTCATCTGGGTAACGTCAGGACGGCTCTGTTTAACTGGGTCTTTGCCCGGCATAATAACGGCGTTTTTATTTTGCGGATTGAGGATACCGATGTCGCTCGCCTAGTGGAGGGAGCGACGGATGTTATTCTGGAGAGTCTGCGCTGGCTGGGGCTTGATTGGGATGAAGGCCCTTATTTCCAGTCACAACGGCTGGAGCTTTACCGTGAGGTGGCTGATAGGTTGCTGAAGCAGGAATCAGCTTATCAGTGCTATTGCTCTACAGAGCGATTGGAGTCTATGCGTCAGGAGCAGATGAAGCGAAAACAGCCACCCGGCTATGACCGCAATTGTCGCAATCTTACACGAGAACAAAGAGCAGCGATGGAGGCGAAAGGGATTATCCCAGTGGTTCGTTTTAAGACGCCTCTTGAAGGCCAAACCCCATTCAATGATTTGCTGCATGGTCAGATAGTCTTTGAAAATACCACCCTGGATGATTTCGTTCTCCTTAAGTCCGATGGTTATCCTACTTACCATCTGGCTAATATAGTTGATGACCACCTGATGGAGATTTCCCATGTTCTACGGGCTGATGAGTGGCTATCCAGCACACCACGTCATGTTCTGCTTTATCAGGCGCTCGGTTGGCAGCCACCGCAGTTTGCCCACCTGCCTATGATTTTGGGGCCGGATAGGTCGAAGCTGAGCAAACGCCATGGCGCTACGGCCATAACTGAATATCGAGAGCAGGGCTATTTGCCTGAGGCAATGTTTAACTTTCTAGTTCTGCTTGGCTGGGCACTTGATGACAAGACAGAGCTTTTGACGCGAGAAGAGATAATAAAACATTTCTCCCTGGAGCGGATAAGCAGAACTGCGGCTGTGTTCAACAAAGATAAGCTTGATTGGATGAACGGGGTTTATCTCAGGGGTTTGAGCTTGGAAGAATTTGTTCAGCGAGCCATCCCTTTCTTAGAAAGAGACTTGCCAACGGAAATCAGTCGTCCACTGGACATTGGCTATATCCGCCAGTTTGCGCCCCTTGTCCAGGAGAGAGCTAGAACTCTGGATGAAACACCACAGCTCAGCGAGTTTTTCTTTATTGATAAACTGGAATATGATTCCGGGCTGCTCTTGAGCAAAATCGATAAAGCTGAAGCGATTAAAAGTCTCCAGGCTTCGGTTGCCAGTATGGATAGTTTGAAGGATTGGAATGCGGCTTCACTGGAGGCTGTTTTTCGACCGTTGGCTGAAGAGCTTATATTGAAGACCAGCGTGTTTTTTGGGCTGCTGCGTGTGGCGGTTACGGGAAGAACGGCAGCTCCGCCTTTATTTCAGACCATGGAGGTATTGGGGAAAGAGCGGTGCCTCAAACGTTTGCAGTCGGCGTTGGATAAAATTTCACGGTCTCAGAATTAATCAAGGGCTGGCGGTTTGTCTAAGGTTTCTGGCAGTTGGGGCAGAAGTAGCTGCCGCGGTTTCTGATGGCAAGGCGCTGGATTGGTGCAGCACAGATAGGGCATGGTTTGCCGCCGCGGTGAGCGACGCTGAAGTTGGAATGGGCGGTGCCAAGCTGCCCATCGGGGCGCTTGTAGGTGTCAATGCTGGCGCCTTTACTGTCGATGGCTGAGCACAGGACGCCGACGATGGCTTTATGGAGTTTTTTGATTTCTTGAGGTGACAGGCTATTTGCTTTGCTAAGCGGGTGGATTCTGGCGGCAAACAGAGCTTCATCGGCGTACATGTTGCCAATGCCGGCAATAAAAGCTTGGTCGAGCAGCACAGCCTTTATCGACGCCTTGTGTTTCTGCAATCGTTTGGCTAAAGTCTCGATGGTGAATTCGGGAGTTAACGGCTCGGGTCCAAGCTTGCCGACTATAGTCCGTTCATTTTCTACCAGCCAGAGAGCCCCTAACCGTCTGCGGTCGGTGAAGATAAGCCGGCTGCCGTTATCGAGGTGGAAGATGACTCTGGTGTGACGGCTGGCTTGTTCTGGATTCAGCAACAGGGCGCCGGACATTTTGAGGTGGATAATCAGCACCATGCCGCCTGACAAGCGGAAAATGAGATATTTGCCGCGGCGCTCAAGGCTGTTTATCTTTTGCCCTATCAGTTTTTGGCGAAACTCTTCGACTGAGGGCTGGCGCACCAGTTTGGCATCGCAGACTGTAACATCGGTGAATCGTCGTCCGATTAAATATGGAGAAAGTTCGTTCCTTATCGTTTCTACTTCAGGCAGTTCAGGCACTATTTGATAGCCACCTTTGTTTTAACGAATTTCCGGTCGACTGCTGGTCGATAGGCACCTGTATTGTAGCCCAAAGTGCTTGTGTGTTAAACATTTGCTGGCTATAATCTTTAGGTAAATCTGCGATACGGTTTTATTTCAATAGAAAGAAGGAGAACAATGGGCTACAGAGTAAGGCTTGTACTGGCGGCTTGCGTTGCGCTTACCACTGCGTTAATGGTAGTGAGCTGTGCGAGCCCGGCCAAAGAACACCTTAATACAGGTAACGAGCACTTTGAGCAGGGGCAATATGATGAAGCCATTGTGGAATATACTAAGGCAATTGAGCTCGAGCCACAGCTTGCTATTGTTTATAGCAGCCGCGGGCTTGCCTATCATAAGAAAGGTGAGTTTGATGAGGCGATAGCTGACTTTGATGAGGCGATTAAGCTTGACCCCCAACGTGCCGAGCTTTATTACAATCGTGGCAACGTGTATTTCGAGAGGGGACAGTTTCAATCAGCTATAGCTAATTATGACAAGGCTATTGTGCTTGCTCCGAGGTTTGTCATGGCTTACAACAATAGAGGGCAGGCTTATGCTGGGCAGTACAAGTTTGATAGAGCCATAGCTGATTACGATAAGGCTATCGATTTAGACCCGAAGCTAGCTGTGGCATATGATAACCGGGGCCTTATGTACATTAACAAAGGAGAGTTCGACAAGGCTATAGCTGACTGCACTAGGGCAATAGAACTGGATCCGGAGCTTGCCAGGGCGTATTTTAATCGGGCTTACACCTATAATAAGAAGGGCGATGTAGCCAAAGCAGAAGATGATTTAAATAAGTGTATCCAAATATCTACTGACCCCAATCTCACCAAGGCGGCGAAAGACCTGCTGGAGAGGCTCTAAAAGCCCCCTTTTTGTTCTTGCCTGTGCTAGATATTGTCGGGCTATGCCATCTCAGGCTAGAATATCCTTGACCAGTTCGTCAATTTCTTTCAACTTGTCCTTCAACATCTCTCGCACCATGCCGCGCAACCTGCCGATGCTCTTGATGTTGCTCACACCTCCACCTTCCAGCCAGGATTCCACTTTGTCGCTGCACACTTTGCCGAGCTCTGAAAGTTGGGCATGTGAGGTATTTTTTACATTGAACTTAGGTATGGGCAGTTCGAGGACTTTCTTGTGAATGTCACGAGGTCCCCATAAGCCACGACTTTGCATCGGCTTAATTAGCGCGTCAACCATAGGAGCATTGAGGACGCTGGCTACAAAGCAAGCTTCAAGCTCGTTGGTTAGCTCACAGAAATAAGTTTTTGTATCTGCGACGAATCCACGTGCTGCAATCTTTTGTCTGCCGACTTCAAACTCTATCGGCTCGTTTTCGATCGCAGCCGCTGTCAGAAAAGTGCCTGAGGTATTGTAAATAACCCGATATTTCGCTTTGGGGTTCTGGGTCGTCAGTTTTCTACGGTAGTCCAACCAGCCTAGTGCCGTAATTCGTTCTGCTTTAGAAGTGCGTCGCTTTTCCCATTCAGCCTCTGCTTTCCCCAGCCATCGCGCCAGATGCAGGAAACCGCGCTGGCGGGCTTTATCGGCGTCTATGAGTCTGTAATGGTCTTCCTGTGGTTCAATCGGCAGAACGACAAGGCGGTAGCGAAGATGGCCAAAGGGAAGCAAATCAGTGGAGAGGAGGGTGGCATAGAGAAAGCGGCTCTCAACGGTGTCTTTAAAGGACACGCTCTTATAAGCGTCTTTGGCTTGTTCTCTGGCGCGGTCAGCTGTTTCCAGCGGCGGCAAATCAGGGTTGAAACCGAGGGGTGACGATTTTATCTGCACAAACCAGAAAGAACGAGGAACTATGGTTGCTCCTTGGGCAAAACGCGTCTTATAGTAACTAGCCGTTTGTGTCTTTGCAGCTTTGCCTATCGCCCAGAAGGAGCGCTTGCCACGGGTGTGGAGTGAGAACTCAATGTCTTCCGTTTTAAGGACTTTTTCTGACTCAACAAGTGAGGCGTTCTTTCTGTCCAGTTTTCCGCTCAGGATTTGCCCGGCGACAGGATATTTTACCGGCTCGGTCTCTTTCTTGTCTGCTACTAACACGCAGGCAGACACATTAAACAGCGGTGTCACATTCTCACAATCCCAAACCTCTCGCCAGAAAAGATTTTGCATTTCGGCCTCGCTGAATTTGAAGGCGCGTTTACGCAGCCCATCATGCTGGTCGGAGCTAAATATGCTCTTGGGCAAAACAAAAGCAATTGTGCCACCTGATTTGAGATATAAGTCGGCGGAACGTACAAGGAAGAGCGTGGCGACTTCGAGGTGGGTGATGAGTTCTCCGCGCCCCGTGAGCAGTTTGTATTCTGTTGTGATTTGCCGTTTAAGAAATGCCTGATAAGCAGGTTCAGTAAAGCGGAAGGCAATCCACGGAGGGTTGCCGATGACGAAATCGAATTTCCGTTTGAGAAAGAGAGGCTTGTAAATATTTTTCAGGACAAATGCCCAGATTGTGTCACTTTCAGCATCAATGAAATGTTTCAACGCTTCAGCAATGGCGAAGACAGCTTGGACAAGAGCCGTATTTTTGGTATCAGGAAAACGCTGTGCTGCCAGGAAGTTGCGGAATGGCTCCAGTGTGACAGGTTTGCCCTTGTTTTGCCGAGCGAATTCTTTTGCCAGCTCAATTGCCTGGTCATACAGTGTGGCATCCTTTAGCAGTGATTCAGGTACGTAGACGGAGCGGCCGTTGATGGTTACCTCGTAGTCAGCGGCCTTGGTTTTCATCCATTTCTCAGGTGGACGGAGAGTATCGGCAAGATAAACTGGGATGGTGATAGAACCTCTGCGTCTCTTCAGTAAGTCGCCTAGGGCAAGTATGTAGTTGGTCTTGGCAATGATGACAGCAAGTGGATGAATGTCAGCACCGTACACCGAATCGACAATATGGCGCAGGGTGTCTAATGAATCACCAAGTTTCTGCCGCTTTTCTCGAATAGCCAGATAGAGAAATGTGCCCGAGCCGCAAGCAGGGTCGAGCAACGCACCGTTCGGGTTCGAATCGAGCAATTTGTTGACCATGCGATGGGCTAGCCAATCAGGAGTATAAAACTCGCCAAGGTCATGGCGGGTTTCTGGGTCTACCAGTTCCTGGTATAGTGATTTCAGGACATCTTCGGAGAGTTCACGCAGCCTGTAATTCTGGAGAAGGCTAAATAGCAGGCGGCAACAGCTGATGCCGACCTTCACGGCTTCTGCCCGTGCTACCCAGGAGAAGAAATCTTCCTCAATGAAATTCTCAATTCCTTGAGCCTTGAACAATCGTCCTTCAAGCATTTCAATGATTTGGGTGTTATCAGGTAAAGTCGTGCTTTCACTGATGCGTGCCCAAGACATCAGTTTAGCCAGAGTTGCCAGGTACGTGTGACGTACAAAAAGCTCGTCGCCAGCGACCTCGCTGCCGTAAACAATGCGAAGATATTTTTCCCAACTGTCATAAATCACGGCGAATGAGCTATATGTTTTAATCGTCTGCCACAGTGTTAAGAGTGCGTTTGTGGTGATTTGAAAGGCGTGGCTTTTGATGCCGAAATCGCGGACAATCGTCTCGGTTTTCGGATACAAAATTTCCTTGCGCTGGAAATAGCGGTCAAGCCAGTAGTAGACTTCGTCAGGTTCGAGTTTTGTCCAATCTGCTTCTTCCAGCACCTCCAGGCGCACGTCGCCAGGTGTTACATCTTTTTCTGCAGGGCTAACTAGTGTTGGCGAATAGGCGATGAAGCGGATGCCATCTGTGGCGATGCACAGATATGGTGTGCGAGTCTCAGACGGTTCCTGTGACCAGAGGATGGCGACATAGCGTCCCAGTTGCTCTTCGGCTTCTGCGCGCTTTTTCGGAATATTTGCCTCGAACTCGATAATGACATTGCCGAAGAGGTTGTCTGCTTCGCCTTTCAAGATACGGTCTTTTTGCCTAACCTTCAAGGATTGCTCGATGCCGCTACTGTAAGCCTCGATGAAGCTGGGCTCAAAGCCGAGGAGTTGCTGAAGGAGCATGGCAAAGCGGTGCGAACGTGCTTGCTCTTTATTTAATGGCTCGACCTCACGCAGATATTGTGGGATGACTTCGGCCCATTGTACCTGGCGAGTATCAGGGATACGCGTGGCTTTTTCGGTGAGTTTCGTTTGTTTTTTCATTATGACGGTCTTCCCCGTGCCAAGCGGCGCGCTAATTCAAAAGCTGCGGCGATGCGGATGATTTTCACATCAGCAAGCCCCTTGATTCCCAGCAATTTCTCAAGTGGCTGATTCGCCAGCCCTTCAACGGAGCCGAATTTGACGAGTATGTCTTGGGCGATTTCCAGTGCAGTTTTTCCTCGTATGCCTGTGGAGATTAGGATGGCGAGAAGTTCGCTGTCGGTAAGGTTAGCTGCGCCTTCTTCTCTCAGTTTCCCGCCGGGGCGCTTCCATTTAGCTATCAAAAGCTTATCTCCTGTTACCGTCTTCCAAAGTTGCAGTTCCGTTTTGTAATTTACGTAGAGTACTATACCATCTCGGCCCAGTTTTTGCCCAGCTTGATGTCTATCTTTAAGGGCACGCTGAGCTTTAAGGCTTGAGGCATTATCTCAGCTACCAGTTCCTTCATCGTCTCTACTTCCTCCGGCGGCACTTCGAACAGGAGTTCATCATGTACCTGAAGGGTCATTTTGGTTCGCAAGTTTTGCCTTTCCATCTCGCGGTGAAGGTTGACCATGGCGATTTTGATGATATCGGCTGAGGTACCCTGTACCGGCATGTTTACTGCCATTCTCTCGGCAGACTCTCTGACCTGCCGGTTTGGCGACTTGATTTCAGGTATGTAGCGCCTCCTGCCCATCACCGTCTGCACGTAACCCCGCTCTCTGGCCTGGCTCTTGGTGTTTTCGATATATTCTTTGACCCTGGGATATTTCTCGAAGTAAGAGACGATGAACTGCGCAGCTTCCTCCCGGCTGAAATCGGTGGCTTGCTCCAGGCCATAGTCGCTCATGCCGTAGATGACGCCGAAGTTGACTGTCTTAGCCACGCGGCGCATGTCTGGAGTAACCTTCTCCGGGGTGACATTAAAGACGAGGGAAGCAGTGGCGGTATGCACGTCCTCGTCTCTGAGGAAGGTGGCGATAAGCTCCGGGTCCTGGGAGATGTGGGCTAATACCCTGAGGTCGATTTGGGAATAATCGCCGGAGAGAAGGTGCCACCCCGGCTCGGCGATAATGGCTTGTCTTATTTTGCCCCCCAGCTCGCTCCTTATGGGGATGTTCTGCATGTTCGGCTCGCTGGAGGAAAGACGGCCGGTAGTTGTGCCTGTCTGGTTGAAGCTGGTATGCAGCCTGCCTGTTTTAGGGTTGACGAGGGCAGGGAAAGCATCGGTGTAGGTTGACTTCAACTTAGCCAACTGGCGGTATTGCAGGACAAGCTCAATTATGGGGTGAGTCCCCTTTAGCTCCTCAAGCGTTGAGGCTTCGGTGGAATAGCCGCTTTTTGTTTTGCGCGGCTTGGGAAGCCTTAGCTCCTCGTAAAGGATTCGGGACAACTGTTGTGACGAGTTTATGTTGAACCTGTAGCCGAGACTGTTGTAAACCTCGGCTTCCAGCCTGAGCATCTCCTTACCCAGGCTGTGAGACATATCTCGCAGCAGCTCGACATCTATAGCCACCCCGTTTCTTTCCATAGCTACCAGCACCGGTACCAGGGGCATCTCCACTTCACTGAAAAGCTGCCATAGTCCTTCCTTTCGTAGCTCAGCGTCGAGCATGCTTTTAAGCCTTAAAGTGATATCGGCATCGGCACAGGCATAGTCGGCAGCCTGCTCTATTGCTGCCATCGCCATGGATAGCTGCTTTGCTCCTTTGCCGATCAAGTCGGTGATGGGTGTCATCTCGACACCGAGTTTATTGAAAGCCAGCGCTTTAAGCCCGATTGACTTTTCACCCAGCAGATAGGCGGCAATCATGGTATCGAAGCTAAGATTCTCAAGCTTTATCCCGGATTCGGCGAGCACCGTCATATCAAATTTGCCATTTTGGGCTATTTTGGGGATTTCAGTGTCTTCAAGCACAGGCTTAAGCCTGGCAATGACTTGAGGCAACGGCAGTTGATGTATCTGGCTTAAGCCGCGGTGCCCTACCGGTATGTAGTAGGCTTCTCCCGGCATCGATGACAGTGAGATGCCGACGAGCTCACAAGCCATAACTTCTTTGCTGGAAGTCTCCAGGTCAACGGTGAATTCTTTGGCGGCTAGCAAGTTGGCAATAAGCTTATCTAGAGCTTGGTCGGTGTCAATTATGTGATAGTCTTTTTTGGATATGGGTGTGCCGGGAGCTACAGTTGGCGTACCTTCTATCTCCTCAGGCAGTCTGGATAGCAATTGGGCGAATCCCAGCTCGCGGAAAAGTTCGACTACCTGAGGTCTGTCGTAGGCGCTGACCTGGCAAGCATCAAGATTCAAGTTTATGGGGACATCGGTGACTATTGTCGCCAGTTCCTTGTTTCGAAGGACCTCGGCTTTATGGTCGCGTAGCGACGCCTGTAGCTTCTCAGGAGTTATTTTGTCGATGTGGGCGTAGATTCCTTCCAGGCTGTCGAATTGTCGCAATAGCTTAACTGCTGTCTTGTCGCCGATGCCGGGGATGCCTGGGATGTTATCAGAAGGGTCGCCGGTAAGAGATTTGAAGTCGGTGAGCTGGCCGGCAGATATGCCGTATTTTTCTTCGACACCTGCCTCATCGTAGATTACCGTATCACTGAAGCTTCGTCTCGGAGACATTACCTTTGTGCTAGGTGAAACGACCTGGAGCATGTCGTTATCGCCGGTGACGATGAGGGTGTCTACGTTTTGCTGACCAGCCTGACGGCTCAGGGTACCCAGAACGTCATCAGCCTCGTAGCCATCGATTTCGAAGGTGGGAATATGGAAGGCATCTACCAGTTGATGAACACGCTTTATCTGGCTGACGAGCTCTTCGGGGGCTTTGGGGCGCTGGGCCTTGTAATCCTCGAATTTCTCATGTCTGAAGGTCGGTCCGGGACGGTCGAAGGCAATAGCCCAGTGAGTCGGCTTGATTTCGTTCAGCACCTTGAGTAAGGTGCTGGCAAAGCCCTGGACGGCATTTATCATTTCCCCGGTTTTGGACACCGTTAGGGGAGGTATGGCGTGGAAAGCCCGGTGTACCAGAGCATTCCCATCGAAAAGCAAGAGCAAAGGTTTTTCTTTAGCCATATTCTAAACCTTTTACTGCTATGTCATTCTGAGCCTTTCTCCCCATGTCATTCTGAGCACAGCGAAGAATCTAAACCCCCTTCTCTTTCCGCAGCAGATTATGCTGTACCAGATTCTTCGGTCACTTCGCTCCCTCAGAATGACACGAAGGAAAGGTTTGAACTCATTATATAACAGGTTGACAGTCGTGGTATACTATTGCTCACCCTCAGGAAGGTAGCTCAAAAGTGAAGTCAAAAGACCTGCTTTCCGTAGCCGATTTGAGCGCTGCGGAGATTGAAAAAATCATTGCTCAAGCGTTGAAAATGAAACGTGGGCCGGTGCCGCAGTTGCTGTCTGGTAAGATACTGGCTCTTGTGTTCGAGAAACCGTCTTTGCGCACCCGGGTCAGTTTTGAGGTGGCAGTACATCAACTGGGGGGCTATTGCTTTTACCTGTCGCCCGATGAGGTGGGACTGAGCAAGCGAGAGCCGGTTTCCGATGTAGCTCATGTTCTCAGCCGCTACGTGCATGGCATTATAGCCCGCACCTTCTCTCATGAGACTTTACAGACGCTGGCACGGTACTCAACTGTGCCGGTAATTAACGCTCTTTCCGATTTGGAGCACCCGTGCCAGGCTCTAGCTGATATATTGACCATTAACGAGAAAAAGGGAAAACTAAAGGGCTTAAACCTGGCTTTTATCGGCGATGGTAATAATGTGGCTCATAGTTTGCTTCTGGCAGCCTCGCTTACCGGGATTAATTTCTGTATTGCCTCTCCGCCTGGATATACGGTGAATGATAAGATATTGCAGACGGCCAAGGAATTTGCGGCTCATAGCGGCAGTCGGATACTCTTAACCGAGGAGCCTGAGCAGGCGGTGAAGGATGCTGACGTTGTTTATACAGATGTGTGGACGAGCATGGGGCAAGAATCCGAGACTGAAAAGCGTCGTAAAGCCTTCGCTGGCTATCAGGTTGATGTCCGGCTATTGTCTTCAGCCAAGAAGGATGTTATATTTTTGCATCCTCTGCCGGCCCATCATGGTGAGGAGGTGGCTGTTGGGCTTCTTGACAGTCCATGCTCGGTAGTCTTTGACCAGGCAGAAAACAGGCTCCATTTACAAAAAGCGTTGCTGGCTGAGATGTTTGGCAAGGCTGGACGCACCCGCTAGCAAGTGCTATTCTTTTATTTGCCAGTCATAATTCCGAAAGTGAGTAAAACGTGAATCAGGTTGTAGCTATAGTTGGTCGAGCCAATGTTGGCAAGTCGACATTATTTAACCGCCTGGCAGGTGAGCCGCTAGCTATTGTCGAGGACCTACCAGGGACAACACGCGACCGTGTCTTTGCCGACGTTTCGTGGCAGGGACATGAAGTGACTTTGGTTGATACCGGTGGTTTGGAGCCAAAGCCGGGCTCTTCTCTGGCTCAAAAAGTTAAGGGTCAAGTAGAGTTAGCCATAGCTGAAGCTGATGTTATTATTTTTATGGTGGATGTTCGAGATGGGGTGATTGCTGCCGATTGCGAGATAGCCGACCTGCTGCGTAGCTGCGATAAGCCGATAGTTTTGCTGGCTAATAAAGCAGATAACGCCAGGCTGGAAAGCCATATAGCCGATTTCTACCAGTTAGGTGTTGGCACTCCGCTGGCTATTAGTGCTCAACACGGTCGGGGTATAAGCGAGCTTTGGCAAGCGATAATTCATCTCCTCCCGGAGAGTTCTATCGGTTTTGTTGATTCAGATAGACCCAAATTGGCTATTGTGGGGCGGCCCAATGTAGGGAAATCAATGTTGTTGAATGCTATTGTAGGTGAGGACAGAGCCATCGTGGACCAGGTTCCGGGGACGACCCGGGATGCAGTCGATACTGTTTTCAATTATCGAGGGCAGGAGTTGTTGCTGATTGATACTGCTGGTATCAGGCGGCGTGGGCGTGCTAGTATAGGAATAGAGTATTACAGCTTGATTCGGGCTTTGCGTGCCATTAATCGCTGCGATGTCGCCCTGTTAGTTACTGATGCCACTGAATTTATTACTGCTCAGGATTTGCATATTGCCGGCTATATCAAGCAGGCGGGCAAAGGTATGGTGCTGGTGGTTAACAAGTGGGACCTTGTTTCCGGACAGCCCAAGGAAGCGTATGCTCACCGAATTCAGCAGCGGCTAAAATTTATGTCTCATGTGCCCGTTCTTTATGTTTCGGCTAAATTCAGGCATGGCGTGGATGGTATAATATCTAAGGCTCTGGAGGTATGGCAGGAAAGACAAAAGCAATTGCCAGACCCAGTGGTGGATAAGCTCATTAAGGAGGCGGTGACGGCGCATACACGGCCACGAAAAGGCTTGAAGCAACTCGAAGTTTTTCGTGCCTATCAGGCGGGCATCAATCCTCCTAGCTTTGCTCTTCTGGTTAATGACCCGGAGCTAGTACATTTCTCTTACCAGCGCTATCTGGAGAACAGGCTCCGGCAAACCTTTGGCTTTTCCGGGACCTCGTTGCGGCTCCTTTTCAAGAAGGCGAAATCAAGAAAGCGTGAAAAAGTGGGGGGTGGAAAGGCGTGATAATCGCTAAATTCGTCCTTGTTGCGGTGATTGGCTATCTTATGGGCGCCATTCCGTTTGCTTTGATAATCAGCAAGCGGATGGCAGGGATTGATATTTCCAAGCGAGGTAGTGGTAATCTTGGCGGCACCAACGTGTTGCGAGTTCTAGGTTTCAAGGCAGGAGCCATAGTTATGGCTCTTGACTTAGCCAAGGCATTTGCGCCGGTTATGCTGGCCAGGTTCATTATAGGTGACAGTGTGCTGTCCATAGCCGGTTTTGCTATTAATTGGCAGTGGGGTCAGGTAATAACGGCTTTGATGGTGATGGTGGGGCACAGCTGGTCAGTATATATTAAATTTCGTGGCGGGAAGGGTGCAGCTGCTTACTTTGGTAGCTGGTTTGCTATTTGGCCAGTGGCAGCTTTGGTCGGCGGTGTGATTTTGATAGTGACGGTTTTGCTGAGTAAATACATGTCCCTGGGTTCCATAATTGGCTCATTGAGTATCTTATGTCTGTTCATGGTACTGACGTTGACTGATGTGTCTCCCCCTGTATACTTAATTTATAGCCTGATAGCTGCAGCTTTGATTGTCTATCAACATCGGAGCAATATCAGCAGGCTACAAGCCGGGACTGAGAATCGGATGGGACTAGGCCGTAAATAGGACAGCCCTGTGATTTGATACTTCATAACCACAAAGGCGTGAAAATTCGTCTTCTCTTTTGAGTAATTGATTATGCCAAAAGTTGCTGTTATCGGTGCTACTACCTGGGGCAATACCCTGGGCAGGCTGTTGGCAGGCAAAGGGGTGATGGTCAGCGTTTGGGCGCGGACTGAAGCCAAAGCCGATGAGTTGAGAAAGGAGCACCAAGGCTTGTTATCGAAAGATGCCTCCGCTGATTGCCTTTCTTTTACTGGTAATATTGATGAGGCATTGCACTCGGCTGAGTTTGTTATCTGTGCTGTGCCGGCTCAACGCATGCGTCAAAATTTGAGGCTGAGCAGTCCTCACTTGGGCTCTTCTGTTATCCTGGTAAGCGCAGCCAAGGGGCTGGAAGCGGAAACTGGCAAAAGGATGTCAGAGGTGATAGCGGAGGAGGTTGCCTCTGTTTCTCAGGGCAGTATATGTGCTCTATCCGGGCCGAATCTTTCTGGAGAAATTAACCAAGGCTTACCTGCTACCTCGGTAATAGCTGGTCGGGATATGGAGGTTGCCCAAAAGGTGCAGGGATTGCTAGATTCGCCGAATTTCTCCGTTTTCATCAGCGATGACATTGTTGGTGTTGAGCTATGCGGCGCCTTAAAGAATGTCATTGCTCTAGGGGCTGGAATTATGGATGGCTTGGATTTAGGCAACAATGCCAAAGCTGCGTTTATCACTCTAGGCTGGAGCGAGGTTGTTTCGCTTGGGATAGCCTTGGGAGCTAAGCCGGATACTTTTTATGGACTGGCTGGTTTAGGTGACCTCGTAGCTACCGGCAATAGTCTATTGAGTCGCAATCACTACGTAGGTTATGAATTGGGTAAAGGGCGACCTTTAAGTGACATAGTTGCCTCTATGTCCCATGTTGCTGAGGGGGTTGATACAGCTATAGCCGCCCACTATTTGTCGAATAGGCTGAGACTTGAAACACCAATTATAAACCTTGTGTACAGCGTGTTATTTGAGTCCCTGCCACCAGCTGAGATATCAAGGCGGTTCAAGAATGGACTGAAGCCTGAATCAATCCTCTAGTTCTCGATGGGCGTGTCTCTAGTCTATTCGATAATTTCGTGGTCTTCGCCTTCGGGCATTTTCGCCGTGGGCAGTGTTTTAGCTAATTCTTCAAAGAGTCGTCGTTGATTGGCATCCATAGATTGCGGGGTTACTACCCGGATTATGACCAGTTGGTCTCCCTTACCTTTACTGTTAAGACGAGGCACCCCTTTGCCTTTTATGCGGAACACCTTTCTGTCCTGAGTCCCCGGCGGCATCTTCATCAGTGTTTTGCCGTCGAGGGTCGGCACTTCTATGTTATCTCCCAGGGCAGCTTGAGCGAAATTAATGGGTAATTCATAGAGGATATCATTCCCCTTACGGGCAAAGAACTTATGTGGTTTCACGGAGAAGTTGATGTAGATATCGCCAGGGGAGCCGCCGTATTTTCCGGCATCGCCTTCTTTACTGAGGCGCATCTGGTAGCTTTCGTCAATTCCTGGTGGAACGGTGACCGTCAGCTTGCGTTTTATTCTCTCTTTGCCGCTGCCTTTGCACTGGCGGCAGGGGTTGTTAATAACCGTGCCTTCGCCTTTGCAGTGTGGACAGGTAGCAGCGTGAACGAAGCGCCCGAAAAAGCTTTGTTGGACTCGGCGTACTTCGCCATTGCCATTACAGTTGGGGCATTTTTGTGGATTTGTTCCCGGTTGACTACCGAGGCCTTGGCACACAGAGCAGTTTTCTATGCGCGAGACCTCGAATTGTTTGTCTGCACCGAAAACAGCTTCTTCAAAAGAAATGGTTAAGTTGGCTCGCAGGTCAGCTCCCTTTTGGGGGGAACGACGTTGAGTTCTGGCAGTGGTGGCGCCGAAGAAAGCATCGAAGATGTCACCTAAGCCACCGAAGCCGGAGTCTTCGAAATCGAACAAATCTGCAGTAGCTACACGGCCATAGCGGTCATAAGAGGCACGCTTCGTGGTGTCGGAGAGCACTTCATAGGCCTCGTTTATCTCCTTGAATTTCTCTTCAGCCGACTCATCTTTATTGTGGTCAGGATGATACTTGAAGGCTAACTTGCGGAAAGCCCTTTTAATTTCTTCGTCACTGGCGCCTCTGGGAACTCCAAGTATTTCGTAATAGTCGCGATTTCTAGGCATAGATAAAACAAACCTCAACATTTCAGTATAGCTGACGGATCAGCTTTTTAGCAAATTTCACATTAGGCCGCCTCATCAAAGCTGTATAATTTGTTTTGCACATGGTGGTAATGTATGATTGGTTGTCAAATGAAAGAGAAGCTCAGGCAGGCTTTGGCTTCGTGGCAGAAGATGAGGTTAAGTGGTAGGGGGCTGACTGAAGCAGCGGTCCTAGTTCCGATTTTTTGCAAAGACGGGGAATACCATATCCTTTTTACCCGGCGAAGCGAACAGGTGCCACATCACAAGAGGCAGATATCGTTTCCTGGTGGGGCAAGAAGCGAAGATGACCCTGGCCTTTTGGATACAGCTCTTAGAGAGAGCTGGGAGGAGATTGGGTTGGAAGCCAGGGATGCGGAGATTCTGGGAGAACTGGATGATACCCCAACAACAACATCGAGTTTCAATATCTCACCTTTTGTAGCTTTTATACCCTGTCCTTACGAGTTCAGCTTGAATCGCTATGAGATTGATGAGATTTTCAGCATACCTGTCTCAGTCTTGTTGAATAAAGCTAACAAAAAGGAGGGATGCTACACTTTTGGCAATGAGGTTTTTGTTGATTACTCCTATGAATATGAGGGAAAGGTAATATGGGGGGCTACAGCGCAGATTGTTCATCAGCTTCTTGAAGTTTGGCAATCAGCGAGTGGAGCTCAGTGATAAGCATCTTAATTTTCTTCAAAACAGCCTGTCCGTAGCATCTTTCAAACTCACCGTTTATGTGAATAGTTCTCATCGTACAATGTTCATACCTTTGCCCCTTTATACATCCGAGCCCAATTCATTGCTAATTATAAGATAGTTTAATTAATATTATCACTATAATTAATATTTTTTATTAATATAGATAGAGCTCATACTTGACAAAGATTAAGAAGTTATTTAAAATAGTACAGTTAAAAGGCTCAAGGTGGAAGCTATGCCAGGTAAAGATTTTTATGCAATTTTGAGTGTAGGTCGTAGCGCCTCTGAAAAAGAGATAAAGCAGGCTTATCGGCGGCTTGCCCGGAAATACCATCCTGATGTCAATCCTGGGGACAAGACGGCTGAAGCTAAGTTTAAAGAGATAAACGAGGCGTATGAGGTGCTTTCTGACCCGGAAAAGCGAAAGAAGTATGACAGTTATGGTGACCAGTGGCAATATGCCGAGCAATTTGCCAAAGCTGGCCAAGGAGCTCAATGGGATTTCAGCAAGGGGGGCACGTATACCACCTCTGATTTTGGTGACTTGGGTGATTTAGGTGATATCTTTGGTGGTATTTTTCAGGGCTTTGGCGGTGGCGCAGGCACTGCCCGACGTTCTGCCAGGGCCAGGAGCATGGAGTATCCTGTGGAGGTCACTCTGGAGGAAGCTTACCACGGTACAAGGCGTGTTCTTCAACTTCAGGCTGAGGAACCTTGCTCAGTTTGTGGTGGTAGTGGTAGGGTTGGCAGAGCACGGTGTTCTAACTGTGGGGGTTCAGGCAGGTTGTTGAGACCTAAGAGGCTTGAAGTCAAAATCCCACCGGGTGTCAGAGACGGTTCGAAGGTGCGGATTGCTGGTCAGGGAAGTCAAGGCTATGGTGGAGCTAAAGGCGACCTCTTTCTGGTAGTGAAAGTACTCCCTCACCGAATCCTTGAGCGTAAAGGCGATGACCTTCATGTTGAGGTACCCGTTCCCTTAGCAACCGCCATGCTTGGTGGTGAGGTGGGAGTCCCGACACTTAAAGGAAATGTGGCTTTAAAGGTGCCGCCGGAGACCCAGAACGGCAAGGTGTTTCGTTTGTCAGGTCAGGGTATGCCGCATTTGAACGACTCTTCACGAGGTGACATATTTGCTAAAGTGAAGGTGGTGCTGCCGACAAAATTGACGCAGCAGGAGAGACAGCTTTTCGAGCAGTTGCGAAGTCACCGTCACGGTTAAGCATTGTCATTGTATTGTTGAGGTGATAAGATAGATGAATTCGGCTGGTTCAGAACCGAGATATGTAATAAGCGTTGCGGCTCGAATAGTGGGCATTGAGACGCATACCTTACGTTATTATGAGAGAATCGGCTTAGTGCAGCCGTATCGTTCCAAGGGGAACATCCGTTACTATTCGGAGGCTGACATTGAGCGCCTGCATCACATTAAAACATTGATGAGCGATTTGGGAATTAATCTGGCTGGAATTGAGGTGGTAATACGTATGGCTGAGAGAATGACAGAGATGCAACGCCGAATTCAAGAAATGGAATTTGAGATTGGGCAGCTTAGACAAACTGAAACAGGAACGAAAGGGAAACTAAAGAGGAGAGTCAATGGTGACTAAGACAAAGACGGAATTGCAACCTGCCAAATGGCAGATTACGGCGGCTACTACTCACTGTGATTTGGTTGATGATTTCGTTACTATAATGGTGAACAAAGATTGGTCGACTAAATGTGCTTGGTACAATCGGCGCAAAAAGAAAGCTCTTGAGGACAAAAAGCAGAAATTAGATAGGAAAATGAGGCTTAATATAGAGAAATGCCAGGGGCCTGAGTGCTCCTATGTTAAAGATTACCGAGATAAGCTTATTAAAGAGGAGTTTGAGGAGGAGTAATAGAGACCTATGAGACCGGAAAGATTTACTGAACAAGCCAGAGAAATACTGGCTGTTTCGCAAGGTATTACTAGTCGTTATCACCATGTCCAGTGGGATGTGGAGCATATCTTATTGGCATTGTTGGAGCAAGAAGGAGGCTTGACCTCGCAGATATTAGAGAGGTTAGGTGCGAATGTGAAGGCGGTAAAAAAGCGAGTTGAAGATAGCCTTGACCGTGCTCCGAAGGCAACCCAGGAGTCTGCTCAAATTTATGCCACGCCTCGAATCGCTCGACTCATGGATAATGCTGCTCGTGAAGCTGACCGACTTAAAGACGATTTCATTAGTACTGAGCATCTGCTGATTGCTATTGCGGCGGATGGTACGGGGGAAGCAGCCACCATTTTGAAAGAGTTCGGTGTAGACCAGGAGAAAATTTACCGGGCGCTTCAGGATATTCGGGGTGGTCATCGGGTTGATAGCCCGACCGCTGAGAGCAGATATCGCTCCCTGGAGAAGTATGGGCGTGACCTAACTGAATTAGCTCGCCAGGGTAAGCTCGACCCGGTGATTGGGCGTGATGAGGAGATAAAGCGGGTGATGCAGATATTAACGCGGCGTACCAAGAACAACCCTGTTATTATCGGTGAGGCTGGCGTTGGTAAAACAGCTATTGCAGAGGGGCTAGCCCAAAAAATCGCGGCTGGCGATGTACCTGATTCTCTTAAGGACAAGAGGGTGGTTGCTCTGGATATGGGGACGCTGGTTGCCGGCAGCAAGTTTCGGGGCGAGTTTGAGGAGAGGCTGAAGGCGGTTATGGATGAGGTCCGTCAGGGCAAGGGCGAGATTATCTTGTTTATAGACGAGATGCACACTGTAGTTGGTGCTGGAGCTGCTGAGGGGGCTATTGATGCCAGCAACATGTTAAAGCCGGCATTGGCGCGCGGCGAACTCCAGTGTGTTGGGGCAACTACTCTTGACGAATATAGAGAGCATATTGAAAAAGATAAGGCACTGGAGCGGCGGTTACAGCCCTTGTTTCTCAGTGAGCCGAGCGTTGAGTCGACAATAGAGATGCTGCGTGGATTGCGCCCCAGGTATGAAGCGCATCATAAGATAAAAATCGATGACTCTGCTCTGGCGGCTGCGGTCAAACTTAGCCAGCGTTATATCTCAGACAGGTTCCTCCCGGATAAGGCAATTGACCTTATAGATGAGGCAGCAAGCAAGCTGCGCATTGATATGGAAAGTAAACCACCGGATATCAAAGAGCTGGGCACAAAGATAAAGTATCTGCAAGATGAGGAAGATTCAGCCTCTCAGAGGGGAGATTATCAAAAAGCAGCTGAGTTAAGGTCACAAAGGTTGCAGCTCGAGCCGGAGCGTGATAGGAAGGAAGCCGAGTGGCGCAAGGAGAAAAAAATCGACAGCGTTGTGGATGAGGAGGCTATCGCCGAACTGGTTTCCAAATGGACGGGTATCCCGGTGTCACGAATGCTGGAAGGTGAGGCTGAGAAGTTAATTCATATGGAAGAGCGGCTGCATGAGAGGATTGTGAATCAGGAAGAGGCAGTTTCAGTCATCTCTGAGGCTATCAGGCGGGGGCGAGCCGGTCTTAAAGACCCCAAGAGACCCGTAGGTAGTTTCATCTTCTTAGGGCCTACAGGTGTTGGTAAGACGGAGTTGGCTAAGGCACTGGCTCAATTCCTCTTCGAGGATGAAGATGCCATGATACGGCTGGATATGTCAGAGTTTCAGGAGAAGCATACGGTATCTCGGCTCATCGGCGCCCCACCGGGATATGTGGGTTATGAGGAGGCAGGACAGCTAACTGAAGCTGTGCGAAGGCGTCCGTTTCGAGTGATTCTTTTTGATGAGGTTGAGAAGGCACATCCTGACGTTTTTAACATTCTACTCCAGATACTGGAGGATGGCAGGCTGACTGATGGTCATGGCAGGACGGTTGACTTCAGAAACACTGTGATTATAATGACGAGCAATCTGGGGACCCAAGAGTTTCAGCGCCAAGCCATCGGCTTTTCTCGCCAGGAAAAAGGTGAGCAACAGCGGCTGAAAAGCGCTGTAGAGAGCGAGTTGAAACGAACATTCCGCCCAGAATTTTTGAACAGGGTAGATGATATCGTCATCTTCCAGCCGCTTACTGAGGAGCACTTGAAGAAGATTGTCGACCTGTTAATCTTGGAGGTGGAGAAGCGGTTGGCTGATAGGAATATCAGATTGGAGCTGGATGAAGAGGCTAAAGCCTGGCTGCTCAAAGAAGGTTATGAGCCAGCCTATGGAGCACGTCCGCTACGCCGGGCAATCCAACGCTATGTGGAGAATCCTCTGTCAAGCCGAATATTGCAGGGCGAAATAAAAGACGGAGAGACTGTAGTTGTCGGCGTTAGTGGTGATGTGCTAAGCTTTAGCACCAAAAAGAAGGTCAAGGCAGCTAAATAGAATGGCAGACTCCTCTTTCAAAGATGCCGTAAGTGCGAATGTAGAAGCCACACAAGGTTTGTCCAAAAAGGACATTATAGTAAGTGTCCTATCCATACTGTTTACTATCTCTCTTTGTGTTGTTGCTATTTACTACAGAGATTATCTGCTGGATACAAAATATGTAGCAACTTATGGCCTCCTGGGTATGCTCATTGTTGCTTTCCTCGGCGGAAGCTTGTTGAGCATGATAGCCATACCCGTTCCCTATTGGATTTTAGTGTTCACACTACCGTCTATCTTGGCGCCAGAATTGCAGATAGGAGCGCCTATATTGGTAGCTCTAGTCTCAGGTTTTGGCGCCAGTTTGGGTCAGCTACTCACTTTCATGCTTGGCTGTGGGAGCAGGGACCTTTCTCAGAAACTCGCTTACAAGGTTAATAGGGGCTTGTATGATAGAGCCATGAACTTGGCCCAGCGGCATGGTTCGCTGGCTGTCTTTATCATGTCGGCCATAATAAATCCTTTCCATTTACCCATGACTTTTGCTATGGCTTCGCTCCGGTTCCCAACTTGGAAGTATTTCCTTTACTCTTTTCTCGGTAATATAGTTAAGAGTTCGTTCATAGCGTTTTGTGGCTATCTCGGATTAAATTCGCTTCTCCATCTTCTGGGAATATAGAAGGGAATGTAATTGAAAAGTGCATATTATTTTGTTTTGTATGTTAGGAATATCGCTAGGTTTAGTGAGCTGGCAATTAGTCGTCTGGTCCGGTGAGATTTCGCAAAAGAGCAAGAGATATAAGGCTGCCGCTGCATGTGCTCGGAAGTTTGAGAAACCGCTGCTGATAGCCGGTGGTCCCTGGAGTAACAGAGGAATTCGCCGGTGGCTAAATATACCGGCGCATGGTGACGGTGACGTTTGTTTTGATATTGAGCGGCGAGCCTTTGAAGGTCACCCTTGTGGGGTGATTGCCGATGTTACCCAAATCCCGTTCTCCGATAAAGCGTTTGGAGCCGCTTTTGCCAGTCACTTACTGGAACACATGCCAACAATTGATGACGCCGAAAGAGCCTTGGACGAACTCAACAGAGTAGCGAAAGTTGTTTTTATTGTTTATCCTTCGAGACAATCTATCGGGGCATGGCTTCATCGCGGGCACCATCTATGGGTTTGGCAAAAAGGCAATGCCATCTATTTTGAGCAGAGGGGTAATTCAACAGGTGAGAAGAATGCAAAATATCACCTTATTGATGCAGTTAGGTAGCTGCTTCATCGATTAAGTTTTCTTACAAGGGCCAAAAATGTCACAGGGGATTAGAAATGACTAGTGCGAATCTGACTTTACGAGAAGAGGCCTATCGTTTGGCTTCACAACTTTTTGGTAGTGAGGAAGCAGGTACTGACTTCGCTAATCAAGTTTTGGATGTTTGCGCCAGAGCCAGAGGTAAAGACTTCCTTATTGTTCATAACCCTGGTGGTTGGGGGAATGCCCGATTAGAGCAATGCCTGGCGTGGGAGAGGAGCATAGTGGCCGGAATCAAAGGCGTAATAGAGGAAATGGGGTATAGTTTGTTACTGACTCAATATTTCCGCAGTGGCAGAGGATGGGGGGAGCAGATGCGGGACATGAGAGAGCAATTTCGCTTCTTTGCGCCTAAGGCAAGGGTAATGGCAGGCTGGCTGCGATTTATCCTCACGCATGTCAATGACATCAAGGTGATACTGGTAGGGGTAAGCCAAGGAGCTGCCTTCGGCAGCTCAGTTATGAGGCAGCTAGGTGGACTTTACCCGGTCTATAGCATTGAGTTGGGTTTTCCGTTCCAGTATAAATCATGGCGGGTAATTACTGGGAGAACTCTAGCTATAGATAGTAATGGGGTCAGGCCTGATGTCCTGGCGCAAGGAAATTTGAGGGTTGGAGCTGGAATCATTATGGCTGCTCCTTTTAAATGGATGTGGTACCGGTTTAGGGGGAAACGGGTATCTCTTGCCCATTGCTTTAATGCTCCGGGACATGAATATGATTGGGATAATCCTGAGATACAGAAGCCAATCAGAGATTTTCTTAAAACCTATTTTGGCGCTAAGAAATAGGCGCAGGTTAAACATGAGTCGAGAGGAACTTGGTGAGCGGCAGTGGGTACTGCCGAATTTTATTACGGCGCTGGCTGAAGCCAGGGGCTGTAAAATTGCGGTGCCTCATCTGAGTTAGAGTTGCCCTTTCATGAATGCTAAAGATGGAGGTGTGAATTTGAACATGGGAGAACAAAGAAGCTGGCAGGTAGCCCTTCTTCTGTCCATCTTTCTTGGTTTTTTTGGCGCTGACCGTTTTTATATCGGCAGAACGCGGTCGGCGATTGTTAAGCTTGTTACCTTGAGCTGCTTTGGTGTCTGGTGGCTTAGCGATTTTATCCTCATTGCCAGCGATTGGCGCAGGGATGCTTGGGGTCGGCCTCTAAAGCACTGATAACGTGTGAGTTCCGCTGAGTATTTGCCGGACTTTTTGGCGTGAAGTTGTAGCTCAGTTGGGAGTGCGTTTGATTTGCAGTAAAAAGGTAGCGGGTTCGAATCCCATCAGCTACACTAAATGGCATACCTATGATTCATCAGTGCTCGTGCTTACGGTGGCTATTTTTTAACGAGCCTGAATAGATTGCCGTGTTTGCCATTCAGCAAAAACAAACCATCAGTGTAGCTAAAGACTCTGTCCTTCATGCCGTCATGTATCGCCAAAATACTGTCTTTCTTTAATACCCTGTGCAGCTCTTCTAATACCGCCCGTTTTTGCCTGACCTCATGAAAGACGTCACACATCCAGATTATATCGATGCACTCATCGGGTAGGGCGATTTTTGTATCTGCGAGCATTATTACGATATTGGACAGCCCTTCTTTGCGTGCTCTCTTTTGAACTATCCGCAGTTGGCGTGGGAAACAATCTAAGGCGTATACTGTTCCCTTCTTGCCTACAATCTTAGCCGCAGGGATGGCAAAATCACCGGTACCGCAACCATAATCAAGAAAGCACTGACCTTCTTTTATCAAGTTATATTTGTTCCACAGCCGCCGAATGGCTCGTCCGCTATATAGACTTCTCCACAATGGCCACCAGTAGACCCAAAGTGCATAGTGGGCTCTATATAACGGGTTTAGCTTTTCTTCAATGAAGCACTCTATTCTCTCCACAGTTCCTCTTTTCTCTCAGAGGCTAGTTAGAAACTATGACCGGCATATTTTGGCAATGCGGTTTCATTTCTTGCGGTATTCTCAGAATCAAAGCACGGGTGAGCAATAATATCCAGGGTTTCTAACTTTCTCTGGCGGGATTTCTTTCTGAACGCAAACCGAAGTTGGCATGACGGTTAATTATACCATGCTTTGTCAAATTATCGGACGGGTTGTACTCGTCCAGTACATTAGTGACACATGACCTCCCTTCTTTGTTTTTGTTTCCACTGCTCTAGAAATTGAAATGGTGTTAGGTAACCCAGCGCTTGATGTGGCCTGACTGTATTATATATCCTT
>Ga0315282_10004681_pt1 | contig 23736 bp, 18 predicted proteins | sample YL17G07_20_MG_FD_203693 | JGI IMG/M metagenome (GOLD analysis project Ga0315282, IMG submission 203693) | Sediment microbial communities from Yellowstone Lake, YNP, Wyoming, USA - YL17G07_20 | ecosystem: Environmental > Aquatic > Freshwater > Lake > Sediment | place: USA: Wyoming | collected... | reverse complement strand
TCGCATGGTTGGCTGCTCGAGGTGCGCCCCTTCCCCCGCAATTCGGACAGCAGTGTGACTGTCGACTGTTGACTGTCGCAGTCTTGTCCAAATTGTGCTCTGGTGTGGGGTGCGCCTCGCTCCGCCAACCGCTCGACAGCGCAGAAACAGGCGTCTTCGCCTGGGGAGGATCGGTGAGCGATTCGGCCTGTCGCGGGCCGGGGGTGTCGCCACGCCTCAGCGCGTACCTGGGCCTTCGACGCGTGTCTTGTGCCGTCGTGGTCGCGCTGCTCGCATGGTTGGCTGCTCGAGGTGCGCCCCTTCCCCCGCAATTCGGACAGGAGTGTGACTGTCGACTGTTGACTGTCGACTGTCGACTGTTGGGAAGGCCGGCGTTGAGGCGCCGTCCCGGCTCTGCTACAATCCGCGCCGACTCTCGGTTCGTCACTCGCCTCGCTCGGGCCGCGCGCCGGTGCCCGGGCGTGTTTCGATCGAAACCACGCGTCTTGCTTCCTCCGCATTCGACCCGGGACGGCGCCCGGGCGCCGCCTCGGATGACTCCCGGTCCTCCGGATCGCGCACAACGGATCGTCGGTTCCTCTGGGCATGTGGGTACGTCGGCCTTCGGCCGTTCACGAAAGGAGCATGACTCATGTGGACCAGGCGTCGTTTCCTCGGGCGGGTCGGGGCCGTGGGGACGGTGGCGGCGCTCCGCCCGGACGGTCTCGAGCGGGTGCTCGCGGCGGGCCGCGCCGTCCAGGGGCGGGCTCCCGAGCAGGTGGCGCAAGACGAGGACTTCTGGTACGAGGTCTCCCAGGCGTTCACCGTCGATCGGAACGTCGTCAACCTGAACAACGGTACCATCCAGCCGAGCCTCCGCGTCGTCGAGGACGCGATGCGCCGCCACTACGAGTTCTCGGCGAACGCCGGATGGTACACCACCAACTACTTCTCGAAGGAGGTCGAGCAGGTGCGGCGGCGGCTCGCGGCGCACGCGGGGTGCGACACCGAGGAGCTGGCCATCACGCGGTGCGGCAGCGAGTCGGGCGAGATCGCCATCATGGGTATCGACCTGAAACCGGGCGACGAGGTGGTGACGACCGACCAGGACTATCCCCGCTTCCTGAACTCCTGGAAGCAGCGGCAGCAGCGCGAGGGAATCGTCCTCAAGCCGGTGGATCTGCCGCCGCCCCCGGTGCCGCTCGATGAGTTCTACAACCGGCTCGTGGCCGCGGTGACACCGAAGACGAAGGTGATCATGGTGTGCCACATGACGCACTGGACGGCGCAGATGGCGCCGATGAAACGCATCGCCGAGATGGCCCGCCCCCGCGGCATCCAGGTGATCGTCGACGGCGCGCACGGCTTCATGCACGTCCCCCTCAACGTCCGGGACCTGGATTGCGACTACTACATCGCCAGCCTGCACAAGTGGACGATGGCCCCGCCCGGCAACGGGTTCCTGTACGTGCGCCGGTCGCGGATCCGCGATCTGTGGCCGCTGACGCCGGCCGACGAGAGCGTGAAGAACGACATCCACAAGTTCGAGGACGTCGGGACGCGCACCTTCGCCAACCGCGCGGCGATTGCCGAGGGGATCACGTTCAACGAGGGACTCGGCATCGCCCGGAAGTCGGCGCGCCTCCGCTACCTGAAGGAACGCTGGGCGAACCGGCTCAAGGCGCACCCGCGCGTCCGCTTCCTGAGCAGCCTCGACCCGGCCGAGTCGTGCGCGATTGCGACCTTTGCCATCGAGGGCATGGACCTGTCGAAGCTGGCCGACACGCTCCTCGATCGGCACGGCATCGTCGTGTCGTACTTCAAGCACGCGAAGTTCGAGGGGTTGCGGGTGGTGCCGAACGTGTCGATGACCGTCGGCGAGATCGACTACTTCGCGGACGTCATCGAAGGGATTCTCAAGAAGGCATCGCTGACCTGAACATCCGACGGGAATTCGCACACCTCAGCCGATCGACGGGCGATAATAGCGGCAGGGCTTCAACTCCAGCCGCAGGCGGCCGCCGCCGCGGGAAGGGCGGGCCTGAGGGCCCGCCCCGAGGGCGATAGTCGCGGCGGTTCCTTGCGCACCTCGGCGGGTCTTCCGGGCAGGGCGGGTGAGACCGGAGACGCACCAGGTGCTGCGTGCCAGGTGCTGAGTGCGGGTGCCAAGTGCCAGGTGCCCGGTGCTGTGCCCCGGTCTTGAACGGTGAAGGTGCGGGTTCCCGATCGGGAGCGCGCGTACGAACGCTGACCGTGCAGCGGGTGGCCGGAACCCCGAGCGAGCCAGGGCTCCGGCCGGGAACGCGGTGCCCCCTACTTGCCGAACGAGTACTTCACCCTCGGTGTGTACTCGAACTCAGGGGGCCATGTCAGGTGTGGCGTGGTTGACACCTGGCCGGTGAGCGAACGCGTCGCGCAGTGCCCCTCGCAAGTCGTTGAATCACCCGGGCATGCCGCTTCAGCCTGGTCGGGTGTCGCTTCAGGGCGTAGACTACGCGACGTCTCGAGAGGAGTCACATCGTGAAGGCTTCACGGATAGCTGTCATGCCGGGGCTCGGACTCGCCTTTCTCGTCCTGCTCCACCAGGGATTTGGACAGGACGCGTTCGACGTGAAGGCGAACTACGACAAGCGCGAAGTGATGATCCCGATGCGGGACGGGGTCAAGCTCTTCACGATCATCTACACGCCCAAGGACGCCTCCTCGCGCTATCCATTCCTCCTGACGCGCACCGCGTATGGCATTCCGCCGTATGGGCCGGATGACTACCGGCCTGTCCTCGGGCCCAACCTCGAGTTCACCAGGGAGAAGTACATCTTCGTCTACCAGGACACCCGCGGAAAGTTCAAGTCGGAGGGACAGTTCGTCCACCACGTTCCGTTCGTCAGAGGCGCTGGAACGCCCAACGAGAGCGCCGACACCTTCGACACGATCGACTGGCTGCTGAAGAACGTGCCGAACCACAACGGCCGCGTCGGCCAGTGGGGAATCTCCTGGGCCGGCTGGGAAGTCTCGATGGGCATGATTGACGCTCACCCTGCCCTGAAGGCGTCCTCGCCACAGGCCCCGCCGCAGGACCAGTTCCTCGGCGACGACTACCACTCGGGCGGCGCCTACCAGCTCATGTACGCATTCGAGTGGCTCTCGACAAACGCCCGCGCGAGGACGGCGCCCAGCGAGAGCGACGTGCAGCACTTCGACTACGGGACACCGGACGGTTACCGCTTCTTCCTCGATCTCGGCGCGGCTGCCAACGCGAGCAGGTATTTCGGTGACGCGGTGCCGACCTGGAACGATCATATGCGGCACGGCACCTACGACGAGTACTGGCAGTCGCGGAACGTGCCCAAGGATCTGGTCGACATCCGCCACCCGGTTCTCATCGTCGCGGCGTGGTTCGACGCGCAGGATTTCTATGGCCCGTTCCGGATGTACCGCGCGATGCTCGACAAGAATCCGGACAACGCGACGTACTTCGTCGTCGGCCCCTGGCTGCATGGGGGCTGGGCGCGCTCGGATGGCGAGACGCTCGGGAACATCGGCTTCGGGTCGAAGACCGGCGTGCATTTCCGCCAGGAAATCGAGCTGCCGTTCTTCAACTACTACCTGAAGGACAAAGGGCGGCTGAATCTGTCGAAGGTGACCGTCTTCGAGACAGGCGGCAACCGGTGGCATTCCTACGACCAGTGGCCGCCGAAGAAGGCCGGGTCCAGGAACCTGTACCTCCACGCGAACGGGAAGCTGGCCTTTTCACCCCCCTCGGCCCCGTCACCCGTTGATTTCGATTCGTACGTCAGCGATCCACGGAAGCCGGTGCCGTACACCGGTGAAATCACGACCAGTGAGGGCCATCTCTTCATGGTCGACGACCAGCGGTTCGCCGCCACGCGCCCGGACGTGCTCTTCTACGAGAGCGATCCCCTCGCTGAGGATCTGACCGTTGCCGGTCCCATCGCCGCCCATCTCAACGTGTCGACGAGCGGAACGGACTCGGACTGGGTCGTGAAGGTCATCGACGAGTACCCGGGTGACGCGCCCGATCCCGTGCCCAACCCGCGGAACGTCAGGATGGGTGGATTCCAGATGCTGCTGGCTGGCGACATCCTGCGTGGGAAGTTCAGGAACAGCTTCTCGAAGCCGGAGCCGATGGTGCCGGACAAGGTCGCGACGATCGAGTTTCCGCTCGGGGACAAGTACCACACGTTTCTGAAGCGGCACCGCATCATGGTGCAGATCCAGAGCTCCTGGTTTCCGATGTTCGACCGGAACCCGCAGACGTTCGTCGATGTCTACCACGCCAAGCAGTCGGACTATCGGAAAGCCAGACAGAAGGTCTTCCGCTCCCGGGATCTCCCGTCGTACGTCACCCTGAAGGTTCTGAAGCCTGGAGCGTGAATACCGGGCCCGGGATCTGGAAGGCGTCTCTGAGGCTTCGGCACGTATCGTCCCGAGGCCTCACGCCGTTCGGCGGCCGCGAGCCGTGGGCGGCGTGGCTCCCTTGCTCTTCGCGAACCGTGCCTTCTCGGCCGGAGACATCCTCTCGGTGGCGTACTGGATGATCAGCCGGCCGCACGAATCCTTCCACTTGAGCAGGAACGCCTCGACCGGCGCCGGGTGCTTCTTCCACGCTTCGCGCAGGAACCAGCCGAGGCCCTGTCGCACGACCTTCTCCTCGTCCCGCATCATCGGGTCGATGAAGGCGAGCAGCCGCGCGACCGGCACCTTGTCTCTCTTGACGGCCCTGACGAGCGTGACCGGCACGGCACGCCGCTTCCACTTCGAGCTGGCACGTCGCCACACGGAGAACGCCTGGAGCGGGACGATCTGCTCGGTGACGAAGCGCGACAGGACCTCGCCCGAGAGGAAGTCGATGTGCGCCCAGTTGCGGAGGCCGTGATCCAGCCAGCGGCCCAGCTTGTCGAGGGTCTCCGGCGTGAAGTCGTCCTTGAACGCCGCCGCGAACCAGATCGCGAAGGTGCCCTCTTCGTACTTGCCGGTCTCGACCAGCCGGTCGCCGAGCTTCAGGAAGCCGCCGAGCCCGAGCTTCCCCCACTGTTGCAGCCACAGGTCGCGCTGCGGCTCCATGACGTCCTGTCCGAGCCCGTAGGCGTCGTAGCCCTCCACGAAATACTTCCGGTACTTCTCGACGAGGGCCGGGTTTCGGTTGGCCTCGCAGAACCGGCGGATCTCCGCGACCCTGTCTTGGATCTTCATGGCGTTCCTCGACGGTGGGGCAGGGGAGGCTCGGCTTGGACGCAGTTGTAGTCCAGACGGGCTCGGTCTGTCGAGTGGGACGATTGGCGGGCGCCCCGGGCGGCCGCGCCCGGACCGAAAAGAGGCCGCGGCCGGCCACGGACCGGGTACGATGAAGGAGTGAGGCCTACCATGAAACCTGCGCAAGCGGCTGTCGACACCCGGCCGGACCCGCGCATCGCCGACGAGCTGCTGGCGATGGTTCGCGGCTGCACGTTCGACGATTTCCTGTTCGCTCCCCAGTTCAGCGTGCTCGAGCGCCGGGACACGGCCACGATCGACCTGACGTGCCGGCTCTCGGAACACATCACGCTGAAGCGCCCGATCATCTCGGCGAATATGGACACGGTCACCCGCGCGCCGATGGCCGCGGTGCAGGCCGAGGAAGGCGGCATCGGGATCATCGATCGCGGCTTCCGGCCGGGTGACATCGAGCCGCAGGTCCGCGAGGTGGAGATCGTCAAGCGGACCCAGCACGGGATCATCTTCGACCCGTACACGATCGCGCCGGATGCGACGGTGGAAGAGGCCGCCGAGGCGATGCGACGTTCCGGCGTCGGCACGCTCGTGGTCATCGACGGCAGCCGGCGCCTGCAGGGGCTGCTCACCGAGCGCGACATCCGGTTCGTCGGCGGGGGGGCGAGGGCCGCGACGCGCATGACGCCCCGCGACCGGCTCGTCGTGGGCACCGGAACGCCGTCGCCGGACGAGGCCGAGCGGGTGATGCTCGAGCGCAAGGTCAAGAAGCTGCCGCTCGTCGACGAACGCGGCCTGCTCCTCGGGCTCGTCACCGCCAAGGACCTCCTCAAGCAGAAACGCCTGCCGTTTGCGACGCGCGACGCCCAGGGCCGGTTACGCGTGGGGGCGGCGATCGGCGCGAAGGGCGACTACCTCGAGCGCGCGGCAGAGCTCATCGCCGCCGGCGTCGACCTGATCGTCATCGACATCGCCCACGGCCACTCGGTCGTGATGGCGCACGCGCTCGAGCAGTTCCGCAAGCGGTTCGGCGACGTCGAGCTGGTCGCGGGCAACGTGGGGACCGCGGCAGGCGCACGGTTCCTGGCCGAGCGGGGCGTGAACGGCGTCAAGGTCGGCATCGGGCCGGGCGGCGGCTGCACCACGCGGGTCACGACGAGCTTCGGCGTGCCGCAACTCCAGGCGCTCGTCGAGTGCCGCCTCGGGCTCGGTCCGTACGCCGATCGCGTGCCGATCATCGCCGACGGCGGCGTGCGCCGGGACGGCAGCCTGATCGAGGCGCTGCTGCTCGGAAGCGACACCGTGATGCTGGGGAGCGCGTTCGCCGGGACGATCGAAGCGCCTGGCGACGTGATCCAGAAGCCCGTGCTGCTGCCGGAGTCACAGAAGGTCGTCCAGGTGCCCTTCAAGGTGCTGCGGGGGATGGCGTCGATCGGGGCGATCAAGGACCGGCTCGACATCGAGGACGAGGAGTCGCTCGACCTCCAGGCGCTGGGCGCCGAGGGGCTGGAGGTGAGCGTCCCGGCACGCGGCTCCGCCCGGCCCGTCGTCCAGGAGATGATCAAGCACCTCTGTTCGTCGATCAGCTACGGCGGCGCGCACAGCCTGCGCGAGCTGCAGCAGGCGTTCCGGATGGATCCGGCGCGCTACCTGATCCGCCTCTCGCCCGCCGCCCGCCGGGAATCGTACGAACGATGACGGCCGGTCAATCAGAGACTTGCCTTGCAGGACGAAGAAGACCTCGCTGAGGCGCTCCAGTCCCGGATTCGGACGCGCGTCCATGCGTCGAAACCGTTTGACGCCCGGCCTCAATGAGTCTTAGGATCCCTCCGCCGACCTCCTGCTAGGCAGAGCTGCGCCCGGGGCTCTGCGGTGTCTGTGCTGATCTGCCCCCTCGCCCTGCTCCCGTAACTCGTTCCCAACGGCTACCGGTGCCAGCCCGGGCGTCACCGATACCCGATGGGTGTGTCGGAGGGAGAACGTGATGCGACGTGCCAGAGTACTCCTCGCGTTGGCGATCGTGCTTGCGGTTGCGGCTGGGGCAGCGGCCCAGGGCAACCCGACAGGTGCAATCAGGGGCCAGGTCATGGATCCGGACAACCTGCCGCTGCCGGGCGTGACGATCACCGTCGCGTCGCCGGCGCTCCAGGGCACACGAACCGCGGTGACGACGGAGAACGGCGACTTCATGATCCCGTTCCTGCCGGCCGGCGAGTACACGGTGACCGTCGAGCTCCAGGGCTTCCAGCCGCAGAAGCAGACGATCGGGGTGGCGATGGCGGACACGGCGCCCATGCAGATCAAGATGGCGCTGGCGACGGTCCAGGAGACCGTGACGGTCCAGGGCACCGCCTCGACCGAGGTTCTCGCGACGGCCACGGTGGCCGAGACCTACAAGAAAGACTCGCTCGAGCGCCTGCCCGTCGGCCGGACGCTGAGGGACGCCGTGCTCCTGGCGCCCGGCGTCACGCCCACAGGCCCGAGCGGCAACATCATCGTGTCGGGCGCGCTCTCGTTCGAGACCCTGTATCTCGTTAACGGGGTGACCATCAACGAGAACCTGCGGGGCCAGGCGCTGAACCTGTTCATCGAAGACGCGATCCAGGAGACGAAGACCTCGACGGCGAGCATTTCCGCCGAGTACGGGCGCTTCCAGGGCGGCGTCGTCAACATGATCACTAAGTCGGGCGGCAACATCTTCAGCGGCTCGTTCCGGACCACGTTCGACAACGACGCCTGGCGGTCGCTGACGCCGTACCCCACCGATCAGACAGTGAACAAGGTCACGCCGACCTACGAAGGCACGCTCGGTGGCCCGATCCTCAAGGACAAGCTCTGGTTCTTCGGCGCGGCGCGGTACACGAAGCCAGAACGGAACCGGACGCTCGCAGTGACGGGGATCAACTACACGACCAGCACGGCCGAGCCCCGGTACGAGGCCAAGGTGACCTATGCGTTGAATCCGAAGAACAACGCCAAGGCCTCTTACACGAGGAGAACCACCAACACCAAGAACAATTGGTTCGGCCAGCCGATGGACCTGGCCAGCCTCTACGACAACTCGACGCTGCAGAACCTGTTGACGGCCAACTACACGAGCGTGCTCACCAACAACCTCTTCCTCGAGGGCCAGTACTCGCGGAAGGTCGGGGCAACGATGGATACGGGCTCGAGGTACACCGATCTCGTGAAGGGCACCCCCATTTCGGATCGCTCGCGGACCATCGGCACCGACAACCCTCGGTTCAACTCCCCGACCTTCTGTGCCGTGTGCGGCGGCGGGTGGCTGGAACTCCGGAACAACTGGGACTGGTTCGTGAAGCTCAGCTACTTCCTCTCCACCGGGACGGCGGGCTCGCACAACCTGGTGTTCGGGTTCGACAACTTCAAGGAGTGGCGGAAGAACAACAACTGGCAGTCGGGCAGCCAGTTCAACATCTCGGCCACCAAGGCGATCTACGACGCCGCCAGCGGCAACATCTATCCCGTCTTCCAGAACGACGGCACGACCTTCGTCAACTGGCTGCCGATCCTCCAGCTGACGGTCGGCAACGACATCCGGACCTACTCCGCGTACGCGAACGACAGCTGGCGCCTGAACAACCGCCTGTCGTTCAACGTCGGGGCCCGCTTCGACCTGAACCGCTCGAAGGACCAGAGCGGTCTCGCCGTAGTGAAGGACTCGCAGTGGAGCCCGCGCATCGGCATGACATGGGACCTGAAGGGCGACGGCAAATGGACGGCCAACGCCTCGTTCTCCCGCTACGTGATGGGCATCAGCACCGCGCTGGTGGACGCGGGATCCGCGGGTGGCCGCCAGGCGTCGTACAGCTGGGTCTACAGGGGGCCGAACGTCAACACTGGCTCCGGCCCCTATCTCACAGCCGACCAGGCGCTTCCCATCCTGTGGGCGTGGTTCAACGGCGCCGGGGGCACGAGCATGACGCCGCGAACCGCGCCCAACATCCCGGGCGTCAGCACGAAGGTCAGGGACGGAGTGGTGTCGCCCAGCTCCAACGAGATCTCGTTCGGGATCGCGCGCGCGATCGGCAACGCCGGGCTGTGGCGCGTCGACTTCGTGCACCGCAAGTCGGTCGACATGTACGGCGACTTCGTCAACACCACGACGCCTATCGTGCAGGACTCGGCGGGGAACAAGTACAACCTGACGCTCGTCAGCAACACGTCCCAGGCGAAGCGCAACTACAACGGCCTGGTCGGCAACCTCACGTACCGGTTCAGGTCGCTGACGGTCGGCGCCAACTACACGCTGGCCAAGATGTGGGGCAACGCCAACGGCGAGAACGTCGGCAGCGGGCCGATTCGCGCCAGCATGGACACGTACCCCGAGTACCGCGCCGAGGCCTGGAACTACCCGATGGGGTACAACCCGGGCGACGAGCGGAACAAGTTCCGCGGCATGATCTCGTACCACCTGCCGGTGGCGGAGACTCTCGGCGGCTTCGACGTCGGCCTCGTGCAGCGATTCGACTCGGGCGTCTCCCAGGACATCGCGGGCAGCGTCGACTCGCGCCCGTACGTCACAAACCCCGGGTACCTGAACCCGACGGCGAGCGTGGGGTACTATTTCTTCCCGCGCGGTTCGTACCGGTTCGACAGCATCTGGACGACCGACCTGTCGATCGTGTGGTCGAAGAAGCTGCCGCGCCTCCGGACGACGGAGCTGTTCTTCCGCGGCGTCATCACCAACCTGTTCAACAATTCGGGGCAGGTCGCCGGCGACATCGGCATTAGCACCAATTACAACAACAAGGCGTACAAGACCTTCAACCCGTTCACCACGCAGCCGGTGCAGGGCGTGAACTGGGACTACGGTTCCGCCTTCGGGCAGCCGCAGTCGCCGACCGACTATCAGCAGGCACGCCTGTTCAACTTCTCGGTGGGCATCCGCTTCTAGCCTCTAGCTGGCGGTCCGATCTCTCAGGGGGTGCCGGCCTCGTGCCGGCACCCTCGCTTTTTCTCTCCTGCTCGTTCCTCTCCTGCGGTTGCCGGTTCCAGCCGGCGACCTATCGAGTCAACGGGCCGGCCTCCGAACATCTTCCGGTCCTCGTCGTGCGGACCACCTTCACAACAATCGGATCGTTCCGGTCCACCCGTTTCGTTCTGCCGGGGGAGGTGAGGCCGCGCGACTCGTTACGCGTTGCTCGTTACGCGTTACTCGGCGCCATGCCTCGCGGCTGGCGGAGAACGGAGACCGGGGCTATCGGGCCTTCGCTTCCGTCAGCCGTCGGTAGTAGGAGTGCGTGGTGTACAAGGCGGCAACCGGGTTGTGCCCCAGCACCCTGTCCTTGGCCACGAGGACCGTGGCCGGCGCTTTGGAGTGCATGAAGAACAGGCTGTCGTGGCCGACGCACAGGCCGATGACGACGTTGAGCTGGGTCCCGACCTTGGCCAGCACGGCCGCCTGCCCCACGGGGCTGCACATCGGCTCGAACTGGCCCGGGTGGACCTTCTCCTCGTCTTTCACGCCTATTCGCTCCTTGTCGAAGGAGCCCGCCTTGCAGCACACGGTATAGACCTCGAAGCCGCCGGCCGCGAAGATGTCCCGCGCGGCCCTGGCCTCCTGCATCAGGCCGACACAGTGCGCAATGCCCAGCTTGGCCGCTCCAATCCGCCGGGCGAAGTCCATGATCTCCTCGACACGGGTGCTGCGGCAGTAGCCCGCGGACTCGGTCCGCGCCGACTCGATCGCGAGCGTGCGCAGGTCCTCGTTCTCGAGGTACTGGCGTCGGACCTCCTCGAAGAGTTCGCCCTCGACAGGCATCGGGCAGAACCGGGGCAGGTTCTTGGGGTCCGGCTCGGTGTTGCACGCCTTCACACCGCAGACGGCGCAAGTCGGTCCGGTGTAGTCCGTCATGATGACCGTGTCCTCCCACCTGAAATGAACGGTGCGATCTCCCGCCCAGGCGTCAGCGTCTCGCGGGCGATTCTACCGCCGGCGAGCCCGACGTCGCACCTGCAGCTTAGCAGATCCGCAGCCTGGATGGGTCGGCGTCCGCTGGCTTCCGTTCCATTGGCTTGGACCCGGCTGGAGTTCGTGCGAGGATGATTGTTCGTCCCCCGCACGACCGCACTCGCCGTCGACCGTTCACTGGCTGGAGGAGGTGTCCCGATGACGTACTACGGAGCCGTGGAACTTGCGAGGAGCTTCCGCACTGTCCGGAAGAACACGCTTCTCATCGCCGAGGAGATCCCCGAGGACAAGTATGGATTCAGGCCGACGGCCGAGAGCCGCAGCGTCGCCGAGATCCTCAGCCACATCACCGTGGCCACGCGCGGCTACTGGGAAACCCACGCCGTCCAGAAGGTCCGAACCTTCGTCGGCGTCGACTTCGCCGCGCGAGCGCGCGAGCGGCAGGAGCTCGAGAAGCAGCTCGAGAGAAAAGCGCAGATCCTCGACGCGCTCGGCCGCGACGGCGAGGCCTGGGCATCCTATCTCGACAGGGTTTCCGAACAGGAGCTGGCCGACGCGATCACGTTCCCCGCCCCGATCGACCCGCCCAGCAAGAGCCGGTTCGAGCTGATCCTCAGCGTGAAGGAGCACGAGATGCACCATCGGGCGCAGCTCATGGTGATCGAGCGGCTGCTGGGCATCGTGCCGCACCTGACGCGCGAGCGGCAGGCGCGCATGGCCCAGGCCGAACAGGGCGGCCGGGCGGGCCTCAGGCCTTAGCCCGGATAGCAGAGCACGATTCGGGATCATGGCGGGACAGCCTCGTTCCGCAAACCGCTCGACAGCGCGGAAGAACGCGTCTTCGGCTGGCGAGGATCGCTGAGCGATTCGGCTTGTCCCAAGCGCCGGAGGTCACCGCGCCTCAGCGCGGACCCGGGCCTGCGCCGCGTTCTTCTGGCGATCGTGTTCGCGCTGCTCGCATGGTTTGCTTCACGAGGCTGGTCCCCGCCGACTGCGCCGAATCGTGCCTTTCTCTCGAGCTAGCGCTTCGGGAAGAGGATCGGGAGGGCCCGTTCCGCCGTGAACATGCAGCGGGCATTGTGGCCGCAGAGCGGTATGACGGTCACCGTGTGCTGCGCGCCGTACTTCTGGTTGACGTAGCCGGCGAATGCCTGGCCGCGCGCGAGGCGGGGGACACCGAGCGTGTCGTGGACCTGGTTGGCCATCTCGTAGCGCGTGGTGTACTGGCCACCGGCGGAGTGGCCGGCGACTACGATGGCCTTCAGGTTCGGGAAGACATCTTTCCGCGCAAGTCTGCGAAGGATCTCGTCGGCGAGGTCGTAGGACGTCAGTCGGTCGTCGCCGACAGCCACGCCGCCGGAGCGCCAACTGTTGCCCGAGCAGGGCCAGTTGATTTCGTTGGGGGCGAGCGTGTCCCGGCAGCCGCTTCCGTCATTGGAAGCGAAGCGCGGGGCGATGACGATGGTGTCCTCGAGGGCATCGGCGAGGAAGGCCGCCGCGACCGCGGTGCGGAAGTAGTTGTCGGCATCGCGCCCCGCGCCGTGGATCATGACGAGCGCGCGGATGATCTTCTCGTTCTTCGTGTCGAGAGGATACGTGCGGTAGATGAGCGAACGGGCCGGAGCGCTGCCGAGCGTGACCCATTCGGTACAACCGGCCGTTGCGGTGGTGCAGGGTGCGGCGTACGCAGCAGTGGAAACGAGAAGAACAGAGACGAGAGACACCAGTCGGCGGATCATGGGGGATAGCTGTACACCTTCCCGCCTCGAGCCGCAAAGGCACGGGCACGCTGATCCCGCGGAAGCTCCAGACCGCGGCACGCGTCGGCGCCCCCGGACGGGTGCGCCGGGACCCGCCGGGGCATGACGTCCTCGCGGGGATCCCGGCGCACCAGGATGAACGGGCTAGAACGTCCCATGGACCCCGAGCCGCAGCATCCGTGCAAACGTGATCCCGGATGGCCTGAGCAGCGAGGGGCCGATGGTGTTCACCTGGGAGGTGACGGCACTCGAGTTGAACACGTTGAAGAGGTCCGCGGTCGGCTCGATCTTCACGCCCCCACTTCTGATGATCTTCGAGAAGCGCAGGTCGAAGAGGTTCTGCCAGGGGTAGCGGTAGGTGCCGCTTGCCGCCGCCAGAACCGACTGTGTCACCTGCGTCAGGGCGGGTACGATTGGTTGTACTTCTGATATCGGGCTCGGTGACGACCAGCTCGTAGCCGCGGCCGTCCATCTCCCGGCGAAGCTCGCACCGCAGGTGTTGCTGATCACGCTCGAAGAACCACATCATCGTGCTGTGTATCGGTTCCGAGGGGGCGGGGGCTGTAGCGGCATCTCTGCCGGCTGTTTCGACGCCGGGAACATGACGAGGTGGTGGTTGGCTGAGAGGGCAGGATTCGAACCTGCATCTTCCCGGGTAACAGCCGGGCGCCCTACCAATTGTGCTACCTCTCAGCGCGGAGTTGGGCGGAAGCGCGAGCATCGTATCGCAAGGCCCTGAGGAAGGCAAACCTCTCGCCCAGCCTGTGGAAAACTCCCGCGAAAACCGGCTCACTTTTGGACCGCGGCGGACCATTTTTGCCGTATTGACAGGCGGTCCTCGCGGCTTTTCAATGGCGATGCCATCGGCAGCGTCGAGGCGGCTTTCGTGTCCGTTCCATGCAGAGAGAATTCGTCTGGCCGCGGCGAGCGCGTCGGGGGCTTAATGATGGTCACTTCAGCACGTGGCGTTCCCCACCCGGATCCGTGGCGATGTGGCCTGGCGGAGCCGGCGCCGCCGGCAGGCTCCCGGGGCACTCCGCGCATCCTTCTGGTCGAGGATGAGCCGGCCGTGCGCGACTCGCTCACGCGCTTCCTGGAGCGCCGGGGCTACAGGGTGGACAGCGCGACGGACATCGACAGCGCGCTGGCCCGGTTCGCCGAGCTTTCTGTCGATGCGGCTGTGCTCGACGTCGTCCTCCCCCACGGGGACGGCCCGGTCCGGTCGGGGCTCGATCTGCTCGGCTGGCTCCGAGAGCGCCCCGCCACGGCACGGCTGCCCGTGGTGATTCTGACCGGCTACCCGCTCGAGGACGCCGCGCGCGTCTTGCTCGAACGCTTCGACGCCGCGCTGTTCTACAAGCCGGAAGACTACGCGAGCCTGGTGCGGCATCTTGAGGAGGTCATCCGGCGGCCGCGGCCGCCAGCCGAGTGATCGCCGCCCGGGCGCCGGCCCGACACGAGAATCGGGTTCCGTACGCTCGGCGCAGGTCGCCTTGGAAGACGAGGGAGGCGCGTGAGGAAACCACATGTGGAGGACCTGATCGTGGAACGCGTCGTCGATCGCGGCGGCGTCAAGCGCCAACCGCGCGTCAACGTCGTGCGGCAGCGCGGCCAGGAACTGGCGCGCTTCGCGACGGAGGGCGAAGCGCTCGATTTCGCGACCGATCTGGCGGTCAGTGACCGACTCGACGTGTGGGCGGCGGACGCCGGCGGGCGAACACTGACGCTGGTATACCAGGCCCGTGAAGACTCCCCTCGGTACGCTCTGACGACGACGTTGGAGGAGACCCGGACGAGAAAGACCAGGTCTCGGAGTCTGCCGCTCGGGAAGGATGCGGTTCGCGGAGCGGGAATGCGATCGAGTATCGGGGCGGGAAAGCGCGGCGAGACCGCCCGGACGAAAACTGAACTCCACAGGCACGAAGGGCGGGTCAACCTGCGGCGCCGCTCGTAACAGGGCAATGGGCAACGAGCGGCGAGTGACGAGAGCAGCTCGGTGCTCGCCTCTCGCGGGTCGTTGCGGTACCACTCAGTCTTCAGTCCTCGTCACGCGCCAACCTACTTGCTGGGCAACTGCTCAGCGTAATGCACCCCTCACCCATACGGTTTGCTGGTCGGCGTCGTCACGGGCTTGCCGGCCATGGCTTCGGTCAACGCGGCCGACACGTAATTGGTGGCCGTCTCGACATCGGCGAGATCCCGGGTCGGTTTGTCATCGATCGCCCCGTCGTAGATGAGAAGGCCCTTCGGATCGATGATGAACATGTGCGGCGTGGTTTTGGCTTCGTAAAGGTGACCCAGGGCTCCGCTCGGATCCAGCAGCACGGCCGTCGGAGACGCACCCTGTTCCTTGACGTAGGCGACAGATTCCGCCGCCGTCACGTAGCCTGCCTTGCCCGGTCCCGAGGACACAATCGTCAGCCAGACGACACCCTTGCTGGTCCACTCCTTCTGGAGCTTCTGCATGTTCCCGCTCTTGTAGTGCTTCACGACATACGGGCAGGTCTGATTGTGCCACTCGAGCACGACCCACTTCCCTTTGTAGGTGGCCAGGCTGTGCTCCTTGCCCTGGTTGTCCGTCGCCGTGAACGTCGGCGCCGGCTCACCCACCTTCACCGCGACCACCGTCGAGGCCCCGGCCAGGACGACAACGGCCAGCGCGAGTGTCCACACGACTCGCTTCATCGGGTACTCCTTTCAGATACGCACGCTCGGCCTTCGCCAGCTTCTCCTTGCCCTCCCTGAGCGCCGCGGTGGCGGTCGTGAGGGCGAGCCTCGCCTCAGCCATCGCCCGCTGCCCGTCGCTCTGCAAGGTCTCGAGGATTTCTGTCTTTCCCTCAACCCCGCCCCGCGTGGCCGGCACCGCGTCCATGAGCTCGTCGGAGAGGCGCATCCTCTCGTCCAGCGTGGCCCAGAGCTCGAACTTCGTCGCCGCCAGCGTGAACTTGCGCTCCGCCAGCGAGTACGCCGCCAGGATCTCCTTCTCCGCAGGCGCCGTGGCGAGACCCTGCGCGACCTTGATGTCCAGCGTGAACGCGGAGACCGCACGAAGGAACCGTCTTCGGGCCTCTGCCTTCAAGAGGTTCGCCTGCGAGGCGATCCCGACCGCCTTGCCGTCACGATAGACGGCGGCGAGCTCTTCCGGCGGCTGCGCTGAGGCTGGGATGCTCACCACGACGACAAACAACAGACCGTACCAAAGGGATCTCACGGCCTGCCTCCTTTGTCGGGCGAACGGCGACACACTACTCCCGACCTGCGCACGTGTCAACCGCACGGGGGCTGCAAGGGCTGCAAGAGGCCGAAGAAGTCGACTTGACGTCCTGATCGGTCGCCAGGTCGAACGCGGGCTGCAGATCGCGGTGAAGTTCGTCTTCTAGACCGTCAGGTGGGGCCCGTGGCCGCCGGCCGCGGGCCCGCTCACCGGGTCAGGGCTGGGCTCGAACGCCCGCCCGCATCGGGTCCTTCTTGCTGAGACCGTCAAGGAGACCCGGCAGTTGTCCGAGATTCTCGAGCTCGAAACACCTGTCCCTGGCGGCGACGGGCAGGTCGGCATCCTCGTGGGCCCAACTGAGCTTGGCGGGGATATGGACCGCCCATCCGCCGATCTGGAGCACGGGCAGGACGTCCGATCGAAGCGAGTTCCCGACCATCAGGAAACGGGATGGGTTGATGGCGTGCCTCGACAGGATCGTCGCGTAGGTCTCCTCGGTCTTGCTGCTGACCACCTCGACGTAGCGGAAGTAACTCCTCAGCCCGGACTCGTCGGCCTTTGCCCGTTGATGGAGCAGGTCCCCTTTGGTAATGAGCATCAACGGGTAGGCCGCGGCGAGTTGGGCCACCGCCTCTCTGGCGCCATCGAAGAGATCCACCTTGGCGGTGAGCATTTCCTTGGACAACTGCAGCAGCTCCCGGATGTCGCTTCCCGAGATTCGGCCTCCGGTGAGCTCGATGGACACTTCGATGAGCGACAGCACGAAACTGCTGACCCCGTAGCCGTAATAGTTCAAGTTCCGCAGCTCGGTCTGGTTCACCCGCTCTTCGATCTCTTCATCCGGATCCTGCACGCCGGCCCTGGCAAGAAGGTCCCGGAACCTCTCCCGGCCCATCCGGTAGATGCGCTCGTTGTGCCAGAGGGTATCGTCACCATCGAACCCAATCAGGTCGAACGTTCTGCCCGCCATCTCGATACGGCTCCAAATTCTCGGGCCGAGTGCCCGCCGCCGGCACCTACGTGGACTCCGGACTTGTCGCCGGATTTATAGCACACCACCCCTTGGTCTCGCCGGCAACGATGGCCGGGTCGGGCGCAGGAGACCGGCCCGCCGCGATATCGCCCAGATGAGCCCCGGTGATCTACAATCAGGTCTTCCCTAGCCATGCCACAGGAGGGCTCCATGGCCGATCGCCTTGCCCCGGGTGACACGACCCTCAAGACTGTCGCGCCGGCGGACGTCGAAATCCTGCCGAACTTCATCGGCGGACGCTGGGTCCCGTCAGGCGTGAGCGAGGTGCTGGACGTCCACAACCCGAGCCTGGGCACCGTGATCGCCAGGGTCCCGCTCTCGACGGCCGACGAGCTGGACGGGGCGGTTCAGGCGGCCTCGCGCGCCTTTCCTGCCTGGAGCGAGGTCCCGCCGGTCGTGCGCGCCCGGGCGATGTTCAGGTTGAAGAACCTGCTCGAGGCGCACTTCGAGGAGCTGGCGCGCCTGGTGACGACCGAGCACGGCAAGACGCTCGACGAGTCGCGCGGGAGCGTCCGACGCGCAATCGAGTGCGTCGAGGTGGCCTGTGGCGCGCCGTCGCTGATGATGGGCATGGCGCTCGAGAACGTCGCGGCGGGCATCGACTGCCACCTGATGCGCCAGCCGCTGGGCGTCTCGGCGGCCATCGCCCCGTTCAACTTCCCCGCGATGGTGCCGCTGTGGTTCCTGCCGTTTGCCGTGGTCGCCGGCAACACGTTCATCCTCAAACCGTCCGAGCAGGTGCCGCTCTCGCAAAAGCGGATCTTCGAGCTCTTGGCCGAGTGCGATCTGCCACCGGGCGTCGTCAACCTGGTGAACGGCGGGCGCGAGGTGGCCGACGCGATCTGCGAGCACCCCGACATCCGGGCCGTCTCGTTCGTCGGATCGACCCCGGTCGCCCGGCACATCTACCGCAAGGCCACCCACGCGGGCAAACGCGTCCAGGCGCTGGGCGGCGCCAAGAACTTCATCGTCGTCATGCCGGATGCCGACCTCGATCGCGCCATCCCGGCCGTCATCGAGTCGTTCTTCGGCTGTGCGGGCGAGCGCTGTCTCGCGGGCACGGTCCTCCTGCCCGTCGGTCCGGTGCACGCCGAGGCGCGCGACCGGATGGTCGAATCGGCCCGCGCGTTGCGTGTCGGCGACGGCGCCGAGGACGGCGTGACCATGGGCCCGGTCATCACCGCGCGGCATCGCGAGCGCGTCATCCGGTACATCGAGCAGGGGATTGGCGAGGGCGCTGAGCTGCTCCTCGACGGTCGTCGGGTCCGGGTGCCGGACCGGCCGAACGGGTACTTCCTCGGCCCGACGGTGTTCGATCGGGTCGCGCCCTCGATGGCGATTGGGCGCGAGGAGATCTTCGGGCCCGTGGCGTCGATCCGTGCGGTGAAGGATCTCGACGAAGCGTTCGCGATCATGGACGCCCACCCGAATGCCAATGCGACCTCCATCTTCACGTCGAGCGGCAAGATCGCACGCGAGTTCAGCCACCGCGCGTCCGCGTCGATGGTCGGCGTCAACATCGGGGTGGCCGCCCCGATGGCGTACTTCCCCTTCGGCGGCGCCAAGGACAGCTTCTTCGGGGACCTGAAGGTCCATGGACGGGACGCGTTCGAGTTCTACACGGACAAGAAGGTCACGATCTCGCGGTGGTTCTGAACGACTGATCCCCGAGAGGAGTTCCATGGCGAGAAAGGTGATTGGCGGCTTGATTCAGGCGGCGGCGCCCATCAGCGACCCGTCGGTGCCGATCGAGGAGGTCAAGGAGGCGGCCATCGCGCGGCACCTGGCAACCTCGGGTACCCCGTCTTCCACCCGCCATATTCAGGCCGGAAACGGCCGCGCCGCGAACCGCTCGACAGCGCCGAACCACGCGTCCTCGGCCGGGGCGGACGCTGAGCCAGTCGGCCTTTCTGACGCCCAGCCTCCGGGCGAGCCTGTGCCAGCGGCGCGTGGGTGGGGCGACCTGGTCGGCGCTGCTCGCCTGGTTCGCTCTGCGGCCATTTCCGGCCTGTTTCGCTTCGGCGATCTGACAAAGTCGCGCTAGGGGTGGCATCGGAAGACCAGGACGAGCTCCTGACGGCGGAGATGGATCTCGACATGATCGAAGACGTGCGGAGGGTCTGGCAGTTCTACCGCGATCGGCGGCCCGAGACCTACTCCGCCATGACGGAGCTGCTGCCATGAGAACGTTGATCAAGAACGGCACCATCGTCACGGCCGCGGACCTCTATCGCGGCGACGTCCTCGTCGACGAGGACAAGGTCTCGATGATCGGCATGTCGTTGCCGATCGAGGCGGACAAGACGATCGACGCGACCGGCAAGTACGTGATGCCGGGCGGCATCGACGTCCACACGCACCTGGACATGCCGTTCGGCGGGACGACCTCGGCCGACGACTTCCAGTCGGGCACGATCGCAGCCGCGCACGGCGGCACGACCTGCGTGGTCGACTTCGCCATCCAGTACAAAGGCCAGCATCTGCACGAGGCGTGGGACAGCTGGATGAGGAAGGCCGAGGGGAAGGCGGTCGTCGACTACGGCCTGCACATGATCATCACCGACTTGCACGACGAGACCGAGCGCGAGATGGACTCGCTCGTCCGGCAGGGGATCACCTCGTTCAAGCTCTTCATGGCGTACCCGGGCGTCTTCATGCTCGATGACGCCGCGATCTTCAGGGCGATGCTGCGGACGGGCGAGAACGGCGGCACGATCTGCATGCACGCGGAGAACGGCGGGGTGATCGACGTGCTCGTCAAGCGCGCGCTGGCCGAGGGCAAGACCGCGCCGAAGTATCACGCGCTCACGCGGCCGGCGCGGGCGGAAAGCGAGGCGACCCATCGGGCGATCGCGCTCGCCGAGATGGCGAACGTGCCCGTCTACATCGTCCATCTGTCGGCGGCCGAAGCGCTCGAGATGGTGACCGAGGCGCGCGATCGCGGCATCTCCGCGTACGCCGAAACGTGTCCGCAGTACCTGTTCCTCTCGTACGACAACTACGAGGAGCCGGGGTTCGAAGGCGTCAAGTACGTGATGAGCCCGCCGCTCAGGCCGAAGGAAACCCAGGAGAAGCTCTGGCGCGGCCTCGCGTTCGGCGACTTGCAGGCGATCTCGACCGACCACTGCCCGTTCTGCATGAAGGAGCAGAAGGTCCTCGGCAAGGACGACTTCTCGAGGATCCCCAACGGCGCGCCGGGCATCGAGACGCGCATGAGCCTGGTGTACGACGGCGGGGTGCGCGCGGGTCGGATCTCGGTGAATCGCTTCGTCGAGCTCACCTCGACCTCGCCGGCCAAGATCTTCGGGCTGTTCCCGAAAAAAGGCACCGTGGCCCCAGGCTCGGACGCCGATATCGTCGTGTTCGACCCGGACCGGCGCGTCACGCTCTCGGCGAAGACCCATCACATGAAGGTGGACTACAACCCGTACGAAGGCCGCGAAGTCACTGGCGTGGCGGAGACGGTGTTGTCGCGGGGGCGGGTAGTCATCGAGAACGGGCGGTACGTCGGCGGCGCCGGACGGGGCGCCTTCGTGCGACGCAGCCCGAGGAGCGTGTGACTTCAGCTGAACCCTAGACTGATGGTTGCCAACTACTGGTACCAACCCAGCGACCTTCCGCCCGGGCCGCTCGAGGAGCGGTTCGCAGACCAGAAGCCGCCCTACGGCGAGGGCGAAGCGAAGGCCGAGGCGGACAGCGGACCCGACCTGTCGCACGCCGTGGATCGACGAGACCGGGTGCATCGGGTGCAACCCCTGCTCGCTGGTGTGTCCGGTCGCCCACTGCATCGCGATGCAACAGGTGGAAGAAGGCAAAGCGTTCGAGAGCTGGAACGACAGAGTCCGGGCCGGCCGCGCCTACGTGCCGGGCGGGCTGCACGAGACCGGGCACGATGCGCCGCCACACCTGCTCGTGTCGGGCGCTGGCGTGAGCGGACCGCAAAGGAGCGAGCCGTGATTCGACGCATCGCCGTGGTGGGTGCTCTCCTGACCTGCGTGGTCGGCGTGCGGACGCTCCGAGCGGCCGACGATCCCGACAAGCTGGACGCCCAGCGGGCTCCTGAAGACGTCACCCCGGCGAGCCTGGCAACGCTGAAGAAGAACGTCACGGTGCTTTTCGAGAACTCAACCGCGATCGCCGTCGCGCGGCTTGATCGCGCGCGCAAGGTCGTGGCCGCGCTCTGCCGATATCGAGATCCCAAGAACACCGACTGTCCGGCAGCGGACTGCCAGGGCGCAGGCGGGGCTGCGACCGACTCGAAGACCGAACCGAAGACCGACTCGATGAACGTGTACGACTTCCAGGAACTGCTGGACCAGATGACGCGCAAGACGGACGAAGGCACCTTTCCGCCTGATGTCGAGCGCGAGCTTCACAGCCTCATGCAGCATGAGCCGGACGGCGCGGCGGGCCGTGGCCACGAGCGCGACCCCGCAGGGGTAGTAAAACGCTTCGAGCGTCGCTGTGCCGCGCAGCCACTCCGCGGAGAGACGCGGGGGAGCCGGCGCCGAAACGGCACGAGCTGCATCCAGGCATGTTCGCCGGTGATGTCGCCGGGGCGTTTGCTCTCGAGATAGTACTGCCAGAAGAAGTGCCCTGCCGGCTTCGGCCAGGGGGTCGAGGCCGCCTACGCGGACCTCCACGTCGGGGACACACGTGAGCCGCAGATGGGTGAAGGTTGACGCGGTCGGGTTCCGCACGACGACGAGCACGGTGGCCGGTTTGCCGTCGGCTGGCAGCTCCACCGATGTCGGTCGGATCTCCAGAGCGACCCCGGCCTCGTCGGCAGCAGCCGGGATCGCGGTGACGAGCAGCGCGACGAAGAACGCTGCCACGCTCCTCACGTGGCACACCCTCCTGATGCGGGCCGCGGGGGGCGGCGAGAAAAGACCGATCTTACAGCAAAAGACAATCGGCATCGTGACGCGCCGTCGCGTCGAGGGCCATGCGAACGCCGACTTGGTCCCGAGCGAGCCCATCCAGCCGCATCGCGACAGTCAAGATCCCGCCGGGATTCACGAGTACTCGTCCGTGATTCGTCCAGTTGGATCCGACTCCAACCATGTGGATGTCAGGTTGGGTGTCGATTGGCCTCGGTGTCAGTAGCGGCAGGGAGCCCTGGCGTCCGCCGCGTAGACTCAATGTGTTATCATCGGGCCGACTGGCCCTGGCGCCAGCCGTTGCCTGCCCCCTGGCTTTCCTCATTCTTGGCGTGCAATCGCAGCTTCTGTACGGGAGGGAATCATGGCACTCGGGAAGGTGTGGGTGGCGGCAGTCGGCGTGGTCGCGACTGCGCTAGCCCTTGTCTGCACGTCGCCACTTGCAGCCCAGACGAGCCTCGGAACGTTCCGTGGCACGATCACCGACGAGCAGGGCGGCGTGCTGCCGGGCGTCACGGTGACAGCGCGGCAGACGGCCACCAACATGACGCAGGTCGGCGTCACGACCCAGGTCGGGCAGTACTTCATCACGAACCTGCCGCCCGGCCCATACCAGCTCACCTTCGAGCTCTCGGGCTTCAACAGCGTCAAGCAGGACGTACAGTTGCGCGTCGGCCAGGACCTGACGCTCAGCATCACGCTGAAGGTCGGGACCGTGCAGGAGTCGGTCCAGGTCGTCGGGGAGAGCATCCCGGTCCAGACCCAGAGCACGGTCGCGACGATCGTCTCGAACAAGCAGATTGACGACCTGCCGACCATCTCACGCGACTTCTCCGCGCTGGCCAAGCTCGCGCCAGGCACGACGGCGTCGGGGATGACCGGCGCCACGGCGTCGGGCACGGGCATCTCGATCTCCGGCATGCGGCCGTTCCAGAACAACATCATCGTCGACGGCGCGTCGAACCTGATGCAGTTCTACGGCCGCCAGGCCAACGACTTCCCGCAGGACTGGATCCAGGAGTTCCAGGTCCTGACCAACTCGTTCGGCGCGGAGTTCGGGCAGGCTGCCGGCGGGGTCATGAACGTCATCACCCGGAGCGGCTCGAACCGGTTCCAGGGGCGCGGCTACGGCTTCTTCCGGAGCTCCAAGTTCGACAGCCCGCCGTTTGCGGGGCGTTACGACGCGAGCGGCAACCCGGTCTTTCTCACCACGACGCCGCCCTTCGACCAGCAACGGTACGGCGGATTCCTCGGCGGACCGGTCCTGAAAGACCGGCTCTTCTTCTTCGGCGGCATCGAGGTGTTGAACCTCGACTCGTCGGAAGTGCTCGGGATCTCCGACTACTGGCGGAACAACCGCCGCTTCGTTCCCGGATGGCCCTCGGTGAGCGGGCCCGAAGAGACGGTCATCCCGAAAGGTACCGACAGCCAGGTCTACCTGGCCAAGGGTGACTGGAACATCAGCCAGAACAACCGCGCGTACTTCCGTTACACCAACACCGTCAAGTCGGACAAGAACGTGAGCCTGGGCTCCACGGCTCTCGACACGCTCGAGACCCGCTACACCTTCGAAGGGCCGCTGTGGAACGTGATGGGCAACTGGACGACGACCATCAGCTCCCGGGCGTTCAACGAGCTCCGGGTGTTCTACGGCGTCAACAAGCCGTGGATCAAGGTCAACCTGTACGGGGCGTTTCTCGGCGGTG
>Ga0315282_10004679_pt1 | contig 23742 bp, 23 predicted proteins | sample YL17G07_20_MG_FD_203693 | JGI IMG/M metagenome (GOLD analysis project Ga0315282, IMG submission 203693) | Sediment microbial communities from Yellowstone Lake, YNP, Wyoming, USA - YL17G07_20 | ecosystem: Environmental > Aquatic > Freshwater > Lake > Sediment | place: USA: Wyoming | collected... | reverse complement strand
AGACCGTGGCATCTATAAAATCACCGAAAAAGGAGAAAAACTCTTAGAAATTCTAAGTTAGAGCAGTTTGCGCGCGCAAGCTGGTTAGAATGTCTTCGATTTTTTGTGGCCCAGAAATTCCTTGACGGGAAGGATGTCACTGGTCTGATGATAAAGCATGGTTGTCTTCCAATGCCGCAACGTATAGAAGTGTATCTTGAGAATCCTCATGTTCTCTGCCTGTACTATAGCGTGACTATTGCCGTTTGTTTAGTCACGCAAAAATGTTAAATGGCGCCGAAACAACATTTACCGTGTCGTAAAAGGGTGCTGAAACATGTTTAACTGTGACTATTCGTTAGTGAACGGGGTGTTGGAGAATGGTTGAGGAAGCCGTTTGGGTTGAGAAAGAATATGTTAGGCCGCGGCTGAGTTCAGATGAGGTTTGGCTGATATACCGCCTAATAGATAATCAATACTGGCTGTTGAGGAGGAATCCCCATCCGCTTTGGGATCTGGAGAAGGTGAACAGATTGAGGCGAAAAATCCTGCGGCTTGTGAATAGGTGCCGCGCACTTAAATATCAAATAAGTTTGAGGCAAAGGCTCTACTAACGCCCGCAAGGCTTAGGCATTGTAAGCTGAGATGCTGCTGCATATACAAACTATATGATGACGATGGATTGATGTTCAGGCGGAGTTAAACGTTGAACAGTGGGAGCAAACACTTGGCAGCGAAATATACACTTTCAGCCACCCGGAAGGAAGCCACGACGACCGCTTCTGAGCGATATGCCTAGCTGTGATGGCGACGTTGAAAACGGAACCCCATAAGCCACCAGCATTCACATTCGGTTAGTAGGCTGCGTGAGTTCAAACCCTGTCCCCCGCACCATATTTGGACGGAATTTAGTTGATTTTTTCGCGCTCTTTGGGCTAAATAGTGCACGCTATGTGTTGTTAATACGCGAGCATCAATTGAAATTAAAGACATATTAAACAATAAAGTTTACAGCCCGTTAGGAAAGGTTTTTCACGGCAGAACGCTTTCGCCAAAAGGCAAATCTAATGAAATCCAGAGATTAATGAGTATAAGATTTCGGGGCTATGAGTATGGAGAGATTTATGAAAGACTCTCATAAAGCGTTTGCAGACATGATAGATGAAGAGAAATTCAACAAGCTATTTAGTTCTTTCTCAATCCAAAAACAGAAAGAGTTTGGAAGAGCAAGTTTCATGTACCAAAGAGCATTGAAGTGTAAATCTTGCGACCCTGACATAAGTATAGCCTTGTTATGCTCAGCAGTTGAGACCGTTTCTGGCGGAACCAGTGTCATATTCGAAGATTGGTTGCTAAACAACAAGTTGGGAGAAATGGCTAACAAAAGCGAATCGCAAATTGGAGAATGTCTAAACCGAGCTTACCAAGAATATTTGAGTGCCGAAGAGAATAGAGAGGGAATCGCTTACAACTTCAGAAAGTTTCTGAACGACTATTGTCCAGAGGGTCTCAAGAAACCTCCAATCAAAGTTTACAAGGGGCAAGGAGAACCGTTCGATATAGCAGTGCGAGGAATGTATTCAAGATTTAGGTCGCTTTTTCTACATGTCGGGATAGGTTATGCAGGGATAACAAATCAACCTTACATAGATGACGAAACGGGAGAACCAGTTCACATGATTGCGATTCCACTTTTGCTTAAGGTAGATGGCAAGTACGTTAGCGTAGAGCTTACAAAAATTACTGACTGGTTTGCAGAGGTCATCAAACAAAGCCTATTCCAATATCTGCAGAAAGAAGCGGGGAAGTAGTTTTCAACCGTTAATACAGGAAGACTAAGACGTCTAAAAAATTGTCTATCGATTTTTTTTAATTAATTCGCTTAGGACCAAAGAAGCATGAAGAAGTATCGGAGAACAATCGAATAGCTCTTAGAGATGTTGAACACCCACAAAGACGAATGTCGAAATATCTCTTCAGCCAATTCTTGCGTTTCTTCGCAAATATGACTCAATTGCATTGTGTTGTGTGAACGATAGTTTTTTGAGCTGGTGTATGTAAATATTGGTTTGAATACCGTCGGCAGAATGAAGGCTATGCCAAAAAAGAGTAGTAATACAAAGAAATACGTCTTTTTTATTTCACATAGCACAAAAGATATTAGCAGCTATGTTGGCGAAATTTGCAAAATTTTTGAGGCGTGCAAGATTCAGAGCTTCATTGCGGACAGAGATGCTCCTTTGGGAAGATTTCTCCCTCAAGAAGTCAGGAACGCAATTGAAGAAAGCGAATTATTCCTCGTGTTCATAACAAAAAACTCAAAAAGCAGTCCTTGGGTCAACCAAGAAATAGGATATGCGTTAGGTAAAGAAGTGCCCGTAATTCCTCTAAAGAGAGGAAGAATAAGAATAAAGGGCTTAATTGAATCCGCAAAGTATGTTCAGATGCAAGAAAATCCATTGGATACAGTAAAGGAAGTCTTTTCAAAGTTAAAAGGAATACCACTCAGTAGAATTGCTGAAGCTGCTATAGGTGCAGTAGTCGGAGCATTGGAATTGAAGGAAAAATACGGGGGCAATAAGGAATGACATTTAAGGTTTTCATAAGCTCAAGCGTAAGAGATATGCAAATAGTTAGGGAACTCAAAGAGATCTTGGAGCGATACGGAATAATACCAGTCTTACCATCAGAAGTAATTCTACCCATGCCGATTGCACGGGTTATAAATCAGCAAATCCAGACAAGCGATTGTGTTTTGGTCATAGTTGGCAGAGGTGGCGAACGGTCAGAAACTGTGAATTTTGAGTTAGGCGTAGCTACAGCTCTAAATAAGCCAGTTATTCCGATTGTTGAAGAAGGCTCTGAAATACCGGAGAACCTAATCAATAAGGAATATATTCTAATGGATAGAAATCGACCGAAACTTAGTTACGAACGTGCAGCACAATACTTGAGCAGATTAAAAGTCGAAAAAGAAACAAGAAATGCCATTGGAGGTTTACTACTGCTAGGACTTGGTCTTCTGTTATTAAGTGCATTGGCTTCTTCTGATTAAAAACATATTGAAGCTGAATCTTGGCTTTCTTCAAAGTGATGCACTACACCTACCTTCGGAATTGGAGTTGGGGGTTACACTTCTTCTAAATTATAAGAAATCGGTTCTGTTAACTCTGTGGGGATTTGGATGATAGAAGTTCTCTCCTAAGTTACTTATACAATTTGAAGTAGAACAACAAGAAGGGAAAGGGTGTGAGAAAAATGACAGTTTTAAATCCTCGAGTGAAATAGAAATGTACCTAATTTTTAAAGTCAATTTTCTGCCATTCTACGCTCAAAACGAGCGAAATTTAAGCCAAACTAACCTACTAAATCTGGTGCGGGGGATTATTCTCAAACTCAAATCCGATTTCATGAGTTCAACACTGTAAGTTCATGATATAAGAATGACGTACTTTACTACTATCTTTTATAATTAGAACCACAAACTTAACGTATCTCACGGCTAACAGGCCGTTCCTAGCCATCCTTCAATATGGGTGAGAAATTGACATGAATAACATAGGAATACTGGCATATGGGTCTCTACGAAGCAATCCGGGAAAAGAAATCGAAAGCTCAATTGTTAACCGCATAGAAAATGTCACCACCCTATTTAAAATCGAATTCGCTCGTTCTAGCGAGACGCGCAACGGCGCTCCTACTTTAATCCCAGTAGAAACTGGGGGAAAAGAGAACAGTTCTCAAATTCTTGTTCTAAATGAAAATATTAGTGAAGTAGAAGCGTCCAACATGCTTTGGCGAAGAGAAACACACCAAGTTGGTAGCGGAAAAAAGTATGAAAGACCTGCTACTTCCGGAACGAACACAGTTCTAATTGAACGACTAACAAATTTCCATAATGTTTCTGTGGTTCTTTATACAAAAATCGGTGCAAACATAGATCCGCTGACTCCTCAAAAGCTCGCGGAATTAGCAGTTAAAAGCGCTCAATCCAAGGCTGTCCTTCAGGACCAAGATGGGATAAGCTATTTAGTCAACGCCAAAAAAAGCGGAATCCAAACTCCGCTAATGCTCGCCTATGAAAAAGAAATCCTCAAGAGAGTTGGTGCTGAAAGCCTTGAAAACGCATTATCGATTCTTAGACTTCAGCGGTTAAAAAAAGAAAAGAAAATCCCAATGAATACGGAGATTTTAACAAAACCTCCAACAATTGAAGATGCTGGAAAGAATGTCGCCTTTACCGCTAAAATCGGCAAGACGTATATTAGACTCGCACCACCGATTGTTTTGGTTACTGAATGTGACGGCGAGAAGTATCCTGCTTCATATACAACTGTTTTTCTGGATCTAGAAGCAAAAGTTGATAATAGCTATCTATATGTGGGCTTTACACGTGGGACTACACGCCAAAATGTCCTCAATTACTTCAATAATCTAATGGCACTATTCAATATCGCCCAGATTCCTTTTGATTTTGTATCACCTTTTGATGTGCTTGTTCAGGCCAAAGGCATGGGAACTAACATAGAGCTTATCTCTTCTTCAAAAGCCCACAACAGAGGATACGGGATTCCGCCAGTAGAGATTCCAACGATTGATTTTGCCAAGATTAGCGTGGGCATGTTCTTTCTGTGGGAGAAGATTAAGAGTTCAAAGTATTTTGAAAAAGATGAGTGCTTTCAGCTATTAGGTTATGCACATTATTACTTGTTTCATGAAAGCTATTTTCTTTCCTTCGTTCACTCTTGGATGTTCTTAGAATCCTGCATTAACATGCTTTGGCAAGAAGTGATTCGTGAGGCCTTCAATATTGAAGGCTCGAATGAAAAAGATACGCCCATAGAAGATGAGAGAAATTGGACAACTCAGATAAAAATAGATACAATATTCCTCAAGAACAAAATCGATAAAGATATGAGAAAGGACCTTCAATTGATAAGGAATAAAAGGAACAAAGTCTTTCATAGAGCCAAGGGCTTAGGAAAAAGAACGGTAAATTCTGAGGAAGCTGCAAATGCCGCTCTTGTTGGATTAAAATTGTTTTACACAATGATAAAATCTCCACCTGAAAGAGGAGTAGTGGCTTTTCTTGATGTTAGACAAAAAATGTGGGAAGCCGTAAACAGAGGCACAGTGAATCCATCAAGAATAGCCGAGAAAAAGAGTAACACCTCATAGCAGAACATGATCGAAACTTGCTGGACCAACGAGGACAATCGCATAAAACAAGTGACTTGTGTTAGAGCCAGTGTTTTTCAAGAGAATCCCATAAGTCCTTGCCTGCACGCAATGAGCCAAATAAGCTGTTCTGCTCTTGCTGAATTTGCGTTCATAGGCCATCAGCGGACATCATCAATGGAAAAGCACAGGATCAGGTCACCTCCTAGAGTCTATTTTTCTTATTATTCGGATAGCTCACGCTTAAATTTGGCAAGATACTCTTTGAATCTGTTGGCGAAAAAAGATTCCGTCAGAAACATTGGCGAATGCGCTGGTTCTTGTGTCGTTCCAAACTCTTCATTTTCGGAAAGAACTTTCCCGTCTCTTGTTGATACTTTTCGGAAGTAGAGTTGTGCTGAATATACATAATTTTGATAGATTTTTGTTCTTGGGAGAGAAAACTAAATTGCGTGCCTATTGCTTTTGAATGATTTGTTGAATCTTTCTGGCATTCGTCACAAGAGTAAGATGAGCAATGTCGTCGATCTGTCTGTTATGGGCAATGTTGTTCCTTATCGGGTTCAACTCGTTTAGAGTTACATCCGTCCATTCTCTTTTCTTGAAGCTGGATTCGAAAGTGTTTTTCCAATTATCTTCTCGAAGAATTATCTTTGCGTAGTCTGCAAAGTCTATGTAATAGATTTCATGGTATACTTGTGTTGCGTAATAGGGTGGCAAACTTTTGCTCTCTTGCCTTTTCACTGCATTCTTCTTAGCATCATCTGGAACGCCTTTGTCCCACCAATCCTTACCAAACTTCTCCTTCAGTTTCTCAACAATGAAAGTACGTAGATTGTTCTCGAGTTCATAGAGTATCTTGGAATTCTGATCATGTGTATTTGGTGGAAGTTGTGGATGGCCTAACTCCATTTGTGTCAGTTCTATTATCAAAGGTTCAAGCATCGCCTTGAATTTTCTCATTGCCTTAGTCCTTGCTAATCGTTGAGACTCTAGTGCCAGCTCGCACATAGGTATAAATTTGTCCGTGCTTCTTGAAACCAGAATGGCAAGAAATGCTCCAACATCTCCTTGCGTTCCCTCATCTGCCCGCTTATCCAATATCTTTTTGTGTATTGGTGCCTTCCTCAGAGTTTCTTCTAGCAAGTCAATCAATTCGTCAATGTACATAGTAACACAGTCAAAAGGGATGCTCAGAAACATGGTCTTCTTTTTGTCTTTGAAGTATTTGCTGTGTTTTGCCCAAATGATTCTTTGTTCAGGCGTTAGGAAGAAATTGTTGGGATCTTTACCAAACTCCTCTCCTAGACTGCCACGCCACTCATACATTAGTTTGGAATCAATGCCCCTAATAATACTGCCAATTTCGACATTAACTAAATCAATTTGTCTAGCGATAATCCCGTACTCCGGCAATAGATTCATATTTTCGTCACAGAGAGACTGACATGCTTCTCCAACGAATTCGTCAAAATCTTTTAACCTTTCTGTTTCCATCGCTCTTCTCAAAAAACCCAATGCTCTGCTAACGCGGTTTGAGTGACCTTGCAACTTTTCCGCCGACATCAGAAGCAATTTTAATTCAAGTTGCTTAAATGGTTCAAGTTCTGGGTTTTTATTTTCGAAAGCCTCACAATTCTTTTCCTCTAGCATTCCATTGAGAGGTATAGCTCTCTTGTACCATAGACAACGTCCTACATTCTTCTTGATAAAGGGATATTCTAAAAGGCCACAGTCAATACATCGAACCATTTGCATCACTCTCAATACATACCTACTTATTCATAAATATTCAAGATTTTAAGTTTGAAATCAAGATTTGTTTCATCTTTTTCTACTAGTGCGCGCTACAGATTGAGCCCTACAAAATCGGATTCTAATTCTGCAATTACTGGCAGTTTGTCACGACACTAATAACGCATATTTCGTAGTCTTTTCACGAAAAGAACGTGAAAAAGACTTTAGAAGAAGGTGGTGCGGGGGGTTAGAAAGTATGGCAACCGTTTTCTCTGGTGCTTGTTGAGTTTGTGGTTGGCTGAAGGTTCCTGTTTAAACCTGGTCCTTTGAGACCCTGGGTTAGAATGGGCCGTAAGATGAGCGGCTACTGTAATGGTCTAAAGAGACTCGATAGGAGGTTGCCGCCTGTGTTTCAGCCATCAATTGAATGGGAGGTGAATGGGAAGAATGAGGTATGTAGGGATAGATGTTCACAAGAACTTCTGTCAATTCGCCATGATGGATGATGCAGGGCATATAGTCAAGGAGGATAGATTCCCTAACAATGATGAAGGCATGCGGTCATTCATCTCTAGGCTTGTAGGCTATGATGATGTCAGGGTTGTCATGGAGTCTACAGGCAGCCTATGGATGAAGCTGTATGACGTGATTGAAGAGCATGGGTTGGAGGCTGTGCTGTCCAATCCGTACAAGACGCGGCTGATAGCTGAAGCCAGAATCAAGACGGATAAATTGGATGCTAGGATACTGGCCCATCTTTTGAGAGCTGACTTGATACCTAGATGCTATGTGCCATCAAAAGAGGTTAGAGAAGTGAGAAGCTTGGTGAGGCATAGGGCTAAACTGTCCAAGACGAGAACGGAGATAAAGAATCGCATACATGCGCTCTTAGATAAGCAGAGGCTCAAGGCTCCTTGCAGTGGGCTTTTCTCTAAAGAAGGATTGGAATGGCTGAAAGGTCTGGAACTGTCGAGCGTTGATGATGCTGTGTTGAAGAGTGACCTTGGTATCCTAAGGGCTCTTGATGAACAAGTAGGCTACGTGGAATCGAAGATAGCCTCTGTAGCGTTGAAGGATCCTAATGTGGAACTGCTCATAACTATGCCAGGGATTGATTTCTATTCAGCTATGGTGTTGTCGTCGGAGATGGGAAGTGTAGAGAGGTTTTCCACAGATAAGAAGCTGGTTGCGTGGGCAGGTATGGCTCCTTCACTCCGTCAGTCAGGTGACGTCTTGAGGGTTGGAAGAATTACCAAGGAGGGAAACAAGATGGTGAGGTGGATTATGGTGCAGGCAGCATTAAATGCCATAAGGTCAGATGCAAGGCTCAGAGCGTTCTATGAGAGATGCCGTTCGAGGAAGGGGCATCAGAAAGCGATAATCGCAGTGGCTCATGAAATGCTTCGCATAGTATGGTTCATGTTGAAGAGGGGGATGCCATATCGTGATGAGAACAAGAGGCTCAGTTTAAGAAAGCATAATAGGATGAGTAGGATAGCAGTGGATGGCTGAGGCACGGGTTAGAGAGCGGTCGCAGATTCACTAAGCTAGGAGGACAGTTGCCATAGGAGGTTTATAGTTTTGTTTAAAACTGTCAAGTCTTTCGAGAATGTGTGCGAACTAATGAGTACGTCGTGTCAAGAGTCGGATTTGAACTTATGATGAGTGAAGAAATCTTCCCCGCAACTTCCACTGTTTATTCCGTGTTGGAGTCTTTATGAATCATATGTAAAGTATGAAGCGTAGGCTGCGGTCATTAGATGAAACATAATGTGTAGCTTTGATGGAACAAATGCTTCGTTTTGTTGCATTTAATAGAATCGTCTTTTTTACAATAAACCACATAGATGCAAAAACTATAAATAAACGACGTTTCATAACATTATATGTAAAACAATAGGGGGAGAACAATGTCAGAAGATGAAATGGTCAACCTACTACGAAAGATTAGTGAGGACATCTCAGTGATGAAAAACTTTGTGAGGCTACAAGCTATGGAATCAATATCAACAATCCTGCGTAAAATCGCTTCAACACCCGAAAGGCAACAAATGTGGAGACTTGCAGACAGCAATAGAAGCAATGAAGAAATAGCAAGAATGATAGGAGTCGCTTTGCGTAGCGTTCAATACTTCGTCCAAGACGCCCAAGACGCTGGTCTGATAGTCATGAAAAGACGCGGATATCCGGGTCGAACTGTGGACATCTTTCCATCAGAATGGAAGCCTTGGAAGCCCAAATCTGTAGAAGAGGGACAACAGAAAGCAGGTCAGGTGAAAGAGGGTGAGTCGAATGTCCAAGGATGACCTGACGAATAGAGACCTCTATGAGAAACTAGAAGAAATTCGTCGGCTCATGAACACCCAACTAGCGATGTTCAAACTAGTCAATGAGCAAGCTATTGAAACTGCACGCAAAGAAATACTTGCTCTAGACGTTCGTAAGAAGATATTTGAACAATGCGACAATAAGAAGACTGTTACACAGATAACTCAAACAGTGTTTCCAGGAGAACCTCTAGAAAAATCGCAGCCGAAAGTGTCGTATCATTTAGCGGTTCTGGAGGACTATGGGTTGATTGACCATCGCGATGAAAAAGGACAAAGATACTATTACAGAAAGAGAGAATGAGGCAAAAGATGTGACTGAAGAAAAAACTGACAGAATAATAGAATTGCTAGAAGAAATACTAAAATGGGTTAGACTCGAAGGTGCACAAAGAGCAAAGGATACCCTTACAGGGCTTCTGAAAACAGATACGGAAAAACTTGTTTATGAGAACAGCGATGGACGCACCAGCCGTGAGATCGCGCAAGCTGTAGGAACGAGCCATGCAACGGTGACTAATTATTGGAAAAAATGGGCAAGATATGGTATAGTCAGAGAAGCGAGCGCTCGGGGCGGCACAAGATATCTCAAGGTCTTCCAGTTATCTGATTTCGGCATTGAAGTACCAAGTGTCTCTTCTAAAGCGAAGATGGAACAACAGGAATCACATGAAAATGTCCAAACCAAGAATGAAGACACACAACCATCAAGCTGAGGCAAAGAAAAATGACTGAAGAAAAGGATAAAACGCTCAAAGACATCTGGGACAAATTAGACGAGAATCAGAAGTTGCTGAAAGAAGTTGCCAGATGGTCAAGGTTCCAGAACATAGGTAGGCTTAAAGAGGTTTTGGCAGCTGAACTTGATACCGACGAAAAGAAGCTAGCTTTTGAGTACACAGACGGTATGAAAGGAATCAAAGACATATCTCATGTATGCGGGGCGCCACAGGACACCATCTACGGTTGGTGGAAGAAGTGGTTTCGATTAGGCATTCTTGAACCCAGCGACTCACGCGAAGGTAGGCTAGTAAAGATATGCTCATTGGAAGATGTCGGAATAAAGATCCCCAAGCCTATCACTTCAAAAAAAGAGGCGGCATTGCCAAAGGAAGTTGTGCAAGAAAAAGCCAGCGGGAATGAAGCATCAAATGAGAAAGCAGAGTGATTCATAGTTTTTCTCAAAAAGGAGGTGTAATAATGGAGAGCACAAAGGGAATGTTGCAAGAGTTAGAAGCAATCAAAAAATTGCTCATTCTAATATCGATCAAGTCTGGTGCAAATTCCGAAGAAATAGGCCGTGCTGTTGGCATAGATTCTAGCACTATTCGAAGGATGTTCCCAATGAGAAAAACCAAGAAGGATGATTGAATTGTCTATAGATGTCACTGATGTAAGGTCAAATCCGCAAGATCAAATTGCTCACGCAGCTAGAGTCATCGGACGCTCTGAACGTTGTAGGAAAGTCTTTTCAGCAATCTATCAAGGTAAGAAAAAAATCAAAGCCGTGTCAGAAATAGAGACAATTACTGGTCTAGACAGGATGAGTGTTCTGCAAGAAGGCGGTAAGCTCTGTAACAATGATATCGCAAAGAAAACCAAAGTTGGAAAGGAGCTAGCATACGAGAAGTATCCCTTCTACACGCAAAACAAAAACAAAGTGCTAAGCTTGGCGGGAAATAAGGAAGCACTCGATAAATTCCCGACAAAAACCAATCCGCGTATCAAGGTAGCGACTATATCGCTCACATTTCCTAAGAGCATGATTGACGCAGTTCAGATAACTGTGGACGACATAGATTCCTTTTCCAAAGTCAGAGGTCTTTCACCAAGCCAGAGTCCTATACCTATTGATGAAAAGGTGTTCAAGAAGGGCATACAGAAGATCTTGGGTGAACAGGGAGCCTTCCAAGACTGGGGTGGGGAAACAGACGATCTCTTTTCGACGCGTTTGTTGATCAATGGAGAAAGAAAGAATGTAGCATTTGGGTTTAAAGGAAAGGGAACAACAGGTGTATTGATACCTAAGAAGATGGGCAAAAATGCAGATCAGATTCAAAGGCTTTTCAGAACGCCTGCGGATGTGTTTCTTGTGCAGTATTGGAACCGGATTGATGAAAGCATTATAGAGCAAATGAAAAATTTTGCCACGGCGAAGTCAGCATGTGAAGGGAGGAGAATCTACTATGGGACAATTGATGGACAAGACACTATACGAATTCTTGAAGCTTACCTAGATTTTTTCAACTGAACGGTAAAATGAAGTTCTCATCTATCTAAAACGCACCGTCTTAGGCGAATAAGTGCCTTCAAGGCTCCAAACTATATCAAAAACATATCAAATGAACTCGGAATTACGAAAATCAAAAATTCAACATGCAGCAACTTCGTTGTGAAGTTGCCAATTCTGAAGTGGGAAGCATGAATAGAAAAGTCGAGGCAAACATCAAAAAAACATATGAATCAATTAAGAAAAATGTTCCCCCGAGCATAGAAATTGATTCTTTAGACGTTGTCAAGCAAGTGGAAGAATACCGGCAATTTTGGAAACCTGACGAGACTAATGTTATTCTGTTGGCTGAATCCCATGTTTTCACTGATAGACAAGACTATAAAATCACATGTGACAGTTCTGTTCTACACGAAATCATACCAAACTATCCATTATTTTTTGTCAGATTCGTCTATTGTTTAGGTTATGGAGAAGACGAACTGCTAACTGAAAAAAGAACAGGTAGAAAAAATACTGGAACACCTCAATACTGGAAGATATTCAGTTCTTGTGTTGCAGAGAATGAAAATAATTTAGGTTTCCATGCAATTCTTAAAACAAAAACTCCATCTTTAATTCAAAGACTTCGCAACAAAGTTAATGTTTTGCAAAAAATGAGATGCCATGGCATATGGTTGCTGGACGCTAGTGTAGTAGGTCTTTATGGAAGTGGCAAAAAGAATCAAAGGTTTATCGAGAAGATATTAGAAATCTGTTGGGAGAACTATATAGCAAACACAATTTCGGAATCTAATCCGAAGCACATCATAATTATCGGCAAAGGAGTAAGCGATATTCTTTATGCAAAACTGCGAAACCATCGCATTCCTTTTACTACGATACCTCAACCTCAAGCTAGAGGAACTAGCCAGTGGCAGTTAGAAAATTACAAGAAGTATCAGCGAATATGTGCAGAATATTGTTAGAATATTTTCCTTCCTTTTCCTAACCTTAGTTAGCTGAGGGCTCATTTAAACTACAGTTAAGCCTTATTATGCCGTAATTTCATGGCGCGCGTTTTTGTTAAGCTTTGATGTAGCCTTTTCCTTTTTGGAGTTTCAGCGTAAAGCTGTGTTTTCCTTTTCGGGCGTATTCTCTGTATTGTGTTTTGCAGTTGCTGCACGTGTAGGCTTGGACTGTGAATTGTCCGTATTTCCATGTTTTGGCGGGTTTAGGGTTTTCTTTTTTGCAGTTTGGACATTTAGTCATAATGATCATTCTTTTTTGTTTGTGTTGTCTTAAAAGATTTTATGTTGTGGTTTGTTTTGTGGTTTTGTTTTCTTCTAGGTCTTCGGTTATGCTGTTGAATTGTTCTAGTGCGGATTGGAGGTTTTCTGTTATGTCTCTTGCGATTGTGTCTGGGGGTGGTAGGTTTTCGGTGTCTTCTAGGCTTTCGTCTTTGAGCCAGAATATGTCCAGGTTTGCTTTGTCGCGTTGTATGAGTTCGTTGTAGGTGAAGGGTTTGAAGCGTTCGGTTTCTTTTCTGTCGTGGCGGTTTTGTGGGTTGTAACATTTTATGAAGTCTTTGAGGTCTTCGTAGCGTAGTGGGTTTGTTTTAAGTGTGTAGTGTTTGTTTGTTCTTAAGTCGTAGATCCAGAGTTTTTCTGTCCAAGGTTTTTCGCTGGCTGGTTTGCGGTCAAAGAAAAGGACGTTTGCTTTAACGCCTTGTGCATAGAATACTCCTGTTGGAAGTCGTAGGAGAGTGTGAACGTCGCATTCGTGCAGTAGTTTCCGTCTTACGGTTTCTCCTGCTCCGCCTTCGAATAGAACGTTGTCTGGCACAACTATGGCGGCTTTGCCATTTATTTTCAGTAGGGTTTTGACGTGTTGGAGGAAGTTTAGTTGTTTGTTACTGGTTGTTGCCCAGAAATCTTGGCGTTCATATGTTAGCGATTCTTTGTCGGCCCTTCCTTCTTCGGTCATTATAGTTATGCTGCTTTTCTTGCCGAAAGGCGGATTAGTCATGACTATGTCGTAGCGTGTGCCTGGGTCGGATATGAGAGAATCGCCAACTTCTATTGGGCTTTGGTCTCTGCCGATGCCGTGTAGGTAGAGGTTCATTGCGCATAGGCGGGCTACTGAGTCCACAATGTCTTTTCCGCTGAAGGTTTCATATTTGAGAAAGCGTTTTTGTTCCACGTCTAGTTGGTGGTTCCTGGATATGTAGTCGTGAGCTGCTATTATGAAGCCGCCTGTGCCGCAGGCTGGGTCGTTTATGGTTTGACCCGGTTCTGGGCGCATGACTTCTACTATGGCTTTGATTAGGGGTCTGGGGGTGAAGTATTGTCCGGCTCCGCCTTTGATGTCTTCCGCGTTTTTCTGGAGTAAGCCCTCGTAGATTTCGCCTTTAACGTCAATGTCTAAGCCTATCCAAGTTTCTTGGTTGATGAGTTCGAGAAGGCGTTTGATTTTGGCTGGGTCTTGGATTCTGTTTTGGGATTTCCTGAAAATTACGCCAAGCATGCCTTTTTCCTTGCCCAGTGTTTCAAGAATGTAGCGGTAATGGATTTCTAAGGCGGCTCCGTCTTTTTCAAGTAGACTTTGCCAGTCTAAACCTTGGGGTATTGTTGAGGGTTTGTTGAAGAGTGGTTTGGTTTGTTCGTCTGCCATTTTTAGGAAGAGAAGATAGGTTAGTTGTTCTACGTAGTCGCCATAGCTTACGCCATCGTCCCTTAGGACATTGCAGTAGTTCCAGACTTTCTGTACAAGTGAAGCTGATTCATTTGACATAACTGGACAGCTCCAAATGCTTTGGCTTATTCGTCTTTATGTTTGTGTCTTTTTCACCCTTAGACTTTGCCCTCTCCTCTTTAATTCGCTCTAACAGTTTGTCGGCTGGCTCATCACTGAGGTCTTGGGGAACAAGCTTCCCCTCAAAAGCCCTCCTCAGAATGCTGTATCGCAACCGCTCGACTTGCTTAAGGCTCTTGTCTACGTAAGCCTCAGTCTGGTCAATTATTGAGATATGGGTCTCGATTTCATTGACGATTACCCTCTGCTCTTCCTGGCATGTAAGGGGCAGGTACATCAGCTTCAAGTCTCTGATGTTGACGTGTGGTGCTGTTGTCCCCGTCACTTTTGGCTTCCATTGACTTTCAAAAATCGGCGAAAGCAACCCCCACATGAAATACCGTGAAAGAACTTCATTGACAGGCCTGAACAACATCATGCGTTGACCAAGACACAATTCCACGTTTTCTGGAACAACAACAGCAGTGCCTATGGTTCCTTCTCGGGCAAGAAGCACATCGCCCGCCTTTGGAACAAGTCTTCGCACTCTTTCCTTAAATGCTTCTTCCGAGACAAATCGTGCCTTGTCGAAGAGTATTCTATTTTGCTCGATGCAATTAGTATCAACACAATACTTGCCCGTTTCAGTAAACCTCGGAGTGCTATGCAAACAGTCTATGATTCTTTGAGATAGCTGCTCCAAATTCGCCCATGACCAACCATCAGGCAATTGAGGCAAGTCTGGGGCTTCCAACAAATCTGGCTCTCTTGCTTCGGAAAAAGTACTCTCTCGTTCCTGCATCAACCTCTCAAGAATGGTTGATGTTGGTTCAGTTTGGTGTTTGTGGGTTTTGCGCCATTCTTCGGTCAGCTTGCCCTCGAAAGCGTATTTCAAGACTGCTTGGTGATAACGCCTCAACTGCGCCTTAACCTTCCGTAGCCCTTCGGTACCAGCATCCAAACGAGCAAAAAGTTCTTCGATCTTTGCGACGATGCGATCTTGTTCAGCCAGAGGAGCCAGAGGGAAAGTGATTCTTTTCACTCTCGTGTCTGTTAAAGCAACTTGGGTAGTCCCGGTGGCAAGTGAATCTCTCTGATTCAAGAAATCAAGTGACTGGATATAGTAATAGATATAACGGGACATACTAGGGCAACAATCAAATGCCCTAAGCTGAATGAAACCAGTGGAAAACAGACTGCCATCTAATCCTTCCTCCACAAGTAATGCTTTGTTTGTCCCCTTCATTCGAGCCTGCAGTACATCCCCCTTCTGAGCCATTCGATTAGCTCTTGAAGGACGTTCAATGAATGAATATGAGCCCTCTGGGTTAACGGACGATTCTTGGATAGAGCCGGTCGAGTAGTATTGTCTTTTTCCTTCATATTTCTCCACTCCAGTTGGTAGATATTGGCAAACGTCAACCAATCTCAGCGCAAGCCAGCATGGAGGTAATTCAGGCGAGCCGGTCTCTGTAACTCTCATTTCACCAAGACCTTGTTAAGTTCATCCAACACGGGGATGAGTTTCTGTCCAAAGACTTTGTTGGCACTCACAAGACCTCCCTTCCCATAGAATGGTTCATAATCAAAATCATCAGTACTTATCGTCAGCGAGGTTGCTATATGGTCTTTTATCATATTCAGCCATTCCAACTGTTCAGAAGTAAACCTTCTTCCCTGCTTTTCTTCCTCCGCCAGCCAATCATTAAACCTTTGATTCACAGTTTCAACGAACGGTTCCAATACGTCAACAGTGCCAATCGCAAATCTTACAAGCGAAACAATGTTTGTCAACAGTTTCTGGGGGCCAGCGCCTTTCACTTTTGACTTTTCCAGTTGTTCATAAGCCATCCACAAAAGTTCAGGCGTAAGATTGTACGGTGGCTTTCTAATCGCCTCAGCAAGCTGTTTAATCGCCTCATAAGTAAGATGCCTAACAGCATAAGGCTTGCTGTAAATAATCTGCAAAGCCGTAAGCTCATCCTTATTCTCCTCAATAAACTTCCTAAAAGCTTCAACATAAAGGCGGGCCTTTACCTTCGCTTGCTCATCAGCACCTGCAAAAACCAAAACATCCTTACTCACAGTATCAATAATCTGCTCACTCCGCTTCTTCACATCAATAAGCGTATTCCTCAACTTCGGATCATCAAACGGACTACAAGCAACCTTAGCAAGTTCTTCAGAAGCTTTCCTCAACTGTTCACCAGTAGGACTATCCGTATTGAATATCTCTTTTGCCTTCTCCAAATGCTTATCAGGATCAACAGCATCCAGCAGGTCATTAATCAACTGCTTCAGCGTCTTGCCACCCGCAGCAGCCTGAATCTCGATTCTACTCTTTTCGTCAACCTCCACATTCAAGCTTGAAAGCCTACCAGCCAAAGAAGTCAACGTATCCACATCGCGAACACCCAAAGCAACAGAATTCACCAGTTTATCGAAAGGAACACTCCTCTTTCGCTCAAGCGGACGCGAATCAGTTTTATCACTTTCACAAACACCGACCGCATCAACAACAACAAAACCAGTCTTATTCAAAGCGTCAGGCGTAACAGCCAAAAGGTCAGTAGAAGAAATAGTTCTAGTCCCACGCCCCTTCATCTGCTCAAAATAAACACTTGACTTAACATCCCGCATAAACAACAAACACTCCAAAGGACGAATATCCGTGCCAGTAGAAATCATATCCACCGTAACCGCAATCCTCGGATAATAAGAATTGCGAAAACTAGCAATCAAATCCTCAGTCTTCTCACCCGTCGTCTTATACGTAATCTTCTTACAAAACTCGTTCCCCTTTCCAAACTCCTCACGAATAATCTCAACAATGTCTTCAGCATGAGAATCATCCTTAGCAAAAACAAGCGTCTTAGGAACCTCCTTACGCCCAGGAAAAATCTCAGTAAACAACTTATCCCTAAAAGTCCTCATCACAGTCCTAATCTGATCCTTAGCCACCACATCCCTGTCCAACTGTTGCGCGGAATATTCCAAATCCTCATCAAGTCGCTCCCAACGCACTTTCCGCGTAAGTTTATCCCGCTTATCAACATAGTATCCAGCTTCAACGCTGCTGCCTTCCTGCGTAATCTTCGTCGCTATTCTATAGACTTCATATCCGACGTTCACCCCATCAGCCATCGCCCGGTCATGTCCATACTCCATGACGAGATTTTGATTGAAAAACCCAAGCGTCTGCTTAGACGGAGTAGCCGTCAAACCAATAATGAAAGCATCAAAATACTCAAGCACCTGACGCCAAAGATTATAAATCGATCTATGGCACTCATCCGTAATAATAAAATCAAACATCTCAATCGGAATATCTTGGTTATAAGAAACCTCCACAGGCTTCACATCTCTAGGCGCAAGCTCAAAAATCGACTGCTCCTCCCTCTCCGCATCAAATTCAGGCTCACCCTTAAGCATAGAATAAAGCCGCTGAATAGTCGTAATACAAACACGACTCACAGGATCAATCTTATTTGACGTAAGCCGCTGCACATTATACAACTCAGTAAACTTCCGCCTATCATCAGGCGTCCTATACTGCTGAAACTCCTGCAAAGTCTGACGACCAAGAGTATTACGATCAACCAAAAACAAAATCCGCTTCGCATTAGCAAACTTGATTAACCTATAAACAAAAGTCACAGCCCCAAAAGTCTTACCACTCCCACTAGCCATCTGAATAAGCGCCCTAGGCCTAGCCTCTGCAAAAGACCCATCCAAATTCCTAATGGCCTCAATCTGACAACCTCTCAAACCCTCAGTAATCAAAGGAGGCATATTCCTAAGCCTAGCCCTAAGCGTATCCCCCTGTGACAACCACTCCAAAAACATCTCAGGCTTATGAAACGCAAAAACCCGACGAGAACGAGACTCAGGATCCCTTAAATCCCTAAAAAAAGTCTCAACACCCGTGCTCTCATAAGCAAAAGGAAGAGGATCCATCACATGAGGAATGTTATCTGGAAGACCGACCAAGTATTTTTCCGACTGCTCAGCCACCCCGCTCAAGGTAGTACCCTCAGGCTTCGCCTCCACCACACCAACAGCTCTCCTATCAACAAAAAGCATATAATCCGCAAATCCAGTCTTTAGAGGAAAATCATGAACCACAACACCCAAAGAAACGCCCAGATTCAACTCTCCATAATCCTGAACTACCCAACCCGCCTTCCTGAGTAGTTCATCAATTTTTTTTCTTGCTCTATCCTCAGGCTTCATACTACAACCAGTCCATAAACCGATAAGTTACCCTTGTCTTCAATCAAAGTATATAAAACAACTAACTGCCACAAAAATCTTTCCAAACTTTTGGACTCTAAAGACTTGCATTCTACTACACATACGGCTCAATAACACCACTCAGTTTCTGCACCAATGGCACAACATCCTTTGAACTCTTAAAACCAGCAATAACAGCCTTCCCAGAGGTATAAATGAGAACTGTCGCTCTAAAACGACCTCCCAGAAAAGCCATTGAACTATCCAGAAATAATTGCCTTACAGGATTATCTTTAGCGTGAACTACTACCTGATTGCGCAAGCAAGAGAGTAGCGCACGCTCTACTTTCTAGTTTACAACTTTCTGAACTTAAGAAAAAAAGAAATTTCTAAATTTCTGTTTTTTGTCTATAAAGTAGAGATTAAAAAACAATTTCTCTACGGTCTTACGCATTCGGCTTTCGGTCTGTACGGTTTTTTTGCTGTTCTTTTCCGCTTATGATAGTCACATTCATGAATGCGTACCAATAACCACTCTTTATCTTGATAAATGCAACCACATGGCAACGTGACTATATCCGTTGCTTGAACTTTAGTTTTATCATCATCCTCGCAAGAAGACTCCATCCGTAAGGGTGGAGACGAATTGCAATACTGTTTACGCGAAGATTCCTTTTCCATACTTCACAACCTCTACACTCTTAGTCTTAGTGTTAAGAACCTCTCCTGATTCTGTTACAAGTCTAACCCATTTCCCATAGTTGAACACTCCCTTGACACGACAGAATAGATCGTTGAATTTCACCAAGTTGTTTGGCTGTATCTTATATCTTGTCCTTCTTATAGATGGTTTGAAGCCCTTGCGATTCAGTTGTACGCTCCTGTTGTTTCTTCTCGTCTGCGTTAATTTGTATGGTTTCACTCTCTTCTGACTGACTCCTCCAGCTATCGCGAAGGCATCGTTGACATGGGACTTCTCTAAGCCCATCTTGATTCTATCATATTTTGTTCTACTGCCAAAGGTAAAGCTCACGTCAATATTGCCATGTTTCTCTCTGAGAATGTTGACCAACTTCCACCTAACCTGATTCATGAATGCAACTGCTTTTAATGGCTCTTTCGCTTGTTCCTGGACTTCGGGACGTCCAAACTCTTCTGCTGTCCGGTTGTTTTTCTTTTGATTGCACTCGTGACAGCTTATTGTTAAGTTAGAAACTCTATCCGTTCCCCCTCTTGACCTTGAAACGATATGCTCTATTTCCAACGGTACACCAGTCTTTCCACAGTAGGCGCATTTATGATTCCATTTTTCTAAAAGGTATTGTCTAACTTCGTATCCTTGAAGTTCTCCCTGCTGATATTCTATACCTTTGATTTCTGGATTCTGCATCTTCTGTGTGTCAAAAGAGGCAACCTCTACTATTATCCTAGAGATTGGAAGGACATCATGCAGTTTTTTGACTAACCTGATATAAGTCTGCAACTTATGTCTGATGGAGGGTGCAAGCCATCCATCTTTCCTTTTTCTGTTGTTGAACCTCGGCTTTCTGTACCATTTCCTACTTCTTCTATTTCTTCTGTATTGGCATCTCTCTGTCAATTTCTTTGAAACATCGTTTCTCAGTTTAAGCTCTCCAGACATAAGCTCTTGTTTTTCTGTTATCACGCTGAAACCAACATGGCTGTATCCTGCATCTACTCCTAATGTTACATCTTGTTTTGCTTCTCCTGTTGGGTATTTCAACTTGATGCTGAATGGCTTTCTTGTCACCACTTCTGCTTTGCCTTGCTCTAGTAGATGTCTAGCTTTGGCTAGTCTTGTAGACATCAATGGTTCACCACGCATGTTTAAAACAGGAACTCTCAAGTCCTGTCCGCTCTTGCCAGAGCGTAGGTTCCCATCGAGGTTGTTAGGAAGGGTTTTCAAGCCGTCCACACTGAGAGTTTCCTCTCTGTTTAATGGTACGACCACAGAGCTACAGACTTGGGAAGCATCTGTAGATGTGTATGTATTTCTCCTTCCTAACCGCTGTGTTTTTGTTTCCATTGTTTCCAACACCCTCTAATCAACTCTTGCGCTGCTCCTCACGGAGCAAGCCCCATCCGTTAGGGTGGGGTAGTTGACTTACCACATTTAAGCCTCTTTTTTGGAATAGGCGTTCATATATTAAAGCTTCTTTATCGGCTTTGCCTTCATGGTTCATTATGGTTATGCTGCTTCCCTGAAATCCAAGAGAAAATACGCTCTGCGAAAATTAAGAATCCGGACGAAAAATACGTAATTGTAAGCATAACAAGAATTGGCAAAGAAACCCTCGAAGTTAACGCATGCTCACTTGACCCTAATGGGAAACCCGAGGAACTAGGGTCATTTCAGACAAAGTACCCTTCAAAAGAGTAATTTATTACCTAAAAGTAGTCAAAGTGTCTAGAGAAGTGGAAGATGCCATTATGCTGTAAGCCCTACTCTGCAGACTTTTCGAGAAATCACTTAAGAAAATCAATGTAGTCTCTATCGTAATCCACGTTTGGGTTTGAAGCTTAAATTTTAATAAACCTTGCATAAAATGGCTGGAAAATCTATTTTGAAGGTTCTCTCCACTTTAACTCATCTCTGTCCGCATATTCAGAGTGTCGTTTCAGCAGCTGACTTTTATGAAGCTAAAGACAAAGCACAGTTTTTGCATGGAGGCTTTCCAGAAATCGTACTCATCAAGAACAAAGCCAGAAGAAGTGCTTCAATATTAGTTCTTTTGGACATTCCTTTTCCCCTGAAGTCAGAGAACATGTATGCTTCGTTTCCATTCTTTTAAAAGTTGTAGCATCAAGTTATAGAAGAAAGTTCTATTTTCACAGAAAAGACAGAAAAATGGGCGTTTTGCGGGAGACATTGCTAAATGTGTGCTTGGTATGTAGGTAAAAAATGTTAAATATTTAAATAGTATTTAACATTAGCTACATATATGAAAATGAAACTCACAAGAAATGAAACTAGGATTCTCAAAGAGATAGCGAAAGGTAGCGGTAGAGGAATAGGAGATATAGTTAGCAGTCTAAGTATCTCGAATGCCTCTTTCTCTCGGATACTGAAGTCATTGAAGAAAAAGGGTTTGATAGAAAGCGAAAAGAGAGGCCTTTCAAAGCGCGTGTTCTTCTCAGAGAACAAGCACTCTACTTTGCTGAAGACACTCCTCACAGAATTTGCACACGTTAAATTCGAAGATTTCCTGTCCGGTTCTTCTTTAGAAATTCTCTACTTTTTATCCAAGTCTCCTCTGAGCAGAAAGGAAATAGTTTTTCATACAGGCTTGTCGCAAAAAACCGTTCAGACAAAGCTCAAGACTCTAAGGGAATTTGGAATAGTCTTCTCTGAAAGAGGGTTCTACAGGCTTAATGAAAGATTTGACCTTTTGAAAGATTTTCTCCTAGAATTCAGGAGGTACCTAAACCTAAAGGTTGCACAAGAATTTGCAAAAGATGCCACGATACTTTGGCAGAGAGACGAGGAGTTCTTAATTAAGACCTCTGAACCCAAAGAATCCAAGAATTTCTTTTTAACATCAATAACCGCCTTTCATAAATATGGAGTTCAACTGTTCCTCCCAGAGTACTATTACTATTTCTACTCACAACGAAAAAAGAAACTGAACGTAGAAGACGTGGTCTTACACGCTCTACTACTCGACCCAACCGATACAAGAGTGATAATGTCTGTTCTGCTGCTGTTGGAAAAGCAGAAAGTGAACAGTGATTACCTAATCAAAGAATCAGACAGATATCAGCTTAGCACAACTGTAGGAAACTTGATCAATTACATCCATGCCAAAGGCAAGGCTAAACCAGAACACTTCCCGACATGGAAAGAGTATGAGGCGAAAGCCAAGGAGTATGAGCTATGAGAGAAATGTTCAACGAGTCACAGCTGATCTCCGAGCTCGAGAAGATTGGAAACAATTTGAAAAGAAGAATAAAGATATTCCTGATTGGAGGATGCTCGATGGTTCTCAGGGGCTATAAGCTGGCTACAAAGGACATTGATGTTGTGTTCACCTCCCCCTCGGACCTAAAAGACTTTGTAGACGTTTTGAAGAGTTTGGGATTTCAAGAGATAGTCAAACTGCCAAAAGAATATGAAGTGTTGGGCGCTTCTGCAGTTCTTAGAGATGCCAAAGGATTTCAGTTCGACCTTTTCCACAGGCAGGTTTGCAGAGGGCTTGAAATCACGAAAAGGATGGAAGAAAGAGCTGAACTCTACAGAACGTTTGGAAAATTGGATGCGTTCTTGATAGCGCCAGAGGATGTCTTTTTGTTCAAGAGCATTACTGAAAGGGAGGCTGACATCCTTGACATGCGAAGCTTGGCAGAGAGAGGACTGAATTGGGATGCAATAAAGAAAGAGTGTACGTTACAAGAGAAGAGAAGAATTTGGGAATACTTCCTAGTTTACAGATTAGAGGAGCTGAAATCCAGATTCGGTATAGAAGCTCCAATAATAAAGGAGCTTTGGAAAATTGGCGGAGACGAACTTGTCAAAAGGGTTTTCACAGAGATAATAAAAGACGGAAACGATTCCTTCGACAAAATCCACGAAGTCATCAAGAAGAAGTACAAATACTCAAAGTCTTGGACAAGAAAGGAATTAAACAGATTAGTTGAAAAAGGAGTTTTGAAAACCAAGAGAGAAAAGAGGAAATTGAGATACTTTCTTTAACCCAGCGTACTAAATGAAAACGTGTTGCAATTTGCAGTCTAAGCGTCTTCATTCTCTTATCGACCAGCCTTTTGAAGGGGTTAGACTACTCCGGTGATGGCTTCTGCCTCCTTTCTGCGCCTTCTCCTAAGCCACGCCTTTATGAACTCTTCGATTTCCCGCCTGTTATACGGATCTTTCCACGCGGATTCGAGAGCCTGGCACTCTTCAGTTGCGCCTATAAGCCCAAAATAAGCCAGAAGCTCATGATAAAGCTCCTCAGCTTCAATCTCGCTTAACCATACATGCATTTCAGAGAGAATCGTCATGAATACGGCTCTGCTCATACCAACCACCAAATTCATGCAAAGACTTTTCATCATATTTTAGAGTTTCCTTATTTTTCCTGGTTCTGGCCGGTAGAGTTCGCCTTGCTGCGTTAAACTGAAGCTGGGAAACGAAAGTTTTCAGATTGAAAGAGGGCGTTCTAGCACCTGACAAATGGGGAGATTATCCGCATCATTATGGAAAATCGCATGCAATCGCAAAGCTATGGACGAGTCGATTCGGATACTTAAACAGGCAATACAAGAAGC
>Ga0315282_10004678_pt1 | contig 23745 bp, 23 predicted proteins | sample YL17G07_20_MG_FD_203693 | JGI IMG/M metagenome (GOLD analysis project Ga0315282, IMG submission 203693) | Sediment microbial communities from Yellowstone Lake, YNP, Wyoming, USA - YL17G07_20 | ecosystem: Environmental > Aquatic > Freshwater > Lake > Sediment | place: USA: Wyoming | collected... | reverse complement strand
GCAATGTAGTGGACTATATCAGTTCTGTTTTTGAGGCGAAGTTACACGGCGAGGCTATTCCTTCGTTGTTACCGGTTAGCGCTCTCCAGATGTAGTCTGCCGCCCGATAGCCACCTGAACGGTTACGCGGCAATATAGGGAATAGATGGCAATATACTGATAGTGATGGCGTTTGAGAAGTTCAGGGAATTTTCTTGATTGTTTGCCACACTGGTGTAAGATGCGTGGCGCGGCTAAGATAGGTGTACCCGGCGTATGAACAAACACCTGAGAAAGGAGGGGCTGCTATGGCAATGATGGGATGGATTGCTCAAGTCGCACCACAAGTACCTTATCCTCCGCCCCTTCCGCCCCTTCCGCCCCTTCTGGGGCTGATTATGGGGTTATGGGTGATTGTTCTTATCGTACTTGTGATTTTGCCGTTCTGGAAAATTTTCAGCAAGGCGGGCTTTCCGGGATGGCTGAGTCTGACAGCGATAGTGCCTCCTATCTTCATCATTATGATATTCTATCTCGCGTTTGCAGAATGGCCGGCTCTTACCAAAAAAGATACGGAGCAACCGCAAGAACTTTCGTAGAACGCCGCGGGGTAAGAGGCGCTCGGCGTGGCTGATTCAACCGCCCCGGTGAACGGGGCGGCTTTGGAAATCGCTTTTTCGCTGATGCTCTGATATGGCGCTCACGTGGTTTTGCAGAGTCTGGAGACGAGGAGTGATGCGGCGACCGCGGCGTCCTCGGTTGGCAGAAGTTTCAGACAACTTGAGTCGAAAAGCAAATTCGCGTCGCTTCCAAACTCTTCGCAACCTTTGTGCAGAACAACTGCGAGAATGAGTCTGGGAAATACGCTGAATTTGAACGCTATATCGCCGAGTTTCATCTTTTCTCCCGCCAGTTTTTTTGCGGATTTCTCAAGTTCTTCTTCGCGACCTCCGAAGGTTTTTTCGAGCCTTTCAACTGTTCGCGCGGCAAAAGCGGGGTAGTAGAAATCTCCTCCCTCAAACTGCCTGAAAGAGACCCATTCACCAGTCGGCGTCGCTGCTGAAAGATTTACCAGATAGTGAAGAATTAGAACTGTCATAAACTCAGGCGCTGGTGAATTGCCAAGATAGACCTGGCACTTCTGTCTGTTTATAAAAAATTCGTCTGTTAGAAAGTTGACAGAGAGAAGTCCGCGTTTCGGTTCAATTTTTGCGCCTTTTCGTCTGACCAGTCCCTCATCAGATAATTGAGATAGTTCCTCCCACGCTCTTGATAGGGCGGGTCCGTAACCCTGCGGACGCGGAATTAGAACAAGTTCTGAACCCTCCTCAGAACAGCACATTCATCTCACCTCCACGTAGTAAAGATATTCAGTCACTCTGTCGCCGGAGTAGTTCCTCTCTTGACTGTCAGAATCTGAACGGTATCGTTTATAAGGGCGTTCAAATCTGCGGAAACTCCGCGTTTTACCGTATTCGCAGAATATCTCTCTAACAGAGGAGTCCGGGATAGTGCTCTCAGAGTTATAACTCAAGAAGATGTGTTTTGGGCCGCAGTTCTTAACCGCTTTATGGATTACCTCTTTGAGCGCCCGGCAGCAGGTTTGGTTCTTACAGAACGGGGATACTGGCATATTCTTTATCAAGCCGGATTTTCCGTAAATCACGGGCTCCTGCTCAAACCACCCACGCGCAATCACCTCCAGGACGTGATAGTTTCTTGAATAATCTCTTTCGTTGTAGGGCGGGTCAAGATAGAGGATGTCAAATTTGCCGAGAGTTGGGTCAGATAGAAGTGTAAGCGTGTCCTGGCAAAAGCATTTGTGCAACTTATTGGCTGACTCCACTATCTCGGGCGATTTCAGTCGCAGTCTTTTTGTTGAATTTCCGCTCCAGGTTTTCAGGAAAGCGCCGTATGTGCCTGCTGTATTTGCGACCGAGTCTGCCGCATCCAGGAGCGCTGCTAAGAGAAGATAGAACTCATCCTCAGTCAAAGATTTTCCTGTACGCCACTGGTTCAGTTTCTCACGGATTGAGTCTATTCTGCCTGCGTTTTCGGGAGTAAAAAACTGCCGTCTCCCAACAGGCGAATAGTTTCTTGTCATAAATCCGGACTGTGGAGGGAGACTATTCAGGTAGGATACAACTTTTTCCAGTGGAGTGGTGTGAGGGAAGAAGGAAGAGGAGTTTTCCCTCTTCCCGCCTACCTTATCCCTCGCTACTCCGCTGAATTCTGGCTGCGAGCAAATCTTCACTGCGGAGACCTGTTTTGCGTAAGAGTATTCCATTATATCGTTGGTGATTAGAGTGTAGCCCATCTTTTTGAATAGAACGCTTGCGGCTGCAGTGCCGGCGAAGAGGTCTGCCACCACTTTTCCGCGCGGCCTCACGGTCAAGAAGGAGTCTCTCAGGAAGTTGGCGAGTTTCGCTTTGCAACCAATATATCTCACAGACCGAATCCTCTCGGCGTATAATTGATAAAGTCAATAATAAAGCGCACCACGGAGAGTGTCAACAGCAGACAATGAGAGAAGTAAAATCGGTTGACGCAAGAGACCTGTTCCTGTAGAATAAGAATGTATTTGGTTTTTCCCGGGGAGTTAGATGACAACAGAGACGCAGGAAGAACTCCGAGATGAGGAGATAAGCGCTGTCAGGGAGTTGAAAGAGACCTACGACTCTCTGCGTGCCGAACTTGCGCGGCGCATAGTTGGGCAGCACTCTGTTCTTGACCAACTCATAATAAGCCTCTTCTGCGGTGGACACTGCCTCCTTCTTGGTGTGCCGGGGCTGGCTAAAACCATGATGATTCGCTCACTTGCCCAACTCCTTTCCCTCACTTTCTCAAGAATCCAGTTCACACCGGATTTGATGCCTTCAGACATAACAGGCACTGAAGTTCTCACAGAGGATAGAACTAAAAAGACGCGCGAGTTCAAGTTTATTCCGGGACCTATCTTCGCCAACATCGTCCTCGCAGACGAGATAAACAGAACTCCGCCGAAGACTCAGGCTGCGCTTATGGAGGCGATGGAGGAACTTCAGGTCACTGTCGGCGGTCATCAGCACAAACTTGACTATCCCTTTTTCGTCCTCGCCACGCAGAATCCGATTGAGCAGGAAGGAACTTATCCTCTGCCTGCTGCGCAACTGGATAGATTTATGTTTATGGTCTATGTTGACTACCCCGCCGAGGAAGAAGAATACGAGATTATGCGTCTGACAACCACCAGATACAGAACTGAACTTCGCCAACTTCTTACGAAGGACCAGATAATAAGTCTTCTTCAGATTGTCCGCAAGGTGAGAATCTCAGATGAAGTTATGGACTACGCTACCAGAATAGCGCGCTTGACACGCCCGAAAGAGCCTGAGGCTCCGCAGTTCGTGAGGGAGTGGCTTGCCTGGGGCGCAGGTCCTCGCGCCGCCCAAGCGCTTATAGTCGGCGGCAAAGCGCGCGCAATGCTCTATGGCAGATACGATGTTTCTTTTGAGGATGTTCGTGCTCTCACACACCCTGTTCTGCGCCACAGAATTATCCCAAACTTCCACGCTGAGGCTGAAGGAATCACAGCAGACCAGGTGATTGAGAAACTGATTCGCCACATTCCCGCGCCCGATTACGAACCCGCAGGACGCCGGGTAAGAAAATCTATCTTCTCTCGCCTTTTCGCTCCCCGCGTCCACACACAGAAATGAGAACCGCCCGATACCTGCTGCGGATTATTCCGCGGTAAACTCTGCGCTCCTCCAGACGCGTTCCGATACTTTTTTTCAGCAGGCGCCGGTTCTCTCTTGAAACTTCCTCCCCTGATATGTAAAAGTGAAGCGGGAATGGTCTTTTTGTAAAGGATAACTAATATGGAGCAGCCGCTTGACGGTGTCAGAGTTCTTGACCTCTCCAGAATGCTTGCCGGCGACTACGCCTCTATGCTTCTTGGCGACCTCGGCGCTGAAGTGATAAAAATAGAAGAGCCAGAAAGCGGCGACCCGCTTCGTAAGATGCCGCCTCACTTCATCGCCGGCGAAAGCGCTTACTTCCTCAGCATAAACCGTAACAAAAAAAGCGTTACCCTGGACCTGACTAAAGAGGCGGGGCGCGAAATTTTCTACAGACTCACAGAACGCTCTGACATCGTTTTTGACAACTTCAGACCCGGAATCCTTGAGAAATTGGGCGTGGACTACGATACACTCAAAGAGTGTAATCCGCAGATTATCTCCTGCTCAATATCTTCTTACGGGCAGACCGGACCATACAGAGAGTATCCCGGCTTTGACTTGGTTATTCAGGCGTATTCAGGCGCTATGAGTTATACAGGCGAGCCAGGCCGCGTTCCAGTCAGAATGGGAATCCCTATGGGCGACCTCGCAGGCTCCCTCTTCGCAGTCTATTCCATAGCCTCCGCGCTTTACGCGCGCGAGTTGACAGGTGAAGGCCGCAGAATAGACCTCTCTCTCCTGGATTGCCTCATCTCGCTGCACACCTATGTGGCGCAGTATTATTTCGCAAGCGGCGAAACTCCGCAACTTATCGGCAGCGGACATCAATCTGTTGTTCCTTACCGCGCATATCGCACAAAAGACGGATTTATCACTATAGCGGTCTTTGTTGAGAAATTCTGGGCTCTTCTGTGCAAGGTGATTGGCGAACCGCAGTTGGCGAGCGACCTGCGCTATAACTCCACCACTTCCCGCCTCAAAAACCGCCAGGAAGTGGACAGCCTCTTGGAAAATAAGTTTGTCAGCAAAACCACGCAGGAGTGGATGACGCTTCTTGAGCGAGAGGGCGTTCCAGCAGCGCCCGTAAATACGCTTGATATGGTCTTCAAAGACCCACAGGTTCTCGCGCGCGAAATGGTCGTTGAGGTAGAACATCCAAAGTGCGGCAAACTGAAAATGCTTGGAAATCCTGTGAAGCAGCCGGAAGTGGAGAGCCAGCCTCTTTCACCCACGCCGCTTTTAGGAGAGCACACGGAACAGGTCCTGAGAGATGTGCTCGCCCTTTCGCCTGACGAAATCTCCGCATTAAAAAAGGAGTGCGTAATCTGACCCCTCCCGGTACGAATCCCCGCACGAAAGTAGCGGGGCAAATCGTCTCACCGCAAGCCCCTCGGTTTATCGGCAGAAACCGTTTTTCGGCGAGGACGCGGCATTTGCCGCGCCGCAAAAGAGCGTGTCAAGAACAGTGCTAAAGCCGCTCGCTTGCAAAGTTAGGTAATTTCTGTGAGATTTTGTTTTTGCTGGACAATACTGACCGGATTTGTGTAAGATGATGCGAGAACGGGAGATGCAAGAGGGTTCAAATGAGTCATCGCTCGTGTAGGGTGCGGGCTGATGCAGAGATGAGAAAGGCGGTGTCTCAATGGGCGGGAGCGTCGGTATGAAACGAGTTTGTGAGACTTACATAAGGCATTCCTGTCTCATCGGCGCGCTTTGGTGCGTCATACCGACGTTAGCCTGGTTCATAGCCGCGCTTTCTATGGTTCCTTTCAGAGAAGTCTATCTACTGCGTCTGGCTATATCTCTTATTGTTGGAGGCACGCTGGCTGCGTTCTCCAATCGCTACGGCGTCAGCATCTGGCTTATGAAGCACAGTTCGCAGAAGGGTCCCGCGACTGTTCTTGACGGTCTGGTAATAGGTTGTTCAGTTGGAATGGGAACCGCACTTGTTCCGCCTCTTACACTGCTTATTGCGACGAACCACCTGGAAGAGGCGAAGACATACATCATAGTATGCTACCTCGCTGCAATGGGTATCGGCGCACTCATCGGCGCAGTCCTGGCAGCAATCGGTCGTAAATACCTGGATTTGGCTTCCCCCCGGAAAGAGGAGTAGAAGGAATGCGGTTTCTCCTCATAGACCGCATCACGTTATGGGAGCCAGGCAGCCGCGGAAGCGCTGTCAAGAACATCTCTCTCAGCGAAGATTTTTTTGAGGACCATTTTCCACTCAAGCCAATTATGCCGGGCGTCCTGATACTGGAAGGGATGGCTCAACTTTCAGGACTGCTTCTGGAAGAAGGCGTTCGCAGGGAAAGTGGCAGAAATGTGAAGGCGCTGATAAGCATAATTGAGAAAGCAAAGTTCAGAAGCCCCGTCTATCCGGGCGATAGTCTGGAGTATCAAGCAGAAGTGAAGTTTGTCAATGAACAGGGCGGTAAAGTTGCCACAAAAGCCCTGCTCGGCGGTAGAACAGTGGTTGAGTGCGAGTTGGTCTTCTCATTTCATCAGATAGACAATCCTCGCTTGGAAGAGAGGCGCAGTGAAGTGCTCTCATTCTGGCTCAGAGACCTGCAACGGGATGAAAAGCGCTGAGGTAGTAATAACTGGCGTTGGTATGGTGACTGCTCTGGGGGCAACCGCAAGCGCGACAGCAGAGAACTGGCGGTCAGGGCGCCGGGCAGAATGCCGTGTGCTTGAAGAATTAGCCGGGACAAGCCTTGAAAACCTCACAGTGGCGGTTCTGCCCGAGTTTGACCCCGCTATGCGGCTCGGTGGCAGGAAGATGCTCAAATATATGTCTGAAGCGGCAGTGCTTGGCACTGTTGCGGCGCACGAGGCTGCACACGACGCAGGTGTCAGGAGAAGGTTTCAACCGGAACGGGTCGGGCTTTACGCAGGAACCGGCTTGGCAGCGGCGAATGTAAGAGATTCCATCCCTATGATTCGCGCTTCAATGGACCAGAACGGAACTCTGTCTTACCGCCTTCTCGGCGAGAAGGGGCTTCCGTCAGCCAGTCCGCTTCTTTCGTTCAAAATACTTGCCAATATGCCACCGTGTATTGTTTCAATCATTGAGGGAGTCAAAGGTCCGAACCTGATTTTCACGCCGTGGGAGGGTCAGACTGGCGCTGCTCTCAGGGAGGCGTGGCTGGCTGTAGCCTCAGGTGAAGTGGATTGTGCCCTGACAGGTGGAGCTGACAGCGCTACCCACCCCGCTACAGTTGTCTATCTCAGAAAAAGCGGGTTGCTTGGAGAATCAGAGTATCCTGCTTCCGGGGCTGCCTACCTCGTTATGGAGCGAGGTGAAACTGCAAGACGGGATGGCAAGCGCGTCTATGCGGAGATTCTGGATATAGAAACAAGACCTTCCGACACGCTTTCCCGCGACCCTCTCGCAGAGCGGATTGGACGCAGTTTTGCAGCGGCACCCGCTATCCTGCTCGCTCTCGGATGCAAGATTTGCGGCACAGAGGTCTGCGTTTCAGGAGTGGACAACCAGATGTTCCGCGCCAGAGTGAAGGTAGCGTTATGAGGCGAGTGGTCATAACTGGTTTCGGAGTAGTTTCGCCCATCGGCGTCGGGAAGGAGGCGTTCTGGGAAGCGCTCAGCCAGGGCAAAAGCGGCATCACGCGCATTACGAGGTTTGACTGCAGCACCTTTGACGTTCAACTGGCTGGCGAGGTGAAGGAAGAGATAGATTTACCTGCCAGTGTCGCGGAGATTTCGGCAGAAGACCCCAAGGTAGGATTTGCATTTGCCGCCTGTGCGGAAGCGCTGGCTGAAGCGGGCATCAAATATCTTGACGAAGAGACTCTTCTGCACCTCGGAACAAGCCTGGAGATATTTCATCTGGAAAGGGTTATTAAAAGCGGCGAAATTGATTTCAAGGCAATTGCCAGCCGAACTCTTTCTCCTGACGAGCCGCCACTTCAGATTCCACTGGACACAGCAAACAGGCTTGTTTGCGAGTTTTTCAGGCGTCCCGGAGAATCTTTGACTAACTGCTCTGCCTGTGCTGCCGGTGCGCAGGCTATTGGTCACGGTTTTGCAGGCGTGCGCGCCAGCAGATACGAACTGGCTGTATGCGGCGGCTTTGACTCTATGATAAACCCGCTTGGCATTGGCGGATTTCAACTTCTTGGAGCATTGTCCACTGATAATGACCGGGTAGAGAGCGCATGCCGACCTTTTGACGCTTCAAGGAGCGGCGCGGTGCTGGGCGAAGGCGCGGCTGTCGTGGTTCTGGAGCCGCTGGAGAAGGCGATTTCTCAGAGGAAAACTGTTCTGGCTGAAATCTGTGGTTATGGCTCTACCCTGGATGCTTACAGTCTGACCGCTCCGGACCCGGAAGGCGACGGCGCTGCGCGTTCAATGCACGCTGCTCTGGAGGATGCAGGAATTGAACCGGGCAGAATTGCCCATATTAATACGCACGGCACAGGCACGCATCTCAACGATGAAGTTGAAGCAGCCGCAATCCGACGCGTGTTTGAAGGTTGCTGGCAAAAGATTCCGGTAAGTTCCACAAAGTCGGTGACAGGCCATCTTATTGCGGCTGCAGGCGCGGTAGAAGTTGGAGCCTGTCTGCTTGCGCTTGTCAAAGGGATAATGCCTGCGAATCCGTGGTTGAAGAAGGTCGGCAAAGGGTGCGACTTGAATCACGTTGTGGGAGAAGCGGCAGCATTCAAAGGAGAATATGTCTTGACCAACTCCTTTGGATTCGGCGGACAGAACGCAACACTTATATTGAGAAAGTCCGATGGCGCAAGGTGAGAAGCGCGTTGCGCTGGTAGCAGGCGGAAGCGGAGGTATTGGCAGCGCTGTGACAGGGGTTCTGGCTGCTTCCAGTGTCCGCGTTTATGTTGGCTACAACCGCGAAAGCGCAGAGGCGACCAGAACTGTTGAAAGCATTCTCGCTGGCGGTGGTAGCGCTGAGGCTGTGTGCCTGGACATTGTTGATACAGAGTTGGTAAACAGCGTGTGCCAGAAGATATTTGACCGTGAAGGCTCGCTTGACATCCTCATCAATTGCGCTTCCATCAACCGCGAGTTCCCGGCAGTTGGTATGGAAGATGAAGCATGGGATGAGGTGATGGAAGTGAATCTTGACGGCGCGTTCCGTCTGGCGAGGGCAGCGGCAAAGTTTATGCTGCTTCGGCGCTGGGGAAGAATCATCAACGTCTCTTCTATTTCCGCAGTTCACGGCGGAAGAGGGCAGATAAATTACGCAACCAGCAAAGCGGGAGTTGAAGCAATGACCCGTGTTCTCGCACTTGAACTTGGACGCAAAGGCATACTGGTAAATTGCGTCGCTCCGGGTGTGGTGGAGACACCTATGTCAGAACGCATTCGCAGCGAACACGGCGAGGAACTTCTCTCCAGTATCGCTATGCGTCGCTTCGGGCAACCGGCTGAGGTTGCCAGTGTCGTTGCTTTCCTCTGCTCCGATGCGGCAAGTTATATTACGGGTCAGGTAATCAGAGCGGATGGAGGTATGTTTCTATGAACTCTGGCGAGGAACTGTTCAACTTGATTCGTGACCGCAGGAGCGTTCGTAGGTTCAAACCTGAACGGGTGCCGAGAGAATGTCTCTCTCGCCTGATAGAGGCAGCAACCTGGGCGCCCTCATCCTCCAACAGGCAGGACTGGTTCTTCAGCGTAATTACTTCGCCCTCACTGAAGAAACAGATGGCGCAGGCTGTTCGTGCTCGCTGGAAAGCCATAGTGGAGGAGAATCGCTCTCAGGGTTTTATAGAGGATGTCGCGCGATATTCAACAGGTTTTGCAAATTTTGAGCACGCTCCCGCAGTGATAGTCGTCTCAGCCTCTAAGGTAAACGAGTTTCAGAAACTCGTGCTCGGTGATAGCGCTCACGCGGTTTCAGGAAGCGCCACGTCGGCAGCAATGGCTGCCCAGAATTTGATGCTTGCCGCCTCAGCGCTGGGTTTGGGAACCTGCTGTATGACCGGCGCACTTGCAGCCCGTAATCAGTTAGCCTCGCTTATCGGGTTGGGCAAAAGGCAGGAGATTGTCTGCCTCATAGCGGTAGGCTACCCTGATGAAAGCCCACTTGCCCCGGAGCGTAAACCCATTACTGAGGTATCAAAGTTCCTCGTATGAAGCGAGAAGAGATATTCAAGGGTGTGGCCGAGTGTCTCGCGGAAGTGCTTGACATTGACGCAAGCACCATTACCGAGAGTGCGAAGATTATTGATGACCTGGGCGCAGACTCGCTTGACCTTCTTGAACTCACCTTTATCCTTCAGCAGAGGTTTGGCGTCGCTATTTCACCGCGCGATATGGAGCGCCGCACGCAGAAGAAGATTGGCGCAAAACCGATAGAGGCGGATGGTGTTTACACACCCGAAGCGCTCTCCGAACTCCGCAAATCTATGCCGGAAGTTCCAGCAGAAGAACTTTCTAATGGGCTGCGCGTCGCAGAGTTGCCGAGAAGGTTCCGTGTGTCAACAATGGTCAATATGGTTACCCGACTGCTGGGGGAAAAAGGTGAGTAAGAACGTACTCATAACTGGTGGCAGCGGTGCTCTGGGACACGCTCTGGTGCTGCGATTTCGCCAGACAGGCTATAACGTCGCGTTTACCTATAACACAAACAGGGAAAAGGCAGAAGCGCTTGTTAGAGAGACTAACTCTCACGCGTTTCAAGCAGACCTTACTGTGCCGGAGCAAGTCCGCGAGGCTGTAAAACAGATAGAGAAATTGCTTGGACAGGTTGATGTGCTTGTAAACAACGCCGGCTACACCCAGATATTGCCCTTTGCGCTGATTGAGGAGAAAGACTGGGACTACGTGATAGCGGCAAATCTCAAAAGTATGTTCCTTGTCACGCGCGAAGTTGCGCGGGGTATGATATTGAGAAAGTCAGGCGTAATCATCAATATCGGCTCGCTTGCAGCGCACAGGTTGCTTGACGTTCCAGTCCATTATGCGACCGCCAAAGCGGGCGTAGCGGGGTTCACAATCTCGCTCGCCAAAGAACTCTCTCGTTACAACATACGGGTGAATTCGGTTGTTCCCGGTCTTCTTGACGATGGCGTGGGAAAGAACGTGCCTGAGAAAGAACTCACCGAATACGTCCGCCACTGCACGGCAGGCAGACCAGGGCGGACCGAAGAAGTCGCTGACGTCGTCGCCTTTCTGGCGAGCGAGAATGCCTCGTACATCAACGCCCAAAATATCTTCGTTGACGGTGGTATCTGATGCGCTGGCGATTCCTGGATAGAGCATCGGGCTTTGAACTGTGGAAAAAAGTTGACGGCAAAAAAGCGATTTCACTTGAGGAATATTGTCTTCTTGAGCGCTTCGGACGCAGAGGAGATTTTCCTGAAATCCTGATACTTGAATGCTGCGTGGAACTTGTTAGATGGCTGGTGACAAAAAGTTCAAACTCGGAGCAGACCTGCATTCTGGCGCAAGTGGACGGATTCAGAGTTCTCGGAACCGCAGGCGCAGGCGATGTCCTGGAAATGTCGGCGGCCGTTCTCAACGCGGACAGAGAACTCCTGCAAACCAGATGCACTGTTCAATTGAACGGCAAGAGACTGGCGGAAGGAATTCTCATATTTCTCCTTCTTCCCCTTTCAGATTATGATGACCACGAAATGGTAGAAAACACGTGGAAGGAACTCTATGGCTCGTCTTGAGGAACGAGACTACACATATTTCACCACAGTCAGGGGAATGTGTCGCAGTTGCCGTGAGATAGTTCCGGCGCGAGTTTTCTTCCGCGACGAAAAGGTTTTCCAGGAGAGTCTCTGTCCGAAATGTGGCGGTTCACCCGCACTCATCGCCGGTGACCAGCGCTGGTATCTTGAGAATGTGCTCAAAACTGTGCCTGACAGGTCGCCTCTCAAGGGCGCAAAGCCGCCAGAACTCGGCTGCCCGCGCGACTGCGGACCCTGCACCTGGCACGCATCGCCCTGCCAACTGCCTGTCCTGTCAATCACAAACGCTTGCAACCTTGGCTGCCCAATATGTTTTACCTATAACCGCAAAGACCCGGTCTATTATATGTCTCTGGAAGAAATAGACCGTATTCTGGACTGGGTGATAGAATCCTCCGGCAAAGTTGACCTCATAAACATCACCGGCGGAGAGCCTACACTGCACCCGCAAATAGCCGAGATACTGAAGCGCTGCAAAAGACCTGAAATCGGGCGAGTTACAATGAACTCCAACGGACTGCGCCTCGCAGAAGACAGAACTCTATGCAGAACGCTCGCCGACCTCGGCATCTATGTGATTCTTTCGTTCAATACATTTGACTCCGAAGCGAGCGTTAGGATGCACGGACGCGATGTCGTAAAGAAAAAACTTACGGCTATGGAAAACCTGACCGAGGCTGGTGTCAAGATGACTCTGCTCAATGTTATGATGCGGGACGTGAATGAGAATGCGGTCGGTCAAATTCTTCAGTTGATGCGCGAAAATGACAGTATCCTGAGCCTCACTGTGCAGACGATGACATATACAGGTCAGGGCGGCGGAAAGTGGCTGGAAAGAAAGCACATCCCTGTTGACGAGGCTGCAAAGATTGTCTGCAAGAACTCCGGGGGAACGCTTCAGTTTTCCGATTTCCTGTCTCGTCCTTCTGCTCATCCCTTGTGCTACCTGACCTGTTATCTTATCAAAGACGGGTCGGAGTTTGTTCCTCTTACCCGGTATGCGCCTCGTGAGAAGTTAGAGTCGCTTATGATGGACTCCTACCTCATACGATTAGAGAGTGATGAACGCGTTATCAAGGATATAATAACCGACCTATACGCGAAAGGAGAGACTGCCCATCTCAATTTATTTCGCAATTTGATACAGCAACTCTTTCCAGCGAGGAATCCGCCGAGTGCGTTTGAACGCCAGCGCATAGCGGAATCAGCCGCACGAACTATCTACATTCACGCGCATATGGATGAAGACACTTTTGACTGCTCGCGAGCAATGCTCTGCCCTGACCTTGTTCCGACAGAGCCGGGCAGACTGATACCGGCTTGCACTTACAATCTGTTTTATCGTATGCAGGATGCGCGTTTCTACGAGAAAGGCTCTTAGTTGGGCTATATTCTGAACTACACCCGCAACCTGATTTCTGTGGCGTTTGGGCGGCAGCCTTCGCGTCCGCTACTCTTCTCTTACTACGTCACTCATCGTTGCGACCTGAACTGCAGTTATTGTTCCGATGGAGATGGAAAGCGTTTCAAGGAAGAAAAGGTACCTGAACTTTCAACTTTGGATGCCAAAAAATTGCTGTCAATTCTGCGCGATTCTGCTGACACACTTGATGTCACAGGAGGCGAGCCCACGCTCAGGGAAGACCTTGAGGAGATTCTCGCATTCGCCAGAGAAATCGGCTTCAGAACAGTTCTCAATACGAAAGGCATAGGTCTTGAGAAAAGACCCGACCTCTTGCGGTTCTCAGATGTGCTTGTTCTCAGTCTTGATACACTTGACACTGACCTCCTCTGCCAGATGGTAGGTCGCACCAGAGAAACCGCCGAGAGTATTCTCACCGCCCTCAATTTTGCGATGACCAGGCGCAATGAAACAGGCACGAAACTGGTGCTGAGCGCCGTCGCAACACCAACTAATCTTGCAGGGGTTTCAGAAGTCCTTGACTTTGCTATTGCGAATGGGCTCGGCTTCCACATCTCTCCTGAGATTGTCGGAACAGTGGCTAACCCCGCCCTGCGCAGCAACAATCAATACGAAGACCTGGTTGAAAGCGTATTAGAAAGGAAAAGAACTCATAGAGGAGTTCTGGGCGTCAAGCAATACTTTCAGGGCATAAGGTCGTTTGGCAGTTTTCGCTGTTACCCGCTTCTTATGCCTGTCATCAGACCTGACGGGAGAATGTATTACCCCTGCCTGGAGAGCAAGTAGGCGCAAGTTAGCGTTCTTGAGGCAGGTAGTTACGAGATTGCCCTGAAAGCGGCACGGCAAATGTTTGGGAAAATTCCTGAGTGCAGAAACTGCTGCCACATTTTCTGCCATATGGCTCTGTCATTGCTGCAGCGCCACCCTCTTGCAGCACTGGCTGAGCACAGACACTGGGAGGACTGAGATGTTTGAGGCAGTCAAGGGCGAATTGCACTACCGGTACCGCAGTATGCGTTTATTGGTAGGATTTTTTACCCGGAGGTTCATAAACTGCAATCTCCAGATTACCTACCGCTGCAATTTCAGATGTCAGATATGCGATTTCTGGAAGACCGGGCACGACCCCGCTGATGAACTTTCTCTTGACGATATTCGCCTGATTGGGAGAAGGTTGAACAAACTGGGCACTATTATCATTTCGCTTGCAGGCGGCGAACCTCTGATACGCGAAGACCTCTTTGATATTATCACTATTCTGAACAGAGCAAACCACTTCCCTATACTGATTACAAACGGCTGGTTCGTGAACGAGACTGTCGCCAGAGATATTCTGCGCGCAGGTCTCCAGGAAATCTCTGTCTCAATAGATTACCGCGACCCTGCCAAGCACGATGCGCAGCGCGGGCGAAAGGGTGCGTGGGAGCGGGCTGTCCGGGCGCTGGAACTTCTCAACAGATACCGCCCCAGCAGGCGCAACCGCGTCCATATGATAAGTGTCCTTATGGACGACAACCTCCAGGAGATTGAAGACCTCATCAGGCTGTCGCGAGACCTCGGTGTAACCTATATGGTCAACCTCTACTCCTGGAACCGTGGCACAAAAACTCCTCGCCTTCCCGGCACTAAAGTGTCTGAATACCTGCTCGGTCTCAAAGCGAAGTATCCCGAGTTCGTCAGTCTGACCACCTACATTGAACGCTTTGATAAGGCGATTGCGGAAGGCGGTATCGGCAACTGCCAGACCGGGCGACTCCTTCTGAACATAGATAATCACGGCAATGTCGCACGCTGCACTGAAACGCTGGATGAACCGGTGGGGAACATTTTAGAGGAAGACGTCATAGCCATACGAAACCGGTTGCATAGACTGCAACAGCAGAACTACTGTGCCCAGTGCTGGACTTCCTGCCGGGGATTCGCCGAAAGTTTGTATATGAAGCCCAGACTCAGACAGTTCAGAGAGTTTCTCAGAACAGTGAAGAGGTATTAGTGGAAACGCTTGGAATCACGCATTCGGTCTGTGAGAAATGCTTTGCCATTGTGCCGAGCAAAGTTGTGACTGATGGGCAGAGCGTGTTCTTCCGCAAGTTCTGCCCCCAGCATGGCGAGACCGAGCACCTCGTGCTAACCAGTGTTGATGCCTACCTCAAGTCGCAGCGCTACGTGAAGCCTGCCTGGCTGCCTCGCGGATTCTCCGGCGATTCTGCCGCAGCCTGCCCTGAAGGGTGTGGTTTCTGTGACCGACACGAGCAGCACCTTTGTATGCCGATTGTGGAAATCACTTCCCGCTGCGACCTCGCCTGCCCTGTTTGCCTTGTTGATGCTGGCCGCTCCTGGGATATGACGCTCAAAGAGTTCCGACTGCTCCTTGATAAACTGATAGAGGCGGAAAGGCAGGTGGATGTTCTGAACTTCTCCGGAGGAGAACCGCTCCAGCACCCGCAACTTCTCGCATTCGTGGATGAGGCGCTCTCGCGAGACCAAATCATAAGGGTAAGCATTTCCACAAACGGTCTCAGATTCCTTTCAGATAAAGACCTGCTCACAGAACTTCGTGAAAGGAACATTGTCATATCGCTTCAGTTTGACGGATTCCGGGAAAAGCCATATGAGATTCTCAGGGGCAAGCCGCTTCTTGAGGAGAAACTTCAAATACTCAATATGCTTCGCGAAGCCAATATCACAACCTCTCTCACAATGACAGCCGCAGCCGGAGTCAATGATAACCAGTTCCGCCAGATGCTTGATTACCTCTTCGCCAATCGCCACGTGGTCAGTATGATGATTCAGCCAATCGCTTTTGCCGGGCGCGGTGCAGATTTCACTACCAGGCTCCTGCGCCTTACCATCCCGGATATTACAAGAGCGCTCGGCGAGGCTGGGCATCCCGCAGTTACAGAATCCGACTTCTCTCCTCTTCCGTGCAGTCACCCCCTGTGTTTCAGTCTCGCATTCTATCTTCTGCTTGAAGATGGCGGCGCTGTCGCCGTAAACAGGCTGTTTCAAGCCGACAAATATATGGATGCACTGGCAAATCGGGTCGTATTTGGATTGGACTCCGAGGAGCACGCCCGCCTGAAAGAGATGATATACGACCTCTGGAGCGGTCCGGCAGGGAGTGCGCCTGACAGCGAAGCGGTATTGAGAACTCTGCGCGGGATATTGAACAGGATATCCTCTTCCCGCTTTGACCCCAGACAGACGTTCACTCTTGCTGAGCGATATGTCAAATCAATATTCATTCACGCGTTCCAGGACGCCGGGAACTTTGACCTTGCGCGCGCGCGTCGCTGCTGCAACGCCTATCCGCAGCCTGACGGGCGCCTGATTCCCGCGTGTGTACACAATATCTTCAGGCGAAAGAAAGTCCAGACCGGTCAAGTGAGCAGGCGGGGTGCGGAATGACCGAGAACAGAGAATACGACGCTCGCGAAGCGCGCAAACGCTTGAAACAATTCCTCACAGGGAAAACTGGCGAGAGGCTATTTGTGCAGCAGATTCCCCACCCGTCAACGCCGACAGGGCTGTGCTATTGTGACAACTCAGTTTTCAGAACCATCGGAATGTGTTTCAAAGCGTGGCTTCTTGAGACACTACTGCAACTGCCTTTTGATGGTCCGAAACTGTGGTTCCTTCGCAGGCTTGGCGCCCGCATAGGAAAAAACGTTCATATCGCCGCCGGAGCGTGGATAGACCCTCTCTACACGCAATTACTCACAATTGAGGATAATGTATTTATCGGGATGCATACGAAAATTTTTATGCACGAGTACCGCATAAATGAGTTCCGTGTGGGGAAAATAACAATTCGCACTGGTTCGTTTATAGGTGGTTCCGCCATAATCGGCTGCGGCATTGAGGTCGGCGAGGGGGCGACAGTCGCTGCGGGAACTGTTCTGGGCTGCGATGTACCCCCGCGGTCAACTATTGGCGGCAACCCGCCACGCATCATCAAGAGAAACGAGAGACCTTCTTCCTGAAGGGAGCGCACCTGTATGACAGACTCAAAGGGGATACGGCTTGCAGTTATCATTATGATTGTGGCCGGCGCTGTAGTGCCTATCTGCCATTACTGGTTCAGTATCGGGCGCGTTCCCGGCGTCACCCCGCAAGAAGCCTGGAACTTGCTCCAGGCGCAAGGTCATAAGACTTTGCTCGTGGATGTCAGAACCCCGGAGTCTTTCAAGTCAACGCATATCAAGTGTGCTCAGAACTGGCCTTATGAGGAAATAGTCCAGGTCAAGTCGCTTGCCAAAGTGCCTGAGCAGTTCAAAGGGAAAACTCTGCTTCTCTTGTGCGATAGCGGTATTCGGAGCGCTTTTGCCGCCTGGAAGTTGCGAAGCAACTTCGCACTGGATGCATACAATATCAGAGACGGTATGCAGGGCTGGACCGCGTTCGCCGGCTGGCATCCTGCCCCTGACCTTCAACTTGTCTCTTCCTCAGGAGAGACTGTCGCGTATCCCTACAAAGATTCGCCCCTGCTGGAGCAGTGGGTTCTCGTCATCTCAGGTTTTGTAATCAAGCCGATATATATGCTGTTGTCTTTTCTCCTTATCATCATACTGTTGCGGCTGAAATCTCCGGACGCGGTCGCGCTTCGCTGGGGGCAGGTCTCTTTCCTGGTCGGAGAATGGTTTTGCGCACTCAACTATCTGCTGTACGGAGGAGCCGCACACCTTTTTGAGTTCTTCCATTCTTATGGTATGGTTCTCAGTTTCGGCTTTGGCACCTACGCAATCCTTGAGTTCATAGACCTGAGAATAGTGAACTACGGCGACCCAGACAAGAGATGCGCAGCCCTGAGTCTGTGCAGGCAATGTGCCAAACACAGTGACGTCCGTTGCGGACTCAAACTAATGTTCTATTTCCTGATACCCGCCCACATAATCCTCGCCTTTATGCTTCTCTTAGCAGATACATACCCCGTTTCATATAATTCAAAAATCCTCGGAGTCGCCTATAACTACTCGCATTCCGTCTTTTACCAGATATTTGAGACGCGCTACTGCCCGATATTCGCAATAATACTGCTTGCCGCGTCATACGCGGTTCTGCTATTCAAGAAGAAGGACGCTGTTGCCGTCTCAAAGGTCTTTTTCGCCGCTGGTATGGGACCTCTCGGCTTCGGGCTTCTGAGGCTTATCTTTTTCGGTCTCTACAGAGACAACCTCGTCTGGTTCAATTTCTGGGAAGAGATAACTGAACTGCTGTACGTAGCCGGCATCGGCGTTGTGCTGTGGTTATTCCGACGCGGTCTTTTCCGTGAAAAGAACATTACAGATACCGTCGCTGAGAGCGCCGAAACAGTTTAGCCGCCGGCTTCGTAAAGTATTCAAACTAACGCAGCCGGAACCATATCCGTGAGCGAAGATACTCCTCCTCCAACCTCAGAGAAACACCTACAGCCCCGATTCGCTCAAGCAGTGTCCGAACACGAGAACCTTTGGGCAGCGAGACCGGTTCAAGCCATATCTTCTTCTGCTTCTCTGACGCCTTCTGCAGTTGCTCAAAGTCGTTGGGGAACAGGTTCATATGCCAGGCTGTCGTGTGCCTTGTGCAGGAGACGCGAGACGCCCCGAAAATCAACTTCCCGCCATCAACGCAGGTCGGCTCTGTTTCAAGAAGTCCTTTTTTTACCAGGTCTGCCGCCGTTATCCTGAACACCTTATCCGGTTCACAAAGAACGGCGTATCGGAGCGCGCTACGCGCGTGCGCGCGCTCGTCCTCGCACCTCTGGGCAGCCACCATTACCAACGCTCTCTTGATTGCTTCTGCTACGCCTGACAGTTTCTCAAGGTCTAACACTGCTCCTATGTGCCAGCCCTCAAGAGTCATCAGCGCTTTCTTTGTCAAATCGCACATTCCCTTGGAATCCGCCAGTTTTTCAATCAACTGCTTGTTCGGTGATAGGAAAAGGCGCTCCCCATCAAGAATTACCCAGAACTCTGCTCGTATATCAGTTTCTTCAACAGCGTCAAAACGTAGAATCAGCCTGCCATCGCGCTCCTCAAGCGGTCCAGGTTTGAGATAAGGACCCACACCTTCTGTCCATTCTTTACTTTTTAGAACCTCGTGGAGGCGCGTCAGGAACTTTTTTGCCGCGGAAGTGTCATTCACACGGAATACAGCGGCGAGCGGCAGCGAGGAGATTAGTGCTTTCGCTTCCTGTGAATACTGTGTCTCCAAACCGTAACGGAATAAGAAAAGCGCTCGTTTTAGCCACGTTTCCCAGTCCTGGTCTTGTGGCATTACTATCGCTCCTGCCTCCAACCAGCCTAAGAGAGGTTTGTCAAAGCCATATCGGTTCGCAAAGTCTTCCTGCTCGCGTTTCGCGTATTCATCCCAATCCATAGTAGCCAGGCGGCGCAGACCCCAAAACACAGCCAGTGAAAGTTCTCCCACCTCAAGCGCTGTTTCACCGTTACCCGCAAGGTATTTACCCATCTCCTTGTAGCCCTCTGCTACCGGGGTCAGGCACAAATCCAGCGACACCTCTGCGCTGCTTACGCATATTTGTGCGCCGACAGGGTCAAAATACTTCCGCCAGTATTCGCGGTATCCCTCACGGAAATCGTAGTAGCGCTGCGCTTCCTCTTTTGTTACCTTTTCAACTGACAGTTCCCAGAGAGGCTTCAGGTGCAGGCGCGTGCCGTGTGCGCTACACTCCAGGCGACCATCTGAGTTGATGATGTATGTGCCGCCTTGCTGGCAAACAGGGATTGAACCCAAGAATCCGGTCTTCAGGAGTTCTTCAGTGTTGCGTGGTTGGCGCCCTCTTTCCGCATTGAAGGCAAACATCGCCGCCTCCATAACAGTCATATTTCCTGCACAGTTTGTGCGCCGCAGTTCACAAATCTTGAACTCAGGCGAAACAAGTCTCTTTACAAAAGCTTCTCCGATGTAGGCATACCCCTCGGTATTGTAAGGCAGGAGGGCAAGCATATAGCGGAAATCTTGCGCTTTTGCCAGAGATGGCGCGACCCCTTTTCCCGCTTCTATTATCCGCCGCATTATCCCGCCATCAGAAGCCCGCACCACGAAGCCCTCAACAGTAGCGTGCCAGGCGCGGATTGAGCCGTCCTTGCTCTCAATATATTCCACATCCACGTTCTGAATGCGGGTCTTCTGAACCTGAAGTCCCGCTTCATCTGCAGCGTCTGCGAGGCTGTCGTGCAAAAGTTCAGAAACTGTTTCCAGTTTCCCCGGCTGCGGCTCAAAAATGAGCGCCAGGTCAGGCATCTCCCGCAGGTAGAAGTCGCCTATAGCGAGCGTGAGACTGCGAATATAATGCGAGTAGAAGTATCGGTGATACCATTTCGTGCGCAAAGCCATAAGGCGCATTGTGCGTTCTTTCCCAGCCAGTTCGCCGCGTTCAACAGAGGCGAGGCGCAGTGGACTTGTTCCCCAGTCTGAAACGAACTCAAAAAAATCAAGTGCTCTGTTCATATCGTGGAAGGTTAGGAAGAAACATTCGGCAGGACACACACCGCTTGGATTCGGTACATCTATTTTCTTGCCTGCGGCGAGAGCAGCCCAGTCCCGCTCCTGGAGTTTCATAGGCTCAATCGTAGAAATGTCAATTTTTGCCATCCCGGGCTCAACGCGTTCTCGCATAAGGCTGTCCATAAGTGCCTGCTTTATAGCCGCATCTCCTGACATCATCTCAAATGGACCTGGTTGGGCTAACTCACTTCTTCTAAACTCCGACAGTTCAGATTCGCCGGTAGATAAAGGCTCAAGCCCTGCGGAGCGTGCAGCCTTCGCTGCGTGAACCTGCTCTGCAAGGCAGAAACCATAGGTATCTGCGCTGTGAGCGAATGAACTTGCCCACAAAGACTGAAGGTCGTTTCCTTGAACCTCCTTGCAGTCAGTTATTTCTATGCAGTAGTCTTTATCCGCTGTGGTCAGCCTTACCAGATGAGGTTTTTCCTGAGCGCTGCGACCAAGCCAGCGACCAATAAACACCACTTCTCCCGCTTCTCTTCCCGGATGCTCTGTCTCCGTAGGTATTGCCAACCAGACTTTCGCATCTTCTCCGCACAGAAGCCAGTCGCGTATTTCCTCCCGGGATATTCCGGCAAGCGACTCTTCTGTCTCGGGCGAAGGTGCCTCTTCTGTCTCAGGCGCACGCAATTCTTGTGCCTCTGGAACGGGTGCCTCTGCTGCCTCGGGCGCGGGAGTGCTACCCGGACTTGTGCGACGCTCCTCTGCGATTACCCTGCTGATTTCTGAAGCGGGGACTGATATGCGTATATAACCGGGCTCCTCGTTCTGCGGACTGCTAATCACAGCCTCAGCCTTGAGCCTCGGCAACTGGTCAACAGGTCGTCTCACATAACCGGTAGCGCAGCCAGCCGCGAGAAGAGCAAAAAGAACTGCCACTCTCTTCATTCGCTTTCCTCCTTACCTCGGGTGCCACAAAGTTGTTTTGTCAAGTTCCACCTTGACTTGACACAATGCTACCACGAGAAAAGAGATAGTGCAAGATGCTATAGAAAAATGATGGGGAAATGTGACACCTGTACTCTGCTCAAAGATTTTCTGCTATCTTGAGATTTTTCAGTAACGCTTCTCTGCGAGAACTTGAACTGAAGGAGAGAAGCATCCTGGGCGCGACCATTATGGTCGGAATTCGTTTGTCTTGCATCGGTTTTTTGCTAATATGCTGGCGGAAGGAAAGTGTTGTGTTCGGCGCAAGCCGGGTGGGAGGAGTTATGGAAGAAGGCGTTATGATTCCCCTTTTTATTCTGGTTATTGTAGGCAGCATTGGCGGGCTGATAGCCTGGTCAAGGTCGGCGAAACTGAGAAATGATATTCAGCGCATCAAGAACTCTCTGAATCTTATCAACACAAATCTCGCGAGCCTAAGAGAGCGGCTGCGAAACATCCTGCAGCAGGAGAGAGAGAAGGAAGAGGCAGCCGCCCGCAAAGCGCCAGAAAAGGCGATGCCACTGGAGCGCGTTACTCCTGCGCCACCTGAGGAGAAGCCGGCAGAGGCGCCGCTTCCTGAACCTGTCGCGGCGAAGCCCGCAGACTCCAGGTTCGCGCGCTACAAGGAGTTTCAGCGGCAACCCGAACCTGTCACGGCGAAGGTGGCGGACTCCGGGACCAGTGCCGCAGGAAAGTGTCGCGCGCGAGGCGGTCACCAGCAAGGAGTGGTGGAGCAAGTTTGAGCAGAAAGCGGGCAAACGCTGGATTACCTGGGTGGGTGTGCTTGTCCTTTTCCTGAGCGTCGGACTCTTTCTGAAATACGCGTTTGAGAACAGGTGGCTGGGGCCAACCGGCAGAGTCATTCTTGGCGCGGTCGCAGGGCTCGTCATCTCAGGAGCAGGGGAGCGTTTTATCAGGCGCGGGATGCGACCACTCGGGCAGGGGTTGCTCGGCGGAGGGATGGCGATTCTATACCTCTCACTGTTCGCCAGTTACGCGCTTTACAATCTTCTGCACAGCCTGTAGCGTTCGCACTGATGGCGCTTGTCACTGTCGGCGGTATAGGGCTTGCTATCCTTCACAATGCGATGGCTATCAGTCTCCTTGCAGTGCTTGGCGGTTTCCTGACCCCGATTCTGCTTCGCACAGGGCGGGACCCGCGGGATGCTCTTTTCAGTTACCTGCTTCTTCTTGACCTCGGTGTGCTCGGCGTGGTTTATTTCAAGCGGTGGCGAGTCCTTGAAATGCTCGCGTTCGCCGGCACGTGGATTTACTTCACCGGCTGGTATCTTCAGTATTACACGCCGCTGGCGGCTAAACCTGCGACACTCTGGGTATGCGCTTTCTACCTTGTCTTCCTTCTCTCGCCTTACGCGTATCACATTCGCAAGTTGACACCAATAACAGGGGAGCGCTTTTTCAGCGCTGTATCCAACGCAGTGATAACGTTTGGCTACGCATTTGCCATACTTCACGGAGCGCACAAGCACTGGCTCGGCGCTGTGACGCTTGGTATGAGCGGCTCATATCTTGTTCTCGGCTCGCTGACAAGGAGACGGATTCCGCAGGACGCGAAAGCGGTCTTCGCATTCATTGCGATGTCGGTTACGTTTCTGACAATCGCTGTGCCCATACTGCTCAAGTTTGATGGGGTGACTGTTGCCTGGGCTGCCGAAGCGCCCTTACTCCTCTATCTCGCTTACAAATACCCGTATTTTCCCGTGAGGCTGGGCTGCCTGATTCCGCTTTTCCTTGCGGCTGTCAGAATATTTTCTGTCAGTTGGCCGCTGCACGAAGAGAAGTTCTTTCCGATTTTCAACAGGCACTTCGGTACAGCGATATTTGTGGCGTTTGCAGGCTGGGCTTACGCAGTAATCCATCACGCCAACAGGAAATTATGCTCGGTTGCTGACCGCGTCCTGAAAATAGGAACTGGGGTGTCAGCGGGGTTTCTCGCGCTTATTCTCCTGCACGCTGAGGTCTGGCAGTGGCTTGACCTCTCCGGCAGGGCAGAGTGTGTGCGCTGGGCATCTGCACTGGTCTGGGCGGTAGGAGCCTGCGGCTTCCTCCTCGCAGGAATGAAATTGCGTTCAGTTGAGGCGCGTGTGTCAGGACTCGCTGCGCTCTTCCTGCCTCTCGTGCTTGAGGTGTGGGATTACAGCCTCGGCGCAAGGATGAATTACCCGGTGTTCCTGAACGGGCGCTTTCTCAGCGCACTCGCAGGCATTCTGACTCTTCTGTCATACTCGCTGGTTTACCGCCGCTGCCTGAAGATTTGCACTCCTCGTGAAAAGGTTGCTTCAGCATTCCTCTGGAGCATCGGCATCTTCTTCCTGTTATTGCTGTTCAGTTTTGAGACCTATCAGAGTCTGGATGTGCGCGGACACTACTATGCAGCCACATGCTTATTGCCGCTTATCTGGGCGGGCGGAGCAGTGCTTTATCTGACAGAAGGCATCAGGTTGCGTTCATACCACCTGCGTTGTATGGGTCTCGT
>Ga0315282_10004677_pt1 | contig 23747 bp, 23 predicted proteins | sample YL17G07_20_MG_FD_203693 | JGI IMG/M metagenome (GOLD analysis project Ga0315282, IMG submission 203693) | Sediment microbial communities from Yellowstone Lake, YNP, Wyoming, USA - YL17G07_20 | ecosystem: Environmental > Aquatic > Freshwater > Lake > Sediment | place: USA: Wyoming | collected... | reverse complement strand
CTCTTCCTTGCTCATCTCGGTTCGCCCCAATCTGACCTCCTTTCCGGAGGTCACATTAGGGGACATTTCTAACGAGGACAAAAGGGGACATTATCATGGTGGTACAACATAACGGCTTGCAGCAGAAATGCAATTGGTCAATAACGGTATGCGACCCAGAGTCCGCCCGACGAAAAGCGGAGTTTCCAATACGGATCCCGGCCCCACAACCAAATCGGGACGCCACCCTTGAATCTTTCCATTCCCCATCCGCCATTCTGGCGCTTGACATGCGGGCGGATGCACGATAGGCTATTTGAGTTGACCTATGGCAAAGAGGCCGGTGGGGCGCGCGGAAGGTGTTCGAACTCGGTCGGTGGACGGCGAGAGAGGAGCAGAAAAGTCGAAAAAGATTCTTTTTTGATGGAACGAACTCAAGGTTTTCTTGAAAATACAGGGCTTATACGTCTTTCGGGCTCAAAACGAACTGCCTTTCGGGGACAAAAAACGTCAATCAAGACGAAAAATATGGCCAAAATCCGGCCATATATAGGGGGTTGGTTGCGGGCGGAAAATGGAAATTGGAAACTGGAAATTAGAAACTAGAAACTAGAAACTAGAACCCAACGATCAAAACTCGAGTTTCCAGTTTCAATTTTCTAGTTTCGATTTTCCAGTTTCCCATTTCGAGTTTCCAATAGGCCTTCTTCTTATTCGAAAATCCGGATAAGATGAAGAGGATAGCTTGCAAGCGCCAGTGGTTCCCGTGCTTTTGCTCATTGTGGCAGCGACTTTCTGTTTTGCCGCCACCAGGGAAGTGTGGCGTTCAGTTGGAGGACATAGATGCAACCATCGGATGTGGGCTCGAACACGGCGAACCTGAGCGAGCTTTTCAATGGAACGGACCACCCGCAGGTCCAGACCCTGGAGGAGCGTGCCCGGCGAGAAGACCCTGCGCTATTAAAGACCCTGCTCGAACAAATGTTTCTGATCCGCCGCTTCGAGGAGAAGGCTGCGGAACTCTATACGTTGGGAAAGATCGGCGGCTTCTGCCACTTGTACATTGGCCAGGAGGCGGTGGCCGTGGGGGCAATTTCGACCCTGGAACCTGATGACTACATCCTGACGTCTTACCGCGAGCACGGACACGCCCTGATCCGGGGAATGGACCCAGGCGAGGTGATGGCGGAGTTGTGCGGGAAGCAGAGTGGGGTTTCGAAGGGTAAGGGCGGATCGATGCACCTTTTTAGCAAAGGCCGCAACTTCCTGGGCGGCCATGCCATCGTGGGTGGCCAGATCCCACTGGCCGTGGGTGCGGCATTTGCCTCCAAATATCTCAAGCAGTCGCGCGTCACGCTGGCCTTTTTCGGCGAGGCGGCGGTGAATATCGGATCCTTCCATGAGTCGCTGAACTTGGCGGCGCTGTGGAAGTTGCCGGTGGTGTTCATCTGTGAGAACAACCGTTTTGGGATGGGCACCCCGATCGAGCGCGCTTCATCGCTCTACGAGCTTTCGCAGAAGGCCTGTGCGTACAACATGGCGCGCACCTGGGTGGACGGGATGGACGTGCTGGCGGTTCGAGAGGTGCTCAAGGAGGCCGTCGAGCGCGCCCGGAAGGAAAGCGCTCCCACCCTCATCGAAGCCCGCACTTATCGTTTTATGGGCCATTCGATGTCCGATCCCGCGCACGGCCACTACCGCACGAAATCGGAAGTGGAAGCGCAGCGTCGCCACGACCCGATCAAGAATCTGACCGTCGCGCTTGAAACCATCGGGGTAATCGACGCTGGGTTTCTGGACGAGCTGGATCAGAAGATCCGCCATACGGTGGAGGAAGCCGTGGCCTTCGCTGAACGCAGCCCCGAGCCGGAACCGCAGGAGCTTTATACCGACATTTACATGGGATGACAGGGCAGGCAGAAGCAAGAAGCAAGAAAGGCAGAAGCAAGCGAAGTCAGAAGTAAAGTCACAGTAATCGACCCGCGCATGCACGAGGCACGGTCTGCCGATTGGCCGTTTCGGAAACAATGCATGGGGGTTTTTGTTCCTGCTTCTTGATTCTTCCTTCTGCCTCTTGACTTGATCGAGGGATTCCATGTCGATTGTAACTTACCGTGAAGCGTTGAATCAGGCCATGCGGGAAGAGATGAGGCGTGATGAGACCATCGTTCTGATGGGTGAAGAGGTCGGTTTCTACCAGGGCGCCTACAAGGTCAGCAAAGGGATGCTGGAAGAATTCGGGCCGATGCGGGTGCTGGACACGCCCATCACCGAGCTGGGTTTTACGGGCCTGGGAGTTGGGGCCGCCATGGTGGGCCTGCGGCCCATCGTGGAGATGATGACGTTCAACTTTGCCATCCTGGCGCTCGACCAAATCGTCAACGGCGCGGCCAAGATGCTCTACATGTCCGGCGGACAATTTCCTATTCCCATGGTAATTCGCGGGCCGGGCGGGGCCGCGCACCAGCTTGCCGCACAACATTCGCAAGCGCTCGAGTCATGGTTTTGCCACGTACCGGGGTTGAAGGTGGTCATGCCATCGACGCCTGGGGACGCCAAAGGACTGCTGAAGACGTCCATTCGTGATGACAATCCTGTGGTCTTCATCGAGTCTGAAGTGCTCTATGGGATGCGCGGCGAGGTTCCCGAGGGAGAGCATCTGATTCCATTGGGAGTCGCCGATATCAAGCGGCGGGGCAAGGACGTAACTCTCATCGCTCATTCCAAAATGGTCTTCGTGGCGCTGGAGGCCGCCGCTGACCTCGAGAAAGAAGGCATCGAGGCTGAGGTGATTGACCCGCGAACGCTCCGCCCGCTCGACACGGAGACTCTGGTGCAGTCGCTGAAGAAGACGAACCGAGCGGTTATTGTCGAAGAGGGTTGGCCGTTCTGCGGGGTGGGGGCGCAGATTGTGGATACTCTTCAATCCCATGCTTTCGATTACCTCGATGCGCCGATCTTGAGAGTGACCGGCGCCGACGCGCCCACCCCATATGCAAAGAATCTGGAGCGCTTGGCCTTTCCAAACAAACAGGGGGTGCTGGAGGCAGTGAATAGGGTGCTCTACCGGCAACCCGTGAATGGGGACAGATGATGGTCAAGGTACTGATGCCGAAGGGCAGCGACACGATGACAGAGGGCAAGGTCCTCAAATGGCTGAAGAAGGAAGGGGACCAGGTCTCGACCGGAGAAACGGTGGTCGAGATTGAGACGGACAAGGTGGATATGGAAGTCGAAGCGATGGGCAGCGGAGTATTGCGCAAGATTCTTGTTCAGGCCGGCAAGGTGGTTCCCGTGGGAGAGTTGCTGTCGGTCATTGCCAAGCCGGATGAGGATATTTCCTCGCTGCTCAAAGCTGAGGGCGCGGCAGGCGCGCCACCCCCTGCCGGGAGTATGGTCCCGGCATCAGCGCCTGTGCCAGCCACGCCTTCGCGCCCCCCTGTCAGCGCCTCGCCGGCGGCCGGAGGAGTTATCGCAGCTCCAGGGCAGGGTCTTCAACCCTCTGCTCAAGAACAAGGAGATGGCGGACGTCTCTTGGCCTCGCCGCTGGCCCGAAGAATGGCTCAGGAAATGGGCCTTGATCTGAATCGTATCGCAGGCTCAGGCCCGGCGGGGAGGATTGTGCGCCAAGACGTGGAGCGCGCGGCGGCCCTGGCAGTTGGGGCGCGGGCGGCGCGTGTTCCTGAGGCTGTGAGAGTTGGTGCGGCCCCGGCGCCCACCTTGCCCAGACGGCCTGTGGCTGCTCTCAGCGGTCCGGAGTTCTACGACGAGCCCCTGAGCTCGATGCGAAAAGTGATCGCCACTCGGCTGGTGCAGAGTAAAGCTCCTGTGCCGCACTTCTACCTGACGATCGAAACAGACATGGGGCGCGCAAGAGAGTTGCGTGAATCTGCAAAGGCTTTGAACCCAGAGTTGGACCTTTCTTATAACGATATCATCCTCAAAGCCTGCGCCGCCGCGCTCGAGTTGCACCCGCAAGTGAACGCGTCCTTCCAGGGCGAGGCGATCCGCTACTACCGCCGCATTCATCTCGGCGTGGCTGTATCACTCGAGGAGGGCGGGCTGATCACGCCGGTCATTCGCAATTGCCAGGGCAAGAGCCTCCAGGACATTTCGCGGGAAGCGAAGGACCTTATCACTCGGGCGCGCGGCCGCAAGCTGAACCCGGACGAGTACACCGGCGCCACGTTTACCGTCTCCAACCTCGGCATGATGGGAATTGAAGAGTTTTCGGCGGTGATCAATCCCCCGGAAGGCGCAATCTTGGCCGTGGGCGCGGTGGCGGAGAAAGCTGTAGTGGTGAAAGGCCGGGTCGAGGCGGGCCTCCGCTGCCGCATGACGCTCTCCTGCGATCATCGTGTGGTGGATGGAGCTACCGGCGCGAAGTTCCTCCAGACTCTCAAACAGATTCTCGAGAATCCAGTGTATTTAGCTTTCTGAGGGTCGGCCCCGAAGGGGCCGAAGGTCAATAGCCGTGGGTGAAACCCACGGGAAGCGTTGCCCTGAATATTCGACCCCTGCGGGGTCGAATATCTTCCTTCTCCCTGTCTCTTCGTCCGTAGGTTTCATCCGTCGGCTGACGGGCTAATAATCTTGTCCCCCTTCGGGGAACTTCACCACGGGTGGCGCATACATTGCTTTCTATGCATGCGCACCTGTTGTGAGGGCAGGTTGGGGCGCATACCTATGCTTTTGTGCATCCAGAGAAGCGATGTATGCGCTACCCGACGCTACTTCGGCGCGCTCGACGCACGCTTCGCTGGCAATTGGCCACCGGAAGCGTAGGGAATCCAAACCTCCATTGCGCCGGGAAGGCGATTAGCCCAAGCGTAATAGGGGATGAAAGTCAGGTTGACCTCTTTCCCTTCGCTTGGCGGCGTGCTTCCCAAGGTGTGATACAGCGGTTCTTCGGAAAGCGGCTTGGCTGCGGCCCTGCCTGGGTGTTTCAGCATTACGATTCCATCCAATATGTCGGGGCGAAACTGCGACGTAAACCCCCAGTTCGGACCGGCGCTCGCCGACAACACAACATCGAAAATAGATCCGCGGTCTTCCTGATCCATCTGTTCCAGGCAGTACACCAGGGGTCCGCGCCGCACCGCCACTTTTCCGTAATCCTCACGGACGAGAGGATTAGCCGCTACCAGGTGAGGGGTCACGTCCAACTGCAAGCGAACCGTGCTGTCGCCCGCCCACTCGCGATGAATGGGGAAATACTCGCCGGCTTTTGGCTTACCAGGAACGGGCTTGCCCTCGAGCGTTACCGTGGCCTTGCTTGACCAGCCCGGAATTCGCAGATAGAGCGTGAAGGTTGCAGCCTTGGCCGGAGTGATTTTCAAGGTGATGTCACCGTCCCAGGGGTACTTGGTTCGCTGCGCGAGCTTGAGTCCTGTGCCGTCCTCCAAATGCCAATCGAGCGTGGAAGCGTGGTAGAGATTGACGTATACGCCGGCGGGGCTGGTCGAGTAGAGGTAACCAGGAATGGAGGCAAAAGTCCGCTCCAGATTAGGAGGGCAGCACGTGGTATCGTACCAGGGCCGGCGAATATCTTCGTCGCCTCGGGATTCCAGCGGATTGCGATAGCAATAGAGCGTGCCGGAAAGCGACATGCCGGAGTTGATTCCGTTGTAAAGCGCCTCTTCCACGACGTCAGCGTACTTGGCTTCGGCCTTGGCCGCCAGCATCCGCCAATTCCACATCATGTTGGCAATGGCCGCACAGCTTTCTGCGTAGGCCCGCTGGTTGGGGAGGTCGTAGGCCATGCCCACCGCTTCTCCTTCCGCGTACGATCCGACTCCGCCGGTGATGTACATCTTCCGTTCCAGCAAGTCTTTCCAAAGCCGGTCGAGGGTTTCGCCATAATCGGCATTGCCTGTCTCGAGGTAGTAATCCGTGGCTCCACTGCACGCGTAGAGGGCCCGCACCGCATGGCCCTCGAGTTCAGTTCGTGAAGTGAAAGGTATGCCGCTGAACAGGTACTTCACCTGGTCATCGGTGAGTTGCAAGCGCAGCTTCTCGCCGGTCAACAAGTAGTTGACGAAATCCAGGTAGCGCTTGTCGCCGGTAGTGCGGTAAAGCTCCACCAGCGCCATTTCAAATTCCGGGTGTCCGGTCAGCGCGGGTTTCTTTTCGGGACCAAAGGTCTGCAACACGTAGTTGGCATACTTGATCCCGCCGTCCAGCAGTTTCCTGTTTCCCGTGGCGCGATAATAAGCGATGGCGGCCTGCAACAGATGACCCAGGCAGTACAGCTCGTGGCTGCGGTACATCTCGGAAAACCGCAGCTTGGCGCGCTCCCCAACGTAGTAGGTGTCCAAATATCCCGAAGGTTCCTGGGCCGCCAACACATCGTCGATGAGCTTATCCAGGGTTTCGCGAAGTTGTGGCCGGTCACCCGATTGCAGAACGAAGGCCACCGCTTCCATCCACTTGTAAAGATCGGAGTCGGTGTAAAGCGGTCCCCTGCGGCCTTGGATCTTGCGGCCCGAAAGGCGCCGGAAGTTGTCTACCACGCCGTGTTCTTCCAGAAGTTCAAGCAAGGTGGGGATGCTCTCTTCCACGTTCGTGCGCATCCGCTGCGACCAGAACCCGTCGCCCATGGTTACGGCGCGAATGGGAACAGAATGTAACTGCGCCTTGGGACTTGCGGATGTGTTGATGATGCCTTGCGTGTTCCAGGCTTCGTTCCCCGTCTGGGCAAGCGCTGCGAGATCGAAAGCCAAACAGGAGCTGAGCAGCAACGAAATCCAGAATAGAGAACGAATGACCACAGAGCTCATTGCCAAACCTCCGAACGATCGCCCGCTGGTAGCGCTAACCTTTAGGTCAGCAAGACGGGACAAAAGGAAAATGCTGACCTAAAGGTCAGCGCTACATTTTCAAGAGCCAGCGCACCGCGTTTTTTTGGATTTTGTAGTACTCCGGTTGCCACAAGGCATGGAGCGTGTGCCCCACGGCTGTAAACACCACGCGGCCCTTTCCGTAGTCATACGCCCAGCCACTGATGGCTGTGGGGCCATAGGTTTCGAAATTCAATCCATCGATGTTCTCGCTACGCAGGAGAATGTCCTTAGGGTTCTTGTCGTACGCCACGTAGTGCTGCTCGTCATTCACCATGAAATCCTGGATGCCTTGCGTCAGCGGGTGCTCATGGTTCACCACCTTGACCCTAAAGGGGCGCAGGGGCGGGTGACCGAGATACGCTCCGCCCATCACCTCCCGGAGGTCCTTGGAAAAGAGCGAGACATTGCTGCTGTTGTGATAAGCGTAGAGACCGCCCCCGGCCTCGACGAATTCCTTGATCGCCTTGCCTTGTTGCTCGGTGATCCAGCCTTGGTATTCCTCCTTGGAACTCCAGGGGTTTTCCAAATCAGAAGAGTAGCAGTAATCGTTGGGCTCCAGATAACCATTCGGCCAATTGAGGCCGTCGCGGAAGAGGACCAGAAGTTGATAGCCCTTGAGGCGGGCGGCGTCGATCTCGGAAAAATTGATGGTGAAGACGATAGGCAAGCCCAGCTCCAGAAAGAGGCGGTTCAACGCCGTGCGAATGTAATCCGCATTATGGTAGCGGTCTCCGATCAGGCACAGGACGCGGGGCGGGTCACCCCGCTGCGCACCTACTCCGGGGGTTGGTTCGACGCCGCTCAGGGAGTTAGTTGGTGTAACGCCGCCCTTTAGGGCGGCATGTGCGGGGCTAAGGGCCGGCGCTCCGTGCGTGATTCCGAATCCTGCCAAGGCTCCTATGCCGGCCAGGACCTTTCGACGTGAAGCTCTGTTGTGTTCGTCCATGGTGAAATACCCTATTCTTCCACCTCTCAGACGAGGCGATGATAACACTGCTTTTTTTGAATCCGGCCTTCCAGACCGAGGCGACGCAAGTCACGCCGCAGTTCCACCTTGGAATCCCGGGCGCTAATGAGTGTACACCTCGCCGCCTTGTTTTGGAACGTCATAGCGCAGCTTGATTGAAGTGTCATTCCGAGCGCAGCGAGGAATCTTGCTCTGCACTTAGGTGGGTCGGAGCTCCAGGTGCCAGGTGGCAGGTACAAAAAAGAACAGAGCGAGATTCCTCGCTGCGCTCGGAATGACACCCATATCGGCGTCTCACTTGCTTCGCCTTTCCTCGCACCTGTGCTAGGATGGCGAGTGGCGCAGATACGAGGCATGGGTGTGTGCGCAAGGCGCGATCTTCATTTGGAAACAAAAGGGCAAATCCATTGAGCCAAGCAACCAAAGCTCGTCGTCGGATCTTGAGCGGCATGCGTCCCACCGGCAAACTGCACCTGGGCAACCTGGTGGGGGCGCTTCAGAACTGGGTCAAGCTGCAAGATGAATATGAGAGCTACCACTTTGTGGCTGACTGGCACATGCTGACCACCGGTTACGAGAACACGCTCGACCTTCGCCAGGATACCTGGGAAATGGTTGCCGACTGGCTGGCCTGCGGGCTAGATCCCAACAAGTCCACGTTTTTCATCCAGTCGCGTCTGCCGGAACATGCGGAACTGCACCTGCTGTTTTCGATGGTGACGCCGCTTACCTGGCTGGAGCGCGTGCCCACCTACAAAGAACAACTCGAGAACATCCGCGACCACGACATCAACACGTACGGTTTTTTGGGTTATCCACTCCTGCAAGCTGCCGACATCCTGATGTATAAGGCGAACTATGTGCCGGTGGGCGAAGACCAGGTGCCCCATGTCGAGCTGACCCGCGAGGTGGCAAGGCGGTTTAACAACGCGTTCGGTGAGGTCGTCCTAATGGAAGAAGGAAAACACCCACCAGACGCCCCCTATTGGGACGGGCTAGCGACGCGTGCTGGTCTCGGCGCGTTACCGACCGGCGCGCTTTCCTCGACGGACAAAATCAAGAAAATTAAGGAAGCGTTTCGGCGAGCTTCGTTGGACTTGAGAGCATTTTATCTCAACCGCGGACTGGGCAAGATGATCGAAATCTTCCCTGAGCCCGAAGCTCTGCTCACTTCTGCCCCTCGACTGCCAGGCACTGATGGCCGCAAGATGTCGAAGAGTTACAACAACGCGATTTTCCTCACCGACGCGCCCGATCTGGTTTCGAAGAAGCTCGCCACCATGGTGACCGATCCGGCTCGCAAGCGCCGCAGCGACCCCGGCAATCCAGACGTCTGCCCGGTGTTTGACCTGCACAAGATTTTCTCCGCGCAGGAGACGATCGAGCGTGTGAATCGCGAGTGCCGCACGGCGGAAATCGGCTGCGTCGAATGCAAGCAGCTTGCCGCTGGACACCTCAATACTTTTCTTGCGCCGATTCAGATACGGCGCAAACCTTACGAGGAGAATCCCCAGAAAGTTTGGGATGTGCTCGAAGACGGTACACGGAAAGCTCGGACGGTGGTTCAGGCTACCATGGCGGAAGTGAGAGCGGCCGTGAAGTTGACTTGAATGAGTGACGATTCCCGCGACCCGACAACCCGCTCCGACGAGTCCGTCAGCCGACGGATGAATCCCTCCCAGGGCGAGCCAAGTGCCGGAGCAGTTGTGCCGGCGCCGGAGGACGTGGCAGCCGAGGCGGAGAAAGGAGTGGCGGAGCTGCCTGCGCGCCAGCGTCTCACGCACCGAGGGGAGCCGCCACCCCCCGTCAAGCTGGCCATGTATGAAGGGCCGCTGGACTTGCTTCTCGATCTCATTCGCAAGCAACAGATCGACATTTACGATATCCCGATTGCCCGCATTACCCAGCAATACCTCGGTTACCTCCATCTGCTCCAGGAGCTGAACATCGACGTGGCCGGTGAGTTCATTTTCATGGCCGCCACTCTGATCCACATCAAATCCCGGATGCTCTTGCCTCCCGATCCGAACGCGCCGCCCATGGAAGAGGAAGACCCGCGCCAAGAGCTTGTGCACCGGCTGCTCGAGCACGAGCAGTTCAAGAATGCGGCGCAGATGCTCCAGTCCAAGCGAATGGTCGAGGAGGCGATGTGGTCGCAGCCGGGCATTGGCGAGTTCGTCGAAGCCGAGGATGAGCCGGGCCTCGCTGTTTCCGTATTTGATCTGATTTCGACTTTCCACGAAATCCTCGAACGAGCCAAGAAGCGGACCCAGATAGAGATCCGGCGCGAAGAAATGACCGTGGCGCAGATGGTCGAGCACATCAAGCAGGTGCTGCGCGCCAAGTCCGGTCCCGTGTCGCTGGAGGAACTTATTGCGGGTTATCTGTGGAGAGAAGCCCTGATTGCGCTTTTCCTTGCCCTGCTCGAATTGGTAAGAGTCCGGGCCATTTTGCTGCGGCAGAAGGAGCTGTTTGGTCCCATCAGCGTTTGGAAAAGCAAGCGGTTTGAAGAGATCCTCACTGCGACCAGCACCGTCGCGCTTCAGATCGGGCTGGAGGAAACATTCGGTTAGTCGTCCGTCGTCTGTGGTCAGTTGTCCGATGTTGGTGGCCCTGTCATTCTGAGCGAAACGAAGAATCTGTGCAGTTCTAAAATCAAACCGCTTCAGAGATTCTTCGCGGAGTTTGCCCTGAGCGGACTGGTGAGATCCTTCGTCCGTCAGCCGACGGACTCAGGATGACAGCGAATGGGCTCAGAATGACAGATGGGGACAACGGTCGACGGACAACTGACCACGGACCACGGACAGGGCTACGCATGCTCAATGACGAAACGTTAAAGGCTCTGATCGAAGCCATCATCTATGTGGCGCCGGAACCTGTCTCGCTCGAGGCGATCCTGAAGACCCTGGAGGGAGAAGAGCGCGGGCGAGTGAAGGCCAAACTCGAGGAGCTGATGGCGGACTTTCAGCAGGCGCAGCACGGAATTCAAGTCCGGCAAGTGGCCGCGGGCTATAAATTCTCCTCGAAACCTGAGCATCACGAAGTGTTGCGGAAATTTGTGAAGAGTCTGAAGCCGCCCATGCGGCTCTCCAAGCCGGCGCTGGAGACGCTCGCGGTGATCGCCTACCGGCAGCCCGTGACCTTGCCGGAGATCGATGAAATCCGCGGGGTGGACTGTGGGGGCGTGATTCACACCCTGATGGAGAAAAAACTCGTGGTCACGGCGGGGCGGAAAAATGTGGTGGGGCGGCCAATTCTTTATCGCACCTCACGCGATTTTCTGGTGCATTTTGGGCTCAAGGAAGTCAGCGAGCTTCCCAGCCTGAAAGAATTTGAGGAACTGGCGAAGCGAGCGTTGGGCTCGGAGTGGACAGCTACAGAGGCAGGGCCCTCCCCGCAAGAAACGCCTGTTGCTTCTGACAAAGCTGAAGAAACCCCAGTGAGTGCAACCGGTGAAGCCGGTGAGACTACAATTCCTTCGACGCGACCTGCGGAAGAAGAGTAGCAGCACATGCAGGAACGGCTTCAAAAGATTATTGCCGAGGCTGGCATAACCTCCCGGCGCAAGGCCGAGGAGTTGATCGTGCAGGGCCGCGTTTCGGTAAATGGGCGAGTGGTGGCGGAATTAGGCTCCAAGGCTGACCCGGCGCGCGACCGAATTCTCGTGGACGGGAGGCCGTTGAGACGCAAGGGCCGGAGGCTGTACCTGCTGCTTAACAAGCCCCCCGGCTATGTTTCCACTGTGAGCGATCCGCAGCACCGCCCCACGGTGATCGCGCTGGTGCGTGACATCAAGGAGCGGGTTTATCCGGTGGGGCGGCTTGACTACCATTCTTCCGGGCTGATGCTGCTGACCAACGACGGGGAGTTGGCCAATTTCCTGATGTCCCCCAAATCCGGCGTGCCGCGGACGTATCAGGTCAAGTTAGAAAGTCCGGTAGGGGCGGAGGCTCTCAAGAAATTAGAAGAGGGGATTGTTCTGGATGGTCGTCGGACAGCCCCTTGCCAAATCCGCCCTCTAGCCCTCCGAGAGAAGCCTTGGTATGAAATCACCCTTGTCGAGGGGCGATATCACCAGGTGCGGCGGATGTTTGAGCGCCTCGGGCAAGGGGTGGTAAAGTTAAAGCGGGTTCGCATTGCCTTCTTGACGGAGCAGGGCCTCGCGCCGGGCCAGGTTCGTCAGTTGACGGCCGGTGAGGTGAAGCGGCTGAAGAATTGGAAAGCCGGTGTCATTCCGAGCGCAGCGAGGAATCTCGCTCTCCGCTCGGGCAGATCGGGAGCGCGGAAGATAGAACCAGAACAAGATTCCTCTGCGTCGGCTGACGGATCGGAATGACACGGTTGCGTGAACTTTCGGGAGAGCGGTCGGAGCGGGCCCCACCGAAGACACATGCCACGATCCATCATTTACGAAATCCTGCCGCCTTGGTCGAGCCGCATTCGGCCCTACCCGCCGGGCAAGCCGGTGGAGGAGGTCGAGCGTGAACTGGGGCGAACCGCCCTCAAGCTGGCCTCCAATGAAAACCCTCTGGGCCCTTCCCCCAAGGCGCAGGAGGCTATCCGCAATTACCTGGGCAAAATTCATTTTTACCCCGATGGAAGCGGCTATTACCTGCGCAAGAAGCTGGCGGAAATTCACGGGCTGAATATGGACGAAATCATCCTGGGCGCCGGCTCGACGGACCTGATTGAGCTGGCCGCGAAGACCTTTCTGGGTGGTGGTGACGAGGCGATCACCTCCGAATCGGCTTTTTACATGTATCGGCTGGCAATTGAGGACATGGGCGCGGGGCTGGTTATGACGGCCATGCGCAACATGACTTTCGATCTCTCCGCTATGGCCCATGCCATCACCCAAAGAACCAAGGTGGTCTACCTCGGGAATCCCAACAACCCGACCGGAACGATGTTCACGGCCCAAGATCTGGACCGCTTCCTGGAGGCTATCCCCTCGCGGATTCTGGTTGTGCTGGATGAGGCCTATTACGACTACGTGCAGCGCGCGGATTATTCCCATTCCGTGGACTATGTGCGCGCGGGCCGGAATATCCTGGTGCTTCGCACCTTCTCCAAGGTGCACGGCTTGGCGGGTATACGCCTGGGGTACGGGTTGGGTCATCGCGAGTTGATCGAATGCCTGAACCGCATCCGCTCCCCCTTTAATGCTTCGAGCGTGGCGCAGGTGGCGGGACTGGCGGCGCTCGAGGACCATGAGCACGTGGCGCGCTCGGTGGAAATGAACAGCCAGGAAATGAAATTCCTCACTCAGGAACTGACCCTGATGGGTGTGCGCTACACGCCTTCGGTGGGAAACTTCCTGCTGATCGATACTGGCCGCGACTGCGAAGAAGATTTCATCCGGCTTCTTCACGAAGGAGTGATCGTCCGTCCGATGAAGCTTTACGGCTTTCCCACCTCCCTGCGCGTCACGGTGGGAAGGCACGAAGAGAACCAGCAGTTTCTCGAAGCCTTGCATCGCGTGGCTGCCTCTTCTGTCAAGGTTGCGGGGTAAGGGCACCTCCGCCTGAGGTTCGGCATGTCTGATCCCATCCTCGAGGTCCTCGAAAAACACAAGACCCTCGCCGTGATCGGTCTGTCCTCGAAGCCCGCGCGGCCAAGTTACGGCGTATCCGCCTACCTGAAGGCGCACGGCTACCGCATTATCCCAGTGAATCCCAACGAGCAATCCGTCTTGGGAGAGAGGGCTTACGCCGCCCTCGATGATGTCCCCGAGCCGTTCGAAGCCGTAGTGATCTTCCGCCGCTCAGAATTCGTGCCCGAAATTGTCCAGGCTGCCATCCGCAAGCACGCCAGAGTCGTCTGGATGCAGGAAGGGGTCATCCACGAGGAGGCCGCCGCCTGCGCCCGCGCCGCCGGGCTGTTTGTGGTGCAGGACCGCTGCATCCTGAAAGAACATGCCAAGCGGTTTGTGACAGAGGGGATTTGACCTTGTGCTTCACGACAGTGTGAGCCCCCACTGCGTGGGCCTCCACCTGTTTCCTCTAAGAAGGCGGCTGGCATCATACGGTGTGGTCACTCCGCCGCTTGCTTGAAGTTGTGGCTTCTGCACATCAATAAGACTGACGCAAAGCAGGAATGACTGGGCCGGATGCTTTTTAAGGTGCTCCCTTTCCCGCGCGGTTAGGATTACCCTTTCTCCTTTCCCCTGCGTTCCCTTCACCTCGATATAGAATGTCTTTCCTCCCTTTCGGCATTCGAAATCATATGATTCGCGTTTAGAGGTGTCTTCAATCTCGCGGTAGCGGTTTCTTGTCAGATACGTCTCTGCTTGCGCCATGGCCCAGAGTTCTATCGCTTTGTTGACGCGGGGATCGGTTACTTTCCCCTGGCCAGAAGCCCTTTCCTGCTCTTCCATGGCTGCATCTTCCTGCCTGCCGAGAGCAGCCGCGTCGTCTCTGAGGAGATTTCGGACCCAACGATTGATTTCCGGGTCATCATCTATCCTTCGACAGGTGAACTGCCTCCGGAATTTCTCCTGAATGCCTGCTGGTGCTGTATCACACGGCCAAGGGATTTTGTCGTTGAGCCATGTCACGGCCCGACTGAGAAGACGGTAGCTGCGGCCCCCTCGAGAGAGTGCCGCGGGCTTAGGATCAGACTCCACCCGTGCCAAGTAGTAGACAAAGTCGCCTCGTCTTGGACGTCGGGGTACGACGATTAGGTCTACTCCCTCAGTCATTTCTGTACTAATAAAGCGTCCTATTGATTCCGCCGCGCTCCAGTCGTAGCCCGCTTGTTTGAGCTTGCTTCTGAGTTTATCGAAGGGCAGTCGTGCGCGCGCGAGCTTGAAAAGCTCTCGCTCATGCCACCCCAACCAAATTTCGTCTCTCCTAAGCGCCTCGCCCACGCTGTCTGTGAGAAATGGCTTGCACTTGAAGATGTAAAGATTCATCTCTATCCCTCCTGCGGGGACATCGGATGGCAGAGGCTTGCTCTTTCGGGTTCCTTTCAAGTAGTTTCCCTCGGGAACGCCCCGCCACTTTCAATTTTCTTGCTGTTCGCCGAGTCTGCTTTATCCTGCTCTCTAATTTGGCGCAGGCGTTCGAGGAACTCCTTGCGTTCGCGAGCGGCTTTGTCAAAGTGGCGGGTCTTCTCAGTCAGATAACGCTGCCCTTTGATTTGGGAGTTCTGCAAGGAATCAGCCCAGGCGCGCAGTTGACGCGAGATACCTTCCGCGGTTGATTTCAAATCTGAAATTTCAGATTTCAAACCCGAGAAGGCAGGAAGACGTTCAAGCAGGCAAAGCATAGACCGGACTTCGCCAGCCGAGCCGCGAGCGATGTAGAGGAAAGTCAGTAGTTCCTGGGTTGTGCCACGTTCGAAGCCCTCGGCGATGTTGTTCGAGATAGAGACAGTAGCCCGCTGGATTTGATCCCGTAGACTGAAATGACCGCTGAACAGAGGCTTTCCTGTCAGAGCATACGTCTCGATAGCCAGGTCCATTGCTGCCTTCCACACAGGTAGTTCCTCAAACCGTTCGTATTTCACGTGTCCTCCGCCGGCGGGCGCTTCATCGCGTATTTCTTTTTCCATTCCGCGACGGCTGCCAGCTTTTCTTTCAATCTTTTCTCGAATCCCTCGTCGGTGGGGCGGTAGTAGTGGCGCTCTTTGAGGTTGTCAGGAAGGCATTGCATGTCGGTGAGGCGGTCGGGGGCGTTGTGGGCGTATTGGTAGCCCTTTCCGTAGCCCTGGTGGGCCATCAAGCCGGTTACGGGATTGCGCAAGTGAAGCGGCACGGGTTCGGCGAGAGTCTTTTGGGCATCCTGCGCGACTTCACCATAGCCGACGTAGAGCGCATTCGACTTGGGCGCGAGTGAAAGGTAGACAGCGGCCTCGGCCAGCGCCAGGTTCCCCTCCGGCATGCCCAGGAAATGCGCCGCTTGCATGGCAGCGACGCTTACGGCCAGGGCATTGGGGTCGGCCAGGCCAATGTCTTCCGAGGCCATGCGGATCATGCGCCGCGCGATGTAGAGTGCATCTTCGCCCGCTTCGAGCATGCGGCCCAACCAATATAGAGTGGCGTCTGCATCGGAATTGCGTACGGACTTGTGGAGGGCAGAAATCAGGTTGTAGTGTTCCTCGCCGGCTTTGTCGTAGAGGAGCATCTTGCGCTGGAGGGCGTCTTCGAGGATGGCCTCCGTGACGATGGTTCGGTGTGCTTCACCTTCGCCCTCGTGTTGGGCAGCGGCAACGGCCACTTCCAGCGTATTGTAAGCCGCGCGCGCATCTCCATTGGAAAACACAGCGATCTGGCGCAGCAGCTCTGGCGAAATTTCCACTTTATCCCTGCCCAAGCCTCGCTGCTCGTCTTTCAAGGCGCGTTCCAGCAGCGTCAGGACCTCATCGGTGGAAAGCGCGGAAAGCATGTAGACCTTGGCGCGCGAGAGCAGCGCGGAAATGACTTCGAAGGAAGGGTTCTCCGTGGTGGCGCCAATCAGTACCACGTCGCCGCGCTCGACGTAGGGGAGAAAGGCGTCCTGCTGCGCCTTGTTAAAGCGATGGATTTCGTCAATGAAAAGCACTGTTCTCCGCCCGAATCGCCGCACCTTTTCCGCCGTGGCCATCACTTCCTTGATTTCTTTTATGCCGGAAAGGACGGCGCTGAAGCGCACGAACTCGCTGCGCGTCTTGCGCGCGATAATCGTCGCCAAGGTAGTCTTGCCGGAGCCCGGCGGGCCCCAAAGGATCATCGAGGCAAGCTCGTCGCGCTCAATCTGCTTGCGCAAGGGCTTGCCTGGCCCCAGGATGTGAACCTGGCCGACGAATTCCTCGATTGTTTCCGGCCTCATGCGGTCAGCGAGAGGAGACCGGCTCCCGGCCCGATGTGGGGCGCTGGGGACGTTGTCTGGGGCAGGTGGTTCGAAAAGGCTCATCTTGTATCCTTCGCACCACTTCAACTGACCCCTCACCCGTCCCGCTCCGGCTGGAGAAAGCGCCGGCAGCGGGACACCCTCTCCCCAAGGGAGAGGGCTGACCGCGCACAGAGATGACAGCCCTCTCCAGGGGGAGAGGGTGCCCGACGGAGGAGGGCGGGTGAGGGGTTTTTGAAGCTGGCAGCCGGGTATAAAATGCTAGTCCGCGTCATTGGTGCATCACTCGAGTCGGTAATCAGTACTTGAATCCGCGTTGCCGAGCCGCTTCGTAAAGAAAAACACTGCCGGCAGTGGCCACATTCACGGAATCCACCCCCGGACGAATGGGAATACTCAAGGCTTGTGCGGCTTCACGGGCAATCTCCGGGGGCAGGCCGGAAGCTTCCTTTCCTACCAGGATGGCGAGCGAGCCTTTCAGATCGGCCTGGTCAAGCGGCGAGGGGCTGTGGCGGTGGGCGGCGACGATGCGAACTTGAGCCGCGCGCAGGCGATGCAGGAGTTCACTGGATGCCAGGCCCGCGAGGATCGGAAGGCGGAAGATCGCGCCCGCTGAAGACCGGACGGCTTTGGGATTGAAAGGGCTGACGGTTTCTGGGAGTGTGCAGAGAGCTGAAGCCCCGAAAGCCGCCGCGCTGCGCATCAAGGTGCCCAGATTGCCGGGATCCTGGAGTCCACAGGCCACCAGCAAGAGCAGATTCCGGCCCCCGAGGATGGTCTCCAAGTTGTGCGGCGGCAGTTCGACCAGCGCGGCAATCCCCTGGGGGTTCTGAGTCTGCGCCACCTGCTCGAACAGGCGGTCAGGAACCCGCACGGCTTCGGCTTCCGCGGACAACCGTTCCATAAGTCGCGAAAATTTCGTCCAGGCGCTTTCGGCCATGAGTACGCTATGCGTGCGAACCGCCGGAGCCGCAGCGAGGGCTTCCTCCACCAGGAATGGTCCTTCGACAGCCAGCCACCCCTCGCGCGTTGTGCCTTTTGCCAAAGCTCGCCGGTAGACTTTTAACAGGGAGTTGGTCGGACTGCCGATTTGGCGTATTTTCGCTTGACCCATATTTGTGCCGGTTAAGATCGGTTTCCCTTAGCCGGAAGCCCTTTTTGCGCCGGCGGCCTGGGCTTCGAGTTCGGCCATGTCCAGGACGATGACTTTGCGGCGTTCCAGGCGAATGAGGCCTCGGTCAACAAAACGCCGGAGGTTGCGCGAAACCAGGTCACGTACCGTACCAATCTCCGCGCCAATCTGTTGGTTGGTTACTTCCAAGGGAAACTCGACGCCACGCCGGGTGCGGACCCCCAGCCTCAGTGCGTGGTCGTGCAGGAAGCCTGCCAGCCGCTGGCTGACCTCCTTAAGCGATAATTCCTCGACCAGTTCTGCAAGGTACCGGAACCTCCACGCCAGCGTGCGGATGACGGCGAGCGTCACCTCCGAATTGCGGCGACACAAATCCAAAAATTCCTTCTTGGGAAGGAAGAGGAGTGTGGAGTCTTCCACCGCTGCCGCTGAGGCTGGAAAATTGCCCCCGTCAAAGAGGGAGAGCTCACCGACCGTGGAGCCGGCGCGCTCGATCACCAGGACTTGCTCGCGGCCGTTTTCGGCCATCTTGAAGATCTTGATCGCTCCGGACTGGACGATGAAGAGGCCCTCACACGCGTCACCCTCCGCCACCAGCATTTCCTCCTTGCCCAGGCGCCGGGCTACACAATGAAAGGCCAAAGCTCGAAGCTCATCGACCGGCAAAACGGCGAAGAACGGGACGCGACGGAGGGTGTCAACGGGATCGAGAACCGCCATGGAAGAATTCCCAGCCATCAAAGACAGCTTACCAGACACTTTATCCTGGGGCACGACTTAAGTCATCGCACACCAAAGGGTGTCCAGATAATCTACAGCAAGAGGGGGCACAAAGATACGCAAACCAAATATACCCTCAGGAGGAATCTGGTATGGCCTATGTGATTGCTGAACCCTGCATCAACACCAAAGACACCGCCTGTGTGGACGTCTGCCCGGTGGATTGTATCCACCCCCGTAAGGACGAAGCCAACTTCGCTGAGGTCTCCATGCTTTATATCGATCCGGTCGAGTGCATCGACTGCGGGGCGTGCGTGCCGGTTTGTCCTGTTTCCGCCATCTTTCCTCTCGATGACCTGCCGGAAGCATGGAAGGGATTTACCGAGGCTAACGCTCAGTACTATAAGAAATAGAAGAGCCCACGCAGGTTGACGGACTTTAGGGTTGACCCTGGTAGGACCTTGCCGTTAGAATTTGCCTGACGACCAGGGAAGGGACGGATTGACCTATCGAACCCAGGATGGGAGAAACATTCTCGGAAGCGGCTAAGCTCTTGTGGGCCTTGAGCGCCGCTGCGCTTCTATTAGGCTGCGGAGCTGAGAGGCGATCCACAGTGGTTCAAGCCCCAGCGGCCACCCCGGTGGCTAAATCCTTACCACCCAAGCCTGCGGTGGCGGCCTCAGAGCATCCGCCCGCACCTGCCCCTGCACCCTCCGCCGTTCTCGTTTCACAAGTTGAAGCCCTGTACAAAGCTGGAATGGCCGATTACCGCTCCGGAAACCTGGAAGGAGCTAAGGAACAATTTGACCAGGCGGTGGAAAAGTTGTTGGAGTCGGGCTCTGATATTCAGGGGGACGACCGGCTTAGCGGGGAATTTGACAAGCTGGTCGAGGACGTCTACGCGGCCGAGGCGGCGGCGCTAGAACGTGGCGACGTCTTGAGTCCCCATAATTATGTCCCTCCGCCCCTCGAGTCGTTCTCCGGGCTGACCTTCCCCGTTGATCCAAGAATCAAGCAGCGAGCTCAGCAGGAACTGAAAGCTGTTCGGTCTGACGTGCCACTGGTTTCCAACGACTATGTTGAGGGCGTGTTGACTTACCTCCAAAACAAGGGCCGGGGCTACATCACTACGGCCTTGAAGCGAATGGGAATATATCAGGCGCTGATCTCCGACACCCTGCGGAAAGAGGGGATTCCACAGGACCTTATCTACGTAGCCGCCCTGGAGAGCGCGTTTAATCCTTACGCCTTGTCGAGCCAGGGCGCAAAAGGCATCTGGCAGTTCATGCTAGGAACGGGGATGCTTTATGGGCTGAAGAAAGACCGCTGGGTAGACGAGCGTGAAGATCCCGTTAAGTCCACGCAGGCCGCGGCCCGCCATCTCAAAGATCTGTATCAGATGTTTGGAGACTGGTCTCTCGCCATGGCGGCTTACGACAGCGGACCTTTGACCGTACAGGCCGCCGTGGAGAGGACGGGCTACGCTGATTATTGGACTCTGCGCAGGCTGCACGCCCTTCCCGCTGAGACGGAAGACTACGTGCCGATCTTCATGGCCACCCTGATGATCGCGAAGGATCCGAAAGCTTATGGCTTCGACGTTCAGCCGGACCCGCCTTTTGCCGCCGACCAGGTGCTAGTGAACACCCCCACGGACCTGCGCTTGGTGGCTCAACTCATCGACGTGCCCGTGGAAGAGTTGACTCGCCTGAATCCCAGCCTACTTCGCTGGACCACCCCGCCCAACAACCCTCAATTCATTCTAAACCTTCCCAAGGGGACGAAGGAACTCTTCGAGCAAAGAGTGGCGGCGATTCCTGAAGATAAGAGAATCTGGTGGAGAGCCCACAAGGTGGAGGAAGGCGAAACCCTTTCCAGCATTGCCAAGAAACTCCACGTCTCCCCTGTGGCCTTGCGGCAGGTTAACCGGCTGGACAACGAATCGGCCTTGCAAGACGGTTCCCACTTGCTGGTCCCTCTGGCCCCCGGCAAGGAATCATCTCTGGCGCGAGTCCGCGAAGGGGGACCGCGCTACGCCGTCAGGTATCGTGTGCGCACCGGTGACACTTTGGAATTCGTCGCCGACCGCTACGATGTGACTCCATACCAGATCCGCCGCTGGAATAACTTGAAAACCTCCCGACTGACTCCGGGAGCGTCTTTGCGTATCTATGTGGCGGGAAGAAGGCGGAGCGCCTCCAGCAAGTCTCATTCCCGGGGGCGGAAGAATCCCCGGCAGGCTGGCAAGGTCGCTAGCCGGACAAAAGCTTCCTCCAGAACGGGAGAAGCCGCGGCCACACCTAAGCCCTCCCCCAAACAACTTGCCCAGGGGCGTTAGAACTCTTTTCCGCGAAAATCAACGATTGCACTTGACACAACGATGGGTGTGTTATACATCTGCCTCCTGCGGGGAAGTTAAGATGTCGGTGCCTGTCGCCCAAGCGAAAGGTCGACTTCCAGGGGTGACTAACAAAACGATGGGGGGAGGGGTTCATGGATTTCGATAAGGATGATAAAGCGGGTGATGAGCTTGAGGATTATGGAGACGAGCTCTCCTCCGACTATAAGGAAGAAGCCGAGGAAAAGTTAGGCGAGGAAGGCGAGGAGCTTGAGGAGGAGGTTTCTTACAAAGTCGAGGAGACCGTAACTGCTGAAAAGCCTCCAGCGGTTCCGGCCGCTGTGGAGACCGCCAAACCGGCTCCCGCTCCTAAGCCCGCGGCGGCTCGGAAAAGAGCCGCGAAAGCGAAGCCGAAGAAGCGGCCTGCAAAGAGGCCCGTGAAAAAAGCGGCGAAGCCTGCCAGGAAAGCCAAGAAGCCGGTTGCCAAGAAAAAGGGTCGTGGCAGGTAGCTGGACTAGGCTCCAAAGACCCGCGAGGGTTTGCATCCGCACTCAAGGTGTGGGCGCCGAGGATCGCGGGGGCGGTGTGTCTGGCCTCGCGCTATAAGCTGTAGGCTCGGCGTCCTTGCTCAGGCAGCGTGGATGGATTCGCATTCCCAACCAAACGCGCAGTCGTCAAGCCTGAGTGGTCAGGCCGCTTGCGCTCCAGTTCTCGCCCTGGAGGTGATCCGGCGCATGCGCGGGGCCTCGCAACCCTATCTTCTGCGGTGCGAGGACTCTTCCAATTACGTTGTCAAGTTTCAGAACAACCCCCAACACGTACGGGTTCTGGCCAACGAAATGTTGGCGGGTCGTCTGGCAAAGCTGATTGGCCTTCCGGTCGCAACTCCGGCCTTCGTCGAGGTTCCTCCCGGCCTTATCCGCGGGAACCCCCCGCTTGAGCTTGAAATCGGCCCCCGGCGGGTGCTTTGCCTGGCGGGCCTGCATTTTGGCTCACGTTTCCCAGGAGATCCCCGCCAAACTCTAGTGGTGGATTTTCTGCCGGACCGTTTGCTGCGCAACGTCAAGAACTTGGCTTCCGTATTCCTGGGGGGATTCGTTTTTGACAAGTGGACCTGTAATTGTAACGGTCGCCAGGTCATTTTCTTCCGCACCGTCGACCAAGAAGGCCCTGCATATTCCGGTTTGCTCATCGATCAGGGCTTTTGTTTTAACGATGGCGATTGGAATTTTCCCGACAGCCCTATCCGGGGTCTCTATCCTCGCCGGTGGATTTATGAGAAGGTCGAGGGATTCAAGTCGTTCGAACCTTTCCTCTCCAGGATAGAGAACCTGGATGGTTCTCAAATCGAGGAGTGTGTTCTTCAAATGCCCGAGGAGTGGTGCGGGCCCGACCCCGGTCAGTTGACACAGCTTGCGGAAAGTCTGTATAAGCGGCGCAGAGGGCTTCGCCAAGCGATCCTTGACGCCAAGGATGGTTCCTTGCACCCGTTTCCCAATTGGGCTTGAGGATGGAGTTGGCCGCTGCCCAAGGCAAAACCCATGGTGGAAGATAGGAAGTTGAAGGAGTGCTCTTACTTCCTGGCGCGCTACGTCCCCGACGTGGTGAAGGGGGAATTCATCAACATCGGAGTGTTCCTCTTTTGCCCTGCCGAGCAGTTCCTGGATTGCCTGTTCAGCGACGATTGGTGACGCGTCAAGCGCTTCCACCCCCAAGCGGATACTGAGTTCTTCAAGCTGCTTCAAGCTGACTTCGAGGACCAGATCAAGAAGCGCGAAGAGGACCTCGAGGGCTATGTCCGCGAGATGCAGCAGTCCTATTCCAACCTCATTCAGTTGTCGCCACTCCGAACCTGCCTGGCTGCTGATTTGGGCGCCCAGCTTCAGGACCTTTTCGAGCGGCATGTGGGCGTGCGTCTTGCCGGCCCCACCAAGCAAGATACCAGGATGCGGATCAAGCTCTGCATGACCGACTGCCTGCGCCGGCACGGGGTGTATGAGCACAGGTTATTTGAGAAGCACATCCCCGCTTCTCAATGGACCGGTGCGGGTGACCCGTTCCTCTTCGATTTTGGGTACAAGCCCCCCGAACAGGCGGGTAAGCCCAACGGGCGGCCGCGGCTGATCCACACGCTTTCGCTTGGGAGGGACGAGGAACTTGTCAAGGCGCTAAAGTGGACCTTCGAGAGAATCCGTAAGAAAGAACGTTGCCACCTGACGGTCGGGCACGAAGATAACCCTACGCTAAACGATCCCCAGGTCCGCTTCTCTCAGAGCGTGCTTCAGGACCAGGATATCAGATTGGTGCCCGTTTCCGGCTTCGATGAATACGCTCAGTCTGTCCGCGCAGAACTCTTGATGTAGGTGCCGGAAGCTGCACCGAAAGTCAGCCCACGTCGGTCATTCCCACGAAAGCGGGAATCCAGTTCGACATGGCCTGACATGGACCCCCGCTTGCGCGGGGGTGACGACGGCCGGCCATTCCCGCTAAAGGGAGGACGGGCTGCTATGAGTCTACTTCTCAAAGTCGAATGCTACTCAGGTTACAAGGCGGATGAACGGCCGCTGCGGTTCTCTTTTGAAGACAAGCCCCGGGGACAGGCCTTGGAAGTCAAGGAGGTCCTGGATCAGTGGTATGGCGTTGATTACCATTGTTTCAAGGTTTTAGCAGGCGACGGCAACTGGTATATTCTCCGCCATCAACTGCCGGAGGACAATTGGGTGCTGGACTCCTTCCGGCGGGGGCGGTGAAGGCCTTAGACCCAGGCACCTCCTCCGATTAACGAGCCAAAGCTGATTTCGAGGACAAATCGAGGTTAACGGGCCATTCGGCCGCCTAGCTACTTTCCGGTGCAAAAATGACCGATAACCAGCAATGTTTTCACACTGAACAAAGCCCAGATTGTGTCCGAACGCTTCATTTTGAGCTTGACACG
>Ga0315282_10004675_pt1 | contig 23748 bp, 19 predicted proteins | sample YL17G07_20_MG_FD_203693 | JGI IMG/M metagenome (GOLD analysis project Ga0315282, IMG submission 203693) | Sediment microbial communities from Yellowstone Lake, YNP, Wyoming, USA - YL17G07_20 | ecosystem: Environmental > Aquatic > Freshwater > Lake > Sediment | place: USA: Wyoming | collected... | reverse complement strand
GTAGCCGGCGCGATCATGCGGCTCGACCGGCTCGTGCAGAGCGTCGCGGTCGCCCACATCACGGCCGCGCCGAGCCCTCCGAGGATCGCGATCACGCCGGACAGTGTCTCAGGGCATCAGCGTTGCTGCCGCCGCGGAGACCTGCGAGGATGCGCACTCGTGAGCGCCCGGGGGGTCGACGCTGAGCGGATCCGCGAGCTGAAGACGCGCGAGGACGCCCGCTTCGTCGCCGAGCACCCCAGGTCGATCGAGCTCATCGAGCGCGGCCGGCACTCCATGCCGCACGGAGTGCCGATGCAGTGGTTCTTCTCGAGCTACTCGCACCCCGCGATGTTCGTCGCCGAGGGGAAGGGCGCCCGCTTCACCGACGTCGACGACCACGAGTACATCGACTTCAACATCGCGGACATGAGCATGTTCTGCGGCTACGCGCCGGAGCCGATCGTGCGAGCTGTGTCCGAGCGCGCGGCACGCGGGAGCCAGTTCCTCCTGCCGAGCGAAGACGCCATCTGGGTCGCCGAGGAGCTGGTCCGCCGCTGGCACCTCCCGAAGTGGCAGTTCACGCTCTCGGCCTCTCAGGCCAACGTCGAGGTGATCCGCGTCGCGCGCGTCGCGACGGCCCGGGACAAGACCCTCCTCTTCGACGGGAAGTACCACGGGCACTTCGACCAGGCCCTGGTCGAGCTGCGCGACGGAGAACTCGTGCCCGAGGAGCTCGGCCTCCCCGCCGACGTCACCGACCAGACCCGGGTGATCGCGTGGAACGACCCCGATGCGCTCGCGCGAGCGCTCGAGCCGCACGACGTAGCGGTGGTCCTCGCCGAGCCGGCGATGACGAACAACCACGGCCTGATCCTTCCCGAACCCGGCTACCACGAGCGCCTGCGCGAGATCACCCACGCCACCGGCACGCTGCTCGCACTCGACGAGACCCACACGCTCGTGTGTGGCCCCGGCGGTTTGGTGAGGCGCTGGAACCTCGACCCGGACATCGTCTCGCTCGGCAAGTCCATCGCCGGCGGCTTCCCGATCGGTGCGTACGGCATGACCGAGGAGGTCGCCGAGGTCTTCGAGCGCACCGATCACCCCGACGACCGGGAGGAAGAGCCGACCGTCGCTACCGGCGGGACGCTGTTCGCGAACGCGCTCACGATGGCTGCCGCACGCGCGGCCCTCGGCGAGGTGCTCACCGAGGGTGCGTACGAGCACACGGCGGCGCTCGGGACCAGGCTCGCCGACGGGCTCCAGGCGGCGGTGCGCGGGACCGGCCTGCCGTGGTCGATCCCGAGACTGTTCCCACGCTCCGGCACCGTGTTCGCACCGAGCCTGCCGCGCAACGCCGACGAAGCGCGTACCGAGGAGGACCGCCGGCTCACGAACCTGCTCCGCGTCTACCTGGCGAACCGCGGCGTGTGGGAGGCCATCCCGGGCGCCGGCCCGACCGTCCCGGTGCCGGCGGTCGAGCGGGACATCGACCTCTATGTGAGCGCGTACGGCGAGTTGCTCGCCGAGCTCACGAGCTGAGTCCGCTCTTCCGCCGAGCGTAGTGGCGAGCCACACGCTCCCGAGTGCCGCACGCCGTGGAGCACCACGCCCGATCGGGGCGCCGCGCCACGAAGAAGCGTCCGCACCCGCGCGCGGAACAGACCCGAACCCACTCGCGCTCCGGACCCCCGAGCAGCTCGATCGCCGAACGTGCTACCGCTCCGAGCGCTCGCGCAGCGTCGCTCCCCGACAGCTGCTCCTCGACGGCCACCGGCACCGAAGGGCCGGACACATCGAGCCGGACGACATGCGCAACCCTCGCGCTGGCCTCGTTCACGCGGGCCACCGCGTCCGGAGGGAGCGGCTCGCGCCGCACAGCTGCGCCGAGCAGCTCGCGGATCGCCCCCCTGAGGTCCCGGAACTCCCCCACGCGAAGCGCGACCTCCTCCCCCACGCCCCCCGTCCCATCCGGATGCCTCGCGAGCCAGGCGCCCAGATCGCCGGCCGTCCGGAGGGAATCCGCCTCCGACCCATCGGCCTGGGCGCGGAGGGAGTTGGCGAGGGCAAGGCCGAGTTCCACCGCGCTCATAACGCGCTCAGACTAGGTTCCCCGTTAGTCCCCGTCAAGCAGCTGACTGGCTGCATCCGCCAAACGCGTGAGGCTCTCCCCGCGCAAGGCCCGCGAGGTAAGGTTCGGGTGTGGAGGACCTCGTCAAGGCGCGTGCGAAGCGCTGGTGGCTCACCAAGCGCAAGGTGGCGACCATCGAGCGCGCTGGTGTCTTCGTCGAGGACGTCGGCTTCGCGCTCCTCTTCCCCAACAAGGGCGTCGTCCTGCCCACCCTGTACGAAACGGCGAGCGACCAGCCGCTCTCCGGACTCGACGGAGACTGGGGGCCCGACGCCGACCGCGTCTGGGGCTGGAAGGACGAGCTCCCACGCCGCGGTCTCGCCTGGTACGGCCGCTTCCTGCGCGGGCGCCCGTCGTTCCTCGCACCCTCATTGCTCACCGACCTCTACCCGCGGAGCGGGCGCCCCGACGACTTCGAAAACGCGGGGCTCTCCCCCGCCGCCCACCGCGTCGCGAGGATCCTGCTCCGCAGCGGACCGCAGTCGACCGCGGCACTTCGCGAGGCGCTCGACGTCGAAGGCCGCCGTGCGGGCGAGGCGTTCGGCAGGACGATCGGGGAGCTAGGCCGCGCGCTCGTCGTCACGCACTTCGGCCTCGAGGAAGAGGGGGCCGGCTGGCCCACCCCGATCCTCGAGCTAACAGCGCGGGCGTTCGAGATCCCGCGGCGCCGGAACATCGCCGCGGCCCGATCGCGGGCTGCGAAACGGTTCCTCGACACGATGCTCGTGACCCGCGCGCAGGAGCTCGGCAACGCGTTCGGCTGGGGCGCCGACGGCGCCAGGGACGCGCTCGAGGAACTCGTCGCTCGCGGCGAGGCGGCTCGGCCCGGCCCTGGTTACCGCTCGCTCTCGTTCTGACGCTGCCCCCGCAGAGGCAGCTCAGGCCGCTGGTGTCTCTTCCAGCCAGGCACCGACGTCGCGCTCCAGCGATACCTTGAGCGCCTCATCGGCGAACGACGCACGCACCCCCGCGAGGGCGAGCTCGACCAGTCGCTCGTCGGACAGCCCGAAGACGTCACGGGCAAGCTCGTACTGGCTCGTGACCCCTGCGTGGAACATCGACGGGTCGTCGGAGTTCAGCGTGACGTTGAGGCCCGCGTCGAGCAGCCGCCGCAGCGGGTGCTCCTCGATCGAGTTCACGACCCGGGTCATCACGTTCGATGTCGGGCACACCTCGAGCGCCACCCGCCGCTCACGCAACTCGTCCACGAGGTCGCGGTCTTCCAGGCACCGGATCCCGTGGCCGAGCCGCTCGGCGCGCAGCGCGTCGAGCGCGCCGCGGATCGAGGCCGGCCCACCGGTTTCCCCCGCGTGTGGCAGCGAGTGCAGCCCCGCTTCGACCGCCACGCGGAAGAGGTCCGCGTAGCGCTCCGGTGGATGCTCCTCGTCGCCGCCGAGACCGAGGCCGATCACTCCGTCCCCGCGGTGCCGTGCCGCGGACTCCATCGCTCGGCGCGATAGATCCATGTCGAGGCCACGGACGACGTCCACGTACGGCCGGCACACGATGTCGAAGTCCCGCTCCCCCTCGGCGAAGCCCTCGAGGACCGCGAGGAGCGGCCCATCCCAGTCGCCGAGCCGCCCACCGTGCTCCGGGAGCGAGAACGACACCTCCGCGTACCGCACGCTCTCTGCGGCCTCGTCTTCGCAGAACTCGTGCGCTATGCGGCGGAAGTCGGCCGGCTCCTGGAGGCACCGGAGCCCCGCGACCCACTGGTCGATGAAGTGCCCGAAGTCGCGGAACCCGTAGCGCCCGTCCCGCAGGCCCTCGGGGAGCTCGACGCCGTGCCGGGCGGCGAGCTCACGGACCGTCGACGCGCGCATGGAGCCCTCGAGGTGGACGTGCAGTTCCACCTTCGGGAGCCGCCTGAGGTCGCGCACGCTCCCGAGGCTACACGCCGTGCCCGCGCCGTCCGTACGGTTCGACCGACGATGTGCGCGTCCGTCCGGGCAGATAGGCGGCCCGACGCCACCACGATGTGTCGGCGCTCTGCGGTGCGTTCTCCATCATGGAGTCGGACATCAGCTGGACCAAGTGCGCGCCCCACGGACCCCAGCAGTGCGGCGCATCCTTCCCATACTCGAAGACGGCGTTCGCGCTCGGGTTCCGCAGAGACTCCACGACCCGCTGGAACACCGACACGGCGTCGTTCAAGAAGAACGTGTCGTCATCGCCGACGTAGATGCGCAGCTTCCCGGCAAGCTTCGGCCCGATCGACGCCCAGTTGGCCTGAACGTACTTGGTGAGATCCATCGAGCGCCACTGCTTGGCGACCTCATGGTCGATCTCACCCGTCTGCTTGTCCCAGATCGGCGCCGGGTAGCCGTCGGGCCCCTGCGGTCCGTACACGGCCTGCCAGATGTCCCACTGCCCGAGCTGCGAGCGGCCGTGCGTGCCGAGCGCGAGCTCGAAGTGGTTCTCCTGCTCCATGGTCCAAAGCGTGTCACCGGGCACCGAGCGGGCTGCCGGCCGCGGCACTTGCTCCCAGTCATAGAGGTTGAAGTACGCGTTCGGGTCCTCGTAGATGTTCACGATCTGGTGGTACGTGAAGCTGAGGGAGTCGGGGCAAAGACCCCAGGTCCCGCCGTAGAAGCCTGGGTAGAAGATCTGCTGCGCGACCGCTTCCCACCCGCCCGTCGAGCCGCCGGTGAGGGTCCTCGCCCAGGCCTTCGGCACGATGCGGAACTGATCCTCGATCGCCGGGATCAGCTCCCCCACCATCGCGTCTCCGTACGGGCCGAGGTTCGCGGAGTTCACCGCGTACGAGTCGTCGAAGAACGGCGTCTCGTGCCGGAACTCGACGACGACCACTCGCGGGGCGCTGTTGCCGAGCCACCAGTCCGAGAAGTGGTTGCCTCCGCCCTCCTGGAACCCGAACGGGTTGTCGAACGGGAAGTGCCCCTGAAGGTAGACGACCGGGTACCGGAGACCAGCGTTCTTCGCTGCGTCGTAGCCCTTGGGCAGCAGGACGTTCGCCGCCATGTAGATCGGAGCCCCCCAGTAGTCGGTCAACAACTGCGACTCGATCTTCACGTGCTTCACGTAGCTGGAGTCCGGCGGGTTGCCCTGCTGGCATGTCCCACCCGGCGGTACCGGGTCAGACGGTTCGATGACGTTGTCGAGCGTGAGGTCGATCGTGCCCGCGTTCGGCTCGAGGTGCATCTGTACAGGCGTCGAGTACAGGTTGCCGGGCGAGTCGAAGAAGTACCCGCCGTCGCCGCACGGCATGGGAAGCTGCACGACCGAGCCGTCCGAACGGTGGAAGGTCGTGTACACGTTCAGGAATGCCTGCACCGTGTAGTCGCCTGCCGGCAGCCCATCGATCGACTCAAACGGGTACCCGTACACATCGGCGCCGGTGCCGATCGTCATCTGTTGCCCGGGAGCGACTCCGCTGACGTCCTTGCCCCAGAATGGCACGCCGCCGGCCACGTAGACCTGGTACCTCGGGTCATAGTCGGCGTTCGTCGTCACGATGACGAACACGCGGCCCTCGGCCGCATCCGAGCGAACAGCCGAGTCGAACGAGACCCGGAACGTGAGCGGCCCGGGCGCCGCCGCGTTGGCCCAGAGCGGTGCCAGCAAGGCGAACCCGAAGACCGCGGCCAGAAGTACTCTCCTGCGCATGACTCCCCCTTCGGACATCCTCGGGCTCGACTCTAGTCCACTCCACGGAGCACGGCAGAGGTCCGTCCGGCCCCGCGCAAGGCGTCCGCGGTCCCGCCTCGCTCAGCGGACGAGCCGGGACATGCGCCGATCGGCGAGCACCTTGCCGTCCGTCTGGCAGTCCGGGAAGGGCTCCTTCCGTCGACGGTCGCTCCCGTCCAGAAGCGACATGGCATCATGGTCGCGGTGGTCCCGTGCCCGGAATCATCGTCTCGCCGTTCGAGCCGGGCCGCGATGCTACCCTCGCGCCGTGACGGCGAAGGCTCGTGTCGCGCTAATGCTGGGGGGCGTGTTCGCCTTCGGCGTGCTGGCTGCCTGGGCGAAGGGCCCCAACGGCGGTCTCGACGCGATTTCGCGCTTCAGGACCGACCTGGGGAACGTGAGCACGCCGTGGCTCCTCGTCGCGTTCGTCGCCGGCGCGCAGGCGTCGCGGATGCGTAGCGGGGCGTTGCTGGGGCTCCTGGCGACGTTCGTCGCGCTCGTCGGCTTCTGCCTGTTGAGTTCGATGGTGGCGCAACTCGGCGACCACGGGTTCGTCGGCGACCTGAGGCTCGAACTGATGGCGAACCGCGTCTACTTCGCAGGAGGCGTCGTCTCGGGGCTCGCCTTCGGCGCGCTCGGCGCGTGGTGGGCGCAGAGGCGCTCGTTCCGCGCGTCGGTGCTGGTCGGGGCCCTCCTCGTCGCCGAGCCGCTCGTGGTCGCTGCCGTTGTCCGGGTCGTTCCCGGCTCCGCGAACACGCTCGACTTCACGCTCGTGTACGCCGCGGAACTCCTCCTCGGGGTCGCGGTGCTCGTCCTGGCCGCGGTCCGCGCGCGTCGTCTACGGATCTCGTAGCACGACCGCGCGCTCGTCCGCCGGTGGCCCCTGCAGGACTTGAACCTGCTCGGAGTCGGGGGAGGTGTGAGCGTTTCGCATCTTGATTCCACGTCAAACCCAGAAGCGATGCCGCTTCCGGCGGGAACGATACCCAGCGCGCGCGACGTCCTCCGCTCAGCTTCCCGCGCCTGCCCTCCGACGCTTCGGGTTGCGGTGGTCGGGCTCGCCAGGACGCAGGTCGGCGGTCCAGCGGCCTGAGTACCATCGACGACCACCTGTCTGGCACGCCGGACAGTACGTGACCTCGTGCGACCCGTACGAGACGCGACGGAGATCCCCGCCGCAACGCGCGCAGGGCGTCCCGTACCGACCGTGCACGGTGAAGTGGTCGCCGATCTTCGTCGGCAAGCCGCCGGCGCGTCGCCGCTCGATCTCGAGCGCGTCGGCCAGGACCTCGCGGACCGCGACGAGCAACACTCGGCGCTGCTCGTCGTCGAGTGGGCCGAGCGACGCGTACGGTGAGAGCCGCGCGCGATGCAGGACATCGTCGGCGTACCCGCGGCCGATGCCGGCGACCGTCCGCTGGTCGCGGAGGATCGTGTGCACTCGCCGCGTGTCGTCACCGCCGAGCACGAGCTCCTCGAACGCCTCCGAGTCCGGCTCCGGGCCGAGCGGCGCGAGCGGCCCATCGTCGCCCTCGGCGAGCACCCACCAACCGGCCTTCCGCTCGCGCCCGAACTCCTTGACGAGGATCGCCGGCCGCCCCTCGAACACCAATCGGACGACGCTGCCTCTAGGCCTCGTCGCCTTCGGAGGATCCTCGACGTCGACACGCCCAGCCTGCGAGAGATGCACGAGCAGCCGCGGCCCACCGAATCCGAACACGAGGTACTTGCCTCGCCTGCCCACCCGTTCGAGCGCCCGGCCGACGAGGGTCTCGGACCCCGGCGCGAACGTCTTCAACGAGGAGAACTGCAGCGGTTCAGCGCGCACGAGCGCCGCGCCGCCGACGATGCTCTCGAGCCGCTCGGCGAGCGCTTGAACCTCGGGGAACTCGGGCACGTAGCGCTCAATCGGCGACGTCGACCGCGGCCCGGCGGACGATCTCGATGCACTCGTCGATCCGGTCACGGTGGGTTCGGTGCGACAGGATGCACGCCCGGATCGTGAACAGGCCGTCAACGATCGTGCTGGAAAGGAACACGCGGCCTGACGCGTTGATGCTCTCGAGCAGCCGCTTGTTCGCTTCCGCATCCCGCCCCCGCAGACGGAACGGCACCACCGTCAGCTCGGGCTCCCAAGGTAGCTCGAGCTGCGGAACCTCGCGAAGTCCCTCGTACAGGACGCGCGCGAGGTCGAGCTTCTCGTCGAGCGCGTCGCGGAAGGCTGAAACGCCGTGCAGCTTCAATGGGAACCACACTCGCAGACCCCGGAACTCGCGCGAGAGCTCGGGCGAGTACTCGGTGAAGTTGGGGATCTCGCCCTCGCCGGCGAGGTCCTGGAGGTAGTGGGCCCCGGCGTAGTGCGCCTCGCGCAGGCGCGCCCCGTCGCGCACGACGAGCGAACCCGTCCCGTACGGAAGGAACATCCCCTTGTGCGGGTCGAGCGTGACCGAGTCGGCGCGCTCGATCCCGGCGAAGAGCGCGCGACCGCGCTCTGTCAGCCGGAAGAACCCTCCGTAGGCGGCGTCTACGTGGAGCCAGAGGTGCTCCTCGGTTGCGACGTCCGCGATCACGCCGATCGGGTCCACGGCTCCGGTGTTGGTCGTACCGGCCGACGCCACGACGAGGAACGGCACGCGGCCTGCCGAACGATCTTCGCGCACCATCTCCTGTAACCATCCCGGATCCATCCGCAGGTCGGGCGTGCAGGGAACGACGCGCACGCTCCGCTGAGGGAAGCCTGCGAGCGAAGCCGCCCTCGTCACGGAGGCGTGTACCTGCTCGGAGACGTACAGCGTGCCTCGCAGGAAATCGTCCGGAAGCCGCGCCCGCCGCGCCGTGACGATCGCCGAGAAGTTCGCCAATGAGCCCCCGGACGTCAGGACGCCCCGGGACTCCGGCGGGAAGTCGAACAGGTCGCACAACCAGCGAACGACGTTGCTCTCGATCTGCGCCACGACCGGCGCGGCCTCCCACAGCGTGGGGAAGCGGTTGACCCCGGTGACGAAGAGATCGGCGACCGTCGCGGTGAACAGGCCGCCGCCGGGTATGTAGGCGAGGTACCCAGGGCCTGTGGTCGAGTAGGACTTCGCCGCCGCCGTGCGAACCATCTCCATGAGCGGCTCGAAGTCACCTCCGACCTCGGGCGGGCCCTCGCGGAAGGCGCGGGCGGCCTCGAGCCCCCCGCTCTCGCCGCCGGCCGGCGCGTCATCCTGGCCCTGCAGGAACCCGACGATGTAGGCGAGGGCGGTCTCACCCATCTCGCGCATCTCTTCGGGCCCGGGGTCGAGCGGGAGCACGGCTTTCATGCTACGCGACGCTCCTCCGGATATGCTCGACTCACAGGAAGACAGGAGGCATCATGCGTGCTCCCCCGTTGGCGTCACCCGCGGCTCTGGTCATCGTCCTCGCTCTCCTGCTTGCCGCGTGCGGCGGTACAGAGCGCCTCACGAAGGAACAGCTCGTGGCCCAGGGCGACTCCATCTGCAAAGAGGCGAGCGTCAAGGCCGATCCGATCGGGACGAACCTCGGGAACCCCAGCGCGGAGACCCTGCCGCAGTGGAGCGATGCTCTCGGGCAGCTCCTGCCGATCTACGAGGACCTGGTCGGCAAGCTGAAAGCACTCAACCCCCCAGAGGCCGACCAGGCGACCTGGGACAAGATCACCGGTGGGCTCGACCAGATCGTCGCTGGCATCAAGACGGCGAAGGACGCCGCCTCCAAGGGCGATCTAGCGGGGTTCCAGACCGCATTGGCAGCGATCGATACGGCCAGCGGGGAGTCGGGGCAGCTCGCTTCGGATTACGGATTCCAGGAGTGCGGCGATGGGGGCAGCGGGGGCGCGAGCGCCACGGTCGCCCCCGCCACGGCTGCCGCAACGACGGGTCCGTAGGGACGCGCTCCGCGCGTCCGCATCGGTTGCCGGCTCGCCCTCACTGGCCCCGGAGCGGGGTAGACACGCGCCGCTACCATCCGCCTGTGCAGATCGTCCGTCCGACCGACGCTCGCGAGTTCCTCGACACGGCGGGTCCGCTCCTCGCGGGCGACCCGATCGGCGAGGCGCGACACAACCTCATCCTCGGGATCGCGAACACGCTGATCGACCACCCTGAGGTCTACCGGACCTTCTACCTATGGGTCGTGCTCGATCACGAGCCGCTCGCCGCCGCGCTCATGACACCTCCCTACGACCTCGTGCTCGCCGAACCGGCGAGCGAGGAAGGGCTCCGTGCGCTCCTCCAGGCCGTCGCGGCCGACAACGCGCCCGTACCGGGCCTGGTTGGGAACGTTCCGCACGTGCACGCAGCCGCCGAGGCCTGGTGCGCCGTGGCCGGCAGCGTCGCGAGGCTGCTGCAATCCCAGGGCGTGTACGCGCTCTCCGAGGTGCACGACGTGCCCCGCGCGCTGGGAACGGCGCGCGGGGCACGGCCGGACGACCGCGACCTGCTCCTCCGGCTCCTCTCGGCGTTCGTGGCCGAAGCGGTCCCCGAGCCCGACCCGGATCCGGAACGCGCGGAGCGGATGCTCGACACGCGGCTGGCGGCCGAGGACGCGGGGCTCTGGTTGTGGGAGGACGGCGGCCGCCCCGTCTCGCTCGCGGGGTTCGGCGGACGGACGACGAACGGGATCCGCGTGGGTCCGGTCTACACGCCGCCCGAGCACCGGCGCCGTGGGTACGCGACGAGCCTCGTGGCGGAACTCAGCCGGTGGCTCCTACGACGGTACCGCTCGTGCTTCCTCTACACCGACCTCGCGAACCCGACGTCGAACAGGATCTACACCGACATCGGCTACGAGCGCGTCTGCGACTCGGTCGAATACCGTTTCGAGATGACTGGCTAGGCGAACTCCGGCAGGCTACCCGCGCTTCTTCAGGTCGGCCAGGATCTCTCGCGCCGCGTTCGCCCCGGGAGCGCCGGTGATCCCCCCGCCCGGGTGCGCGCCCGAACCGGCGAGGTACAGGCCCTCGATGCCGAACCGGTAGCGCGCGTGCCCGACGAGCGGCCGCCACGCGAACCACGAGTCGAGGGCGTGCTCGGCGTGCAGCACGTGCCCCTGCGGGAGGGCGTACTCACGCTCGAGGTCGAGCGGAGTGAGCACCTGCCGCGCGGTCACGAGCACACCGAGACCGGGCGCGTATGTCTCCATCGTCTTCACGACGAGGTCGCCGAGCCTCTCGCGCTCGGTGTCCCAGTCACTCTCGCGGAGGGCGTACGGCATCCACTGGACGAGGACGCTCATCACGTGTTGCCCCTCGCGCGTCAGGGACGGGTCCGACAGGCTCGGGATCATCGCCTCGAGGTAGGGATCCTCACTCATGCGCCCGTACTTTGAGGCGTCGAACGCTTTCTCGAGGTAGTCGATCGACGGCGCGATCACGATGCGGCCGCGCAGGCGCTCTTCGTCGGCGCCGGTGAACTTGGGCAGGCCCGACAGCGCGAGGTTCACCTTCGACGTGCGGCCCGGCGTGCGGATGTTGCCGGCCCGCCACAGGAGCTGCGGCCCCACGACCACCGGATCCACGAGCTTCGTGAGCGTCTGTTTCGGATCGGCTGCCGTTGCGACCGCCGTGGCGCGGACCTCCTCGCCGTCGGCGAACGCGACGCCGACCGCACGACCGTCCTGCGTGATGATCGACGCGACCTCGGTGCCGGTACGGATCTCGGCGCCGAACGAACGCGCAGCGGATGCGAGGGCCTCTGCCAGCGCGCCGGGCCCGCCCTTCGCGATCGTCGACAGCCCCGGCGCTCCGCCGTCGTTCCCGGCCGAGTCGTTCAGGAGGTTCGTCGTCGAACCTGCCGACCAGGGCCCGGTCGCAGTGAACCGCACCGCGCGCGAGGCGATCGCGGCGCGGAGTGGCTCGGTCTCGAAGGCCTCCCCCACGTAGTCGGCGACGGCCATGGGCAGTGCCCGGGGGATCTCGCGCGCCGCCTTCTTCCCAAGGTCCCTGAAGGCCTTCCCGATCTTCACGCTCGCGAGCACATCGGCGAGAGAGGGGCTCTTCAGATCGGGCGGCGTCGCGGTGTTCACGTACGCAAGGAAGCTCGCGAGCGCTCGGACCTTCTTGTCGAACTCGGGGTACGCGTGAGAGTCGTGCGAGGACCGGTCCCGCAGCCCCTCGGCCGTCGTCGACGGATCGGCCCACAGCGTCACCGAGCTTCCGTCGGGCTGCGGGGCGAACACCCGAACGGGCGGGTCGATCAACACCAGCCCGTGCCGGGCGAGATCGAGGTCGTCGATCACCGACCGCCGCAGACGGCCGACCGTGTGCACCGGGCCCGGCGCCTTCACTCCGGGGGCGATCTCGACGGTGTCGAGGATGCCGCCGACCTTCTCACGGCGCTCGACCACCAGGACCCGCTTGCCGGCCTTCGAGAGGTAGGCCGCGGCCACCAGACCGTTGTGGCCGGCGCCGATGACGATCACGTCGTAGGTCGCCATCACGCCACCTTCCCCTTGCCGACCTTCTGCGCCTTCAGGACCTCGAGCGCGGCGAGCCGGCCGTTCGCTGCCATGATGCCGCCGCCCGGATGGGCGGCGGACCCGCACAACCACAGATCGCGTATGGGCGTTCGATACCTCGCCCACCCGGGGACAGGGCGGCTGAAGAAGAGCTGCTCGAGCGAGAGCTCGCCCTGGAAGATGTTCCCCTCGGTGAGCCCAGTCATCTCCTCCATGTCCTTCGGCGAGAGGAACTGCTTGTGGATGATCAGGTTCCGGATGTTCGGGAACCTCTCCTCCAGCGTATCGATGACGTTCTCACCGAAAGCATTCCGCATCTCGTCGTCCCACACCTTGCCCTCTTCGAGCTTGTAGGGCGCGTATTGGACGAAGCAGCTCATGACGTGCTTGCCGGGCGGCGCCATCGAGGGATCGACGAGCGTCGGGAACACGCAGTCGACGTACGGCCGTCGGGAGAAGCGGCCGTATTTCGCGTCGTCGTAGGCCCGCTCCATATAGTCGACGGACGGTGAGAAGCTGATCGCCCCGCGCAGCCACTCGCCCTTGCCGGGCTTGCACGCGAGCTCGGGCAGCGCGTCGAGCGCCAGGTTCACCTTCCCCGACGAACCGCGGTACTTGTAGCGCTTCAGCTCGTGGACGAAATCGTCGTCGAGCTCGCCGGGGTCCATCAGCTTGAAGAACGTGAGGTTCGTGTCCAGGCTCGACATGACCACGTCGGCTCGGATCTCCTCGCCGGACTCGAGCGTGACGCCGACGGCGCGGCCGTTCCGGACGTCGATCCGCGCGACCGGGGCCTCCGTGCGGATCTCCGCGCCGAGGGAGCGCGCCGCGTTCGCGATCGCTTCCGCGATGCCGCCGGTGCCTCCCTTCGGTAGACCCCACGCGCGGAAAGCTCCGTCGATCTCACCCATGTAGTGGTGGAGGAGGACGTAGGCCGTGCCGGGCGACTGGACGCCCTGGTAGGTCCCGATGATGCCGGAGGCCGACATCGTGGCGATCAGCGGCTCGATCGTGAACCACTGCCGTAGGAAGTCCGTGGCGCTCATCGTCATCAGCTGGATGAACGCAGCCTGGTGCCGCTGGGAGAGCTGGCCGAAGCTCTTCGCGAGGCCCGCGACCGGCATCCATTCCCTCGGGCTGATCTTGCCGGGGTCCGGCGGGATCATCGACAGCACCGGCTTAACGAACCGGGCCATGTCGGCCATCAGCGGGCCGTATTCCTCGTAGGCCTCCGCGTCCTTCTTCGACCAACGGCGGATCTCGCGGATCGTCTTCCCGTGATCGTTGACGCGCCAGAGGTAGTCGCCCTCGAGGGGCGTCATCGTGCCGTCGAGAGGAAGGATCTCCAGGCCGTGCTTGGGGAGGTTCAACTCGCGGATGAGCTCCGGGCGGAGGAGCGAGACCACGTAGGACAGTTCGCTGAAGCGGAAACCCGGGAAGACCTCCTCGGTCACGGTCGCGCCGCCGAGGACGTGGCGGCGTTCCAGGCACACCACCTTCCTGCCAGCGCGAGCCAGGTAGGCCGCGGTTGTGAGACCGTTGTGACCCCCGCCGATGATGACCGCGTCGTAGCGCTGCGTCACCGCTGCCTCCTCCCTGACTCGAGGTCAAACGGATGCCGTCGATCGTGGGCGCTTCCGCGCCGATCGCCATGCTAGTCCCGCCCCCTGGGCCCGACCATGGGGGTTGTGACCTGTGGTCAGTAGGCCAGGATACAGGGGCGGTCAGCGCCACCCGGCGGCGCGCATACTGTACGACGTCCACACGAACCGGAAGCATGAGGAGGTACCCCTGTGAGCGTCGGTACCGGTTTCCACCCACGTACGATCCAGCTCAACACGAAGATGGCCTGGAGCGAATGGGCGGGCTACTTCGCCTCCCAGGTCTACGCCGACTACCACGACATCGAGTACAACGCGATCCGGGAAGCGGCCGCGCTGATCGACACCTCGCCGCTGTACAAGTACTTCGTCTCGGGGAAGGATGCCGCGAAGCTCGTGGACCGCGTGATCACCCGCGACGCGTCGAAGCTCCGGGTCGATCGGGTCTTCTACACGCCCTGGTGCGACGAGCGCGGCAAGGTGATCGACGACGGTACGGTCATGCGCTGGGACGAGGACAGGTACTTCTGGACCGCCGCCGATCCGACCTACCGCTGGTTGGTGATGAACGCCCAAGGTCTCGACGTCGAGATCGAAGACGTCTCCGATCAGATCGCGGCCGTTGCGCTCCAAGGGCCGCTCTCACGCGCGGTCCTCGAGGCCGCGACGGCTCAGGACTGGACGGACGTGAAGTACTTCGGCCACCGCCGCACCGAGATCGGCGGCGTCCGCGTCGACGTCAGCCGAACCGGATACACCGGCGATCTCGGCTACGAGATCTGGGTCCCGACCGACGACGCCGTCGAGGTGTGGGATGTGCTGTGGGAAGCGGGGCAGCCGTACCAGATCCGCCCGGCCGGCATCCGAGCCCTCGACCTCACTCGCGTCGAGGCCGGCCTGATCCTGCTCGAGGTGGAGTACATGAGCGCTCGCCGCGCGATCAGCGACGAGCAAGAGTACTCGCCGTTCGAGATCGGTCTCGGCCGGTTGGTCGACTTCGGAAAAGCTGACTTCGTCGGCAAGCGCGCCCTCGAGGCCGAGCAGCGCGTGGGTGGTCCGAAGCGCCGGCTCGTCGGCCTCGAGCTCGACTGGTACGGCATCGAGGGCATGTTCGCGAAGCACGGCCTCCCGACGATGATCTCGCCGGTCGTGTATCGGGACCCGGTCCCCGTGTACAAGCAGGGACGTCGGGTGGGCCGCGCGACGAGCATGACCTGGAGCCTGACGGTCAAGAAGATGATCGCCTTCGGCTCGTTGCAGGCGTCGCTCGCGACCCCCGGAACACAGGTCTCCGTCGAGTACTCGGTGGAGGGCGAGCGCGGCAAGGTCGCCGCTACCGTCGTCGATCTGCCGTTCCTCGACCTGCCGCGCAAGCGCGCGTAGAGCCCGAACGAGCGCCCGAACCCAACTCCCGGTCCCAAGCGGGCACGTTTGGGAGAATATGGGCTCGTGCACCGGACCTCCTCCAAGCGCTCCATCCTCCTGCTGACGTCCGTCGGGGGCCTGGTCGCGCTCGTCCTCGCCGCGCTCGGCAGTGTGATCGCCGCGGCCGTGGCGGGGGCTCTGGTGCTGGTTGCCGTCGTCGTGCTCTCCCAGAAGCGCCTGGTGAACACCGACCCACCCGACCCGGGCCGGCGGAGGTTCCTCGCGCTCGTCGGCGGGCTGGGGTTCCTGTCCCTCGTCGCCGGGACCGGGCTCGGACGGCTCATCCGCCGAGCGACGACGCCCGACCCGCGGCCGGCGCTCCAGGAGATGGCCCGCGCGGTCGGCGCCGAGAACCTGGAGCTCGTCCGTCGCCAGTACTATCCGGGCCGCTCCGGCGACCTGCAGCTGCTGCTCGCGCCGTACAACAGCTCCAACTACGCGAACGAGTCGACGTCGCTCGCGAGGGACGACCCGCGGAGCAGCCACGCGTCTGTGTGGATGTACCTCGAGCGTGTGCCGATCGTCGTCTACGCGCCGGGCATCGTGGAGCCCTCCGACAACACCGATCGAGTGACGCTCGCCGACCTCGCGCCGACCACGGCGCATCTGATGGGGTTCGACGGGTTCGCGGCGCCCGAGGGCACGGTCCTGCCGGGCATCGAGCGGCCGGCCACCCCACCGAAGGTCGTCGTGACGTTCGTGATCGACGGCGGCGGTTGGAACGTGCTCCAGCACTGGGACGACGCCTGGCCGAACGTGAAGCGGTTGATGGGCGAGGGCGCCGTGTACCGGAACGCGGTCGCCGGGACCTTCCCGGCGGTGACCGCCTGCGCTCACGCGACGATCGGCACCGGAGCGTTCCCGAGGACCCACGGCATCACCGGCCACAACGTCCGTTACCGGGGCAAGCCGGTGAAGGCCTGGGGCACGCCGGGGCAGGCGGACCCGTCCTTCCTGCTCGTGCCGACGCTCGCCGATGTCTGGAGCGAGTACACGAACGAAGGCGCCTGGGTCGGCGAGATCGGCTACCAGATATGGCACATAGGCATGATCGGCCGGGGCGGCGACCGCCCTCTCGGTGACAAGCCTGTCGCGGTGCTCTGGGACGAGGAGCACGGAGGTGGCTGGATAAGCCAGAACCCCGACCTGTACAGGTTGCCGCGGCAGGTGCCGCCGATCGAGGACCTGCAGGCCAGACAGACCGAGTACCACGGTGCGCCTCCGTCGCCTCTCGACCCCACCGGTAACAAGGCGGTGTGCTGCACGCCGCCGATCATCGAGTACCAGGGCGACCTGGTCGCCGCGGCGTTCGACTCCGAGCCGATCGGCGAGGGCCCGAACACGAGCCTCGTGTACATCAACATCAAGGCACCCGACTACGCCGGGCACGTCTACAACTACCTCGATCTCCGTCAGAAGTTCGCTCTACAGGCCGTCGACCGGCAGATCGAGCGTGTCCGGCAGACACTCGAGGAGCGGTTCGCTCCCGGCGAGTACGTCCTGATCGTCACCGGCGACCACGGCCAGTGCCCGACCGTGAACCTCGCCGGCGGCGTCCGCCTGGATCCGATCCAGATCCAGGAGGACATCGAGCGCGAGTTCGGCCGCTCGGTCTTCGGGGTCGTCGAGAGCGTCGTCCCGTCCGAGATCTACCTCTCCGACAAGGCGATGGCCGATGCGGGAGTCACCGCGGCCGACATCGCCGCATGGCTGAGGGACTACCGGTACGGCGACAACATCGGACCGTACGTGCCCGAGTACGCGATCGATCACAACCGGCTGGACCAACGGATCTTCGCGGCCGTGCTGCCGACCAGCTTCATCGCGGAGCTTTCCGACGCCGACCTCTCGGTCTACGGGGGCGGCGCCTACGCGAACGCCGATCCCGGCGGGGTCCCGCCGGTCACCTGGACGACTGACTAGCCGTCGCCCGCCTCGCGCGTTCCTTCCAGCCGACCCCGCGTGCCCTCCATCGAGGGGTCGAAGACGACGACTCGGTTGCGCCCGAGCTCCTTCGCCCGGTACATGGCGGCGTCCGCCTCACGGATCAGCTGCTCGGGCCGCTGCCTCGCGCCCATCGCGATCGCCACGCCGAGGCTCGCCTCGACGTAGACCTCGGCCTCCTCGAGCATGAACGGCCGCGCGAGCGACTGCAGCACGCGCCAGGCCGCGATCATCGCGCCGTCCTCGCCCGCGATGTCCTCACACAGGACGACGAACTCGTCGCCGCCGAACCTCGAGACCGTGTCCGAGGGACGGAGGCTCCCCTCGAGTCGGCGCGCGACGGCCGCGAGGAGTCGGTCGCCGGCCGCGTGCCCGAACGTGTCGTTCACGTCTTTGAACCGGTCGAGGTCCAGGAAGAGCACGGCCGCCGCCGCCTCCTGCCGAGGCATGCGGGCAAGGGTCATCCCGAGGCGGTCGTACAGGAGGTCGCGGTTCGGTAGACCGGTGAGTGGATCGTGCAACGCGCGATGTGACAGCTCCTCCTCGACGAGCTTCCGCACCGTGACGTCCGCGAGCATCACGATCACGAAGTCCGCGGCGCCCTCCTCGTTGCGGACCAGCGATACGGCCGCGTGTACCCAGATCGTCTCCCCATCCTCACGCACGTAGCGGCGGTCCGCCTCATAGTGGTCGACATCGCCCCGGGCCAGCGGCCCGAACTGCGCGTCGACCGTCTCCCGGTCGTCGGGATGCACGAAGTCCCCGAGTCGCACGCCGGCGAAGTCCTCCACCCGACGCCCGAGGAGATCACCCAGCGCGCGATTCGCCTCGAGGATGCCGCCGTCGAGATCGACGCGCGCGGTCCCGACCGCGGACCCGTCGAAGGTCGCGCGGAACCGCCGCTCGCTCGCTCGCACCGCCTGCTCGGCGATCTTCTGCTCGGTGACGTCGAGCATGATGCCCTGCCAGAACCTCGGGTTGCCGGCCTCGTCGCGGATCAGGACCGACGACTCGCGGATCCACACGATCCGGCCGTCGCGACGGATCATCCGGTACTCGGCGCTGAACGGCCCACCGGCAACGCGCGTCGCATCACCGATCCGAGCGACCTCCGCCCGGTCGTCGGGATGGACGAGCTTCGTCCACAGGTCTTCGTCGGCGAGCCACTCCTCGGGCGTGTACCCGAGCACCGATTCCAGCTGCGGGCTGATGTAGGTGGGTGTCACATCGGTCGGGTCGTCCTTCAGCACACTGTCCATATAGGTGATCGCGGGGACCTGTTCGACGAGGGTCCGGTAGCGAGCCTCGGTCTCTCGCAGAGCCGCCTCAGCGTGTCGACGGTCGGTGACGTCGTAGACGAACGAGTAGAGCAGGTTGCGGTCACGCACTTCGATCGGCGCCGTGTAGACCTCCACATCCCGGATCTCGCCCGATCCGAGCCGGTGTCGCAGGCGGAAGAAGCTCCTCCGCTCCTCGCTCGCGCGGCGCATCTCGTCGAAGACCTCCTCCTGCGGGAGGGCCTCGAGGTCTGGCATCCGCATCAGCATCAGCCGCTCGCGGCTGTAGCCGTAGAAGTTCACGGCCGCCGCGTTCGCGTCGACAACGGTCCCCGTCGCGGGGTCGACGAGCAGCATGACGGCGTGGTTGTCCTCGAAGAGGGTGTGATACAGCTCCTCACGCTCGCGGAGCGTCCGCTCGAACGACAGGTCCATCTCTCCCCTATGGCATCGGGTGGCGGTCGGAGCCCCTGAACCCCGGGTCCTCCCTGAACCCCAGCTCCGATGGTACGCCCAGGGTCACGCGGAGGTGGACGACCCCATCCCGGTGCGAGCGTGCGCGGAGGCGGCGGCGAGCTTCATGCGACCCAGACGCGGCCACGCCTGGGCGGCGCAGAACGGCACGCACTGGTGCCGCGTCTCGCTCAGGGTGCCGGCATGCACACAGCATTGCAGCAGGCGCTCTTCGATCATCCTGTCCATGTCCATGAACGGCTTCACCGTGATGCGCTTCACGCGCTCCGCCATCAGTCGCCGGAGCTTCGATCCGTTGCCCCTCGCGAGCGTTCCCACCGAGCGCAGCAGCGAGCCGATGCCCAGCTCCCGGTTGCGGGCGACGGTGAGGAACAGGTGCCGGAACCTCGGGTGCGCGAGCGAGTTGCGCTCGCTGAGCATGCCGTAGAGCGACCCGGCGACGAGCATCTTGAGATCGCGTGTGAGCTCGCGGTCGACGATCCGGTTGCTGAAGAGGTCGAGGTGCTCGCGAAGCTGCTCGTGTCCGACGATCGAGACCAGCGATCTCCACGCCCCCTCATCGGTCCGGATCATGTAGCCGACCGAGCTGCAATGCGGATGCGAGCAGGGCAGCGCGATCAGGTCCTTCCACGTGACCATGTCGTTCGTCTGCGGACCGAGACGCTTCAGCACACCAGTGCCGGTCAGGCGGTCCGAGGGGTCGATGCCCACGGATCTCCCCGACCCGAAGACCGGCTGCACGCAGACACCGCCGACGAACGGCGTCTCGAGGGCTAAGCGCATGACGTCTCCGATCTCGTCGTCGTTCACGCCCTTCGCAGCCGTCATGGTGAGCGTCGTGAAGACACCGGCCGTGCTGAGACGCGCCACCGCTCGGCGCTTGACTCGTTGCAGGTCCGCCCCACGATGGTGTCGGTCGGTCTCGCCCCTGCACCCGTCGAACTGCAGGTAGACCTCGACCCTACGGGTGTGATCGGCGAGGAACGCGACCAATCGGTCGTCCCGCGCGATCTCGATCCCGTTGGTGTTGAGGAGGATGCGCACTATGTCCCGGTCCATCAGGCCCCTCAGCAGCCCCGTGAGGTCGGGGTGGAGCGTTGGCTCGCCGCCGCTCACCATGACCACGTCGAGGCGTCCCCCCTCGAGGTCGAGCCGTCTGTCGACGTTCGCAAGCACGTCCTCGACGGACGCGAGGCCGGTGAGCTCCGGTGCGGATCCCGCGTAGCAGGTCGGGCACCGGAGGTTGCACCGCTCGGTCACCTCCTCGAGCAGGATGCACGTGTGCTGGGTCTGGAGACCCCCGAGTCCCTCGAGATAGCCAGCCGGTACTGCGGCGAAGCTCCCCGGTGCGTCCGGCGTTGGCAGCCTCGTCGGCGCCGTCCACCGCTCGAGGTAGTCGAGAATCTCGGCGTCCTCCTCGTACAGCGTCACGACGCGCCCGTGTTTGGGGCAGCCGCGGACGAGCCACACGCGTCCGTCCTCCTCCGCCAGGTGGCCCGCGAGGCGCGCCACCTCTTCGAGTGGACGGAGCGGGTCCTCCTCGTGGCACCGCGGGCAGAACGCGGTCACGTACCGGCGGATCCGGTTCGCGAAGACGGGCAGGTCCACCAAGTCAGCCTCCCGCCGTCACGAGGGCCGGCTCCGCTCGGTACGCGTGACGGGCGAACTGGCGTCCGAAGTACGCGAACAGCAGCGGTAGCGTGAAGAGGAGGAAGACCTGGGAACCGGACAGGCTCCAGGCGAACGTCTCGTTCCCGCGCACGAACTCCACGAAGAAACGGAACACGCCGTACGCGAGCAGGAAGATCTTGAACAGCTCGCCGGGAACACGAACGCGCGGGCGGAGCCACAGCAGCACGCCGAACAGCGCCAGAAGGAACGCGATCTCGTAGAGGAACGAGGGATGCATCGGCACGCCCGGCGCGCACGTCGGGCACATAGGGATCCGCGCCGCGACCGTCGAGCTCACGCTGATGCCCCACGGGAGCGAGGTTGGGGTGCCGATCTGCTCGGTGAGGAAGCAACCGACCCGCCCAACCGCGATGCCGAGCGCGACCGCGGGAGCGAAGAGATCACCCGTCTTCCCCGGGTAGCCGACCAGCCGCTTCGTCGCGAGCGCCCCGAGGTACGCACCCGCCAACCCTCCGAGCACGGTCTTGCCGCCATAGAGCCACAGACCGACGAGGGACGGAGAGGGCGTCTCCGAGAGGTAGCGCCAGCTCGTACCGAATTTCGCGAAGACGGCGCCGGCGAGGAGCGACCCGGCCGCGATCGTCCAGATCCTCGGGTCCCGCACACGGCGGGCGCGCGTCTCGTGCCTGAACACGAGCAGGGAGACGACGACGCCGAGGGCCACGAAGACGTCGTGGGTCGGAATGCCGATGCTCCCGATGTGGAACAGATCGGGGACCACTGCTTCTGAACGCTCAGCCGTCGGCGGGTGGGTTCATCAATGCAGGAGCTGGGGCAAGAAGCAAACGCCCGCGAGGATCACCACCGCCGCGACGACCACGATCACGATCCACATGCGACGCTTCCCCTCGTCAGGTTGCATCTCGCCTCCTTGCCTCGTCGGCACCCGACTCGCGGGCGCCGGCCCCGATCCGGATCCGCGGGACGAAGCCCGGGACACGCCGACGGTACGCATCGTAGGCGACTCCGAACTCCGCCGCGAGCAGGCGGTCCTCGCGGCGAGCCTTGAGCACGGCGCCCGGGAGCGCCGCGATGACGAACACGGTGGTCCAGGTCCGGTAGAGGAGCAGGGCACCGAGCGCGCCGATGAAGATCCCGAGGTACATCGGGTGCCGCACGAAGCGGAAGGGGCCCGACGTGACCAGTCGGTGCGACGCGTACAGCTCGCTCCCGAGGCTGCTCGAAACGTTGTACATGTCGCCGAGCGCGAACCGTCCCCAGAGGTAGAAGAAGAGCCCCGCCACGCCGAGCAACGCCCCCGCCGCGAGGGCGACCGCACGGACCGACTCCGCGAGCGTCAGCGGGAGCGGGTGCCATAGCAGGATGCAGATCGCGAGGTACGGGCCGCCGGAGACCAGGTAGGCGCCGAGCGCACCGATCCGCCTGGCCGCTCCGGACGCTCTCCCCGGGGAGCGCCGCATCCCCCACACCGCCCCCCACCCCGCCTCTGCCAGGGCGAGCGCGAGACCCGCGGCGCCGAGCGCCCGAACGATGGTCTCGGCCGTGTCCATCGCGGTCAGCCCGCGCCGAGTCTCGCGCGGGCGCGCTCGACCTGAGCGACCAGCCCTCGGGCCGAGGCGCGCTGGAGGAAGCACACGGGCACGAACCTCCGACGACCCATCCGATCCTCTATCCGCACGACAACGATCACGGAGAGGAAGAAGAACGCGACCGCGACGAGTTGGACCGCCACGGTCGCGATACGGCCGAGATCGACGAGCGCGGCGAGCGCGGCGAGCGCCAACACGATCGCGAGGCGCACCGGGTACACGCGTCCCGTCACCCTGATATGGGAGAGGTCCTCGAGCGGGTACGTGACGTCGGTCCGCCCGAACGGGATCACGCCGAGGATCGCCCTCGGCGAGACCACACGCAGGCGCCAGTTCCGGAGCTCGAACCGCGACTTCATGAACCAGGTCAAGGTGTTGGTGCGCAGCACGGATACGGCCGTGTGCCGCTGGCCCGCAAGCGGCGAGGGCCGACCGACCTCGGGTGTGTCGCGAGCGGAGTCGTCGGACCTGGACCCCACGAGGATCAGACCTTGTAGAGGAGGTCGATGTACTTCTCGAGCAGGTCGCCCACGAAGCCGCGGAGCGGGATCCGTGCGGCGAGGCCGTACACCGGCGCCATCGTCCCCTTCTCGCCCGGATGCGCCTTCACGTACTCGACCGAGTCGCGGAGATCGGCCGTGAACCGCTCCGCCACCCCCGGCTGCGTGTGCCGGAGCGTCACGCAGAGGTGCACGGCCGGCGGCCGATGCAGGCCGTTCAGGTTCCAGCCGAGCGCGGACATCCGGTCCATCAAGCGGTAGATGTCGAGTCGGTCCGAGGCGAACGCGACGATCCACAGAGGGTCGCCGAGCACACGCAGCTCGGATATCTCCTCGACGCCACGTCGGATCTCGGCCCCGGTCTCGAGGATCCTCCGCGTTGCCTCGCGGTATCCATCCGCACCGGTCGAGACCATCGCCGCCCAGCACGCGGCGGAGAGCGCGCCAGGCCGGCTGCCGGCGAGGGTCGGCGAGAAGTACAGCCCGCCCGGCCAGTCGGTCGCAGTGAAGTACTGCCAGCGCCGGAGCTCCGCGCCCCGGTAGAGCACGACCGACGTCCCCTTCGCCGCATAGCCGTACTTGTGCGTATCGGCCGACATCGAGGTCACACCGGGTAGGCAGAAGTCGAAGCCGGGAACGTCGTAGCCGAGTTCGCGAGCCCACGGCAGGACGAACCCGCCGAGACACGCGTCGGTGTGGAACCCGATCCCCCGTCGCCGAGCGATCTCCGATAGCTGCTCGATCGGGTCGATCACCCCGTGCGGGAACGTCGGCGCCGAGCCCACCACCACGACCGTGTTCGGCGTGATCGCCTCGGCCGTCACCACGACGTCGGCCCGCAAGTCGGTGCCGACCGGGACGCGGGTCATCTTCATCCCGAAACACCGCGCGGCCTTGTCGAAGGCGACGTGCGCGGTCGTCGGCGCCACGATCTCGGGCCGGCGGATCCGCCGCTCGACCCGCGCCCGGTCGCGGTAGGCCTTCATCGCGAGCAGGATGCTCTCGGTACCGCCGGATGTGACGGTGCCGCACACGTCGCGACCCTCGCCGCCGAGCATCGCGGCC
>Ga0315282_10004674_pt1 | contig 23748 bp, 23 predicted proteins | sample YL17G07_20_MG_FD_203693 | JGI IMG/M metagenome (GOLD analysis project Ga0315282, IMG submission 203693) | Sediment microbial communities from Yellowstone Lake, YNP, Wyoming, USA - YL17G07_20 | ecosystem: Environmental > Aquatic > Freshwater > Lake > Sediment | place: USA: Wyoming | collected... | reverse complement strand
ATATCTGGCCATAACCAGATCATGCCGGAAATTGCTCCGCTTCGCCAGGTGAAACCTGGCTCGCTTCGAAAGGATGCCATTCATCCCCAGGTTTAAAAGCCTGGGGTTTTCTGGCATAACTTATAAAGGTTGAAGACAATATAAGTTATATGGTAAATCAAGGGGTGAGCAAATCGTTCCATAGTCTCACCCCTTTTTTATGACCATCTAACTTCATGGACCCTTGGACATATATTCCTCAGCTTCTTTCTTCCGGTATTACCATGGGGGCGATCTATGCCCTGGTAGCCTTAGGATTCGTGACCATCTCAAGGGCTTCCCAAATCATCAATTTTGCTCAGGGGGAGTTTGTCATGTTAGGAGGGGTCATCACCTTCTTCCTCCTGAAAGTTATGAACCTCCCCTACCCCTTAGCCGCTCTGATAGCCATACTGATCGTTATCCTCATCGGCTTCATGATGCATGTCTCAGTCATCTACCCTTTGCGAAAGGCTTCCATTCTCATCCTCCTCATGGCCACTTTAGGGGCTTCCATATTCCTCAGTAGTACGAGTGGCCTTATCTTTGGAACGCTGCCCAAAACCCTCCCTTCTTTCTCTGGTGAGCAACCTCTACAAATAGGGGGAATCTCTGTGCTCCCCCAGAGCGTCTGGGTCTTGGTATCCACTTTTATATTACTGATCTTTCTCTATCTCCTTTCCCATCGAACATTACTGGGAAAGGCCATGGAAGCAAGCTCCACGGATCCTTTGGGGGCTGATCTCTTGGGAATATCGAGAAACCTCATGGTCTTCTTGTCTTTTGGCGTAAGTGCAGGAGTAGGAGCCTTTGCTGGAATACTGATCACCCCCATATTCTTTACCAGTTATAGTTCCGGGACGCTTCTGGGGCTCAAGGGTTTTATCGCAGCTGTCTTAGGAGGCTGGGGAAAGAACAGTGGCGCAATTCTTGGAGGGTTTATCCTCGGGATTGTGGAATCTTTAAGTTTGGCCTTCATCCCTTCTGGGTATAAAGATGCCATTGCCTTTGCGATCTTGTTACTCATCCTATACTTCAGGCCAAAAGGAATTTTAGGTTCACCTTTTATAGATAGCCGCCGATGGTAGACAAGACAAAAAAAGAATTTAGAAAACGGGACATCTTTTATTTGGTGCCTCTGTGGTTGCTTTCTTTAATTGCACCTGATCCATACCTCTATCATAAAAAGGAGTTTAAAAAGAAAGACCTCTTTTATCTTGGCGCTATATGTCTGGCACCCCTGATCTGGTCTGACATTCACTTCCATCATCTCATGGTCTTGGCAGGCATCTACGCCATCTTGGCCTTGGGGTTAAGTCTTTTCATGGGTTACGCCGGCCAGATCTCTTTGGGACATACTGCCTTCTTTGGAATCGGTGCTTATACCACAGCCATCCTCACCACTCGTTACGCTTTTTCAACCTTTCCGGCTTTTTTGGCCTCGGCTGTTTCAGCGGCTGTGATTGCTTATTTTATCGGCAGACCCATCCTCAAACTAAAAGGATACTTCTTGGCTTTGGCTACACTGGGGTTTGGAGAAATCTTTCTAGTGATCATCAGGGAGTCCACTGACCTCACGGGTGGTGTCATTGGGATCTTCGGTATCCCTTGGTTTTCTGTGATGGGGTTCTCCTTCGATACTTATTTTAAACAGTACTATCTCACCTGGGGAGTGCTCATCGGGTTATTCATCTTCTCAAAAAATCTGGTTCGCTCCAAAGTGGGCCGTGCCCTTTTGGCTGTTGCAGCCAGTGAGGATGCAGCCTCGAGTGTCGGCATTAATGTTCCCAGAATTAAGTTAGAGATTTTTGTTCTGGGCGCAGCCTTTGCTGGACTGGCCGGGAGTCTTTTCTCCTGTGTCATGTCCACAGCCAATCCCGAGGCCTTTAGCCTGGGGCTTACTGTTCTCATTGTCATGATGGTCATCCTGGGAGGAATGGGAAATCTTTACGGTCCTATTGCCGGGGCGATTCTCCTCACATGGCTGATGGATATCCTGAGCAGATATCAGGAATACAGCCTTCCCATCTATGGCGTCATCTTAATCTTGCTACTCATATTCTTCCCAGATGGTATTGGAACCCGGTTGAATGTCAGGGTCATATACCTGATTAGCTATTGGGCAAAAAAGAAGAAGAGAGACGAGGGAAAACTCTAATGCCACTCCTCTCGATAGAAGAGATTACCAAGGAATATGATGGAATACGGGCTCTGGACCGGGTTTCACTAAAAGTGAAAAGGGGAAGCATCAAGGGACTGATCGGGCCCAATGGAGCAGGGAAGAGCACCCTCTTCCATTTGATTAGTGGCGTGGAAAAACCTGGTTCAGGAAAAATCTACTTTAGAGAAATAGAAATCACCTCCATGGAATCCCATGAGATATCAGCCTTAGGAATAGGGAGGACCTTTCAGACCCTCCAGGTTTGGGGAAACATGACCGTGGTGGAGAATATTATGGCTGGGATGAATCGGAGGCTAAAAGGCAGTCTGCTCTCCTATGGGCTTTGGCTACCTTGGATCAGAAGGTCGGAAAAAGAAGCCTTGAAAGAAGCCAAAGAGATCCTTGATTCTCTCGGTCTGTTGGGCAAATGGGAATCCATCGCTTCCCAACTCCCCTACGGTAAACAAAAACTACTGGAATTAGGCCGAGCCCTTGCCATGAAGCCAGAGCTTCTCCTCTTGGATGAACCGGCATCTGGTCTGACCCTTACTGAAATGCGGCAGCTTTCAGAGCGAATTTTACAGATCAGGCAGGAGGGAGTCACAATCTTCATCGTGGAGCATCACATGGGAATGGTGATGGAGATAGCAGATGAAATAGCCGTCCTCCACAATGGCGAGCTCATTGCTGAAGGAACACCGGATGCGGTGAGAAGGAATCCTCAGGTGATCGAGGCTTACCTGAAAGGTAAAAAGGCGGATGCTTAAGATAAAAAAACTGACTGTCCAATACGGCCCTTTACCCGCAATCAATGAAATCTCTCTGGAGATAAAACACGGAGAGATTGTTTCTCTCTTGGGCCCTAATGGGGCAGGGAAGACAACCCTTTTGCTCACTCTCTCTGGAATCTTGAAGACAACCGAAGGAAGAATCATTTTCGAAGGAGAGGATATCACAAACCTGAGTCCTCATCAGATCGTTTCCAGAGGAATCGGACATGTTCCTCAGGGACGCCACATCTTCCCTACCCTTTCTGTCATCGATAATCTCATGATGGGTGCCTACCTTCACAGGAATGAAAAGAAGGAGATCAAAAAAGAGTTAGATTCGATCTATCCACTCCTACCTATACTCAAAGAGAGGATCCATCAAAGAGCAGGGACCCTCAGCGGGGGTGAACAACAGATGCTCTCCATAGGAAGGGCTATGATGGGACATCCTAAACTTCTGATGCTAGATGAACCTTCCTTAGGATTGGCTCCTCGTCTGATGGATGAAGTCTTTGCTACATTTAGGGAAATGAACCAGAAGGGGCTCACCCTCTTTATCGTAGAACAAGAGATCCTTCTTTCTCTGAGTATCTCCGAACGGGGATATCTCCTGAGAAATGGTCGCATGATCAAAGAAGGGTCTGCCTCCACATTGATGGAGAGTCGGGAGCTCATGACTTCTTTAGGGAGCTATCCACCTTATTAGTCAAGCCAACATAAATTTTTTTGCAAAAACACCCCTTAGGCAAAAGTAAACTTTACAGTAAGGTAAATTTGTGATAAGAAAAACCTAGAGATAGGGTCGGCTCCCCCAGTTTAAAGATCTTTTTTGCTTTTTGAAAAAGCCCTAGTAATTCCAAGAGTTGACCCTCAATGTTTGATTGTTTAAGAAAACCAAATCGACTGAGCTGATCGAAAACCCAGAATTCTATAAGAATAATATTTCCAAAATCTTCTACTTAAGTTTTGTAATCAATAATTATTAGCCGAAGCAGCCATGGATACATTGGACGAATATTTTCAAGGGGCTTACCTCGAAGAAAAACAAGAAATCAAACATATTGAGAATCTTCTATTCGAGATCTGGCCAATCTTTATTGGTTTCTACGACAGGAATGGTTGGCCATACGAAATAGAGGATGATAAGCCTGTGGAATTTCAAAAGAAAATTTCCTTTAGTACTAATTCTATGATCCTTTACGTCATGGCCTTAGCGTCGGGCTGCCTGAGAGATAGTGTCCTTCTTCCTGCTATGGATCGGTATGTCTTCCTTGGGGAAGAAAAGAATTTAACCAAAATTACTCATGAAGAGCTTGAAAGGGTTTTTAGTAAAGGATTTTCCAAGATAATAAGAGAATCTCAGAAAACATTCCGAGCCAGGGATAAAGTTTTTTACTCTGAATCATTTGGGGATAATGATCCCTTTACCATGACTTGGTTTCTTGAGCTTGTTATTGGGATTGACGAAGACAACAGAAGGTTAAAAAATAATATTGACCATTTCGATAAGTTTAAAAACAAACTTATCAAATGTGCTCTTGATTTGGTCAAAAATACCTTTGAAAAACCTTATGAGCCTATCTTGCAATGGAAAAAATCAAAGGGCCCACAAAAGACCCCTGTGGATCATGCATTCCCTCTCCTTAGAACGATACATTTATTTAAGGTATTATCCAAACTGATGAGTTCCTCATTGAGCACCAAACAACTCGCGAAGGTAAAACAAAATATGCAGGACCGATTGCGTCCGCATCTTCTAAGTCGCATCCATCAGTATTTATCTTTCTATGACATCACTGACAGCATGTTCGATGCCGCTGAGCTAGTTTTTTATATAGAAGGAATACTGCTTGTTGAGAGAATGCTTTCTGAACGTAAGAGCTCTTTACTGGGCGCTGAAAAAGGAAAACCGAACCTACGAATATTAGATAAGAATCTTCTTAACCGTGCATTCAATGTCATTGAGGAAAGCCAAAAACGTAGTCCATATTGGCGCCCCCTTAAACCCTTTGTCAGAACTCCGCAAGGCCTCGCGCTTCTTCCCCTTAGTGTTGAGATTGCAAATTCGCTAATTAGAATCTGTAAACACCTGGAAACAGAAGAAGAAGCCGATGCCTACTTCTCTAAACATGTTGAGCTCTTCAAGCGGTATGCAGCCTGGCTCTATACACGTGTCGCCAGAGGTGTCGCTAGGGTTCCAGGAAACCCCAAAAGGATCCCTTTTATCGGATGGCACTCGGAACATGTTCATGTTCCAAGAGAAATTAATCCGTGGGAAACATCACAAGTTATAATTTTCCTTACGCAATATAAATGCATGCTCCAGGAGCATATTGCTCGTATGTCTCTAAAAAAGGCGAATCTCTTTGTCGAAAAATTGAAACAAGAAAATGTGCATTCGTCTCCCATTGGTTATTGGCAAAAAAGATGTGAGGTAAAGGAACCACTTTTAGGTCTTCCTAAAACAAGCCCCTATAGTGTTTTTGGCCATATTCGAACTCTTTATATCGAACCTCGAAGTAATGATACTCTGATGATACGAGGAGGAAAGCCCCACTATTCTTTGTTACTTTATGGGCCTCCAGGTACGGGAAAAAGTTCGATTGCTGAGGATTTAGCTAAAACATTAAATTGGAGAATAATTAGAATTGCCCCAAGTGATTTTATCGCACGAGGAGAAGCTGAGGTAGAGGCTCGTGCTAAAAACATATTTCAAACTCTTGGAGAGCAGAAGAATGTGGTCATTTTATTTGATGAAATTGATCGTCTTATTCTTGATCGTGATTCAAAATTATACAGGGAGCAGAGCGATATATTTAAGTTCATGACTCCAGGAATGTTGGTGAAGTTACGAAAACTTTGGGAAAAACAATCTTCTATCTTCATAATTGTTACTAATTATGAAGAACACATTGATTTGGCTGCCAAGCGCGTGGGCAGAATTGATTACAAATTTCTTGTAACCCCACCAGACAAGAGACAGAGGCTTGAAATATTCAAACGTGAGATTAAGGAAAAATTCAAAAAAGAACGGCAAGGAAGACAAAGTGACCTAAAAACTATTGTGAATAAATTGACAAGGGAAAAATTGGAACCAATTGTTAACCAAACAGCCCTGGCAACCTACGGAGAACTAAAAAAATTGGTGACTGACGCCGTGGACGCTATTCTAAAACCTGAGAAACAGAAAACTATCGATAAATTAATTGAGGTTTTGGAAGAGGTCTGGAAGAACCAAGAGCAACCTGCAATTCGTTTAACCTCTTACAAGAATCGTTTTAGAACCTGTGGAAGGGATCAACCAAGTGAAGAGAAGGAAAATAAGGATAAGGAATTCGCTGCCAGCCAAGAACCTTTTACCGAATTTTTTTTATTGGTATACATAAGGCTTCAGGTACCAGATCCTCCAAAGCTTACAGATGATGAGATTAGCGTCATAAAACAGGCACTAAATCGAATCATTCCTAAAGATGGTTGGGCTCAGTTAAAGAGCGGAAAAGTAAATGGAGTTAGAACTGTATTGTCAGAATTGATCAAAGAGGAAACCGTTATCAATCTCCTATTGAAGAAGTTTAAGAAAATGAAGTGGGGGAATGAAAAATGAACAATGACCCCCTTAATCAACTAAGATATCCTAACTACATTGAAAAAATTGGTGATTTGTTTCGTAGTGTGATCGAAGGAAGGACAGCCACATATGTATCTGCTCCCATTACAACTGGACCCCGATTCTTAAGGTGGTTCAAAGAACGTGGTGCAAAGCTTGATTCCACAAGCCGAGAATATAGGGATGAGCATTATCGATCAGTGATCCAGCCTAATTTAGAGGTAGCTAGAAATCGAGTTGCACAGCTCCGCCATGAAGGGTGCAACACTGTAATCGATCCGACTATCTTCGAACCACCAGAATGGACTCAAGACGAATATAGATATTTTTGGGGAAAAGTTATTGAGCATTATGTGAACACTGTCGTTTTCCTTGATGGTTGGCAGTATAGCAGCGGATGCTGTTTTGAATTCCTGACAGCTATTCGTTGTGGGGCAAAGACGATTACTGAAGACAAGCAGCCAGTTAGCCGCGAGACCGGTATTGAGCTCATAACAGCGGCAATCCAGGAGATTAAACAATATTCGATGTCAACCACGCATCTTGAGAGGGTAGTAAGAGAATTGCATAGCGATGCTACAAGATTATATGTTAAACCGATAACCATCGAGGATACAGATTGGTCGAAGCAACTTAGCCCTATAAATATAATAGATCAACTCCATCTTAAGGATACCATATTGGATCAACTTGCCGTAGTAGCCAACGTTGCCCAGTTCGTCAGTTTTGGACCTAATGGAGTGCCGACGCAGCGGTTTGCACGTATTAGGGGGTTCGAGCCGAATTTTAAGTTCCCCTCGCCTGAGACAGCGATTTCTTTACTTCTCGAAAGTTCTCCAGACGGCACCGTTAATATCCGGAGATTTCAAACTGAACAAGTTAAGGGCGAACCATTTTTGTACGGATTAAAAACTGTCAACGAAGTTATGGAAATTTTACGCCAGAACGCAGCAGAAGGAAAGTATTCGATTGTTAACGAGACGATCGATGTGAATGATGGTGGTGTTTCCGGAGTAGCTATTGATAGCATTCTCGAGTTTTCACCAGGGGATACACCGAAGTGTGTAGACAAACCTGGTGTCTGTACGTTACCTCGTGATATAGCTTTGCGAGTTCTGAATAGCGTTTACGGGTTTCGAGCCGCTCTCAACTTTGATACATCAATCCGTGTTGAGTTCAGTATCCATCCTCGAAAAAGGGGATTCCGTTGCGAGCACACAATTATCTGGGAACTTGAAGATGTTGGTGAATTTGATCTACAAACAGAGATCACTTGGCCTAACAACTTTAGCCAATTCATCGGGGACAAGGCATATGGGCTCTTGGTTGCAGACGCAATTGACTTACCTGTTCCGAAAACTACTGTTATTACGCGGTCAGTTGCTCCGTTTACATTTGGACAACAAACCGGAACTCTAGAAACCTGGATGCGAACATGCCCTGAGGTTCGGGTTCCCGGTAAGTACCCCACAAAATATGGCTGGTACGATCCTTTTAAACTAATGACTGAAGAAGACCGTCGTGCCGAAGATGACCCCAAACGCGTTCGGATTGTATCGGTACTCGCTCAAGAAGCAGTGCGTCCTGTTTATTCAGGCTCATTGTTGCCTAAGATGGATGAACAACCATTTATTGAAGGTGTTCACGGTCGTGGCGATGAATTCATGTTGGGGCGTGCTGCGCCGGAACCGTTACCAACCGAGGTTATAAAAGCGGTTACGAAGTTGTATAGTGAGGCATTTGACCGTCTGGGACCTGTCGAAATGGAGTGGGTGTACGATGGTCAAATGGCGTGGGTGATCCAAATAAGCAAAAGCGTAGAGTCAACTGTGGGGGATATTGTTTTCCCTGGCGAACCAAACATTTTTCACCGATTTGAGGTTGGAAAGGGACTGGAGTCCCTTCGGGACTTGGTTTCGAGACTAAAAAGAAGCTCAGAGGGCATTATTTTGATGGGGGATATCGGAATAACAAGTCACTTCGGTGATATACTTAGAAAAGCCAAAATCCCTTCTCGAATTGAGCGATTAAAGAAATAACAATTCACACACGACAAAGTATTTCTGGTTGAACCGGGATTCTATCAACATTAATTCTTATGGTGGAAAGTCCGATTTAATCAAAATCCGCATAAATTTCGCCAAATTTTATCCCAGAAATTATTTTCCCCTTGTATTCATTTCTTAAATTATTCTTTGTTGTTTCAAAATCCTGAGCCTTCATACCATTTTTTACAGCTAGGTACGCCTCAACAAAGGCGGCAAGATTATCAACCGCTTCGATTATTTCCCCGTCTCTCGGGTTATATAAATCTTTATCAAAATGCCTGCTGATTTCATCGCTCGACTTCTGTTCCCTTTTACCATTGAGTGTTATAATGCTCAAGAATTCAATCTCAGTGAACATTTTTATTTCCTCATGCCAAGCCTCTGGTATCAAACCATACACTTCCTCCTGCATTTGTACTCTTTCGTATTCTTTGATCAAAGCATCGAGTCCTCCGACAGACTTCTTAACTGGATAGACGATATCTCTGGTAAGAATTTCTGGTAAGTCATGAAAAAGACCCGTAAAAAAATTATTGTAGCATCTCTTTGGTGATGCCCCTATTTCGAGTGAAAGCAAATAAGATAGAAAACCAACAATAAGCATGTGACCCAGAACCGATGTTTTAGGAACACGGTGGAGATGGCTCCACCTTAACTGGAACCTAAGTTCTCCGCATAAATCTGCAAAATTTCGTAATTTGGAATAAAGCGCCAATTGCTGTATTCCTTTGAGATCATAATATTTTTCTTGTTTTGATTCCAAATCCTTCCTTATATTCTCAATTTCATATCCTTTCGGGTTAGCTCGTTCAATGATGTCAAACTCCCATTTTGTCGCATAGAAATGGGAGGCACTCAGAATCTTTTTGTTTAAATTATCTTCCTGATTTTTGAAATAGGCGCGAAATCTTCTTCCAAAGGCTTCACCTAGAGGAGATATAATAGACCCTAACTGGTCATAAACCCAATCGTTTAATTTTTCGTACTTAGAATGATCTTGTTTGATTTTATAAAATATTTGAGGTTTCAGATCAGTGAGAATAATCCGCTGCAAAAATTCAAAAAATCCTCCCTCTACTACTTCAATCCAATTCAAATCTGGGTTACCCTCTTCGAACCTCCCGAGTATATAGGCAATGACCATCTTGTGTGCCTGCTTATCTAGTTCCCGTAATTCAACGGGATGGATCTTATCATTCCAACGCTGCATGTTAGCTGAGTCATAAATCTTAAGGATAAGACCTTTTCTTATCATGATTTCTTGTCTTTCCTCTTGATGCAAAAAATCTCTTTATTCTACAGCTGAGTCTCTGTCAAAGGCGTAAATTCGAGCCTATTGACAAGATTGATGAGCTATGAATGAATTCTATAAGACAAAAATTGAACAGTCAACATAAGAATTTTGCACACAAGAATTTTAAGAATTTTAATGAACTTGATAAGAACAGCCTGCCAGGTTAGATTTTTCTCCGAATAGCATTTTTCTTTTCTACTACCTAGTTCCAAATAAATTTGATATAATTTTCTTGTGGGAAAGATCCCGACGAGGAGAGAAATGGTTCTGATCCTTATTTTTACCTTCGCCGTGCTTTCTCTTCTTGTTCTGGGAACTGCCAACGCCGAAGAGAAAATTACATTAGGGGCTGTAGAGGATGTTATCCTTTTACCATGGGGTGTGAGGCTTCCTGCACGCATTGATACGGGTGCAGCAAAATCCTCACTCGATGCACGGGAGCTCGTGATACAAGACGGTATGGCTGAGTTTAAATTGCCACAGGAGTTTGGGGGGGTGCAGTTACGTTTACCGATCATTGAGTGGGAACATGTTCGATCCCCGGATGGACGCCAACAGCGCCCGGTGGTGGAATTGGAACTCTGTATTGGCTCTAAGCGGATCCGCAGTAAGGTGAACCTTACCGACCGCTCCATGGTGAAATACCCATTGATTTTGGGCAGAAATTTCCTCAGGAAGAACTTTGTCGTGGATGTGAAGCGACGGATGACTGCTCCACCTCGTTGCCCTGATATTCCTTGAGAGCGAAAACATTGGTGGACCATCTCGGCCGCTTCTACTTATACCCAGTTTGATTTGATATAATGAAAAAATAATTGTGACACTTGCTGCAGACGGATTTAGCCATTTGATAGGATGATAAAGATGGAGAGCAGAGAGAAGCGCTTCCGAATACTCCCCATATTTCACTCGGTGGGCCTGATCGTTCTCCTCGTGCTGACCGCCCTATTTCTTCTTGCAGCAGGAAAGGGCGACGCCGGAGAGAAGATCACGATTGGTGAAGTGGAGGATGTGGTCCTTATGCCATGGCGTGTGAAGTTGCCAGCGCGCATTGATACGGGTGCGACTACCTCTTCTCTCGATGCAAGGGATCTCAAGGTTAAGAACAACATGGCTGAGTTCAAGTTACCGAAACAATATGGTGGCTTGCAATTGCGTTTACCAGTGGTTGGTTGGCTGGACGTACGAAGCGCTGATTTCAAGGAAAAGAGACCGGTAGTAGAGATTATGTTCTGCTTGGGTCCAAAGTTAATACACACTCAGGTTACCCTTAACGACCGCTCAACTGTCAGGTATCCATTAATTATTGGGCGTAATGTACTAAAAGATAATTTTGTGGTTGACTGTATGCACTCACACTGTCTCCCACCAAGCTGTCCGGAGGTTCCCTCACAATGAAACGCCCCGCAGTCCTGTTGACGGTGGCGCTTCTGTTTATCTCCTTCGCGCTCATCTGCTACCGCATCATCTGGTTAAAATACCCGATCTTTCCCGCGGCCCCACAAAAAGTATGGCAACTCTCTATGGATGCCCATATCAAGGGGGGAGAAAAAGAAATCAAGGTCATGATCGGAGTTCCTTATACATATAAGGGACAAAGGGTTGCGGAAGAACGGATACGCTCTGGAACACTCAATTTTAATCTTCTTCGCGAAGGACCAAACCAGATTGGCGTTTGGGAGGGAACTCTGGGATTGGAGGATGAAACCATTGGATACAGTGCAACCATCCAGATTCAACCTCAGCGGACCCTTAAAACTAAACCGCCAACCCTTGAACCTTACCCACCGAATATCGGGAAAGAAGAACAGGCATTAGGTAAGCGTCTGGTGGCGAAATGGGATCTCCTCCCGCCGAAGGACCGACTTCGAAGAATAGCACCAGCGGCGAGAGGGATTTGGGGGACTCCTCCCCCTGACGCCCAGGACCTCCAGGCCTGGTCCAGTTTCCAAGAGAAACATGGCCAACTGGAAGCATCGCTTGTATTATTGCGAGCTGCTGATCTCCCTGCTCGGGTCGTTCAGGGCTTGGAACTCGCTGAGAGTATAACAAACTCAACCCTAATTTGGATTGATGTATGGACCGGCCAAGAGTGGGAGAGCCTCCAGCCAGAGAAAGGAGAAATTTATCAAAAACCTGCTCCACTTCTTCCATTAACAACTGGAGGATCTCCTGTTGTACGCACACTCCAGGGAGAACTTTCAGAGATACGTTGGACCTTGAAACGTGAGATCATTAACCAATGGCGCATGTCCTTTGAGCATATCATGCATTCGAATCGGTTGCTCGACCGCTGGTCGCTGTTTCGCTTACCCGAAGAGTTTCAGAGAACCTTCCGCATTCTTATTTTGGTTCCGATTGGTGCTTTGATGATCTGCGTACTGCGCAACATGGTAGGTTTCCCAACATTCGGGATCTTCATGCCTGTCCTGATGGCCCTCGCCTTTCGGAATACTGGACTTCTCTATGGGCTCGGGATCTTTGCGGGCGTTGTCCTCATCGGATATGTTGTCCGTCGTTGGATAAACAAATTCCGCCTTCTCCTGGTTCCTCGTCTATCCATCATCCTCACGCTGGTCATCATCTTCTTTACGGTCTTTGCCTTGATCGGAAACAAACTTGGGCTTCGGGAACTCATGGCAGTAGGACTGCTCCCTTTCGTCATCCTTACCATGACCATTGAGCGCTTTTTCGTCATCACCGAGGAAGCAGGTGCCCGTGAAGGTCTCTGGACCGCTGCGGGGAGCGCTGCAGTAGCTACCATTACATACGAGATCATCCAATTCGAACCTTTTCAACTCACCTTCTTTGTCTATCCTGAACTACTGTTTGCTGTAGCTGCCATTCAGGTCCTCCTGGGCCGTTATACGGGCTATCGACTTTCTGAGCTCATCCGCTTTCGGAAATTAAAGGGAACCTCATGATCCTTAAGACCAACTCCTGGCTCCGTCAATTTGGAATCCTCGGCATGAATCGTCGGAATGCTGAATACATCATGCGATTCAATCCCCGGTCATCCTTTCCCCTGGTGGACGACAAGTTGATGACGAAACGCCTGGCCGAAGCGCACCAAATCCCGACACCGCCCTTGTATCATGTCATTGAATATCATGGAGATCTTGGAGGGCTTGAAAAAGTGCTTAGTGACCATCAAAATTTCGTCGTGAAACCAGCCAGAGGGACTGGAGGGAGTGGAATTGTCTTGATCACAGATCATCAGGCATCAAGTTTTGTCAAACCGAGCGGTGAGCTCATTTCATGGACAGATCTGACCTACCACATTTTCGACATCCTTTCTGGAATTTACTCTCTCGAAGGGCTTGAGGACCGTGCCCTGATCGAAGCATTTATCCATCCCGATCCAATCTTTGCTGCGGTAACTTATTACGGCGTCCCAGATATTCGGATTGTGGTCTATCGTGGTGTGCCCGTGATGGGGATGGTTCGCCTGCCAACGCAAGAGTCTGATGGGAAGGCCAATCTCCATCGAGGTGCAATAGGCGTTGGAGTGAACATCAAGGATGGGACGACATCAACCGCCGTTCATCATTCCATGGTCATCACGCATCACCCCGATACGGGTCATCCTCTGAGTGATATCCAGGTGCCCCGTTGGAAAGAGATGCTTCATATAGCAGCCCGGACGTTTGACATGACAGGCCTTGGTTATCTCGGGGTAGATATGGTGATTGATCGGGAGCGAGGCCCTTTGCTTCTCGAACTAAACGCCCGTCCGGGCCTTCAGATCCAGGTGGCGAACCAGAAGGGTCTATTGAGACACCTCGAATTCATTGACAAGGCACCTTCTAATATTTTCACCACGCCAGAGACGCGGGTGTCGTGGGCCCTGGACGCATTTACCAACTCAAAATCTTAAAGCTCCCGACCGATTATGTCTCAAGCTTTGAAGACGGACGATTTGCAAGACAACCTACTTCTTCGGTATCGCCTTCCCTTTTAAAGACTTGATGTAGGCAACGATGTCAGCCATTTCACCGGACTTTGTATCGATCCCTTTGCCTTTCAAAGCATTCTTGATACAGGTATTGACAAACTTCTCAAGATCTTTTTTATCGGCTGCCTTCTCCAACCCCTTCCCATCTGGATGGCATGAGTTGCAGGACACCCCAGCCGTGCCTCCACCGAACTTTGGATCGTTAAAAAGAGCTTTTCCCTTCTCCATATCGCCCGCTGCCATGGCTAAAGAGAAGATGAGGTTTAGAGAGATCATGGAAAGCATGGTTATTTTCAAACCCTTCATTTTGTTTCACCCCCTTTCTCCTTCAATTCTATTACCATTCTTTCTTTCTCTGAGATGTTTCTCTTCGTATCAGAACTTTTCTTTTTCGATACGGTTTTTTCAAAGGCATATGGCCAGTATAAGAAGAAAAAGGCAAGGACAATTAAAATGCACGAAATGACGATCAGAGAGATGGCTGACACTTTGGCTTGAGTCCCTGTACGCAGCCTTGTATCCCTGATTACCCTCATCCCAGGTGGAGGGTATTGGTCAGACTTTAAGGTTCTCCTTGCCAGGAACATTAAATAAATTCCAGTCATCACTAGAAGAAGTGAGACGAAACTTAAGGTTACCTTCAGCACGAATATAGATTTCTTGAAGGCAACCTCTGGATTCTCTTTGAACGCCTGTTTGATTTCCTCGAGATATCCATTGAAGTAGGGCACGATGATCAATACGGCAATCACTGAAAGTCCGAGGAAAATAAAGAATTTCTTTCTCAGGTTTTTATCTGCCGGGACGATGTCTTGATTCATATTGAAAATTTTATATCTTCTTGCGTGCAAATTTCAAGAAATCAAATACTTAAGCAAATTGACACCTAATCTTGTTGAATATTATAATGAACTCCTTAAAGAGCTTTATATGTATGAAAAACGGTCCTACCGAAATTTGGTGAAAACCGATGATCTCGTTAAATTTGAGGTCATTGTTAAGGAAACCGACCTCCTCGTCCGGGCAGAGAGAGATTTTTCCAAAGAGACCAGGGAATCAATATTAAAATATCGTCACCAACTCGAAACTTACATCGCGATGAACCCCGAATTTCAAAAAAGCCTTGTCCCTCTCACGGATGACCCTTATGCCCCAGAGATTGTCCAAGAGATGATCCGGACCTCCCAATTGGCCCGTGTCGGGCCGATGGCTGCTGTGGCTGGAGCCATGGCGGAATGGGTTTCAAAGGACTTGCTCAAACTCTCAAAAGAGGTGATCGTTGAAAACGGTGGAGATATTTATTTTAACACCTCCAAGGAGCGGACGATCGGGATCTATGCGGGTGAATCTCCCCTCAGTTTTAAAATAGGAATTGTGATCGAACCCGAAGAGACCCCTCTTGGCGTCTGCACCTCTTCAGGAACAGTTGGCCCTTCCCTCAGTTTTGGGAAGGCAAATGCTGTTTGTATTCTCTCCAAATCTGCAGCCCTTGCGGATGCGGCAGCGACTGCGGTCGGGAATGTCGTAAAGGAGAAAAAAGATATCGAATTGGGTCTTAAAAGGGGAAGAGAGATCACAGGGGTTTTAGGGACGCTCATCATCTTTGAAGAAAAGATGGGCGTTTGGGGGAAAATCAAACTAACCCGCCTCTGAAAACGATGCTCCCGATAGCGCAATACACGTTGCGAGAGGCGGGTGGGTGTGCTGAGAAAAATTTATAGCGGTACCTTTAGCGTTTTACTCCTCGGTCCTTAAACATTTTACAAAAATTACATAAAGTGAGATTGTATATTGCCCATAAAATATAAAAAAACCGCTTGATAAAGTTTTAGAAGCACAACCACCTGCCATTTAATGTGATGTTAAGGTCATGACAACCATTTCTGTGGCCACACTCGGATGTAAAGTGAACCAGTTCGAGTCTGAGGCTCTTAGTGACGCCTTGGAACAGAGAGGGTATGCTCTCATCCCTTTTGAAGAAGGTGCGGATATCACCATCATTAATACCTGTACAGTCACTCACCGAGCTGATTTTCAATCGAGACAGATGGTTCGAAGGGCTTTCCGGTCCAACCCAAACTCTCTGATTATTGTGACCGGATGTTATCCACAGGTGGAACCAGATGCTTTCTTAAAGATGAAAGGCGTGAACTATCTTTTAGGAAATGGAGAAAAGAACCAGATTCCTGACCTTCTCCCCTTGATGCAAAAAGGCAAATTTCCAAGGGTTCAAGTTGGCGATATTCAGAAGGAGATACTCTTTTCTGAAACCCCTCTTCATTCTTTTCATCGTCACACCCGTGCCTTCCTAAAAATTCAGGATGGCTGCAATGCTCATTGTTCCTATTGCATTGTTCCTCATGCCAGGGGCCGATCGAGAAGCCTTCCACCGGAAAGGGTCATTAAAAATTTGAAGGACCTGCAGGAGAAAGGGTTTAAAGAAGTGGTGCTCACCGGCATCCACCTGGGCGCCTATGGACAAGACCTCAACCCACCCTTCTCTTTGAAAAAACTAATTGGACAACTGGAGAAAGAGGGAACGCCTGATCGGATTCGACTTAGTTCCATTGAACCAGGAGATTTCTCTCCAGAACTCATCTCCACTCTCTCACAATCAAGTAAGATATGCCCCCACCTTCATATCTCTATCCAGAGCGGAGATGATGAGATACTGCAAAAGATGAATAGAGACTATGACCGTTCTTTCCTCATGGATCTTATCCAGGAGCTCCATCTGAGGATTCCAAAACTCTCGATCGGAGCAGATGTGATCGTAGGTTTTCCAGGGGAGACAAAAGAAAACTTTAAACACACCTGTGGACTGGTTGAATCTCTTCCTTTCTCTTATCTCCATGTCTTTCCTTTTTCCAGGAGAAAGGGAACTCCCGCCTTCCAATTTCCTCAGGGGGTTGATGAAAAAGAGATCAAAAAAAGGGCTGAGACGATGAGGGAGCTGGGAAAGCAGAAACGCCAGGCTTTCTATCGTCAGTTTCTCCATCAAGAGTTGAGCGTCCTGGTGGAGGACCGCAGAGAAAAAAGAACGGGGAGATGGAAAGGTCTTTCCCGGAATTACATTCCTGTTCTCCTTATCAATAAAAACGGGGCTGAAGAAAATCGGAATTGGGTCAATTCAGAATGGACTGTCATGGTGACCGAATTGACCGAAAAGGGTGTGATCGGAGAAGTTTTGGAGAAATAGCGTGGATGAAGAGAGGTTGGCATCTTTAAAGAGGTTCGAAGTCCGTGTGGGGCATCAGTTTAAAGAGATCCAATGGCTCGACCGGGCCTTCACTCATAAGTCATTTGTCCATGAAACCAATCATCCTGAAAAAATTTCCAATGAGGTTTTAGAATTCCTTGGAGATTCGGTCCTCAATCTCGCGGTCAGTCACCTTCTCCTCCAGAAATTTCCCGAGGCTCAGGAAGGGACCCTCTCCATGATGAGGTCCCAACTGGTCAAAAGGAGTTCCCTGGCATCCCTCTCCAGGGAGCTTCAGCTTGAAGGCTATCTCCTCCTCGGGAAAAGCCAACAGTTAAATGGAGGGATGGAAAAATCCTCCATCTTAGCTAATACTTACGAAGCCTTGATCGGAGCCATCTTCATGGATTCAGGATTCAATCGAGCCTTAGAGATCATCCACCAACATTTCGAACCTTATCTTCAAGCCAAAACCCCATCGGTAGTATTTAATGATTTTAAAAGTCTTCTGCAAATATATTCCCAACAGTCTCATGGAGTGTCTCCCCAGTATCGAGTGTTGAATGAATCCGGACCAGACCATGATAAATGGTTCCAAGCCTCCGTCACCATTGGTGGAGAGGTAAAGGGATTAGGATGGGGAAAAAGTAAGAAAGAAGCAGAGCAAGACGCTGCTAAAAATGCATTAGAAGAAATAAACGCCAAATCCCAAGCACCAAATAACAAATAAATTCCAATCAGCCAAACTCCAAACGGAATCGTTTGGGTCATTTGGATTTGGAGCTTGGAATTTATTTGGGATTTGGGATTTGAAATTTGAAATTTATTTCTATTTAAGCTGGATGAGGAGATATGTTTGAAACTCCCTTGATTATTCCCATTTTTCTTCCCAATCTGGGTTGCCATGAGCGTTGCCTCTTCTGCAATCAGAAGGCAGCAACCGAAGGACTCCCCTCCCCCTCGTTGGTTCGAAACTTTATTGAAACCTCCCTCAATAAATTTCCTTCTGAGGAAAAGTTTAGAGAAAAACAGATAGCTTTTTATGGTGGGAGCTTCACCGCAATCCATAGAGATCATCAAATCTGTTATCTGAAAGAAGTTCAGCCTTTCCTCGCCTCTGGTCTGATCCATTCCATTCGCATCTCCACACGACCCGATGCCCTGGATGGAGAGACTCTCTCCTTGCTCAAAGAATACAGTGTGAAGACCGTAGAAATCGGAGTACAATCAATGATTGATGAAGTCCTCCTTCTTGCCCATAGAGGTCATTGTGCAGCGGATACGGTTAATGCTGTTTCCCGATTAAAAGATAATAAATTCGAGGTAGGACTTCAACTGATGATCGGCCTTCCGGGTGATACCTACAATCGCTTTCTTCAAACCCTTGATCGAGTCATCGAGCTCCAACCCGATTTCGTCAGGATTCATCCCACACTCGTCCTCAAAGGTGCTCCCCTTGAAGACGTCTGGAGAGCTGGAGAATATTCTCCTCTGCCGTTGGACGAAACAGTCCAATGGCTTAAAAAAGGGATTCTCAAATTGGAAGAATCTTCCATTCGAGTGGCTCGCATTGGCCTTCAGCCCACAAAGGAGTTGGAAAGAGATTATATCGCGGGACCTTATCATCCAGCGCTTCATCAGCTTATTGACTCAGCCATCTTTTTTGACATGGCGACCTCTCTTCTCCAGGTCTCTCAAAAAAATGGCCGAGCTTTATTCTTATGTCACCCCAAAGAGGTCTCGAATCTAAGGGGCCAGAAGAATGAAAATATTTTAAAACTGAAGAAGCATTTCAAACTCAGTGAGGTCTTAATCGAAGGAAGGCAGGAATTGCCAAGAGGTTTTCTTAGGCTTCAAACTCAAGAGAGAGTGGTTTCGATCGATAGAAAGTCTCTTGGGTCTTAGGAAAGGTGTTTTGTTATGCGCAGAGCTTTACTGATTTAACTTTGAACTGGCAAGACGATTCAGACTGACTCCAGACTCGGCTGCTTGGATTGCAAGTTTTCGATGAACTTGCGGAGGAACCCGTACTATGAATTTGCCACTATAATGCCTGCAAGCGATTGGTTCAGGAGCAACTTCACCTTCGTTATGCATATCCTTTACGACATCTTCAACTAATTTACGGATTCCTTTTAAAGCCACTTCTGGTTTCTTAACCAGCCAACTCAAGCTTGGAAATTCGACACATAAACCTACATACTCATTATCGTCTTCAGACCAAGTTACCCGATAAGTATATCGATCATTTTTCAGAGCCATGATCAACCTCCAATCTTTCAATAGCCAATAGCACCTGTTTCACCTGGTATGCTTTGGTTTTTCCTTTATGATTCTGAATATTTATTCGAGGATCGCCCTGCCATGGGGTTTTGTAAATTCAATGACTGCTCCCACTTTGACGAGACTCTCTAAAAAAATGATCACATACTTTGCACAAATCGCTGAATCGAACATCTCTTGGATTTTGCTTCATCTGTGCAAGTATGTCATCTATTTTAGCCATATAACTATAGTATCATTACTGGTATCATTGTCAAGGGTTGTTTTTGAGGTAGTTAAGAGAGAAATATCCAGTTCTTAGTCACACAACGTCCAAAATCGGCGGCGGCTATCAGCCGTCCGCTGGAGTGATTTGTTCGTTCAGGATTTGCTTTCGTCGTTCATCAAGTTCCCTCTTCAGGGCATCCACTCGGTCTGTCGCATCGCTCTGTAGAATGCGATGGATCGTCTCGGTTGAGGAAATAATGATACCACAGAAGCTGTCAATGTACGGTAGGAGGGCATCAAGGTTAACGGGAGTGTAGTACTCGACTTGAAAGTCTGTCCGGTCTGCCGCTATATCAATGTGACGGGAGACCAGGGCACGAATGTTATTGTGGGAATGGCAGCAAAGGAAATTGTAGACCGACCGATGGACAGGCTCCAGGTCGGCTCTGTCGAACTTCTGCTTTTGATTAAGGGGGCTAAAACCCTTTTTCTTAAGCTTCGAAAGCTCAGTTTCCCACTGGGCGAGCACCTCCTCCAAGTTAGGAATCTGCGCAATACACGAAAGGAATGGGTTTTGCCTCTTCTTAGCTTCGCGCAGGATCTTGATCCACTCGTGCAGTTCGGCAGCGCGCATGTGGTAGCCGTACCGGCGTTCCTTCGCAAGGCTCATGAAATCGAGATTCGCCTCGAGGGCAGATCGGAGAAGAATGGGTACGCCGATTGGAACCCCTTCGCGAATCAGAATGCAGGCCGAACCCAGCAACTCGAGCATGGTGCCGTACAGAGAGATGAGGTGCAGGTGCCAAGGATGCTTCTTATCGAAATGCAGTGATCTCACGAGGTCAAGAACTGTTTCGTGAAGGTGGCACATAAACTCGTAATGCTTCTGTTGGAGTGTCATTATTTCGATGACCGAACGACTGAAATCAGCGGCGGCTATCAGCCGTCCGCTGGAATGTATTGCTGGCCCGCTTTAGGATTGACGTGATTGTTACCTTCCATACGTCCACAGAATCATGTCAATTTTTCTCGGCGTCCAAAATTCCGTTGAAAATTGCTGGTTGTTTTGGGTGGCTTTGTCTCGCATAATGCTGATTAAGACCATCCCGTCCTTTACAGATAACCCTTCAGGATTCATGCTTTGCAGGCGTTTCAGTTCTCTTAAACTGTTTACACCTCGTAATGCTTTCACCGCAAACTGATCAACCGTTCCAAAGTGTTTTGGGAATAGTATGCTTAGCAAGCCTGACGCACCGGCTGTCCCTAACCCTCTAATACGCTTGGCGATCTTCAAACCTCGCTCTATATCTTGTACATCAAAAGAGAATAGGTCATGCTTGATCCGATAGAGGTCGGAAAGAGCATTATTGTGAACATACCAGTCGAGAGCTTTTGTAGTGGTTGCGTATCTATTTGGTGCCGTAAACTTCGCTCGGAAGTATTTGTATCGGAGGAAATCATACCATCCTTGCATATCGAGGTGTTTAATAGCTTCTGCATCTAATGTATTTAGTTCTCGCTCCAGCTCTAAATTGCTGTGCCGCACAAAGTCCCAATAGCGATCGAGTGCTTTACACCAAGTCCTTTCTTCCTGCGAATGCCACAATTCCTCTACGCTTGGAATCTGTCCTTGATCACCCTGTACCCTAGAAGGGAATGTTAACCGAGCTTTGTGGTCAGGATCATCTTTTACCGCAATCCCCATCACTGTTACGGCGTCGCCATCGACTCGAAGATCGACCTTTTGGTTCTTGGCGAAGCCAGCCTCCTTAAGTGCGCTCGCAAGGCTGATCTTTCTACCCTCGCGATCCAATAGGTCAGGGCAAATCCAAACATAGAAAACTTTGGGTTTACTTCGAAGGCCTGCCTGATAGAAATTGTTACCGATTTTCAAATTCATTGGAACACGCACGTGATCTTGGTAGGGAAGAGGATCGGCTTTTTTCTTAGCGATCCAGATCTCCAGCCGCTCTGGTGATCTGCTTACGACCCCTATACGTCCTTGTGGCATGTATGATTCCTTCTGGCCAATGAGAGAAATAAGGCGCGGGGGCAACCAGCCCTTGTAAAAAACCGTAGAGGTTTATTCCCCGTCGCCTTGATTGAATTGTTGTACGCTGCCCTCCTATTTTGCTTTATTATTATAGAATTGTGGGGTTACATATTTTTTTGCGCCAAGCTGACCCTCGTCAATAAGAAAATAGAAATCAACAATTGTTGGTCTTCTTTTTGTTCGAATAGAATATTGTTGAATGGTTTTTACTGTTTTTATTAAATTCTTGTTCCCTTTGTCAGAGTCAACTATGCCTAATTTTTTGGAAACTCTCATTACGACCAAATCGGGTTTAACGCAATCATAACCGGTGTCAAGAAGAAAGTGCAGAAGACTGGTTGCAGAGCTAAAGAATGGGATTTTATTAGTTTTTAATGACTTGAGTAATCTTTCAAAGCCTTTCCAAAACTTGTCTATGTCCTCTTCTGAATTGATTTGCTTAGGAATTTCCGTCTCTGTCAATATTCTTGCAAAGGAACCGATACGTTTTATTTTCCTTGCTAAGCTCACGATGTGGAATAATTTTGCTTGTTGTCTTATTCCACTAATTTTTGACCAATACTTATCTGCAAGGTCACAGGGATTCATTTGTGACACTTTGGTTATATCAAAGTTTGAAAAAACTTCATTAAATATTCCACTTTTTATTATTTTTTCTACAACGTCAGATTTTGCGTTTTGGCTGTAAGCAATAAGTTTCGTGAAGGTTTCGAGAATTTCTTTTTCATTGAGAGTTTCTGCGACAATATTATTTTGCCGCCTTGTTAATTCTTCTCTAAATATAGGTTCCTGCCTATACTTGTCAATTGTTTCAATTATCTTGTCTATGTCTGTGAATATTACTTCAATGTCTTTCATATAAATTTTCCGGCTACTATGAGCTTAAAGTCATTGGTTTTCAATTAATTATTTCGTACAACGCTGCAAATCAGCAGACGCGTTTAGCGGTCGGCTGCATTTGCCTGGTTAGGTGATCTCCTTTTTTATAGGATTCCAGCCAAGTGGTATTTGAAAATTCATAGGTGCTATAATTTTATTAATTTCCTCAACTGCCATAGCAGGTTTTGGTGAAAGAAAATCATTCCAGGCTGGAACAAAATCTCCAGGCAATATCATATTAACCATCATATGAGCCCAATCTACTTGAGGTGGATTTGGCCAGTTTGATAGATCATTCCAAAATCGTTCTTTGCCCTCTTCTGAAAGAGATGAATAGGTTGGACTGTGTTTTTCAAAAGTCCCTTCGAAATGGGGTTTATATGCTTGCCTCGAACTCATAACCTGAAGCCTGAAAGTAACAAACAAGCATCTCGCACTTAACAAGTCCGCTTTTAGTAAATCGAGGCCGATCAAGGTGTACATATGAAGAAATTTTCTAAAACGTAATTCTTCGCCGCCATATCCTTCTGATATTCTTGTTTTATGAGGATGTTCGGGCGCTTGTATTTCAACTATATTATTACCTGAACAAAAGTCATCTTTACATTTTGATACTTTTTGGGGATCGACGGTAAAATAAGACAATCTTACAGCATCCATATCGCCAGCAACATTAATGTAGTTTCCTGTTACGCATTCGTTCCAGTCATCACTATTTAATAAAGAGCGTAACTCAAATATGGTATTATAATAATTATCAAATTTAATCCCATTTGGCTTCTTTAAAAAGAATCTACCAAACAGATCGTTTTCACTTATTCTTGAACAGTCAATTCCCATAATAAATAATTCTTAAGAAGAACACATTTTGCGATTCACCTAACGAGCCTGTAGAAAAACCCCCTCCCTGCAATTAGGGGGTAGTTTTCGGGGGTCTCTTGACCCCTCCCCAGCATGAGATCGTTGATCGTGGCGCATTCTATGAGGTCACTTTTTTCTGCATCTCGCCCAAGAATCTGCTTGGGGACTTTTTCTACAGCCTCAACGTTCCGCCTAACCCGCCTGCGTAGGCGGCGCGAGGCGACGCCGGAGCAGGTCGGCGTTGATGCGGCGGTTAGATCTTATTTCATCGCGCCTTTGCGTCTCGTACTAATACAAACGTCCTAAATAAAGTGACATAACAGTTTATTTATGTTAATATGTGGGCATGAAAAATCCCACATTAATCTTAGAGCATAAAGAGGCCAATAAAGAGCGTTTATTAGCATTAGCCG